>Ga0208987_1000033_pt1 | contig 36002 bp, 33 predicted proteins | sample MedBloCARef_O2_FD_187845 | JGI IMG/M metagenome (GOLD analysis project Ga0208987, IMG submission 187845) | Forest soil microbial communities from El Dorado National Forest, California, USA - Mediterranean Blodgett CA Ref_O2 (SPAdes) (version 2) | ecosystem: Environmental > Terrestrial > Soil >... | reverse complement strand
AAACGACATTGCATATCGCCTGAACTTGTTGAAACTGCTCTGCAGATCTTTTCTGTGGTTGTCGAGGATCTCCAGCACCCCGTTGAGCTTGTCGAGGGCCGGCTTGAGTTGGGTCCGGTTGTCATCGACGAACCCCGAAATCTGGTGCGAAACCGCGGTGAGGTTGTTCATCAGTGCGTCGATTGATGCTCGTTCTTCCAGCAGCGCCGCCAGCAGCGCGTTTGAGTTCGACACCAGGCCAGCGATCTGTTCGCTGCGCCGGCCCAGCACCGCCGAGACCTTGTTCGCGTTCGCCAGTAGATTCCGCAGCTCGGTATCGCGGTTGTTCAGAGTCTCCGAGAACCGGGCCACTCCTTGCAGCGCAGGTTTAACATCCGGCGGCGTTTCCTTGAAGGTGTTAGCCAATGTCGTTAGCGCCGAGGAGAGTTGGGCGGTATCCAGACCACTGATCGTGGTTGCCAGATCGCCCAGCGCGTCGGGAAGGTCATACGGCGAGGTAGTACGTTCCAGCGGAATCGTGCCCGTGAGCCTCCCGTCGCCACGCGACGTCAGCTCAAGCATCTTGCTACCCAGGATTGTCTCTGTCTTGATCGCCGCTTCCGTGCGGTCGCCGAGGTCAATACTGTCGCGGACGGTGAACCCCACCCGAACCTTTGTGCCCTCCAAGCGGACGTCCGAAACCCTGCCGACGCCCAAACCCGAAACCCGAACCGTACTACCAGGTTTGATGCCACCAGCCTCCGAAAAATACGCGGAATAGTCCTTCGTGTTCTTGACGAATGGCAGCTTGTTGTACTGGAAGGCGACGATGGTCACACAGACCAAGATGGCGGTACCCATCACGCCTAACATGACGGGGCTCCGCCGGCCAACCGATTTGACCTTGGGTAGCTTCAGCTTCACTGCGGGGTGCACCGCCCACTCGGCTGGCCCAGCAGTTTGACGAAGATCGGGTTGCCCCCCTTGCCATTCAGTTTGAGCAACACTTCGCAGAAATAGAAGCCGAAGTAGTCACCGTTCAGGCCCTGGCGGGCAAGGACCTGATAGATGTCGGGAAGATCCTTGAGCAGAGAGTCGAAGTAGTCGCGGTCAGAAAGTACCTGTCCAGCCACGCGGTCGGTCTCGTGCACCACATCCTTGATCGGCTGACGGGCCTGGACAAGCAGGCCGGCGACCGACCCGGCCGCTGCGTTGATGTAGGCCAGCCCGGTGGAGATGTCGTCTTTACGCTGCGCCAACCCGTCCACGAGCTGCGATAGCTTGTCCAAGCCGTCGGAGAACTCATGGTCGCGCGTGGCGAAGGTGTGCAGCACGATGTTCAGGTTGGTGATCAGCGAACCGATCAGCTCGCTGCGGTCCGCCAGGGTCGACGTCAGCATCGATGTCTGCGAAAGCACGGAGGCCAGCGTGCCGCCTTGCCCCTGAAAGATTCGAAGCAATTCGCCTGACAGCGCATTGACCTGATCGGGATCCAGCGCACGGAACAACGGACGGAAGCCCCCGATCAGCGCATCGATGTCCAGTGCGGGCGACGTTCGGGCCAGCGGAATCGTCGTCCCCGGCGGCAGGCGGTGTGGGGGTCCGGGGCCCTCCTCAAGCGCAAGGTAGCGGTCACCGATCAAGTTTTCGTAGCGAACTACGGCTTTGGTGCCCTCGGTGAGTCGCACCCCGTTGTCTACTGCGAACCCGACGGTGACTGTGCCGTCGTGATGCAGCGTGAGGTCGCCGACCTTGCCGACTTCCACCCCGGCAATGCGGACAAAGTTGCCGGACTTCAGGCCCGATACGTTCGTGAAAACTGCGTTATAGCCAGTTCGGTCCTCGAAGCGCAATTGCCCGAACACCGCGACCAGCGTGAACGTAAAGAGCAAGCAGACGAGGGTAAATATCCCGACGCGGAAGATGATGCTGGAAAGTTTCCTTCTCATGGTGGCGGCGGCACCCCCCCACGCCAGTTGAAGCGCGGCGCCTCAGGAGGATTCTTGGTGGTCGGGAAGTAGTTGGCCCACCATGGATTGCCGACCCACGGAGTGGTGCGGATCTCGTCGGGAGCGGCGCCCCAACCGGTGTCGGTGACCAGCGCGCGAACTGGGAAGTTCGCACTCGGGTCGGGCAACGAGCCACAGCTGGGTCTCCCGCCAGGGCCACCCGTTGCATTGACCTTTGGCAGGTGTCTCGGGTAACGGTACGGGTCGTCGCCGAAAAGCAGTGCGGCGTCGAGGATTACCGAATAGCCGTTGCCGCCCAACGCTTCTCGGCCACCGTGGTCGACGTACCATTGGGCGCCCTGGAACAGGCAGGTATAGGTCGGCGAGTATTTATTCAGCAGGGCCGTAGTCGGATCGAGCAGGTTGAACGACTGCACGATGTTGGATTCGCTTCTGCCAATGACGTTGATGCCGGTCTGGCTCAAACCCACTGCTGACAACAGCAGCGTGTCGAGCGATCGCTGATTTTCGGTGAGGGTGGTGCTGGTGGTCGCTGCCGAGTCAAGGATCGACAGGATATCCTGCGCCGCATCGGAATAGATGGCCGTGGTTTTGCCGAATAACCGCCAATCCTTGTCAATCGTGTCCATCCGCGGGTTGACGGTCAGTAGCACGTCGTTCGCGCTGGTGATCGCCTGTCCAAGTCGATCGCCCTTCCCGCGCACTGATTGCGCGAACGCCGACAAAATCGCGTTGAGCTTCGCCGGGTCCAGGGCCTGGACCACCGATTGCAGATTCTCGAAAACCGTGTTGACTTCGACGGTGACATTGCGGGAGTGCAGGATCGCGCCCGGCTTCAGCGGAGTACTGCTGGGATGCTCGGGCACGATCAAGTCGACGTACTTCGACCCGAACGCAGTAGTCGATTTGATCTCCGCCTCGACGTTGCTTGGCAGATATTTGAATGGGCCTGGTTGCATCTTCAGCTGTAGCTGAGCCGCCTTCACGTCGGTGCCGATCGACGCGACCTGGCCGACTTGCACACCCCGCAGCTTGACCTTGGCGCCATCCTCCATCACGAGTCCGGCCCTGTTCGAGACCAGCGTGAGCGGGACGAAATCCTGGAACTTCCCCGAGAACGCCCCCGCGGTGAGTGCGATCAGACTGCCGATGAGGATGAATAACGTTGGGGCCCACCAAATCGGGTCGATCTTGCTATCGCGGACTCGGTTTCTCTTGAGTGGTCCGCTCTCTCGGTGATCGCTCATATATGGCTATCCCGCAAGGTTGAAGTTGCCGGACTGCCCATAGACGGACAACGAAATCATCAGGCAGACAAACGCCGTGACGATCATCGATGACCGCACCGAACGACCGACAGCCTCCCCCACGCCGGCTGGACCACCCGTGGCGGTGAAACCGTAATAGGTATGCACGACCATCACACCCGTCGCCATCGTCAGCGCTGACAAAAACGACCACAACAAGTCGCTGGGACGCAGGAACGTGGAGAAGTAGTGCTCGTATACGCCACGGGACTGGCCGTAAACAGCGATCGTGAGGAACTTAGCCGCGATGAAAGACATTAGGACGGCGACGGCATAGAGCGGGATCACGACCAAGACGCCTGCGATAATCCGCGTGGAGGCCAGATAGGTGACCGAACGGATGCCCATCACTTCCAGCGCGTCGATCTCCTCGTTGATACGCATCGCACCCAACTGCGCTGTCGCACCGGCACCGATCGTGGCCGCCAATGCCAAACCGGCCGTGCAAGGCGCAATCATTCGGACGTTCAAGAACGCCGACAGAAAGCCGGTCATCGCTTCGACTCCGATATTGGACAGCGTGTCGTAGCCCTGTACCGCAACAAGGGCGCCGGTGGTCAGCGTGAGGAAGCCGATGATGCCGACGGTCCCCCCGATCACCGCCAGCGCGCCCGTGCCCATTCCCATCTCGGCGATCAGTCGCAGCAGTTCGCTCGGGTAGCGCCGTACCGCGTCGACGGTGGAGACCAACGAATTTCCGTAAAACGCGGTCTGTTCGCCCAGCTTGCGGGTGGAACCCGCCAGCCTGGGACCAAGGGTGACGAACCATGACGGCTCGCGTGCGAGATCGGTCATTTGGCAGTCACCTTCACTCCAAGCGCAGTAGTCAAGATGTTGATGAAGAACAAGGCCATGAAAGAGAAGACCACGGTTTCGTTTACCGCGTTGCCGACCCCGGTGGGGCCACCGCCCACCGACAAGCCCTTGTAGCAGGCGATCAAACCCGCGGACAGCCCGAACAGGGTTGCTTTGATCAGTGAGATCACGACCTGCGGCAACCCGGTAACGAGCGTCATTCCCGCAATGAAGGCACCGGGTGTGACGTGCTGAACGAAGACCACAAAGATGTAACTGCCGACCAATCCGGTGACCGCGACCACCGAATACAGCAGGACCGCAACGAATGTGGCGGCGATGACGCGTGGAACCACCAGCGCTTGAATTGGGTTGACGCCGATCACCTTCATCGCGTCGATTTCCTCGCGGATGGTACGCGCGCCCAAGTCGGCGCACATGGCAGTCGACCCGGCACCCGAGACAACCATCGCCGTGACAACCGGCCCGACCTGAGTCACCGACGCCAGCCCGGCGCCGGCACCGGAAAGGTCGCCTGCGCCGATCTCGACCAGCAGAATGTTGAGCACGAACACGATGAGGACCGTGTACGGAATCGACAACATGATGGTCGGGAAGATCGACACCCGGGCGACGAACCAAATTTGCTCGAGGATCTCGCGCCAAGCCCACGGCTTCCGCACCGCTGTCATCAATACTTCGGCGCTCAGCATGAAGAAATCACCCAGAGCGCCCATGGGCTTCGAGACGGCCGTGCCGATCATCGGCGCCGCCTAGACCGACGACGGTCGATACGGCTCATCCAGTCCCCCATTTTCGAAATCTCTTCAACTTCGTGCGTAATTCAGCGGACCGCGATGGGTCGACGCTCGCTAGGTGTGGACCGCATCGTCTCTTTGCACACATAGAACACGGCAGTAATTTACGGCCAAAGGTATGCCCGGCGTTAGGGTTGCGATCACCCAGAAGAAATGTTTCTAGAAGTGATTTAAATCTCAGCCGACGTTTATCAACCCGAGGCCTCTGGCAACCGCTGAACTGCACAGCGTGAACGGCGACCGCGACGCTTCGGCCCTGCGGCCGCCGCATCTACGTTGAGGAACGTCTCTCAGGTGGGGCCCGAAGACGCCTGGGCCACCGCGCCGCTAAAGTCACATAAGCCTCATTATTCACAGCCGTCACAATGGATTTAATAGCGAAGCTAGCGAATTCAAGGCTGTGGCGGCGATCGAGAATTCCAATTAAGCGGGCTTGGCTAAAGGCGATGCCACAAAGATATTCGCCCCCGCGCGAATTTCTTTGCGTCATGACTTCAGCACTCACGCCAACCGTCCCGTTCGGCTATCGCCGTCGCACGTCACAGTTCGGAGAAGTCAAGCTCAAAGCAACCGTTGCGCTCAGGGTGAACGTAAGCGCCCTGCCCAAGAATAGGGGGCCCGGACGGGCTCGGCTCACGAATTAGCGCATCACCAAGCCCGTATTCCGGGCCCCTAGAACAACTTTCGCCTGAGGCACGCAAAGTGCCTGCGGCTAACCGACGTTGGCACCGCCCTCGGCAATCCGACGCACCGCGCGGAGGAAGACGTCGATCTCCTCGAACGTGTTGTAGAAGGCGAACGACGGACGAACCGTCGCTTCCAGGCCGAGACGTCGCAAGGCCGGCTGCGCGCAGTGGTGGCCGGCGCGTACCGCAATGCCCTCGGCGTTGAGCGCCTTGCCCACCTCGATTGGCTCGTGGCCGGCCAGCACGAAGGACAGCACGCTGGCCTTCTCCTGCGCGGTACCCACCAGGCGAACGCCGGGGATATCGGCCAGGCGCGGCGTGGCGTACTCGAGCAACGCATGCTCGTAGGCCGCGATGCGCTCTACACCCAATCGCTGCACATAACGCAGTGCTTCGGCGAGTCCGACGGCGTCGGCGATATTGCCGGTGCCGGCTTCGAACTTGGTAGGCGGCCCCTGATACAGCGAGCGTTCGATCGTGACGTCGGCGATCATGTGGCCGCCACCCTGCCACGGCGGCGTCTCGGTGAGCGCTTCCTCAGTCCCGTACAGGGCCCCGATTCCGGTGGGGCCGTAGATCTTATGTCCGGAGAACACGAAGAAGTCGGCACCGAGTTCGGCAACGTCGACCGGTATGTGCTGAATCGACTGAGCGCCGTCGATCAACACCCGCGCGCCGTAGCGGTGGCCCAGCTCGACAATCTTGTCGACCGGCACCACCGTGCCCAGCGCGTTGGACACCTGACTGGCCGACACCAGCTTGGTCCTCGGACCAAGCAGATTCTCGAACTCGTTCAGCAACAAATTACCGGCGTCGTCGATCGGCGCCACTTTGAGAATCGCGCCCGTCTTCTGCGAGATCAGTTGCCAGGGAACGATATTGGCGTGGTGCTCCAGGTTAGTGATGACAATCTCATCACCAGGCTGCAGGTGTTTGCCGCCCCACGCATGAGCGACCAGGTTGATCGCTTCGGTGGTGCCGCGCACGAACACGATGTTCTCCGACGACGGCGCGCCGATGAATTCGGCGACGGTGTCGCGTGCCTCCTCGTAGGCATCCGTGGCCCGGGCCGCCAATTCATGTGCGGCACGGTGGATGTTGGAGTTCTCGTGCGCGTAGAAGTACGAGATCCGGTCGATCACCGACTGCGGCTTCTGGGTGGTCGCAGCGTTGTCGAACCAGATCAGCGGTTTCCCGTTGATCGTCTCCTTGAGGATCGGGAAGTCTTCCCGGATCGAGGTGACGTCGAACACCTCGTGGTCGTCCGGCAGTTGAGGCACCGGGTCGGCCGCGGTCAGGAAGTTATAGGTGTACTCGTCGCCGGCGGCCGGCCTGTTCAGCGCTTCCGGCGCGGCGGGCACCGCGTCCGACCAGCCCAGGTCGACAACTGATGGCGCGTCGGGCAGCCACCCGATGCCCGAGTAGGGCGCCGAACCGCGCGGTGCCACCGGAGCGCTCGGTGGCGCTGCGACACCCGAAGGACCGGCCAGCACACCCGGCACCGTCGGAACGATGCCCGCGCTGGGGACCTCGAACGCGCTGAAGTCCGCTGGCGGCAGGTAAGGATCGGCGACGCTGCCGACCGCCTGCGCGCCCGAGGGTGCTGCCGTCGTATCGGGCAGGTTGCCGCGCGGGGCAACCGGCACCGCCTGTGGTGGCGGTTCGGGTTCCGGAGACGTCGGAGCCGGAACATAGATGTCGGTGATACCGAGTAGCGGGACCGGTGCCGAGTACAGATCGGCACTGCCCGCTGCGGTCTGCCCGGCCGAGGTGGCCGCCGTCGTGTCCGGCACGTTCCCGCGCGGAGCGACTGGGGCCGACTGCGGCGGGCTGTCCGGACCTGGCCGGAAACTGGCCGCATAGAGCTGGCTGGCCAATGCCGCGAGTTCCGCAGCTCCCAAGGGCAGGTCGCTTTCGGCGTCTACCGACCGGTACTCACTTGTACTCATGGAACTGGTCCACAGCGACGTCTTCGAGCACGGCGAGCGCGTCGTCGGTGAGGACGGCCAAGGACGTGTACAGAGTCACCAGGTAGCGCGCGATCGCAGACTGGTTGATGCCGGTGAACCGCACCGACAGACCCGGCGCCTGCTCCCCGACGAGGCCCGGCTGGAACAAGCCCACCACGCCTTGGCGCTCCTCGCCGGTGCGCACCAGGATGATCTTGGTCTTGCCGTCCTCCAGGGGAACCTTGTCCGACGGGATCAACGGAATGCCACGCCAGGTGATGAACTGCGCACCGAACAGGCTCACCACCACCGGCGGCACGCCCCGGTAGGTGGCCTCGCGACCGAATGCCGCGATGCCCTGCGGGTGCGTCAGGAAGAAGCTGGGCGTCTTCCATACCCGGGTGATCAGTGCGTCCAGGTCGTCGGGCGTCGGAGCAGCACCGAGCGTCTGGATCGTCTGCTCCGGGGTCACCTGCGCCAGCAGCCCGTACTCGGGGCTGTTGATCAGTTCGAATTCCTGGCGCTCTTTGATCGTCTCGATGGTCAGCCGCAGCTGCTGAGTGACCTGGTCGTGCGGGCTGGAATAAAGGTCGGAGACCCGGGTGCTGACGTCCAGCAACGTGGAGATGTTGCGCAGCGTGTATTCGCGGGGGCTGGTCTCGTAGTCGACGAAGGTCTCCGACAGCGGCGTGTCAAGGGCAGCGCCCTCTTGTGCCGTTACGGCGACCTGTTCGGGGTTGACGACCCGGTTCACCCGGTAGATACCGGCTTCCACCGGGACGAAGCTGAGCAGGTGCAGCAACCAGCGGGGGGTGATGGTCGAAAGCTGCGGAACCGTCTTGGTCGCGTTCGCAAGCTGCCGGGCACCGAGATCCCCCAGTGCTTGAGACTCGTTCTGAGCCGAGGTCATCGTGATCCTTCCGTCGTCGTGGAATATCTAGCGCGGGTGTCGAGCCGATAGGGGCGGCCAACCGAGGGCGCCGCACTGAGCCGAGGCAAGTGTAAAACTCATCGAGAATTTATCAACGGCGGGGTCGGGTTTATTGACCAAACCAGCCCGGTCGGAATCATGCCTTATAGTGGGTCGCATGCACCACGCTGCACAGCCGCGCTTCATCCCTTCGCGCTGCCTCGCCGTGGACTGTTGTCGCTGTTGTTGATTTCCTGACGACCCAAATCTGACGTTCTAATCGTCGCGCTTTTTTCCCGCTTGCGGGCGTCTAAGCCCGCGCGCATCCCAAGGCGCGCCCCAGTTCTTTCAGGAAGACCAGCGACCCATGACCGTGTTATCCATATCCAGCCGCGCATTGACGCAGGTGACGACGCGTCGGCACGTCCTAGCCAAGCCGGCCAAGCAACTACCGCTGTTGACGCGCTATCGCGGCGGCACGTACTCCCACACCATCGACAGGGTGGTGTTCAGCGACGGGACCACCGCGCGGACCGACCTGATCAGGCTGCACCCCAACGTGGACGCCTACTCACTGGACTTCACCGGCATCGCGCCACACATTCCGTCGCGCTACCGCGTGGGAACCTGGTCGGCGCTGCCCCACCTGCGCAATCGGGACTACGAAGCCGAGGTGGATTGGATCATTCGCCACTCCTTCCCGATGATCACGACCGCCGAACTGAGCCAACGGATGCGCGAAGCCGGCTATCCGCTCGGGTGGGCGAACATCAATGAGCACGAAGCCATTGCGGCTACCCAGGCCGCGATCTGGTACCTGACCAACGGTCTGGCGCTCGACACCCAGCCGCTCAACGTCCCAGTCGCGGTGCGGCGTGGCCCCGGACCGGTCATCACCTTCGAGTTCGACGGCGAGCCCCAACTGGGCGGCTACTCGGTGTCGACCGGCTCGGACAGCGCCGTCACTGTGCGACTGCAAAAGTCCGCCAATGGCGTTGATTGGTTGGATGTGTCCGGTTCGCAGCTGACCACCGACCGGGCCAAGGGGCGCTACCAAAGGGCGCTGGGTGTGGGCAGCACCTTGTCGGCCAGCAACCACGGGCACCACGGTCGCGGCTACCGCTACTACCGCCTCATCGCAAAGGCAGAGACCGGCACACCCAAGATCGGTCCGGTCAACTTCTGGCTGACCGGGAGCCGGCATTACCGCAACGCCGACCGGGTCGTACACCTCTACAACTACCTGTTGGCCGGGGCACTGGAGGCCGCCGTCGAGGCCGACGATCTCGGGCTCATCGACAGCCAGGCCATCGCGGGGCCCGAACTCATCGGCCCGTTCCAAGTGCGAACTCCGTTGACACTCAACGCCGCCGACGATCACGCGCTGGTTGATAGCGACGGCTTTCCCATTCGCGGTGTGGTCCAACCCGGCACCGACTTCTACCTGCGGCCGGCACCGGGGACTTCGGCGACGACATTGACCGCGACAACGCCGCAGCACCGCACCGGACGGGTGCTGACCGGAGTAGCGCCGGGGGCGCCGGAGCGTTTCACTCCGGTTGCCCTAGCCATGACCACTGACGTTGCAATCCAGTTCGACATCAGCTGGGATGGCGACTGTGAGCATCGCTGACAACATCACCCAACTCATCGGAAACACGCCCCTGGTCCGGCTGAACCGGGTCACCGACGGTGCCGGCGCCGACGTCGTCGCCAAGCTGGAATCCTTCAACCCGGCGAACAGCGTGAAAGATCGCCTTGGGGTAGCCCTGATCGACGCGGCCGAGGAAGCGGGTCTGATCAACCCGGACACCATCATTCTGGAGCCCACGAGCGGCAACACCGGCATCGCGCTGGCGATGGTCGCCGCCGCGCGTGGTTATCGGCTGGTGCTGACCATGCCCGAGACGATGAGCATCGAGCGGCGGAAGTTATTGCTCGCCTACGGTGCTGAACTCATCCTGACCCCGGGCGCCGAGGGCATGCCGGGCGCGATCGCCAAGGCCGAGGAACTGGCCAAGACCGACCAGCGTTATTTCGTGCCCCAGCAGTTCGAAAACCCGGCCAACGCGGCCATTCACCGTAAAACCACCGCAGAAGAAGTCTGGCGCGACACCGACGGGAAAATCGATTTCTTCGTCGCCGGAGTCGGCACCGGCGGCACCATTACCGGTGTCGCGCAAGTGATTAAGGAGCGCAAGCCTTCTGCGCAATTCGTCGCCGTCGAGCCGGCCGCATCGCCGGTGCTGTCCGGCGGCAAGAAGGGACCGCACCCGATCCAGGGCATCGGCGCCGGGTTCGTCCCGGCGGTGCTCGACCAGGATCTGGTCGACGAAGTCATCACCGTCGGCAATGACGACGCGATCAACTTGGCCCGGCGGCTGGCCCGGGAAGAGGGACTGTTGGTCGGCATCTCCTCGGGCGCAGCCGTGGTGGCCGCCCTGCAGGTGGCCCGTCGGCCGGAGAACGCCGGAAAACTCGTCGTCGTTGTTCTCCCCGATTTCGGCGAGCGCTACCTGAGCACCCCACTCTTCGGCGAGGCGTCCGATTAGCCATGCTGGCGGCGATACGGCAGGACATCCGGGCGGCCAAGGAGCGTGACCCGGCTGAGCCGACGACCCTGCAGGTCATCATCGCCTACCCCGGCGTGCATGCCATTTGGGGACATCGCATCAGCCACTGGCTGTGGAACCGCGGTGCCAAGGTCGCGGCGCGGGCGGTCGGGGAACTCACTCGCATCCTGACCGGGGTGGAAATCCACCCAGGGGCGATCCTCGGCACCGGCCTGTTCATCGACCACGCCACCGGCGTGGTGATCGGAGAAACCGCCGAGGTGGGCGACGACGTCACGATCTTCCACGGCGTCACGCTCGGTGGTACCGGGCGGGACACCGGCAAACGGCACCCCACCATCGGTGATCGGGTGATCATCGGCGCTGGCGCCAAGGTCCTCGGCCCGATCAAGGTCGGGGACGACAGCCGCATAGGCGCCAACTCCGTTGTGGTAAAAGAGGTCCCGTCGAGCAGTGTGGTTGTCGGGGTACCCGGGCAGATCATCAGCCGCGCCAAGCCCGGCAGCCCAGACGACTCATTGCCCGACCTCGTCGGCGTGAGTTTGCAACAGTTGCTCGCCAGAGTGGCGAAGCTGGAGGCGCAGGGCGACAGCCCCCAGCATACCGGCCGTGTCATCCGCCCGCCCGAGGCCGGAGTGTGGCACGGCGAGGACTTCTCCATCTGAGGAACATCCGCCAGGATAGTACCCGGAGTCAGGGTACCGGCAAGATTTAAATCGCTTGTGAGCCAAACACTTAGAGCCCTTTTGCCTCAGTGCGAAATGCTATAGTGGGGCTATGCAACAGTCCACGGCGCGCCTCGTCGGTTGGCGTTGCCACGCGGCGCGCTGTTGTCGTTAATCTTCGTATCTCACGCTCTCGCCCATTAATGGGCACCACTGAAGAGTCCGTCCGGCCAAACCGGGCGCATCACTCGACTTCTTTTGTATTCCACACTAAGACAACATAATTCGGACCAGGAGCAACAACATGACCGACATCCTCACAACTCAGGTACGACACAGTCCCGAGCACAAGCCCGACAGCCGAGTCCTGCACACCGCGATAGGGGTACTCGTCGGCTGGCGCCGGTGCAGCACCAATGCCGCCTTCCGGGAACTGGTCTCGGTCAGCGAGCGGCACCGGGTGGGCATTTTCGCACTGGCAACGGCGCTGGTAAGCCTGGCCAGCCAGGATGACAACCCCAGCGGAGGTACGGCCGCCGAGCTCGCCGCCGAGCGGGAATGGGGCCTGACTTACCTGCTGTGAAGATCAGTCAATCCAACGGCGCAGCGGGCGTGCGGAATTCGGCTTAGCCGGCGCTGGATGCGAGCGTGCCCGTGAGCACCTTGACGTCGATTTGAGGCTGAATTCCGGCGTTTCCGGCTAGGCCGGATGTGCAGTCCCGCTGCCGCGCGGGGTTAAACCGGATGTCGTCGGCGCGACGGGTGTTGGGACGACGATATTGGGGGCGCTCGCGATGACGCGCAGCCGCGTGCCATGACGTGGCTCCCCCGGGTGGACTCGAACCACCAACCCTTCGGTTAACAGCCGAATGCTCTGCCAATTGAGCTACAGGGGATTGACCCGGTCCCCGCGCTCGTAGCGCGGATCGCTGGACGACTCTAGCGTACTGGCATACCCAGACCCAACTAAAGGGCAGCCATCAAGGGCCCAGCTAGCGGTATCGGGAGCGCGCACACCGCGTCCAGTGAGGCAGGATGGAGCCATCGATCGTCGGGAGGAACGCTTTGATCCGATATTTCGTCGTGCTCGGACTGGGCTACGTGCTGGGCTCCAAAGCCGGGCGACGCCGCTATGAGCAGCTCACTGACACCTACCGGGCGCTGACCAGCAGCCCGGTTGCTAAGTCGATGATTGAAGCCGGGCGCCGCAAGGTCGCGAATCGCATCTCGCCGGATGCCGGATTCGTCACGGTGGCCGAGATCGATGAGCAGACCGCCGTCGTCGAGCGGCCCAGCGAGGGAGCCCTCACACCGTCAGATCGTCGCCGCTAGCCTGCTCCAGCAGGCTGCGCCGATATGCCTCCATGGCGACCAGGTCGCCGAACAGAGCGTGATACTCGTCGCCATGCTCGATGGGTGACATCCGCTGCAGTTTGGACTTGACCTCGGCGATCTGGCGGCCCATCCATACCTCCTGGAGGCGGGCCATCACTCCGGCGACATAGCGCGGCAGTTTCTCCTCGTCGACCGCGATGGCCTCCACCCCGAGCTCGTTGATCAGGCCGGCGGTCAGGGTCGACGTGGTCTGCTGACGCACGGCGTCGATCCACTGGCCGCCACTGGCACCGGTCGAGGTGCCACCGGCCGCATCGAGGGCCGCGCGGACGGCCGCGTAACCGGGGTGAGTGAAGCTTTCGATCGTCAGCGAGTCGAAGACCGGGCCGGCGAACGCCGGATACTGCAACGCCGACTTGAGCGCCTCACGCTGCGGCCACAGGGTTGGATCACGCGGGTCGGGCCGGGCGGCGGCAGGTTCAGCCGAGACGGATTCGGCTCCCTGCTGCGCGACGCGGCGGGGGGTGGTGGATCCGGTGGGGCCCCGACCGGGAGCCTTGGGCTGTTTGGCCGAGGTCCGTACTCGGTCGATGAGCTGCGCGACGTCGTCCCAGCCGACCCATCCGGCCAACTGGCGCGCGTACTCGTCGCGCAGCGTGGGGTCTTTGATCAGGCCCACCATGGGTACACAGCGCTGCAACGCGGCGACCCGGCCCTCGGCGTTGTCCAGGTCCATCTCGGCAATCGCGGTGCGAATCGCGAACTCGAACAACGGGGTTCGGCGGGCCACCAGATCTCGCAGGGCACCGTCGCCGGACTTCAGCCGTAGATCGCAGGGGTCCATGCCATCTGGGGCGACCGCGACAAAGGACTGCCCGGCGAGGTTCTGTTCGCCGTCCAGGGCCTTGAGCGCGGCCGCGCGGCCGGCCTGATCGCCGTCGAACACGTAGATCAGCTCGCCGCGAAAGAAGCTGTCGTCCATCATCAGTCTGCGCAGCATGGCCAGGTGCTCTTCGCCGAACGCGGTACCGCAGGACGCGACGGCGGTGGTGACGCCGGCCAGATGCATCGCCATCACATCGGTGTAGCCCTCGACGACAACGGCCTGATGCCCCTTGGCGATATCCCGTTTGGCCAAGTCGATGCCGAACATCACCGACGACTTCTTGTACAGCAGCGTCTCGGGCGTATTGACGTACTTGGCTTCCATCGGGTCGTCGTCGAACAGCCGCCGGGCGCCGAAGCCGATCACCTCGCCCGCCGAGGTGCGGATGGGCCACAACAACCGACGGTGGAAACGATCCATCGGGCCCCGGCGTCCCTCGCGGGACAGTCCCGCAGCTTCCAGTTCCTTGAACTCGAAACCCTTGCGCTGCAAGTGTTTTGTCAACTTCTCCCAGCCCGACGGCGCGAAGCCGCAGCCGAAGCGTCGGGCTGCCTCGGCATCGAAGTTCCGCTCGGTCAGATACTGGCGCGCCGGCGCCGCCTCGTCGGACTCCAGCTCTTGGGCGTAGAACTCCGCCGCGGCCGCGTTGGCCGCGACGAGCCTGCTGCGGCTCCCCCGGTCGCGCTGCACGCTGGTCGCCGGGCCGCTGTAGCTGATGGTGTGGCCGATACGGTCGGCGAGCAGTTCAACGGCCTCGACAAAGCTGACGTGTTCGATCTTTTGGATGAACGCATACACGTCGCCACCTTCGCCGCAGCCAAAGCAGTGGAAGTGTCCGTGGTTGGGGCGGACATGAAACGATGGTGACTTCTCGTTATGGAACGGGCACAGGCCCTTCATCGAGTCGGCGCCGGCGCGTCTCAGCTGCACGTAGTCGCCGACAACGTCTTCGATGCGGGCGCGTTCGCGGATGGCGGCGATATCACGATCGGAGATCCGGCCAGCCATCGGATCAGTCTAAGACGCCGGCTTTCACCGTCCCACCGAACCGGTGACGACCCGCTGCGCTAGGCCGGGCCGATGACGCCGCAGGCGATTCGCTCCATCGACATCGCCATGTCGCCACCTTCGGCGCCATGCAGCATCAAGGCGGTCTTGTTCGGCCCCAGCAGCTGGTCCCTGGTGAACGCATCGGTGGTGGTCACCAGGTAAGCCGAGCCGTCCTGGCGCACTTCGAGCGAGGTCAGGTCACCACTTTCGGGTTTCCCGGTGTGCCCGGGCGCCTGCAGATGGCCGCCCGCGGACAAGAAGTTCCCGGGCGAACCGCCGGTCGGGGCAACTGAGTTCGGCTCACATTTCCCGATCTCGTGAACGTGCAGTCCATGGAAACCGGGCGCCAGGACGCCGGGAGTAACTGTCTTCACGGTGACAGTGACATAGCCGTTGGTGAAGTCGAAGGTCGCGGTGGCCACTTGCCGCCCGTCGGGTGCTTGCAGTTGCGCGGTCAGGGAACCCGCACCGGGCGCCGGGCTGGACGTCGTCGACGACGCGGCCGAGCCACTGAGGACCGCAGGGGTGGTCCCCGGTTGCGTGCTGGCGTGCTGAGGCGAGCTGCAGGCGGTCAGGGCCACGATGGGAAACGACAACAGGAGAGCGGAAACTGCGGTGTTTCTGGTCATGTCGGCAGCGTAACCCGCCGTTCCGGCCAAAAGTACCCCCACTGGGGCGCCTAGCGGATGTCGATTCGCTCCAGCCGGCCTTCGGTGTAGGAAGCGATCTGATCGATGATGACTCGCAGCCGGGCGCCGTCGTCGGCTGCGGTGAGGAACGCCGCGGCGAAAACCGGGTCGAGGGTCCCGGGCGCGCCGGCGTACAGCCACTGGGCCACGTGGTGGATACGCTCACGCTGGGAAGCCTGGGTTTCCAGATGCCGTGGATCGGACATAATGAACTGCAGCGCAAGGATTTTCAACAGGGCCACCTCGGCGCGAACCAAATCGGGCACCTGTAGATCGGCCTGGTAGCGCACCAGCGGCCCCGGGCCCGCCGCCGCTCGTGTGGTCGCGATCGCGGCCGAGGCGAAGCGGCCCACCAACTCACTGGTCAACTGCTTGAGTGCGACCGCCGCGACCAGCGTGGCGTCGTATTTGCCGACCGCGGCCACCACCGGCAGCCCGGACAGCCGTCGCGCGGCGGCCATGAAGTCGTCGGCACTCACCCTGGAGAATTCACTTTCTCCGAGTTTGGCCAGCGCGGCCGCCTCGTCGTCGTCGGCAAGCACGCGCAGGTCGATGCGCTGCGAAACGACGCCGTCCTCGACGTCGTGCACCGAGTAGGCGACGTCGTCAGCCCAGTCCATCACCTGGGCTTCCAGACACATCCGCTCCGGCGGCGCGCCCTGGCGGACCCAGTCTGCCTGCGCGCGATCCTCTCCGTAGAAGCCGAACTTGCTTCGCCCCGGTCCGCGCATCCACGGATATTTGGTGACCGCGTCCAAGGATGCCCGAGTGAGGTTCAGGCCCGCGCTATTTCCTTGTTCATCAAGGACTTTGGGCTCAAGACTGGTGAGGATTCGAAAGTTCTGGGCGTTGCCTTCGAAGCCGCCATGCTCGGCAGCGACCTCGTTGAGCGCGCGCTCGCCGTTGTGCCCGTAGGGCGGGTGCCCGATGTCGTGCGCCAGACCGCCCAACTCGACCAGGTCGAGGTCGCAGCCGAGCCCGATCGCCATTCCGCGGCCGATCTGCGCCACTTCCAGCGAATGCGTCAACCGGGTGCGCGGCGTGTCTCCTTCGCGCGGTCCGACGACTTGTGTCTTGTCCGCGAGCCGGCGCAGCGCGGCGCTGTGCAATACCCGAGCCCGATCCCTGGCGAACTCGGTGCGGTGCTGACCCTCTGTGCCCGGCAGACCCGCAGTCTTCGGCGGTTCGTCCACCCGCCGCTGCCGGTCGAAGTCGTCGTAGGGGTCTTGCTGGTTCGTGATCACCGCAGCACAGTCTGCCAGGGAACGCGAACTTCTACGCCGACCGCCACATCCGGCTGTGGGCGGTCTACGTGGACGACTTCTCCGGTCTGAGCGCGATGAATTGGGCGCAGGACACCCTGCGCTTGAGCAAGTTCGGTGGTTTTATGGGTGGCGGAGGCCGATTCCGACGACCACTGCGCCGACACGCCACATGGCCGCCGACCACGAAGTTCGCCGACGGCCAATGGAAATACGCGGAGGTTTTCGCTAACCAGCCGCCGGCGAGTGCGGTACTACGCCACTCTTCCGAGCCACCTTGAAGCGTTCTGCTTCGCTCCCCCACGGTTGCCAGTCTTCTGATTTCAGCCCACTGCTCGCTGCGTCCTCGCCATCGGCGCCGGCTTCAGGCTCCGGTGCCCAATGGTCATAGTTGTCCGGCGGAACAGCCACACCCCAAATAAGCGGAACCGATAAACCGCCGAGCAGGCCCGACTCACCCCGAACAGCCAACAACACAGCATCATCTGGCAGGGGTGAACCCAGAGGCAATAACATGCCGCCCCCTTCCAAGCCCGATCTCTGTACAGCCAGACTCGGTGGCGAACTAATCACCACCAAGCCCTTCGTAATCGTAAGTCAAACATGAGGCCAATATTCGTGATTATCCAATTTTTCTTGTGTTAAACAGCGCAGCCGACTGGGAACGAATCGCCGACCTAGGCACGCGGTTCGGCCGCTTCCGAGGTGGGGCGCAGCCAGGTTCGCCTCCGTACCTTTTAGTATCTCCCTTCACCCGGCAAGGGCGGCGAAAGGTGTTGGGGAGCAAACTGTTCCGGAATTCAGGCAAACGCTGCGGCGGCGCCTGGCCAAACCAGTCCGCGACGACCCTGTCCGGCGCGGCGAACGTCGTCGAAAATGGCCATCGGCCGCGGGTGCCCGGGTTTTTGGACACGTGTTGAATTTGATTTACGATCCGCGCAGCATCGAAATTCATAGGCGTGTGAATCGAAATTCACGAATCGGTAACTTCGATCGCCCGGTCGAATAAGGAACGCAGGAATGTGGGGTCATTGCGCTGGGGCCCCGGTTCCGTCGGTGCCGACCGGCTGAGCGCACCGGAAGCCCATGCGGTGACTCGATCGGCTTGTCTAGGAGCGCGATTCGGTTCGGGTCACGAAATTGCCCGGTTATCCGACCTCGGTCCGTGGCACCACACGGGGCCGCGTTTGCACCACATGCGTAGCCCGAGGGTTCCCGCGGCCGTTCCCCGCGCCGGGAACACCCGGCGCGGTGCCGGCGCCGTTGGGCGGCACCATCGGCACACCGGTGGGCCCGGTAGCGCCCGCCGAAACGCCAGGCGCCGCGCCTTCCAATGACATGGCCCCGGTGATGATCCGAGCAGGGATCGAACCCTGCCATGCCGGGGGCACCGAGATGGCACCCACGAACCGCGCCGACCCCAGACCGGCGGACATCGCCGAGCCCCACCCGCCACTGCTGCCGAGCGCCTGCGTTGCCGGCGCGGTCGAGCCGACAAATCCCGGAGCGTTGGCAAGCACCTCCGTGGCACCAACCGCCGCCGACGCGGGCGTGCCGCCGTGCGCCAGCACCATCATCGGCGGTACGACAGCGCTGGCCGGGTACATCCCGATCTGGGCCACGGTGGTCAGTGATGACACCGCCGGGACAGAAAACAATGACGACATCTCGGCGACCGCGGTCTGAGCCGCTCCTACGAACGACGACAGGCCCGGGCCGAAGATCGACCCCGCCGAGGACGCCAAACCTGACAGCGGCGTCGTGAAAAGCCCAGCCAAACTCGTCGGCGCCGCAGTGATCGACGGTAATGCCGACGCCACTGACGCCGCCCCGGCGTGATAGCCGAACATCGCCGCCACGTCCTGAGCCCACATTTCGATGTACTCGAGCTCGATGGCAAAGATCGCCGGCGTGTTCTGACCCAGGAAATTGGTCGCGATCAACGACATCAACGTCATCCGGTTAGTGGTCACCGCGACCGGATGCACGGTGGCCGCGAATGCCGATTCAAACGCTGAAGCTGCCGCATTCGCCTGCGTCGCCGACCCCTCGGCGTGGCTTATTGCCGTGTTCAACCACTGCAGATACGGCCCCGCCGCCTGCGACATCGCCTCCGCCGACGGGCCCGTCCATTGCCCACTGGTCAGGCCGGAAATCACGTTGTTGAAGGAGGACGCCGAAGATGCCAGGTTTGACGCTAATTCGGCCCATGCCGAGGCGGCGGCAAACAGCGTCCCCGCACCGGCGCCGCCAAACATGAGCGCGGAATTAATCTCGGGAGGCAGGAACGCAAATTCCAGGACCATGACAACTCCAGCACATCTAGCTCACCCCGACAGTCGCGTCCGGCGACCGGTAACGCCTTTACTAGATCTTAAAGGGAAACCCCAGCAATAGCCGCGGCTTTCTCTCAAACGCCTCGTTCCGGCGTCAGCTGCCCTTGAGCCGCACGGCGAGATAATCGGCGACGGCATTCATCGCCACCCGTTCCTGGCTCATGGTGTCGCGCTCGCGCACGGTGACGGCATCGTCGGACAGGGAGTCGAAATCCACCGTCACGCAGAACGGCGTGCCGACCTCGTCCTGGCGGCGATAGCGCCGTCCGATTGCGCCGGCGTCGTCGAAATCAATGTTCCAGCTCTTGCGTAGTTCAGCGGCCAAATCACGGGCTTTGGGACTCAAGTCCGCGTGCCGCGACAGCGGCAGCACTGCGGCCTTGACCGGAGCCAGCCGCGGGTCGAGTCGTAACACCGTGCGCTTGTCCATCCCGCCCTTGGCGTTGGGAGCCTCGTCCTCGGTGTAGGCGTCGATCAAAAACGCCATGAACGAACGCGTCAGCCCCGCTGCCGGCTCAATCACGTAGGGCGTGTACCGGGTGTCGGCGACCTGATCGTAGAACGACAGGTCAGCACCGGAATGCTTTGCGTGAGTTGATAAGTCGAAATCGGTGCGGTTGGCGAGGCCTTCCAGCTCGCCCCAGGGGTTGCCTTGGAATCCAAATTTGTACTCGACGTCGACGGTGCGGTCGGAGTAGTGCGACAGCTTGTCCTTGGCGTGCTCATAGAGCCGCAGATTCTCCGGATCGATGCCGAGGTCGACATACCACTGGTACCGAGTGTCGATCCAATACTGATGCCACTCTTTCGCGGTCGACGGTTCGACGAAGAATTCCATCTCCATCTGCTCGAACTCGCGGGTGCGGAAGATGAAGTTGCCGGGGGTGATCTCGTTGCGGAAGCTCTTGCCGATCTGCGCAATACCGAACGGCGGCTTGCGGCGCGCTGTCGTCACCACGTTGGCGAAGTTGATGAAGATGCCTTGCGCGGTCTCGGGGCGCAAATAGTGCAGCCCCTCCTCGGTCTCGATCGGTCCGAGGTAAGTCTTCATCATCATGTTGAATTCGCGCGGCTCGGTCCATTGGCCGGCCTCGCCGGTCTCCGGGTCGCGAATATCGGCCAGACCATTGGGCGGCGGATGCCCGTGTTTGGCTTCGTAGGCCTCGATGAGGTGGTCGGCGCGGTAGCGCTTGTGGGTGATCAGCGACTCGACCAGCGGATCGTGGAATACCTCGACGTGGCCGGAGGCCACCCACACCTGCCGCGGCAGGATGATCGATGAATCGAGTCCGACGACGTCGTCGCGGCCGGTGACCACGGAACGCCACCACTGCCGTTTGATGTTCTCTTTGAGCTCAACGCCGAGCGGCCCATAGTCCCAGGCCGATTTCGTGCCGCCGTAGATCTCACCCGAGGGATAGACGAAGCCCCGCCGTTTGGCCAGGTTGACGACGGTGTCGATAACGGACGCCACGGAGCAGTGCACTCCCTTTCCGGGTCAGGCAGACAAGTGCGACGCGATATGCCGCACGGAAAACATCAGTCATGGTATCGACCGAGTCCGCGGTCTTTGACATGCGTCATCATGCATGTGACCCTGGAGGAAGTCGACCGCTGTTTGTTTACGGCGGGAGCTGCCCCTATCCCGGCACTTTCTCGAGGTGATGACGCTCGCATGGTGATGCCCTCCTCAGATCTGAGCGTCGCCGCCCATGAAAGCGGCGAGACGGGGGCCGAGAGTCATCCCCCATTCGCCGAATACCCGGTGCCGCCGCCGCGGGAGATCCTCGATGCCGCCGGTGAGCTGCTGCGCGCCCTGGCCGCGCCGGTGCGGATCGCGATCGTGCTGCAGTTGCGCGAATCCCACCGCTGCGTGCATGAACTGGTCGACGCCCTGGGCGTACCACAGCCGCTGGTCAGCCAGCATCTGAAGATTCTCAAGGCTGCGGGGGTGGTCACCGGGGAGCGATCCGGCCGCGAAGTGCTGTACCGGCTCGCCGATCACCACCTTGCCCACATCGTCGTCGACGCGGTGGCGCACGCCGGCGAGGACACACCGTGACCCCGACGAGCGTCCGCTCCACCCGCCAGCGGGCGGCGATCTCCACGCTGCTGGAAACGCTCGACGAATTCCGCTCGGCTCAGGAGCTGCACGACGAGCTGCGCCGTCGGGGCGAGAACATCGGGCTGACCACGGTATACCGGACGCTTCAGTCCATGGCGACGGCCGGAATGGTCGACACGCTGCGCACCGACACCGGCGAGTCCGTGTACCGCAGATGCTCGGAGCACCATCACCACCATCTGGTGTGCCGCAGCTGTGGTTCCACCATCGAAATAGGCGGCCACGAGGTCGAGGAGTGGGCGGAGCGAGTGGCCGCCCAGCACGGCTTCTCCGACGTCAGCCACACCATCGAGATCTTCGGCACCTGCGCGGACTGCCGGCGCTGATACGGGTGCGGCGGGGCCGTTCAGGAAGTCAGCAAGCGCCGTATCTGCGCGCCCGAGTCGAGCACCAGCAGGATCAGGGTGCTCAGGGCGGCATCGGTCAAGCCTGCGCCGGGAAAGTTGTACCGCAGCATCACGTCTGCGGTCTTGGATGCACCTTTACCGGAGCCGCTGACCTTTTCCACCAGAGTCAGGGTGCCGAAGTTGCTGTCCCGCGCCTGCTGGGCCACTTGATCGCTGATCTTCTTGGTCAGCGGCAGATCCCACGCCAGGATCTGGGTGAGCGACACCAAATCCAGGTCCTCGGCGATGTTCACCACCCGCAACGACGCGAAGGTCGCGTCATGGTGAACCGTGAGCGCGCCGTCGGATTCCTGCTCTACGGGCAGCACTTCGGCGAGTAGTGATTGCAGGCGTTCTTCGAATGTTGGCATTACGCGCTCCCGAACCGTCGATTACGTGATGCATATTCCTCGCAGGCCGCCCACAGATCACGCCGGTCATAATCGGGCCACAGTGTGTCCTGGAAGATGTATTCGGCGTAGGCCGCCTGCCACAACATGAAATTACTCACCCGCTGCTCCCCCGAGGTGCGCAGCAAAAGATCTACATCGGGGATGTCGGGCCGTTGCAGGTGATGGGCAACCGTCGCCTCGGTGATCCGCTCCGGGTTCAGTCGACCGGCCGCAGCCAAGCGTGCGATTTCCTTTGTGGCTTCAGCGATTTCGGTGCGACCGCCGTAATTCACGCAGTAGTTGACGGTGATGACGTCGTTGTCCTTCGTCATTTCCTCCGCGATCGCCAATTCGTTGATCACACTGCGCCACAACCGTGGCCGTGAACCGACCCAGCGGATCCGGACCCCGAGTGCGTTGAGGCTCACCCGGCGCATGCGGACCACGTCGCGGTTGAAGCCCATCAGGAAGCGGACCTCCTCGGGTGATCGCTTCCAGTTCTCGGTGGAAAAGGCGTAGAGGCTAAGCCACTTGATCCCGAGTTCGATTGCCCCGCAGACGATGTCAATCACCACCGCCTCGCCCGCCTGGTGCCCTTCGGTGCGGCGCAGCCCGCGTTGGGTCGCCCAGCGGCCATTGCCGTCCATCACGATGGCGACATGATTGGGCAAACGGTCGGCCGGAATCCGCGGCGCCACCGCCTTCGACGGGTGCTGCGGCGGCCGGCGCGGGCCACCGTCGGGGGACGGCGGCAGCTCCGGGAAGATCACCGGCCAGGTCGACTTGTCGGGAAAAGTTGGATAGTCCTCGGGTGCGGCCGGCCATTGCGGGAAGTCCGTGGACCGCAGCTTGCGCTCCTTAACCACAAGCCTCATCCTGCCCGATCAGCGCGGCGCGCTGATCGGCGATAGTGCGGTCAACCCGGTAGTAGCGCTCCACCAGCGGCAGGGTCTTGAGCTGACGCTCCAAATGCCATTGCAGGTGTGCGGCCACCAATCCGCTGACGTGGCTGCGGTGGGATTGCGGTGCCGCCTCGGCGACCTCCCAATCGCCGTCGTGCAGCGCGGACATCAATTCCAGTACACCTAGCGGCGGCGTGGTCGAACCGGCCGGGCGGCAGTGCGGGCAGACGCTGCCCCCGGCGGCGACGTGAAACGCCCGATGCGGACCGGGGGTGGCGCAGCGGGCGCATTCGGTCAGTGCCGGCGCCCACCCGGCGATGCCCATGGCACGCAGCAGATAGGCGTCCAGCAGCAGATCGCGCGGACGGCGGCCATCAGCCACCGCCCGCAGCGCGCCCACCGTGAGCCGATGCAGAGCCGGGGCGGGCGCCCGTTCTTCACCGGCGAGGCGTTCGGCGGTTTCCAGCATCGCGCACGCGCAGGTGTAGCGGCCGTAGTCGCAGACGATGTCGGTGGCAAACGCGTCGATCGAAACGACCTGGGTGACGATGTCGAGATTGCGGCCGGGGTGCAGTTGCGCATCGATGTGCGCGAACGGCTCCAGTCGCGCACCGAATTTGCTGCGGGTGCGGCGCACGCCCTTGGCAACCGCGCGAACCAGCCCGTGATCGCGAGTCAGCAGGGTGACGATCCGGTCGGCTTCGCCGAGCTTGTGTTGGCGCAGCACCACAGCCCGGTCTCGATACAGCCGCATCTCAATAGTTTTGCACCCCGCTGCGACATCGCGGGGATCCGCGCCGATAGTCTCGTACCCCGTGGTTGGCGCTTCTGGGTCCGGTTCCGGGTCCGCTTCCGGGTCTCGCAGCCAGCGCCTGCCCACACTCACTGACCTGCTCTATCAGCTGGCCACCCGATCGGTGACATCCGACACATTGGTGCGCCGTTCGCTGCATGCCATCGATACCAGCCAGTCCACGTTGAACGCCTTCCGGGTGGTGCTCACCGAGTCCGCGCTGGCCGACGCCGCGCGCGCCGACCGGCGACGAGCCGCCGGTGACACGGCGCCGTTGCTGGGCATCCCGATCGCCGTCAAAGACGACGTCGACGTTGCTGGAACGCCCACCGCGTTCGGCACCGACGGATATGTCCGCGCCGCCACCCAGGATGCCGAGGTGGTTCGTCGTCTCAAGGCCGCCGGCGCGGTGATCGTCGGCAAGACCAACACCTGTGAACTGGGCCAATGGCCGTTTACCAGCGGACCCGGCTTCGGCCACACCCGCAATCCCTGGTCGCGGCGGCACACCCCGGGAGGGTCGTCGGGGGGTAGCGCGGCCGCGGTGGCTGCGGGCCTGGTGACCGCCGCTATCGGGTCGGATGGCGCCGGCAGCGTCCGCATCCCAGCGGCGTGGACCCACCTGGTGGGCATCAAGCCGCAGCGTGGCCGGATTTCCACCTGGCCGTTGCCGGAAGCGTTCAACGGCATCACGGTGAACGGGGTGCTGGCCCGCACGGTGGCCGATGCGGCGCTGGTGCTCGACGCCGCGTCCGGCAATGTCGACGGCGATCGGCACAAGCCACCGCCGATCACGGCGTCCGACTATGTCGGGAAGGCGCCGGGTCCGCTGAACATCGCGCTGTCCACCCGGTTTCCGTACACCTTCTTCCGGGCCAAGTTGCACCCCGAGATCCTGGCCGCGATCCGGGCCGTCAGCAAACAACTCCAACTGCTCGGCCACACGGTCGTGACCGGCAACCCGGACTACGGCGTGCGGTTGGGGTGGGATTTTCTGGCCCGGTCCACTGCGGGCCTGCGGGAATGGGAGGAGCGACTGGGCGACGGGATCGTCTGGGACCCGCGCACCGTGTCCAATCTTCGGGTGGGCCACTTCCTGGGTGAGGCGATTCTGCGCCATACGCGGCTGCATGAACCCGCGCTGCAGCGCCGGGTGGGCTCGATCTTCGACATCGTCGATGTGGTGCTGGCACCGACCACCGCCCAACCACCGCCGCTGGCGCGCTACTTCGACCGGTTCGGCGGCTTCAACACCGACCGGGCGATGATCCGGGCATGCCCGGTGACGTGGCCGTGGAACGTGCTGGGCTGGCCGTCGATCAACGTGCCGGCCGGGTTCACCGCCGAGGGCTTACCGATCGGCGTGCAGCTGATGGGTCCGGCCAATAGCGAAGGCATGCTCATCTCGCTGGCCGCCGAACTCGAGGCGGTGAGCGGCTGGGCGAGTAAGCAGCCGAAGGTGTGGTGGGAGCATCAGCACATCCGCCCACACGATTAAGCGGGGCTAAAACCCAAGTCGGCCAAGCTGTTTAGGGTCACTCTGCCAGTTCTTGGCGATCTTGACCCGCAAGTCGAGATAGACCTTGGTTCCCAGCAGCTTCTCGATCTGAACGCGTGCCGCGGTACCCACCTCGCGCAGCCGGCCCCCGCCCTTGCCGATGATGATCCCCTTCTGGCTGTCCCGCTCGACGTAGAGCACCGCGTACACGTCGATCAGGTCATCGCGGCCTTCCCGTGGGTTGACCTCGTCGATCACCACCGCCAGGGAGTGCGGCAGCTCATCACGTACTCCCTCCAGGGCGGCCTCGCGGATGAGCTCGGCCATCAAAATCTCTTCGGGTTCGTCGGTCAGCTCACCGTCCGGGTAATAGGCCGGGCCGGTCGGCAGCGAGGCGGCCAGCACGTCGATCAGCACATCGACCTGGGTCCCGGTTGTCGCCGAGACCGGGACGATCTCGGCGTTGTCGACCAGCTCCGTGGCCGCGACCAACTGGGCGGCTACCCGATCTTTGGGCACCTTGTCGATTTTGGTGACGATGACGACCAGTGTGGTTTTCGGTGCGACCGTGCGGATCTGCTCGACGATCCAGCGGTCACCCGGACCGATCGCCTCGTCCGCCGGGATGCACAGCCCGATGACGTCGACTTCGGTGTAGGTGTTGCGGACCAGCTCGTTGAGCCGCTTGCCCAGCAGGGTGCGCGGGCGGTGCAGGCCCGGAGTGTCGACCAGGATGATCTGGAAGTCCTCCCGATGCACGATCCCGCGAATGGTGTGCCGGGTGGTCTGCGGCCGCTTCGAGGTGATGGCCACCTTGGTGCCGACCAGAGCGTTCGTCAGCGTCGACTTGCCGGTGTTTGGCCGTCCCACGAAACACACAAAGCCCGAATGGAATTCAGCCATGATGATCGTCCTCCTCCTCGGAGCCGTCGGAGTCAACAGGGCTCAGCAGGACGGTACCGATCCGCACCCGTCCCCGATGATCAGGGCCGCCCTCGGCGTGCAGCCGCAGACCATGCGAGACGACCTCGGCGCCCGGCAGCGGCACCCGGCCCAATTCCAGCGCGAGCAGGCCACCCACGGTGTCGATGTCGAGATCGTCGTCGAATTCCACGCCGTACAGTTCGCCAACGTCCTCGATCGGTAGTCGCGCCGACACGCGAAAGTGTTTGTCGCCCAAGTCTTCTATCGGAGCCTTCTCCTCGGCGTCGTACTCGTCGGCGATCTCGCCGACGATCTCCTCGAGCACGTCTTCGATACTGACCAGGCCGGCGATCGCCCCGTACTCGTCGACCAGTAGCGCCATGTGGTTGCGATCGAGCTGCATTTCACGCAGCAGCGCATCCAACGGCTTGCTGTCCGGCACGAACACGGCGGGGCGCATCACCTGCGCCACCGTGATGTCCCGACCGCCGCCTTCCGCCAAGAAGGTGTGCTGGACAAGGTCTTTCAAGTACACGACCCCGACGATGTCGTCGACGTTTTCCCCGATCACTGGAATGCGGGAATGACCACTGCGCACGGCCAGGTTCGTCGCTTGACTGGCAAACTTGTCGCTCTCAATCCAGATCATCTCGGTGCGCGGCACCATCACCTCGCGCGCCGGCGTATCACCGAGTTCGAAGACCGACTGGATCATCTTGCGTTCGTCGGCGGCAACCACGCCGCGCTGTTGAGCCAGATCGACGACTTCGCGCAACTCGATCTCGGACGCGAACGGCCCGTTCCGCAGGCCCCGCCCCGGCGTGATCGCATTACCCACCACCACCAGCAACCGGCTGATCGGCATCAACAGCCACGAAATCACTTGCAGTGGAAGGGCCATCACCAACGCAATGGAATACGCATTCTGGCGACCGAGGGTACGTGGGCCCACGCCGATGACGACGAAGCTGGTCAGCACCATGATGGTCGCGGCACCGAACAGCCCCCACTTCAGGCCGAAGTTGTCGTAGAGGAACACCACCAGCAGCACGGTGGCGGTGATTTCACATGTGTTGCGCAGCAGCACTACCAAGTTGATATAGCGCGGCCGGTCTCCCATCACCTTGGCCAAGGAGCGGGCGCCGGGGCGCTCGTCACGCACCAGCTCCTGCACCCGCGCAAATGACATCGTGCTGATGGCGGCGTCGATCGCCGCGAAAAGCCCACCCAGACCGATCAGAGCGATCGCGCCGAGCAGCTGACTCAGTCCGGTCAAAGTCCGAAGTTCCTTGACTTGATGTTTTGCTCCATCACTTCTTCTACTTGGCGGCCGAGTCCATTCACGTGCTCCGAATCCTATGGTGACCTGTTGAATTCAAAGGTTACAGGTTTGATCATTCGCATTACAGCGGTTACGCCTGCGCGTTCCAGGCTAGGCCCACAAATCCTGCAGGCACGCCAGAACAGGCGGAGACTACGACCGTTACTAGTAGGAGCCTCGCTGAGGTAGGCGATGCGGTCGGGTACACCGTGACCTCGGATGACGCGACAGGGACCTTGCAACAGCTGGCCAATCAGCCGGTTCCGTGGTCCATGTCGATGCTGGTCGTGACGGCGGTTCCCACCGGCCAGAAGACGACATGCCAGCTCAGTGTCAATCCAACGGTGAAAACTCCATCGTGGGGTGCTCGACGATGGGTAACCCGTAACCAGAACGGGCCGACCACCAACACCGCCTGGCCGCGAAATCACTGCGTTGCAACGATATTCGAAGCTCGCAACGTATTACGTTGCAAGGCAGCTACATTCGCTCCATCATTACCTAGAGGAAGAAACCGCCCTCGTCCCGCTGTTCGTCGTTGACCAGTTCGTCCATTCTCTGTCGCAGGGTGTCGGTGTTCGGAAAGAACCATTTGTCGGGTTCCGGCCAGTGCAGCCCCGTCCGTTCTGTGTCACCGGGCCGCGGCCAGTCTTCCCGCTCCCGGCCAGGTACCGCGATTTGGATCGATTGGTGTGCGACCTCCTTTATCAGCGTGGCCACGCAGCTGCCATCCGGGGCGAACAGTTGAAGAGCACCGATACCGGCGGCGCTTGGGCCTGGCTGGTATTTGGTCATCTGCGTTCCTATCCGTTGCTGAATCGTCCTGCGGCCGAGGTGACATCGGTGCTACCGTTTGCGGTCCGACGCCTGCCATTATCCGTGCGGATTTAGTGAAGGGCGAACCGCAAATGAGAATCGGGAAAATTATGCGAGCTGTCGTTGCTTTCGTCGCCATTGCCAGCACGCTGGTTCTTGCGGCACCCGCGAATGCGGATAACGGAAAGGTGGATCCTGATACGTGTCTGGGCCTGATGGGAAGCCGGACGAACCTGATTATGGCGTCGACCTCGCAGGCTGCCCGATCCCCAGCCGACATTCTGGAAAAGTCGAGTCCGCCTGACTCAGTGAAGCAAGCCATCGAACACTTTGTTTCCACCGGTGGCGTTCAAGCGTCCGACCCAACTGCCGATCAGGCGGATAAAACCATCGGCGACTGGGTCAAGCAGGTCTGCCCGTAGCCGGCCTTATCGGGGCTCAATGTTCGAAATACCTTGACTTGTCCAGCAACTGGCGGTCTTTTTCGTCCTGACGGTCAAGGCGATAGGCCTCGACCTGTTCGGCGACCCATTCTTCGAGTAACCGCCCCTGCAGGGCGAACATCTCCTTCTCCTCGTCCTGCTCGGCGTGGTCGTAGCCGAGCAAGTGCAGTACACCGTGAATCGTCAACAGCGCCAGCTCGTGACCGAGGCTGTGGCCCGCCGCGGTCGCCTGCTCGGCGGCGAACTCCGGGCACAACACGATGTCGCCCAGCATCGACGGCCCCGGCTCGGGCGCGTCGGGGCGGCCACCCGGCTCGAGCTCGTCCATCGGGAAACTCATCACGTCGGTCGGCCCGGGCAGGTCCATCCAGCGCACATGCAGGTCGGCCATCGCGGCGGTATCCAGCAGCACCATCGACAGCTCGGCGGCCGGATTGACGTCCATCTTGGCGATGACAAACCGCGCGACATTGACGAGTTCGACCTCCGAGACGTCGATGCCCGACTCGTTGGATACTTCGATGCTCATAAGACGATCATCGTCGACTGCGGGTACCCGAGGCCCGCCGAGCCGCCCGATTCACTCCCGAGCCGGGCTCTTCGTGCCTGGCGTAGGCGTCGACGATCTCCGAAACCAGTCGATGGCGCACCACATCCGCACTGGTCAGCTCGGCGATGTGGATGTCATCGACGTTGTCCAGGATGCCAATCGCCGAGCGCAGGCCCGATGTGGCGCCACCGGGAAGATCGATCTGGGTGATATCGCCGGTGACCACGATCTTGGATCCAAAACCCAACCGGGTCAGGAACATCTTCATCTGCTCGGCGGTGGTGTTCTGCGCCTCGTCGAGCACGATGAACGCCGAATTCAGCGTCCTACCGCGCATATACGCCAGCGGGGCAACTTCGATGACCCCGGCCGACATCAGCTTCGGGACCAGTTCGGGATCCATCATCTCGTACAGCGCGTCATACAGCGGCCGCAGGTACGGATCGATCTTTTCGCTCAGCGTGCCCGGTAAAAAGCCAAGGCGCTCACCGGCTTCCACCGCCGGGCGGGTCAAGATGATGCGGCTGACCTGTTTGCTCTGCAGTGCGTTGACCGCTTTGGCCATAGCCAGGTACGTCTTGCCGGTACCAGCCGGCCCGACGCCGAACACGATGGTGTTGGCATCGATGGCGTCGACGTAGCGCTTCTGGTTGAGCGTCTTGGGCCGGATCGTCTTGCCGCGGCGCGCCAAGATGTCCAGGGTGAGCACTTCGGCCGGTGACTCGTTGCCGGTGCCGACGAGCATGGCGACGCTGTGGCGCACCACCTCCGGTGTCAACGGCTGGCGGTTGGCGACAATGGCGATCAATTCGGAGAGCGCCCGCTCAGCCAGCGCGACATCGGCCGGTTCACCGGTGAGGGTGACGGTGTTGCCGCGTACATGCAGATCGGCGTTCAGGGTGCGTTCCAGCGCCCGGAGGTTTTCGTCTGCCGAACCCAGCAAGCCCATGACGAGATCGGGCGGAACGTCGATACTGCTGCGAACCTGAGCGTCGGCCTGCAGGGCCCCAGCTGCGTTGGCAGCGCTGGTCTCGCGTGGCGTCACGTGTTTTTCGATGCCTTCCTTCACGGCTCGGCAGGGTGGATTCGGCTGCTTTAGTCTACGCCGGGGGCCGTGGTTGGTCAGCTGTCAGCGGCGCCGTTGGCCCGACCTCGCCGGGCTGATCCCATCGGGGGGTGAGCACGCCGAGTGCGCCCAGTGCCACCGCGGCCGCGCTGGTCGTCCGCAGCACCTGCGGGCCCAGCCGAACCGCGACGGCGCCGGCCTCGTCGAAGGCGGCGAGCTCATCCGGCGTGGTGCCGCCTTCGGGACCGACCAGCAGAACCAGCGAGTTTGCTTGCCGCACAGCGACATCCGAGAGCCGGTTGGTCGCCGACTCGTGCAAGGCCAGTACCACCGCACCGGCGGCTACTTCGTCGCGGATCCGCTGGGCGAGCGCCGCAGTGGACAGCACGCCGTCGACGGGCGGGATGTGCGCCCGCCGGGATTGCCGAGCCGCCGACCGGACTACGGCACGCCACCTGCGCAGACCCTTGTCGGCCCGGGGGCCTTGCCAGTTGGCCACGCAGCGGTCGGCCTGCCAGGCCACAAACGCATCGGCACCGGCCTCGGTGGCCAATTCGATCGCCAACTCCGAACGCTCGGACTTGGGCAGCGCTTGCACCACCGTGACGGCCGGCTGTCCACCCGCAACGGTCCAGCGATCCAGCACCCGGGCAGCCAACCCGTCCCGTCCGGCCTGCTCGACGAGGCAGTGGGCCAGGCCTCCAGCGCCGTCGCCGAGCACCAGCTGTTCACCGGGACGGATCCGGCGGACCGTGGCCGCATGGAACCCTTCGTCGCCGCCGACGACGGCCAACGCGCCGGTTTCCGGCAGTGCATCGACATAGAACAGCGTCGCCACCATGTGCGTGGGCCTTCCGACGGCTCCCGACTAGCGCCCGGTGAACGTCTCGCGCAGCCGGCTGAACAGGCCGCCGCTGCCGTTGTGCGTCGAGCGAACTTCGGCCACGTCGCGGCTGCGACGAGTCTTCAGCTCACGCAGCAGCTCGGCGTCCTGGTGGTCGAGCCGGGAGGGGACCACGACCTCGACGTGAGCATGCAGATTGCCCCGATTGGTGGACCGTAGCTGCGGCATTCCGTGGCCGCGCATGGTGATGATCGCACCCGGCTGAGTGCCGGGCGGAATGGTGACTTCGCTGATGCCATCCAGGATGGCGTCGACGGTGACGGTGACGCCCAGCGCTGCGTCGATCATCGGCACCGAAATCGTGCAGTGCAGGTCATCGCCATCGCGCACGAAGATGTCATGGGCCTGCTCGTGGACTTCGACATACAAGTCCCCGGCCGGTCCTCCCCCAGGCCCGACCTCGCCCTGGGCGGCGAGCCGAACCCGCATGCCGTCGCCGACACCGGCGGGAATCTTGACGCTGATCTCGCGGCGGGCCCGGACCCGGCCGTCGCCCATGCACTGATGGCACGGGTCGGGGATGACCACGCCGACACCGCGGCAGGTGGGGCACGGGCGGGACGTCATCACCTGGCCCAGCAGCGAGCGCTGCACCGTCTGCACCTCCCCGCGGCCACCGCAGGTGTCACACGGGATCGGCGCGGAATCGCCGTTGGTGCCCTTGCCCTGACAGCGGTCGCACAACACCGCGGTGTCGACGGCGACCTGCTTGGTCACCCCGGTGGCACACTCCTCGAGATCCAGCCGCATCCGCAGCAGCGAGTCCGAGCCCGGGCGAACCCGGCCGATCGGGCCGCGCGATGTCGAACCTGCGCTGAAGCCGCCGCCGAAGAAGGCCTCGAACACATCGCCCAAGCCGCCGAACCCACCGAACCCACCGGCCGACGCCGCGGCGTTTTCCAGCGGATCCCCGCCCAGGTCGACGATCCGGCGTTTCTCCGGGTCGCTGAGCACTTCGTAGGCGGCGCTGATGTCCTTGAACTTCGCCTGCGCGGCCTCATCGGGGTTGACGTCGGGATGCAGTTCGCGCGCCAACTTGCGGTACGCGCGTTTGATCTCCGCATCGCTGGCGTTTCTGCTCACGCCGAGCAGCCCGTAATAGTCGCGTGCCACGCCTGACTCTCCTAGAAGGGGTTTTAGGCCGCGTCCGCGCGGCTGTCCTCAAAGCTTTGCAGGTGCGCGCTCATCGAGCACCCAGGACTTCGCCAATATAAAGAGCAACTGCGGCGACGCTGGCGATAGTTCCCGGATAGTCCATCCGGGTGGGTCCCAGCACACCCATACCGCCGTACACCGTATCGGCGTTGCCATAGGCGGTGGACACCATCGAGGTGCCCGCCATCTGCTCTACGGCCGTTTCTTGACCGATTCGTACCGTCACCTTGCCGGCCTGCTGCTGGTGGGCCAGCAACCGCAGCACCACCACCTGCTCCTCGAGGGCCTCCAGGACGGAACGCAGCGAGCCACCGAAGTCCGCGGCGTTGCGGGTCAGGTTCGCTGTGCCGCCCATCAGCAGCCGCTCTTCGGTGTGTTCCACCAGCGACTCCAGCAGCACCGTCGCCGCGCGGCCGACCGCGTCACCCAGCACCCCGGCGCCGCCACCCAGTTGCGCCGCGAGGTCGGCGACCGCCACCGAGGCCGCCGCCAGTTTCTTGCCTTCCAGCGCCTGGCCCAGCATCTCGCGCAGCTGGGCGAGCTGGTGGTCGTCGATGACATCGCCGAGCTCGACGATGCGCTGATCCACCCGGCCGGAGTCGGTGATAACCACCATCAGCAGCCGGGCCGGGGTCACCGCGATCACTTCCAGATGGCGAACGGTCGACGTCGACAAGGTCGGGTACTGCACCACTGCCACCTGGCGGGTCAGCTGGGCCAGCAGCCGCACCGCGCGTCGCAGCACGTCGTCGAGATCGACACCGGACTCCAGGAAATTCTGAATGGCCCGCCGCTCCGCCGACGACAGCGGTTTGACGTCGTCGAGCCGGTCCACGAACTCGCGGTAGCCCTTCTCCGTGGGCACCCGACCGGAGCTGGTGTGCGGCTGGGTGATGTAGCCCTCGGCCTCAAGCACGGCCATGTCGTTGCGGACGGTGGCGCTCGATACGCCCAGGTTGTGCCGGTCAACGAGGGATTTGGAGCCGATTGGTTCCTGGGTGGCGACGAAGTCCGCAACGATGGCATGCAGCACCTGGAAGCGACGATCGTCGGCACTCCCCATCGGCTGCAACCTCCTTAATCACGTCCATTTTACGGTCTCAGAGGTGCTCGCCTCGCCAGCTCGACGACTGGGAGCCCCGGGAAGCACCGCGCCGCCGACAATTTCTCCGACTAGCCTATCCAGCATGTATCCGTCGGGCCTGGGCGACGTGGCAGGAAATATCCGCCGATGATCTTCAAGGGCGTGCGGGATGGCAAGCCGTACCCAGAACATGGGCTGTCCTACAAGGACTGGTCCCAGATACCGCCTCAGCAGATTCGGCTCGACGAATTAGTCACCACCACAACAGTTCTCGCGCTCGATCGACTGCTATCGGAGGACTCCACCTTCTACGGCGACCTCTTCCCGCACGCGGTGCGATGGAAGGGCATCATCTATCTGGAGGACGGCCTGCACCGAGCGGTGCGCGCCGCGCTGCGGAATCGCATCGTGTTCCATGCCCGGGTATTCGACATGGATGTGCCGCTGAGCGAGCAGACCCAGGGATCGGGTTCGACCTTTGGGCATTGACGGTCACGTTGAGCCGTCGCCGGGTGTCGAGGTAGTGAGGGCCGACAAGGTCCGCACCGCCGTCCGGAAGGATCGCCATGTCTCGTCTTCAGGGGGTCAGTGACCACGACGCCGGCCTGGGCGCCAAAATCGCCTTCTTCTTCACCAAGCGCAAGCTGGCGCAGCTGACCGGTCTCGAGACGGCCGGGATGCTCGAACCGCTGCGGATGTATGCGCACATCCCCAGGCTGCTCAATGCGTACGGCCGGCTGGAGCAGGCCGAGTCGAAGCTGGACATCCTCAGTCCGCGTCAGCGCGCACTGGCCGAGCTGAAGTCGGCGACGACGGTGCGCTGCGAGTACTGCATCGACCTCGGTTCACAGATCGCCCGGCAGTGGGGTCTTAGCGACGAAGAGCTGCTCGCCATGGCCGACTACCGCAACGCCTCCTGCTTCTCCGAGGTCGACAAGCTGATCCTGGAGTACGCCACCGCGATCAGCCGCACCCCGGTCGAGGTGAGCGACCGGCTTTTCGACGGCCTGCGCGCCCACTTCGACACGCCGCAGCTCGTCGGACTCACCCACGTCATCACGCTGGGCAATCTGCGGGCGCGGTTCAATATCGCACTCGACATCGGCTCGTCGGGCTTCTCCGGTGACCGGGTGTGCGCCCTGCCCGACGGCGCAGGCAGATGACCGCCGACCCGTCGTTGGCGGCGCGTTTCGAGACGGCCCGGCCGCAGCTGGGCGCCATCGCCTACCGCATGCTGGGCTCGGTCGATGACGCTCAGGACGCCGTGCAGGAGGCCTGGCTGCGGCTGAGCGGCGCGGGTTCTGCCGGTGGGCGACCCATCGTCAATCTGGATGCGTGGCTGACCACCGTGGTGGCCCGCATCTGCCTGAACACCTTGCGCGACCGCCATGCCCGTGGCCGGGAAGAACCGGTGGCCCAGCTGCCGGATCCGATTGTCGACGCGCACGGCGAATCCGACCCCGAACACCGGGCGATGCTGGCCGACGCGGTCGGTCTGGCATTGTTCGTCGTGCTGGACACGTTGCCGCCCGCCGAACGGCTGGCGTTCGTCCTGCACGACGTCTTTACCGTCCCGTTCGACCAGATCGCCCCGATCGTCGACCGCTCGCCGGAGGCGACCCGCAAGCTGGCCAGCCGAGCGCGCCGTCGCATCCAGCAGGCGGATCCGCTTCCCGACGCCGATCTGGCCGCGCAGCGTGCGGCCGTGGACGCGTTCTTTGCGGCGGGGCGCACCGGCGACTTCGACCGGCTGGTGTCGGTGCTAGATCCCGACGTGGTGTTGCGCGGCGACTTGGGCACCGGCCTGGTCCGCACCGAGGGCGCTTCGTCGGTGGCCAAGCTGGCCCGCGGCTACGCCGGACCTGACCGGGAAGTGCGCACCGCGGTCGTCAACGGCGCGGCCGGCGCGGTGATCGTCGTCGCCGGGCAGCCCGTGGCGATCATGGCGTTCGTCGTGCGCGACGGAGTAATCGGCGCGATCGACGTGCTGGCCGACCCGGCACGCGTAGCGCGGATCGACGTGCGAGCGGTGACCGGCTAGTCGATGGCCGTCGCCGCCTGCAGCAGCGCCAGCGCGGCGTCGTGCTGCAGTACCCAGTTGCCACCCTGCTGGACGAACACGAGTTGCTTGGTCACCGGGCCGGCGAACTTCGGACCCCCGATGGCTACCTGGGCGGCGGCCGTGTTCGGGCCGGCCGGGACGATGTTCGTCACGGTGAACGTCTCCGGGAAGTTCCCGTTCCGGAACGCCTTGCGCAGGTCGTGGTCGGCGACGTGGCCCTCGTCGGGGTTGATGCCGTTTTCGACCAGGCCGGCCTTAGTCGTGTACCCCACACCCGGGTCGGTGGCCTGGATGCACAGGTTGGACAACTGCTCCGGGGTCGGCAGGCCCTGCCCCACCGGCGCGGGCGGTGGCGGCGGCGGCGGGTCCAG
>Ga0208987_1000032_pt1 | contig 37038 bp, 35 predicted proteins | sample MedBloCARef_O2_FD_187845 | JGI IMG/M metagenome (GOLD analysis project Ga0208987, IMG submission 187845) | Forest soil microbial communities from El Dorado National Forest, California, USA - Mediterranean Blodgett CA Ref_O2 (SPAdes) (version 2) | ecosystem: Environmental > Terrestrial > Soil >... | reverse complement strand
CGCTCGATCCGGTCGGCGAGCCTGAGTCGACGCGCGAAATCCTCAAGACAATGGCCGCGGGTGGCACGACCATTCTGTCCGGCCGATTCATCCATCACTCGCTGGCTCATTACCTTGAGCAGATTCACGCGCTCGTCGAACTCAACGAGGATCAAACATGACCACTGAGGCAATCGACCACGTCTACTACGACCCCTGGGACGCTGAGCTCAACGCTGACCCATATCCGATGTTCAAGCGGTTGCGCGACGACGCACCGCTGTACTACAACGAGCCCCACGACTTCTATGCACTGAGCCGATTCGACGACGTCAATGGTGCACTGGTCGATCACCGGACCTTCAGCTCCGCCAGGGGCGTGGTACTGGAAATTCTGAAGTCCGGCATGGAGATTCCTCCCGGGACCCTGATTTTCGAAGATCCCCCGATCCACGACATCCACCGCAAATTGCTTTCCCGCGCCTTCACGCCGCGCAAGATCAATGACCTCGAACCCAAGGTCCGCGAATTCACCGCGCGGTGCCTCGACCCCCTCGAAGGCGGGGATCGGTTCGACTTCGTCAAGAATCTCGGCGCTGTCATGCCGCTGCGCGTAGTCGGCATGCTCTTCGGCATCCCAGAGCACTTTCAGGACCTTGTCCTAGAGGACGGCGCCAGACGTATCCGCACCGAGCGGGGCGGAAAGTTGGACAATCCCGACGGCATGCCCGATGGAGAGTTGTTCGCCGAGTTCATCGACTGGCGGATTGACCACCCCGCCGACGACCTCACTACGGAGCTTCTCGAGGCCGAATTCGAAGACGAAACCGGCACACTGCGGCGACTGCATCGCGAAGAACTCCTGATGTTCATGAATGTCATTAACGTCGCCGGCGCAGAGACGACCACCCGCCTGATCGGCTGGTCGGGAAAGCTGTTGTCGGAGCACCCCGATCAACGCCGCCGGCTAGGTGCCGATCGAACTCTGCTGCCAGGAGCCATCGAAGAAATTCTGCGGTACGAGCCGCCGGCGTTGCAGGCGGCTCGGTATGTCACCCGCGATGTGGAGTACTACGGCCACACCGTTCCTGAGGGCAGCGCGATCCTGACATTGATCGGCGCGGCCAACCGCGACGACCAGCGGTTCGGCCCCGACGCGGAGGACTTCGACGTCAGCCGCCCACCGCATCAGCATCTGACATTCGGTGTCGGGGCTCACTACTGCCTGGGCAACGCGCTGGCCCGCATCGAAGGGCGCATCGCGCTCGACGAAGTGTTGACCCGCTTCCCGGACTGGGACGTCGACCTCGAAAACGCAGTTTTCTCGTCGTCGTCGGCCGTTCGCGGCTGGGACAGCATGCCCGCACACGTGTGACCAACGACGTAACCGTGGTGGCTGGTGCCGTCAAGATTCCGTTAAGGAAGGCGTCACCGAGTCTCACGATCGGCTAGGAATGAGCCATGACTGGCCGAACTGACCAGCGGGCGATACCGCCGTCGTTTTCCGACGTCTGCAAGCGGCTCTTCCTAGGGGCACCGAAGATCACCAGTGATCTTGAGCACGAAAAGCTGTCCAATACCGTTGCATTGGGCGCACTTTCGCCGGATGCAATCTCATCGACGGCTTACGGCCCCGAGCAGATCATGGTGGAACTACTACCTGCAGCCGGGATGGCCGCGTTCGTGCTACTACTTCCGATCACCGGCGTGATCTTGGTGATTCTGGCACTGGTCGCCGCGTCGTACCGCCAAGTCGTCATGACCTATACCCGGGCCGGCGGCTCTTACATCGTCGCCAGAGACAACTTCGGACCCCGGGTAGCCCAGGTCGCCGCGGCCGCTCTGCTAATCGATTACGTGGTCACCGTGGCGATCCAGTGTGCCGCCGGCACAGTCGCGGTGGTGTCGGCGATACCGACCCTGGGGCCCTTCACTTTGGAAATCACGCTGGCTTCCGTGTTGGTCTTTTGTCTGGCCAACCTGCGCGGACTGCGCGAGGCAGGCCGGACCTTCGCTGTGCCGACCTACGCCTTCGTCTTCATGCTCACGCTGGTGGTCGTGGCAGGAATAGTTCGCGAGATCTTTTGGAGCTTACCGGTTTACGACGCTCAGCGCCTTGAAGGAGCGGTGCCGGTCCACCAGGGCAACGGCCTGATTATGGGTGCGACCGTGCTCGTGATACTTCGAGCGTTCGCCAATGGCGGTTCGTCGTTGACAGGCGTCGAAGCAATTTCTAACACTGTCAACCTCTTTCACGCGCCGCAGGGGATCAACGCGCGTCGTGTTCTAACCATAATGGCCTGGACTCTCGGCTTCTTGCTAGCTGGTGTCGCGTGGCTTGCCTACGCCACCCACGCCACTCCCTATGCCGCCGGATATCCGTCAATGCTTTCCGAAATTGGCCGCGCGGTTTTCGGTAGCGGGATGATCGGGCATATCTTTTATTTCCTGTTGCAGGCGGCCAGCGCAGCGATCCTTTACAACGGCGCCAACACCAGTTTCAACGGCTTTCCCGCTCTCGCCAACTTCGTTGCCGAAGACCGTTTCCTGCCCCGACCGCTAATGAAACGTGGTCATCGTCTGGTATTTTCCAACGCCATCATCGTATTGGCGGCTCTCGCGTTGGTGCTGCTGCTGGCAACGGGTGGATCGGTCAACGCGTTGGTGCCCCTGTTCGCGATGGGGGTGTTTAGCGCCTTTGCGATGGCCGGTTTCGGAATGACCAAGCATCATCTGAAACGTCGCGACCACGGTTGGCACTACAAGCTGGTGATCAACCTATCCGCGGGAATCTTGTCAACGCTCGTCGTGGGGATTTTCGCGGTCGCCAAGTTCAACGAGGGCGCTTGGCTAATCGTTGTTGTCTTTCCCGTCTTAGTGATAGCGCTGATCCGGCTCAACCGCCAGTACCGCGCCGAGGCTGCAGTCTTAGACATGTGTGCCACCGAGCAACCCCGGTTCGACAGGCATCCGCAACATCGGGTGTTCATCTTCGTCGATTCAATCGACCTCGCCGAAATCGAAGCGATGCGCTATGCAAAGAGCCTGCACGCCGAAGTGCTAAGCGCGGTGCATTTCGTCTTAGACCCGGCTCGCGCAAAGTTGTTGCGGCAGTTCTGGGATCGTTTCGAGCACGACACGCGACTGGAAATGCTCGAGTGCCCCGACCGTCGGCTGGGTCCGGCAGCCCACGACTTGGTCGCGCAGACGGTCGGTAACCATCCGGATGCCAGGGTGACGGTGCTGTTGCCGCGACGGACGTACTCTGCGCTGGTGGGGCGGTTGCTTCATGATCGCACCGCGGACAAGATCGCTCGGATCATCAGTCGAATCCCGGGTGCAAGCGCACAGATCGTGGCCTTCGACGTTGAATCCCGGATAACACCCGCGACTCGGGTGGGACGGTTCAAAGCTTTGCCGCTATCCGGGCCCGGTCGGCCCGCCGCATTGCTGCCGGACAGCCCGCCCTTGTCCGAAACGGCAACGTGGGCCTCGACGTCGAGAACTTCTGGGACCTGAACTCATCTGATGATCGGAGCGGTGAACACTGGTGAAACTACATGAATTTCGAGGCGGCACCGTGGGCATCCAAATCACGGACATGATCTGATGTTTGGTCACGCCTACTTGGAAGCCGATTGGCGGCGAGAGGCGCTGCGGACCAACCTTTGGGTCGTCCCAGCGCTGGAGTCTGTCGCAATATTGTTCCTCTTTGCCGCGACGTACGCGGCGGACCGCGCTGCCTTCGATGGGCACATTCAGTTCCCGGGGTGGGTGCTCAACGGGTCCGCCGATAGCGCGCGAGTCATCCTTACCACTGTTGCTGCGGCGATCATCACCGTGATCGGCATCGTCTTCTCGATCACCATCGTGGTCCTGACGCTCGCCTCGACTCAATTCGGGCCGCGGATGTTGCGCAACTGCGTGCGCGACCCGGGAACCCAAGTGGCGCTTGGGGCTTTCGTTGCAACGTTCTGCTACACGATGATCACCCTAGTATCGGTCGGTGGCGGAGGTGACAAGGGTGACTTTGTCCCGCATCTGTCGATCACCGTGGCTTTGGTGCTGACCTTGGGCAACGTGGGCGTGCTGATCTACTTCCTGAATCACGTCGCTGTGATGATTCAGCTGCCCGTCGTGATCGCCAGCATCGCCAGCACGCTAAACGCCGAGATCGAGTCACAAAATCGCGGGGCTTTGTCCGTCAGCGGGGTGCAGCGCGGCCCGTCGTACGAGGAATTGTTGGCTCGCCTGGCCGAATCTGGTGCCCCGATCCGCACCCCGCGCAGCGGCTACCTGCAAGTGATCCGAATGGAAAAACTCGTGAAAGTAGCCTCAAAGGCCAACGCGATCGTCGAATTACCCTACCGTCCAGGGCATTTCTTCGTCGCGGGCCAAGTGATGGCGCGGGTGTGGCCGGCCAGCGCGGCGAACGCGGTGGAGGAAAGTCTGGCTTTTGGCCATATCGCGGGGGCCTATCGAACTCTCCCCCAGGACATTTCGTTTGGAGTGGATCAGCTGGTCGAGATCGCTCTGCGCGCGTTGTCACCCGCGGTCAATGACACCTTCACGGGCATGACTTGTGTCGACTGGATCGCGGACGGACTATGCCGGATTTCCCGTTCTTGGCACCCGCAACGGATCCGGCGTGATGCCCAAGGAGAGATACGTGTCATTGCTTACCAGCCCGATTTCGAGCGGCTTGTTCAGCGGGCGTTTGACACAATCCGTCAGGCAGCAGCCGGCATGCCCGCGATCATGATTCGGCAACTCGAGGCGTTGGCGAAGATCGTTGAGCAAACGCCTGACCGTGCCCGGCGAACCGTGCTGATGCGCCAAGCCGAGGCAATTCAGAGACTCAACGTAGATACGGTGCCCGATCGCGGAGACCGCGGCGACGTTACCCGCCGCTATGAAGCGGTCATGACCCTGGTCAGCTCGGACGTAATGCCAACGCCGTCCAAAATCCTGGCAGGCTAGTGGTTTTCCGACCTGACTAGCGCTCTCATCGCCGCTACGCCAGCAGGAAGTAACGCACCCATAGATAGCCGACGGAGATAGCCAACGACGTCGCGGTCACCACCGCCCCTTTTCGAGTGAATTCCCAGAACGAGATCGGGTTGCCGGCCCGCTTGGCGATCCCGATAATGACGACGTTCGCGCTGGCTCCGAGCGCGGTGAGGTTGCCTCCGAGGACGGTGCCCAGTATCAGCCCCCACCACAGCACGTCGTGGTTGTGAAGCTGGTGCATGGACGAGGTCAATTGGCCAACGATCGGTGTCATTGTGGCCGCATACGGGACGTTATCGACAACCCCACTGATAAGGAAAGACACGCCGAGGATCACCATCGTCGTCACCAAGGCATTAGTGCCAATCGCATGGCTTGCCGCATGGGCCAATTCGTCCATGACGCCCGTTCTCACCAGGGCCCCGACCATAACGAATAGCCCCGCGAAGAACAGCAGCGTCTCCCACTCCACACTGGACAGATAAAACTCACGGCCTAGCCGGGAAATCACGATCAGGATGCCTGCCCCAGTCATGGCCACTAACGACGGCTCCATGTGGATTTGCTTGTGCGCGACAAATCCAGCGAACACCCCGACGAGAACGAGCCCGCACTGGATCAGCAGCCGGTGATTACGGATCGCTTCACGTTCGTCCAGGGCCATGACATCGGCGATGCGCTCGGAATCAACGATGAAAGCCTCAGGGAACAAACGGGGAACAAGGGCTACCAAGGCGCACAAGACGAGGATCACCGCTGGAGCCATATTCGACAGGAAGGAGACGAAGCTCAAATCTGCTGCGGTACCGATGATCATCGACGTCGGATCGCCGACTAGCGTCGCCGCACCGCCAATGTTGGCTGCGAAAGCTTCGGCGAGGAGAAATGGTACTGGACTGATCCCCAGCCGCTCGCAGACCAGCAGAGTAACGGGTGCGATCAACAAGACGGTGGTGACGTTGTCTAGGAAGGCCGATCCGATCGCGGTGACCAGCAACAGCAAGATCATGATCCGCAGCGGGGAGCCCTTGGCGCGCTTGGCCGACCAGATCGCCACGTATTCGAACACCCCGGTCTGTCGAACCACGCTGACAATGATCATCATCCCTAGGAGCAAAAATATGACGTCCCAGTCGACCCCGGTCTCTTCCGAGTAGAAGACTTCATGGGAATTGATCACCGGCAGCAAGAACATGGCCGTCGCGCCGCCCAGAGCCACCAACGTTTTATTGAGGCGGTCGGTGGCGATCAAGACGAAGGCGACGACGAAAACCGTGCTCGCGTAAATGGCGTGAAAGAGGGTCATCGGCTGCCTTGCCGTCGGGAATGCCCGCGGCTCGGCGCCGCGTACCGCGAACCTGCGATCACGACTTCAGTACCGCAGCTAGCAGACGCGATGCCGTAATTACGCCAAGCAATCTCCCGTGCTTGACGACCGGGATCAGCGGGGTGCGAAGCCGCGCCATCTTCGCGGCCACCTCGAGGATGGTGTCGTCGAACTCAGCGGGCGGCACATCGACCAGATGTTCTGGGAGCATTGCGCCCACCATTTTGCCGCTCAGGCGCTCCGCGATGTGATCAGCAACCGATTCGCTCAGCACGCCGGCCAGTACCGGATCATCCTGCACGTAACGCGGCACGATGAACCGAACCACCTGCGAGGCTGGAAGCACGGCGAAGGGCCCGCCGGACGCATCAACGACCAATATCCCGGGCAGGCTCTGTTCGGCGATCATGCGGACGGCGTCGAGCGATTCCGCGTCGATGGTAATCACCGGGAATTCTTCGACGATGTCCGCAGCGTGCATACGCCGACCTTACAATCGCGGCAAGATGGTCGCAGCAGCCTTTACGCACCGTTGATGGCTGCGGTAATGCAGCGCTTGCTCGCCCGCGAGTCGCCAGCCGGGCGCCGCACGAAAACCGGAATGCCGAAAAGTCGCCCGCCCTTGGACCGCCGTCAGTTGGCCAATACGGAGCTGTAGTAGACGGTGTCGGCCACCGACACCGAGTCGTCATTCCGCGGGATCACCGCGAGACCATGGTCGGCCAGCAGCTGGCTCATCGGAGTACCGGTTGTCCGCCAGCCCAGGTTCTCCAGATAGGTGGCGACGTCGTTTCGCTCGCCCTCGAAGCCGAGTTCGGAGAAGTCCAGGTCGAGGCCGTGCTCGCGCCATTTCGCGCTGGCCCTTTGCATCAGCTCCCGCACTCGATCCTTGTCGACCTCGGGCCGGTGCGGGACGGCTTCGCACGCGAGTCGGCTGCCCTCGCCGCTGAGCGCAGTGACGTTGTCCAGCAAGCGATCCTGAGCTTCCGGCGGCAGATAACCGAAGAGTCCCTCGGCGATCCACGCTGTCGGCCGACTCGTGTCGAGGCCAGCCTCGCGCAGGGCCGTGGGCCAGTCCTGCCGCAGATCGATAGCGACCGTGCGCAGGTCAGTCTGTGGAGTGGCGCCCAGCCCTTCCAGAGTGACGGCCTTGAACTGGATCACCTCAGGCTGGTCGATCTCGAACACCGTCATGTCGGCTGGCCACGCCAGCCGGTAGGCGCGCGCGTCGAGACCGGACGCCAGGATCACGGCCTGACGGATGCCGGCTTGCGTCGCGTCGCGGAAGAATCCGTCGAAAAAGCGGGTCCGGACGGCCATTGCGTCGGGCATGTGTTCGAGCTTCCAGCTGGACTCGTCGTAGTCGACGTCCGCGGCGTCAAGCTCACCGGCTGCCCAGCGGGTGAAGAAGTCGACGCCGACGGCGTTGACCAGCGGCTCGGCGAAGCGGTCCTCGATTATCGGGTTGTCGGCCTTGGTAGCAATCGCGCGGGCAGCTGCCACCATCGTGGCCGTCGCGCCCACGCTAGTGGCCAAATTCCAGGTGTCGTTGTCTGTGCGTGCCATGCGCCTGTTCTCCAATGTGAGCATTAAAAGTTATACTTAGATAGTATAACAAACTGTCCGGGCGCGACGCTCAGCCATGAGGCCCGTATCGTTGCGACGATTGGACTTCTGGCGGTCAACCTCTTGGACCGACGGCTTTCCACAGCCCGCGACACTAGGCCAGATCCGCAAACGTTCCGCCTCGCCGAAGGAGAAAAATGACACCTCAGGTTGTTCTCATCACGGGCGCACTCACCGGCATCGGTCGCGCCACGGCCGTGGCCTTCGCGAACAAGGGTGCCAAGGTCGTCGTGTCCGGGCGTCATGACGACAAGGGCCAAGCTCTTGTCGCGGAGTTGAAAGAGCTTGGCGCCGAGGCGGAATTCGTTCGGGCCGATGTTACGAAAGAGGACGAGGTCCGCAATCTTGTCGATGAGACGGTAGCGAGATTCGGCCGTCTCGATGTTGCCGTGAACAACGCCGGCTTCGAAGGCGGGACCGGCCCCATCCAGGACGCCACCGTCGAAAACTTCAGGGCAGTCCACGACACTAACGTCCTCGGCGTATTCCTAAGCATGAAGTACGAACTGCGTGCGATGACGGGTCAAGGCAGTGGCAGCATCGTCAACATCTCCTCGACCTATGGGCATAAGGCGGCGGCTGGCGCGTCAGCCTATGTGAGCAGCAAGTATGCGGTGGAGGGTCTGACCAAGACGGTCGCGCTCGAGCAGGGGAATTCAGGTATTCGAGTGAACGCGGTCGGGCCGGGTCTGACAGACACCAATATGGCAGATCGCTTCACCGGCACCGAGCAAGGCAATGATGCACTGGTAGGGACAATCCCGCTTCTTCGTAGGGGAAGCACCGAGGAAATCGCGAACGCCATCGTGTTCATTTCGTCCCCAGAAGCGTCCTACATTTCCGGAACCGTGTTGGACGTAGACGGCGGTATGTCAATGGTCTGACGCAGTTACTGCTTCTCCAGGGTGAACTGGATGAGGTCGGTGTAGCCGATGCGGAATCCCTTCGCGCAGCCGGTCAGATACTTCATGTACCTCTCGTAGACCTCTTCGGACTGAATCTCGATGGCCTCATTTTTGTGTGCCTCCAGCGCCTCGGCCCACAGGTCGAGGGTCTTGGCGTAGTCCTGCTGCAGCGACTGGCTGCGGGTCAGCGTGAAACCCGCCTTCGATGACGGCTCCTCGACCATCTCGATCGACGGCAGCTGGCCGCCGGGGAAGATCTCGGTCATCATGAACTTGAGGTGGCGGGCCAGCCAAAACGTAAGCGGCAAGCCATGATCGATCATCTGCTGTTTCGTGAATCCGGTGATGGTGTGCAGCAGCATCACCCCGTCGCCCGGCAGGACGCTGTAGGCCATCTTGAAGAAGTCGTCGTAGCGGTCGTGGCCGAAGTGCTCGAACGCGCCGATCGACACGATGCGGTCGACGGGCTCGTCAAACTGTTCCCAGCCTTTGAGCAACAGCCGCCTGGTGCGGGTGGTCTCCAGCTGGTCGAATGACTTCTGCACATGGGCGGCCTGGTTCTTCGACAACGTCAGGCCGACGACGTTGACGTCATACTTCTCGATCGCCCGCCGCAGGGTGGCGCCCCAGCCGCAGCCGATATCAAGCAAGGTCATCCCGGGCTGCAGACCCAACTTGCCCAATGACAGGTCGATCTTGGCGAGCTGGGCCTCTTCCAGCGTCATGTTCTCGCGCTCGAAGTACGCGCAGCTATAGGTCTGGCTGGGATCGAGAAACAGCCGGAAGAAGTCGTCGGATAGGTCGTAATGCGCCTGCACGTCCTCGAAGTGCGGCGTGAGCTTGTCGGCCATAGAGTTGCGTCCTGCCTTTCGGGCGTGGAGCCGATATCCGAGGATGCGTGCGCGAAACGCACCGAGAATCCCCCCAGGATGCTCGCTGCATGCTATCCGATTCAGCGTAGCCCCCCGAGTTTGACCAGCTCAGGGGCGTGAGCACCTGGGCTTGGCGCGTGATCCACGTTCGGCGGTTCAGCCCCCACCGGTGTAGCGTCAGAGGTGCTGACAATCTCAGCTGGTTGGGCATTTCAGCCGTCCGCAGCAGGACTCGAGGAGCGTTGGCTCCGAGGCCCCTAGATACCGGTGATCGCCCGGCGAAAGAAAAAGATCAACGTCGCGGCTTTGCAAGCAGGCGAGCATCAACCGTAATCCATTCCACCGCAATGTATTGCGAACTTTGATGTTGGTCGAACTACGCCACTATGGACAGAGGTCGATTGCACAGAGAGCTCATTGCATGACTTACTGCATAGGGGTAATGCTCGACAAAGGCATGATTTTCGCCTCGGACTCTCGCACGCATGCCGGGGTGGATAACTTCGCCAAGTTCTGCAAGATGACCGTATTCGAGCGTCGGGGCGACCGCGTCGTCGTACTGCTGAGTTCGGGAAACCTGGCCGGCACTCAAGCCGTCATCAGCATATTGACGCAGCGTTGCGCTGACGGCGACGCGGAGACCAATCTCTTCGGTGCCCGGACGATGTTCGATGTCGTGCGGCTGGTGTCCGACGCGACGCGCGATATCGAGAAACGCGACGCCGGATACCTGGAAGAGAACAACGTCCGCTTCGATGCCTCATTCATCGTCGGCGGCCAGATCGCCGGCGAGCCGCTACGGCTGTTCCGGACTTATGCCGAAGGGAATTTCATCGAAGCGGGGACCGACACGCCCTTTCTGCAGACCGGCGAAACCAAGTACGGAAAGCCGATCCTCGATCGTGTCATTACCGAACACACGCCCTTGGCCGACGCCACGAAATGTGTTTTGGTGTCCTTCAATTCGACAATGCGCAGCAACTTATCAGTGGGCATGCCGATCGACCTGATTTGCTACGAACGGGACAGCCTCGAAGTGCAGTGGCGGCGGCGGTTCGACGACGGGGACTCCTACTTCACCGCCCTCAGCGACGAATGGGGCGAAGGGGTGCGGCAGGTGTTCCGCGATTTGCCCGAGTTGCGCTGGTGACGGGTTCGCACGGTGGATACCTTCATCATCACCTCTGAACACGGCGGTAACCGCGTACCCGCGCCTTATCGGCCGCTATTTCGGGGGCAAAGCGCGCTACTGGATTCCCACCGTGGCTACGATCCCGGCTCGCTGGTTATGGCGAAGGCGCTCGCCAGTGCCTTCGCGGCGCCCCTCGTGGCGTCGACGGTCAGCCGTCTGGTTATTGATCTCAACCGCTCAATTGGCCACCCGCAACTTTTTTCGGCCGTGACCCGCGCTGCGCCGGCCCAGACGCGGGCGCAGATCGTCGAAGATCATTACCGGCCCTACCGCACGCAGGTCGAAAGTCTAGTCAGACAGGCGGTAGCGCGCGGGCATCGCGTGATCCACATTTCGTCGCACAGCTTTACCGCAGAGCTAGATGGCAAGGTGCGCGGCACCGACGTGGGCTTGCTCTACCACCCCAGCCGGCGAAGAGAAGCCGAGGTGTGCGCCCGCTGGAAGGACACCCTGGCGGTATTGGCTCCGGAACTTCGCGTGCGCCGCAATTACCCGTACGCCGGCAAAGGAGACGGGTTGACCTCGCACTTGCGTGCACGCTTCGTGCCAAGCGACTATGTCGGAATAGAACTGGAAGTCAACCAGGGCATCGTTTTCGCTGCGGGCCGACGCTGGACGGCGTTGCGGCGCATACTGATCGATTCGTTAAGCACGGCATGTGCGGCCTGAGCGCGCCATCATGGGCGCCCTGAGCCAAGGAACACACGGAGAGAAATAATGAAGATTCACGTTGGTTTCGAGATGATCTACGACTGCCCGCAGCCCACCCCGATAATTTTCAACCTCAACGTCCACTTCACCCGCGTGTCCGATCTGGTCGGCCGGGACGACCTCGTGGTCGACCCGCCGGTCCCGATGACGGCCTACCGGGACGGTTTCGGCAACTGGTGTACCCGCATTGTCGCGCCCGCGGGCCGCACGCGCGTGTGGGCCGATGCGTACGTCAACGACACTGGACTCCCCGACGTCATTGTTCCTCAGGCACAACAGATTCCCGTGCCGGATCTCCCCGAGGACACGCTTGTCTTCTTGCTCGGGAGTCGGTATTGCGAAACCGATCGGTTGTCGGAGATAGCGTGGGGTCTCTTTGGGCACACGCCGCAGGGATGGGGTCGTGTTCAGGCGATCTGCGACTATGTTCATCAACATCTCACGTTCGGCTACGAGCACGCGCGCATGACACGGACGGCGCTGGAAGCGTTTTACGACCGGACCGGCGTCTGCCGCGATTTCACGCATCTTGCGGTGGCCTTCTGTCGCTGCATGAACATCCCCACGCGCTACTGCACTGGATACCTCGGTGACATCGGTGTGCCCGTAGAGGACGCTCCGATGGATTTCGCTGCCTGGTTCGAGGTGTTCCTCGGCGGCCAATGGTATACGTTCGACGCGCGCAACAACACGCCGCGCATCGGCAGGGTGTTGATTGCGCGTGGCCGAGACGCCGCCGATGTCGCGCTCAGTAACACGTTCGGCCCCAACATATTAACGAGTTTCAAGGTGTGGGCTGACGAGGTACCCGAAGGTTAGTCGGCGCGCCGACGCCATTGGCGGACGGTTGCGATTGCTGTGTTGAGCCCGCGGTGGCGTCCTGTCATGGGGTCGGTGTTGGCGCGACCTGGGTCCAGTTCGGCGAACATCCGCTCGCTGCGGGTTTCCGGTGCGTTGTCGGCGGTGTCGCGCAGGTACTTGTCCGGAAGCGACAGTTTGGCGATAGTGCGCCACGTCTTGCCGTACTGCGTCAGGAATGAGCCTGTGGTGTAAGGCAAGTCGTACTTTTCGCACAAAGCGCGTACCCGCACCGAGACCTCGTGCAACCGGTTGCTCGGCAGATCGGGAAACAGGTGATGCTCGATCTGGTGGCACAGGTTGCCGCTCATGAACCGCAGTAGCCATCCGCCTTCGAAGTTGGCACTGCCCAGCATCTGGCGTAGATACCACTGGCCCTTCGTCTCGCCGATCATGTCGGTCTTCGTGAATTTCTCTGCGCCATCAGGGAAATGACCGCAGAAGATCACCGCGTTGGCCCAGATGTTGCGGATCACATTGGCCACCGCATTGGCCTTCAGCGTCGATTTGTAGGTTGCGCCAGGCGACAGTGAGGTGAGCGCCGGGAACGCGACGTAGTCCTTGACCACCTGCCTGCCGGCCTTGACGGAGAACTCACGTGCCAGCGCAAGGGTGGAGACTCGCTCGGGGCCAGCCTTTAAGATCTTCTCGAAATCGACGGTCTGGGTGCCAATTCCCCACTCGAACCCAAGCGCGAGGATCGTATTGAACAACACGTTGCCGATGTTGAAGGGCTGCCAGGGCTGGTCACGTGTGACTCGCAGGATGTAATAGCCCACATCGTCGTCCATGCCGAGGATGTTGGTGTACTTGTGATGCTGAAAGTTGTGGGAGGAGATCCAGTGCTTTGACGCCGCACTCATGTCCCACTCCCACGTCGTGGAGTGAATCTCGGGATCGTTCATCCAGTTCCACTGGCCGTGCATGACGTTGTGGCCGATCTCCATGTTCTCGATGATCTTGGCGACGCCCAAGGTTGCGGTTCCCGCCCACCATGCCGAGCGTTTCGAGCTGGCGGCCAGCAGCAGCCGGCCCGCGACATCGAGGGCACGTTGCGCGGCGATGGTGCGGCGGATGTAGCGGGCATCGCGCTCGCCCAGCGAATCCTCGATATCCTGGCGGATCGCGTCCAGTTCAACGCCCAGATTCTCGATGTCGGCGTCAGTCAAATGGGCGAAGGCCGGAACATCAGTGATCGCCATGGTTTCCTTCCCCTTGGTTCTGCTCTCCCGCGATTCCAGCGTTCGCATGCGATTGGCAAGTGCCTAATCGGCGGACGAGGCCGCATCCCTTGATGGTTTAACGCGGCTAGCGGTGACGCGGTTCCATCTCGACGGCATACTTACGTATTCCTAATGTCCGCAGGTGGAGCCAGTTTCCTTGCGCGTTAACGCCGTTCGTTAACTTGGTGGCCAGAGCCCCGCAAGATGGGCGGCGGCTTGGTAGAAGATACGCGGCGGCTTGGTAATAGCGCCTGCTCACGCCAGTGTATCCCATCCGTCTCGCATGGCCTCGGCGAAAACCCGGTGTGTGCTCAGGAGGTGCGACGGCGTCGTAGAAACGGGTCTACGAGCGATGGCGGTTGATAGCCGCCGTCGAAACTCGAGACCGTCACACCGGGCGGCACGATCTCGTCGATCGCGTCGAGGATATCCGTCGACAGTGTCACCTCGGCCGCCCCGATCTGCGACTGGAGATGGTCCATGGTGCGCGGGCCGATGATCGGTGCAGTGACCCCCGGGTGCTGCATGACGAAAGCCAATGCCAAGTGAATCAGCGATAGGCCGGAGTCGTCGGCCAATTTCCCGAGCGCATCGGCGGCCTCGAGTTTGCGCTGATTTTCCGGACTCGACATGTCGAACCGTCCCGGTATCCGATTGCGGCGCATGGACTCCGGCAGGTCCTTGTCCTTGCGATAGCCGCCCGAGAGCCAGCCACCGGCCAACGGGCTCCACGGCAATACGCCCATCCCGAAGTCCTGCGCCACCGGCAAGACGTCGGCCTCGATACCGCGCACCAGCAAAGAGTAGGGCGGCTGCTCGGTGACGAACCGGCCGAGGCCGCGCCGCTCGCTGACCCACTGCGCCTGCACTATCTGGTGAGCGGGAAAGGTCGAGGAGCCGAAGGCCCGGATCTTGCCTTCCCGCTGCAGATCAGTGAGCGCGGAGAGGGTCTCCTCGACGTCGGTGTACGGATCTGGCCGATGCACCTGGTAGAGGTCGATCCAGTCGGTGTCCAACCGGCGCAGACTGTTCTCGACTTCCCGCACGATCCAGCGGCGCGAGGTGCCCCGCATGTTGGGGTCCCCGCCCTTGGCGCCCAACGGGACACCCATTTGGCCGTGGACCTTGGTGGCCAGGACCACGTCATCACGCCGAGCCCCGGCCAACGCCTTCCCGACGATGACCTCCGATTCGCCCTGAGAGTAGACGTCTGCGGTATCGATGAAGTTGATCCCGGCGTCGAAGGCCGCATGGATCGTCGCGATCGACCCCTCGTGGTCCGGCTCCCCCCACGCACCAAACATCATGGCCCCCAAGCAAAGCGGGCTGACCTGGATTCCGGTTCGTCCTAAGCTGCGATATTCCACGCACCGAGTCTAGGCGCCGAACCTGAGCAGCCGACCGGCGCGGATCGTCTGCCCTGCACCGACGGCGTTTCACGACCTACAGATTGCCACCCATCAACTGGCTGATGCAGCATTACACTGACCAGCAGGCGCAGCACTTGAGCGACCACGGCGCCCGGGTCAATGCCGAGATACTGGAGCGCCGATGGATCGAATCCTGGGTTTTGTGAGCCTGTGCCAACCCCAAATGTGTTTGCTGGCGGGCAAAATCGTAACCGGCGCCAGACCGGCCCCTCCGTATCTCGATCGCATGGACTCCCACCAGTGAGCCCGAGCGCGCAAGCCGTTGTGGTCGGAGCGACGGGGGAGGTGGGCGCCGCCATCGTCGCGAGGCTACGCAAAGCCGGGGTTCCCGTGGTCGCCGTGGCACGCGACTCTGGCCACCTCGAGCAGTTGAGTGCAACAGACGACGGGATCACCGCATGCCACGCGGACATCGGTGATGACTCGTCAGGCGAGGCGATCGCCGCCGCCGTGTCCGGGCCGGTCCGGATGGTGGTCCAGACAGCCGCCGTACCGCCAGCCGGACCGCTGGCCACCATCGAGCCAGATGCCCTGGGAAGGTCGGTGTCATTGAAGCTCGGCGGACTGCTGCGTCTCATCCGCGCTGTCGAGGACCGGTTCATCGAGGGCTCCCGGATCGTCGCCATCGGGGGCCTTTTCGGTGCCGAGCCGACGCCGGAAACCTGCGGGGCCGGGATCACCAACGCTGCACTGGCCAACCTCATTCGCCAACTCTCCGACGCCTACGGGCCAAAGGGGGTGACTGTGCACATGATCGCTCCGGGCGCCTTAGAAACCGAGCGTCTCCGTCGGTTCGCCGGCGCGGAAGCACAGGAGCGCGGCGTCAGCATCGAGACCGTCCTCGATGAATACCGATCCGAGTCATCCCTACATCGGCTGACTACGCCCGACCAGATCGCCTGGGCCGTAACTCAATTGCTGGCCCCTGAGGCCGACGCGCTGCATGGCGCAACAATAGCCTTGGACGGCGGCTCCCGCCGAGGCATCTTCTAGCCTCAGATTCCGCCGCCACCGAAGTCATCAGATTGGGAAGGGGCTTTGGCCGTGCAGACCATCGATCTGGCCTACGTCGAGCGTGGTGTCCACGAGGAACTGGTCGCCCAGGTGGCCGACCAGGAGGGCTATTACGAGGATGAAGGTGTCCACGTCGCCATCCGCAACGGGATTGGCTGGGACGCGGAGCGTCTGCGCCGCGGCGCGTCGATCGGTCTGGGCCGGGCCTTGTTGCACCGGCTGACGGGCGGCATCAACTGGAAAGTGCTCAGCGTCAACACCCATCGCCCGCTGTTCTGGTTTGTCGGCAACGCTGATGTGACTTCCATGGCTGATCTTCGCGGGCGCCGGGTGGCGGTGCATCCCGCCCAAACCGCGCCCGGTTGGTTCACCCGGATCGTCCTGCGCGAGCACGGCCTGGACCCCGACCGTGACCTGGAATGTCTTGCGCGGCTTCCGGTTAACTACCAGATGGACCTGCGACGGCTTCGAGACGGCTCGATCGACGCCGCCTGTGTGGGTACCACGTTCTCCCCCGAACAAGTCGCCCAGGAAGAAGGATTCCACGTGTTGGCCTGGGTCGGCGATTACATCCAGATCCCCACCGTGGGCGTCGCAGTCGACCCCGTCCATATCCCGCTGGACAGCCCCGCGCTGCAAGCGCTCGTGCGGGCCAACAATCGGGCACTGCACACGATCGCCGAACAACCCGGCCTGGCCGTTGATTACATCGCCACGTTCCTCGACCGGCTCACGCGCGACGAAGTGCAGCAATACTACGAGCGCTACATCAGCCCGTACTTCACCCCCGACGGACAGGTGGACCTCGCCATCGCGCAGCAAGGGATCGATGCGGTCGCGGCAGAACTCGGCCTTGCCTCAGTAGCCGCCGACGAGATCTATTGCTGACCGCAGGAGCGGACGGATCGCCCTTGACCGCCAAAGCTGTGCGCGGCCAACGGCTCTCAGCCGACTAACCGAGGCTTTTGGCGAAGCCGCTGAGATCACGCACGCTGGCCGCGAAGACTTCGGGCATCGCGCCTGCGAATATCAGATCGCCCCCATGACAGGTGCCCGCGACCAATCTGCCCACAGCGGGTACACCCGCACGCACCAAACGACGGTAGTAATCCAGCCCTTCGTCGCGCATCGGGTCGAGTTCATTCACCGAAATCACATGCGGTGGTAAACCATTCAGGTCCTCGTCGGTCGCGACGCCGGCAAAACAAGTGGGATCGTTAGAGTTCTGATTTTCGGGATCGTAGATCGAACCCAATAGCTCCGCCTGTTGAAGGCTGATGAAGTAGCCGTCGCATTCCCGCAGTGAAGGCAACTCATCGGGAGCTTCGTGCCACCGGTTTGAGATGTACGGGCACTGCGCGTAGAAGCCCGCGATTTCGTTGAGCCAACCTTCGCGCTTCGCTTTGTGCCCCACGGTCAGAGTGAGATTGCCGCCACCGGACTCGCCGGCAACGATCAGATGGCTAACGCCAAGTTCTGCGCGATTCGATGCAGCCCAACGGACGCCGGCCGCGCAGTCGTTCAATCCGGCGGGAAACGGGTGTGGACCAAGCTTTCCTCCGGAATTACGGAATTCAACGCCGATGACGACAAGACCGGTGCCGGCCAAGTGCTCACGCAGCCGTGTGTAGGTGGCATCGGCGGCGCTGGCGATGGCCATGCCGCCACCGTGCAGATGCACAACGGCAGGCAACGGACCATCGACATCGGGACGGCTGATGTACAGCGTCACGTCGTTACCGTCTTCGCCGGTGATCGTTGTCGTAGTGGTCGTCACACCGTTCGCGTCCGGAACGCCCGCCGCGAATAGACCGAGAACGGCGCCCATCCCCTCCTCGCACATCGCGGCATACGCCAGGCGCTTCTGGAGCGGCGAATCGATTGTCAGCAGCACCGTCGGCGCATTGCTGTCGAGGCCCACCTGTGCAAGGGCTGCGACCATTCGCGGGTCCGACCGAGGATCGGTTCTGAGGCAACAATCCGGATCAGCGAGGCGACCGTTGGTCATTTTGCGACCTTACAGCGGACGCACGCGGCCGGGGCTTCAGTCCGAGCGGAGTTAGTTCCGAGCTGAGCTCGAAGTTTTGGATGGGTCGTTACGAAGTGGCGGATCTTTCAATGCGCCCGGGATTCTGAGCGCCCATAGCGCTGGTCACGTCGGCGGTGGAGACCACTGCGTGGGCCAGGAACCGATAGTTGATCATCGCCGCCGCGTAGCCGTCACCCCATTCGGGATGACGCGGGCCGGCCGTGGCGTCTTTGACCACGGTGACCTCGAAGCCCTGCTCGAGTAGCTCCCGCAGGTGGGACTCAACGCACATGTTCGCCAGCATTCCGCCGAGGACGACCTTGCTGATCCCCCGTTTGCGCAGCTGCAGGACCAGATCGTTGGTCTGGGGCCCCCAAACCTTGTGCGGGCTGACAACGATTGTCTGTCCATCCTCGATGTAGGGCTTGAAACTGTCGAGCCAATCGGCCCCTGAGTTCAGGAAGCCATCCAGACTAAGCGGCCCCTGCCTGGCGAATGAGCGAGTTCTGAACTCGTCGGCCTCCAGCGGTCCCGCAAGCCTCCAGCCACTGTCGGTCGGGTAGAAGTAGTGCGGCGAGATAAAGACCTGATAGCCGTTGTCCTTTGCGCTGCGGAAGATCTGCTCCATGTGTGTGACGGTGTTGTTCTCGGTGACGCTGGCACCGACGGATCCCCAGTTCGCGCCCTTCTCGCTGAGCACATCGTTTTGCGGATCGATGAAGACGACTGCCGTATCGCTCTTCTGGAAATCCATGGGTTCTCCTGTCACCTCGGAGCTGGTTCGCCGGTCGCTGCCGTCAGTGCGCTGCGCCGGCGGCAGCCGCTGAGATCGCGTTGACGATACCTGCGCCGTAAGCCGGGTCGGTCTTATTTCACAATCGGTCCCCGTGAGCATCACCGACCGCCACGGCGGCGAGGTCGTGCACGCCGACATCACGACCTGGGTGACGCCCATCGGGTGATCGCCTCGACGCGCCGTGCGCATCCAATGCGAGAGGTCAGCGGACCTTCAGCTGTAGGCGTTCGAGTCGGCGGACAAGGACGCTGGGCAGCCACTGTCCGACGTCGGCGGCCTCGATCCAGGTTGTCTGTTCCAGCAGCATCCGCAGGACGATTTGAGCCTCCAAGCGTGCCAGTGCCGCTCCCACGCAGAAGTGTGCGCCCTTGCCGAAGGTGATGTGCCCTTTGCCGCCGCTGCGGTCGAGGCGGAAGTCATTGGGGTTGTCGAACTGCTGGGGGTCGCGGTTGGCGGCCCCCCACATCAACAGCAGGCGCGAATCGGCAGGCACGTCGACCCCGTCCAGCGTGGTGTCTCTCACCACGTGGCGGTAGTGGCCGCGAAACGGCGACTCATAGCGCAGTGTCTCCTCGATGAACGCGCCCAGTAGTTCGGGATGGGCGCGGACCTGCTCTTGGATATCACTGTGGCTCACCAAGATCCATGCCGCGCTGCCCAATAGCGACGCGGTAGATTCGCCCGCTGCGCTGAACAGCGTGAGCATGATCGTCAGCGCTGGTGACTGTTCCAACTCGCCGGATGCGTAGCGGGCGGCGAGGTCGCCGATGAGGCCGGGCGCTGGACTGTCACTAGCCTTCGCGAAATGCTCCATGATGTACCCGGATAGCTCCATCACCGCCTTGCCTGCGGCTTCCAGTTGGGCCGGGTTGACGACGCCGTCGAGCAGCGTGGTGGTGGCGTAGCCCAGTCGGATCAGCTTGTCGACGTCTTCTTCGGGTAGCCCGAGCAAGCGGACAACCACCATCATCGGGAGCCGGTTGGCCACCGCGCTCATCCACTCGAGCTGACCGTCGACCAACCCTTCTGACCACAGTTGGATCGCCGTCGCTTCGGCGAACTCTTCGATGACCCGTATTCGTCTGGCCGACAGGTGGGGCAGCAGCAATTTGCGGTGCGCGTCGTGCGCTGGATCGTCGGCGGTGGCCAGGGCGTGCATCGGGCCACCGAGCGGGCCCATGTCGAACGGTGTGACGGTCCCGTCGTCGCGGTACACCATCGTCGCGGTGAGGTTCGACGAGAAGTCCTCGACTCGGTTGACTGCCTCAGTGACGGCGTCCCAGCCGCACACCGCGTGGAAGACCGAGTCACCGACGCGGTGCACCGGCGCTTGGTCGCGCATCCGGTCATAGAGCGCGTAGGGGTTCTGTAGGGCGTCAGCGCCGAAGAAGTCCGTCGCGTCCGCCAAGAGGGTCATGCGCTCAGGGTGAACGCGGCGTACAACTGCGTCAACGATGTACGGCGAACATGAAAACCGTCTCCCCACAGGCAGGGCCACGGGTTTCTCAGGCCAATCAGCTGGCCAGCGTCTTCCATGAGAAAATGGCCACCGTTCTTCTCACGGTGATAAAACTGCTTCATGGGTTCGCGGCGTTGGAATGACTGACCGATGGCTGCAGACGACTGGCTGGTTGGGCGCGACCGCCATGACGAGGCCGCAGAACGGATCTACGCTGCAGCCGCCGACCTGATGTCGCGCCACGGCTACGACGCATTCAGCATCGACGCCTTGGCTGCCGCCGTGCACTGTTCGCCGGCGACCATCTACCGCCATACCGGAGGCAAGACCGCAATCCGCGACGCGGTGCTGGGCCTGCAATCGGAACGCATCCTCAACTCGGTCCGTGAAGCGATCGCCGGGCTGACCGGTCCGGAGCGCGTCGTCACCGCCACGACGGTCGCCCTGCAACGCCTGCGAGCCGACCCGCTTGCGAAGGTCATGCGCTCGATGGTCACAATCCCCGGCGACGAGTGGCTAACCGACTCACCTACCGTCAACCGCTTCGCTACCGAAATGGTCGGGCTGAGCACGCCCGATCCCCTTGCCGCACAATGGTTGATCCGTACGTTCCTGGCACTGTGGTACTGGCCCCTCAAGGACGCCGACGCCGAGGCACAGATGGTGCGCCGATTCCTCGGGCCGCCCTACACGTTCGACATCGATTCGATCGCTCAGGCACCGTCACCGTCTCGATAACTCGACATTCTTCGTCCAGTTCCACCTGCCCCTGCATTGTTTACCAACACGTCGATTCTTCCCCGCCGACCCATCGCCGCGAGACCGAAATGATCGGGGCGAGGAAAACACTGGGCTGCAACGACCTACGATGGCAGGGTGGCTGTTCGTGCGGGTGTGGCTGAGCGGCTAGGCAGCGGCCTGCAAAGCCGTCCACACGGGTTCGAATCCCGTCACTCGCTCCATGAGCAGACGCAGAATCGCATTAAGTCGCAAAGGATTGTGCGATTCTGCGTCTGCTCGCGCGGAAAGCCGTTAGGGGATGGCGTGCGGAGTCACCAGGAACTTCTCTCCGGTCGCTCGCTTGACGTATTCGTTGAACGCGTCGGGGCGCAGCATGCCGGCAAGTGAGACCTCCCGGGTGTAGCTGCTCGCGAACGTTGTGGTGAGTTCCGCGGCCACCCGAGCGCGCAGCCGACCGAAGGTCTCGGCGCCTGCATTCTGAATAAATGGGGTGAGCAGCCACCCTCCGATGCCCCACGCCATCCCGTAACTCCTGGTGAGCACCGTCGGGCTGGTGTCGAGTCCGCCGTAGATGTACACCTGCTTGTGGACGGTCGATCCGTAGCGCGAGTACTCCCCCGCGCTCGCACTGGCCGCCTTCTCCATACCGTCGAGGATCTGGCTCGCCAGCGTTCCACCTCCCGTGGCGTCGAATCCGAGCGTCGCGGCAGTCGCTTTGAGCGCCGCTACGAGATCTGTCGCAAACGACGGCGATGCCGAATTGAGGACATAGGCCGCGCCGAGCGATCTCAGCAACTCCTCTTGCTCGGGTTTGCGGACGATATTGACCAGCGGTATCCCGTCTTGCTGGCAGAGCTTGACCAACATTTGGCCGAGGTTCGACGCCGCGGCGGTGTGCACGAGGCCCGAATGCCCTTCGCGGCGCATGGTTTCCGTCATTCCAAGTGCCGTCATCGGATTGACGAACGACGATGCCCCGTCCCTGGCCGTCGCCCCCTCGGGCAGCACCAGACATGCCGCTGCGTCGACCGCTCGGTATTGCGAGTACATCGCGCCGCCCGCAATCGCCACCGTTTTTCCGATGAGGGCCTGGGCTGCCGAGGATGACCCTGCGGCCACCACAGTGCCTGCGCCTTCATTGCCCACCGGAAGGGACTCGTCGAGTCGAGCCGACAGGCCTCCCAACGCCGCCTCGGCAATTGTGGCGGTGACGACGGGACGCTCAGTCGTGCCCGCGACGGTCGCAGTCGTCATGTCCGCGCCGGCAGTGAGAAGACCCAAGTCGGACGGGTTGATCGGTGAGGCTTCCACCCGCACCAGCACTTCATTGGCGCCGGGGGTCGGAACGGGAACCTCATGCAGCGAAAGTTCTAGCGTGCCACCAGAACTCACCAACGAACGCAGCTCCAGTGCTTTGCCAGGCAAATCTGCGGTCATGGGCGGTGCCTCATTCCTATTGTGGGTCTGCCTCAAGGGTCAACGCTGGGGCAGTTACAGATCTTCCGTCATGGGGTCGAGGTAAAACCATCGGCCGGCGCGGCGCTCGAAGCGGCTGCGCTCATGCAGGCTGTCGGCACGGCCCGCGAACTCGAACAGGGCCCTGAACTCCACCTCACCACGGTCGTCGCCTGAGCCACCCGCGACAATGTCGATTACCTGCAGCCCCGTCCAGGTGATGCCCGGGTCAACGGTCACGTCGACCGGCCGCGTTCGCGGGTGCCAGGTGCGGAACAGATAGTCGGCGTCACCGTAGGCGTATGCCGAATACCTCGATCGCATCAATTCCTCGGCCGATCGGGCCTGCAACTCGCCATGGTGCAACGGCCCGCAACACGCCCGATAGCTCTCGTCGCTGCCGCAGGGACACGACGGCCCCAGGAGTTCGTCCACGTCAAGAGCCTGACAGACACCTACGGGGACTCCCCTCGCGGTGCGGCGCCTGCCGCGTCCTGCAGCACCTGCTGCAACTTGTCGAGTGGATCGCCCCCGGCCGGGTCGAGGCGGCGTGGGGGGACCTCCCGGCCGTCGGGGGTGATGGCGGCGGGCATCGGCGGTGGCGCGGGTGGCGCCGCTGGTGGCGGGGGCGGGGGCGGGGGCGGTGGCACCTCCGGCGGCGGGGCATTGAGCGCAGTCCTCTTGGCCGCCAACCGATTCGCGGCGTCCTGACGGATAGCCTGCCGCTTTGGGTCCGGATCGCTATTGCCGTAGAAGCAGGCTCGCGGCGCGTCGTCGACGATGGCCAGCGCGCCCGCATAGCGTTCGTCGGCGCGTGCCCGGTCACCTGCCGCCGCGGCCCGGTCGCCCTGGGTTTCGCGGACCAGTTCGAGGTTGACCCGCACCGGGCAGGAGCGGGTGGCATCGGTGCGCGCAAGCGCGGTGGCGAAGTCACTGTCGGCATCGGTGAGCCGGCCGTCGAGGACCGCAGCGGCGCCCGCGGCCAACGGTGCCTTGGCCGGTTCCAATACATTGGCCACGCCGAGGACCGCCGCATCGGCCCGCACCGCGTTCGCGTCGCGACTCGCGAAAGCGGAGACCGCGGAATTCCCGGTCACGACAACCGATATCAGCTTGACAGCGACCAGCAGCGCGACGACGGTCATCGGAGCCGAGTAGATCAGCAGCCGCCTTCGCAGCCGCAGCCGTGCCGGCCTTTGCGTCACGATGTCAAGTCCCGTCGCGCGATGCGACCGCGTCGGAACTCGCGGACCGAAAGGTAGATCTCGGTGAGCAGCAGTCCCGCCGCGAGCAGCGCAGGCAGCCAGTAGAGCTCGGTCCGTTCGACGGCGTCCGCCCGGATGCCGGTGCCGTCCGGCGTGCCGGGCAGGTCCGGCTTGAAGGTCTGACCCTGATCGCGGTGTACGTAGGGTGCGCCGAGTTGTCCTGCGATTTGCCGCAATTCGTCTTCATTGATCGCGTCGGTGCGACCGTAGCCCAGCACCGCTCCGCCGGCCACCGGCCCCTGCGTGAGGTCGAAGCCGCCCTGCGGCATGCGCGAACCGGGCGCACCGGAACCGAAATACAGCACCACATTTCGCGAACCCGGATACTGCTGTGCGGCCTGGATCAACTGGTAGCGCAATACGGTGCCCGCTGCGGCGGCGTCGACGTCGACTCCCGCGTCGGGCCCGGAGCTCAGAGCCGCGATAGTCGGGCGCAGACTCCACACATCCTGGGACAGCGGCCAATCCAGCGCGGCCCGCGAGCCGAAGTCGATGACCGCGTATCGCGCCGCCGGGTACAGCTCGATTAACGAGGCGATGTCGTCGCGCATCCCAGTGATCCGCGGTTCGCCGGTGCCGTAGTCTTCAACACCCGAGTCGGCCGACCGATCGACGATCAGGAACACATTGAGATTCGCACCGGGTGCGGCTGTTGTCCTCCTGTGGGTTTCGTTAGCACGAATTCCCGGACGAGTGCCCGCGGCAATGATCAGCAACACCGCCAGGGTCACTCCGCTCCACCGCAGCACCGCGCGGCTTCGGCGTCCGGGCAGGCGCCCCGCCGCCAACAGCACCTGCCGCAGCGCTACCAGGCGTGCCACGACGAGCGCGCCGGCGACGACGGCGAGGATCGCCCAGGGCAGCACGGGCAGGAACGTCATCGGCGTAATAGCAGTAGGGCCACCGACAGCACGGCCGCCGAAATCAACGCGACGGCGAGCGGTATCACCGGCGCATCCGAAGAGTCTGCGGTCACGATGGTGCCGTCGGCCAGGCGCGCCGGCGGGGCGTTCGCCCGGATCTCGTTGAGCGCCTTGGCCAGCGAGCCCGGCCCCGGTGTGAGGTACCGGCCACCGGTCTGCTTGGCGAGCGCGACCAGTGCACTGCTCGCGGGTGACCGGGCAGTGTCGATCACGTTGAGTTGGATGCCAGCGCGCTCGGCGAGGTCCCGCGCAGCACCGTCGGTGAACAGTGCCGCGCGCCGCTCGCCGGCAGCGCGGAGCTCCGAAGGCCCAAGGTAGATCACAGAGCGCCGGTGCGTGTCGTGCTGCTCGACCGAGGGGAACCCCGAGAGGCACAGCGCCAGAACGTCATTGACGCTCGTGGCGTAGTCCGTGTAAGGCACCGGCGGGGCGAACGACGCCGACTGCGCCGCACGTGCGCGGGCATACTCACCGAACTGCGCTGCGGCATACTGATGGTCGCGCGTCAGCGGCACCAGACGCCGGTTAACCGAGGTCAGGCCGATGCGTTGGGTCTGATAGGCCGCCGTAGTCTGCCGCGCGAAGTAGTCGAGCAGTTCAGCCGTCGCGGCATCGGTCACCGGCTGCCCGACGCACAGCATGATGTCCTCGGGGTGAGCGGCGTCGAAGTCGTTGCTGGCCGCGGTCGGACGTGCTGCCGCCCAGGTGGCGGCCCCGAACATGACCGTCAGCACCACCAGGGTCACGACCGTGGACAGTGAACGCAGCCGGGCCACTTTCGCGTACTCGGGTAGTCGGGTCAGTCGTGCGACGTTGGCCAGCGGGCGCAGCCGCTTGCGGGCGCCGGCCATGGGTAGCAACGCCGCTAGCGCCACGGCCGCCAGAAAGCAGGCCGCTCCGATCGCCGCTACCGGCCACCACTTCAGGTCCACGAGCGGATCAATTCCTGCGCCCGGGCACTCACGTCGGCGACTTTCACCCGCGTCTCCGCGTTGAACTGCGCATCGCCGAGCAGCGTCAGCAGCGGCGCGGCCGCGGCCAGGTGCCCGTCGGCTTCCTCATCCAGGGCGCCGACGTGGACGTACTGGGCCCGGGCGCCAGTCGCTTGATGCAGAAAACTGCGTATCGTCCGGCTGATCGCCGCACACGCCACCGGGGCCGACATCCGGGCGGCGTCGTGATCGTCGGCGATGCGCTGTACGCAGCGGGCGAACCGGTTACGGATCAGGCGGGCGTGCATTCGCCGCACGACGGGGATGCGCCGTAGCCGGTGCGATGGCAGCGTCCACACGAAAACCGCTGCGTACCAACCGATGACGGAAAGGACCAGCAGTACGGCCCACCACAGCCACCAGGAGGAGTAGGGCTGCGGACCAAAGACATGGCGCAGCAGATCATCCGGCACGGGCGGCCACCTCGGTGAGGGCGACGAGTTCGCGCCGGATGTCATCGCTGCCGGCGATGGGTGCGTGGGCGATGGCGTGGCCGGTCAGGAACGCACTGAGGCGGTCGCAGCGGGCCTGCTCGGCGCGGCGGTAAGCGGCGACCACCCGCGGGCCGAGGTCGGCTCCGTTCAGGACGAAGCGACCGGTGGCAACGTCGTACCCGTCGGTGTTGTCGGGACCCACCGCGGGCATGTCCGACACCATTGCCCACATGATGTCGTGGCGCCCGCGCAGTCGGGCGAGCACTCCGCTGAGCCGGTCGGCCCGATGCTCTTCCAGGTCGGGCTCGTCGGACACCACGATGATCAGCATGGTGTGCCGGTAATGCGTTGCGACATAGTCGAGTTGGGCGGTGATGTCGCTGGCGCCGGGGTCGGTCATGGTGTGCTGGTACCAGCGGTGTAGTAGTCCCTCGATGTGCGACTCGCCGCGCCGCTGGGGGATGTTCACCGAGCCGCGCCGGTCGCCGTAGACCATGCCGATCTGATCCGAGCGCCGCAGGCTGATCAGCCCCACCGCGCCCATAATGTGCGCGGCAACGTCGCGTTTGTACTCACTGCTCGGGGCGAGCGCCGACATGTTGCGACCGGCGTCGGCGACGAGCAGGATTTTGTGGTGCTTCTCGGAGACGAACCGTTTGATGAGCACGCTGCCCGAACGCGCGGAGGCTTTCCAGTCGATGTCCCGCACGTCGTCGCCGGGAACATACTCGCGCAAATCGTCGAATTCCATGCTGCGCGTGTGCAACAGCGCGTAGCGACCGCCTTCGAGCAGGCCGCGGGTGTCGGTGCCGAAGTGTGCTTTCGCCCGGTTGAGGTGCTTGCCCAAGGTGACCGTCTGGCGCCTCAGGGGACCTTGACGGCCCGCATCGCGGCGTCGATCACGATCTCGGGGGTGACGTTGGCGCTGGCCGCTTCGAATCCGAGGATGAGGCGGTGGCGCAGCACCCGGTGCGCGAGCTTCGCGATGTCCTCAGGTAGCACGTGCCCACGCCCGGCCAGCACCGCCCGCGCCCGTGCCGCCTTGCAGAACGCGATCGTGGCGCGTGGGCTGGCACCGTACTCGATGAGGCGCGCCGTCTGCTTCGGCAACACCTGCGCGGGGTGGCGGGTCACGTCGACCAGTTGGCTGGCGTAGAGCATCAGCGCGCGGTCCATGTAGACGTGGCGCACCACGGCCTGCAGGCGCAGCACGTCGTCGAGGCTGACCACCGGTGGGGTGGAACGGTCCTTGTCGTAGATGCCTGCGTCGATCCGCGACATCACTTCCACTTCCTCCTCCGGCGAGGGGTAGCGCACGACCTCCTTGAGTAGGAAGCGATCGGTCTGTGCTTCGGACAGCGGATAGGTGCCTTCCTGATCGACGGGGTTCTGGGTAGCGATGACCAGGAACGGCTCCGCAATGGGGTGCAGTTGCCCGGCGATCGTGGTCTGCCGTTCTTCCATCGCCTCGAGCATCGCGCTCTGGGTCTTCGCACTCGACCGGTTGATCTCATCGAGCAGCACGATGTTGGCGTGCACCGGACCCAGTTGGGTGACGAACGAATTGCTCGCCGAGTCATAGATCTGCGTGCCGATGATGTCGCTGGGCAGCAGGTCAGGCGTGCACTGGATGCGTTGAAAGCGGCCGTCAATAGACTCGGCGAGCACCTTGGCGGCGGTGGTCTTGGCCAGGCCCGGCACGCTTTCGAGCAGGATGTGGCCGCCCGCCAACAGACCGATCAGCAGCGACTCTTTGAGGTCGCGTTGCCCGACGATTTTGGCGGTGAACGCCTCGGAGATGGCGTCTACGGTCCGGCGGATGCCGTCGAGTTCACGCTGATCCGGTTGTGTCCTTGCTGTAGTCATACGTCCGCTGGGATACCCGGGCGGCGATTTTCCACACGTCGGCTACCAGGCCGGGCAAGCAGATGGGCGATCCGCCGCACGTGTTCGTCTAAGGCGCCTAACTCGGGCGGAGCCAATTTGCGTCGGATCTTTCGTCGGTCTGGCGACCAAAGCGTCGCCGGTCACCACCGATCATCACGTAGACGTGGTGCCTCGACGTCGAGGCGTGTGGTGCACCGCGAGCACGTCGGCGTTTGCCAGCGTTTGTGCCTGAGCGGCCAGCGTCGATGCCCTCTTGGCATAGGCAATTGCTTCGCGGTCGTCGGTCGGTGCTCTGCCGTGCGCCGCAGTTAAATATCGTTTCGTTTCCTCGAATCGGGCCTGGGCCTCGGCGCCGATGCTGTCGTGATGCCTGGAGACGTAGTCCGAGATTTGGCGCACTCTGGCCTCCGCGGTGGACAACGCCTGCTCCAACGAATGCTCGCTGTTCACCTGCCCATCGCCGGGGAAGCCCTGCCGCGCCGCGCGCCTGCGGCGGCGCGCGCGAAGGAGCAGCAGAACCACGACGATGACGACCACGAGGACGATGACGCCAATGACGCCGATGGCGATCAGCAGCCAGAGGTGCTTTGACGAGGTTGCCGGTGTGTTCAACGCGTCAGGTTTGTCCAACCCGTTAGCAGCAGCGACTGCGGCACCGCTCCAGTCTTTCGCATTCACCGCCGGTTGAATCTTGTTGCTCCGCAGAGTGTTTAACTCCGCTGCGGCGATTCCCTGCACCTGTGGTGGCACGCCGAACGCGTACAGCTTGGTGTTGGTGGCCACGGCCAGCAGCACGTCATGGTCGCCCATCGCGCTTTCGCTGCGGGTTTTGTCGGCCCAGTTGTCGGGTTTGAACTTGTTGAAGTTGTCGACGTAGACCACCCACAATTGGATGTGTCGATCTTGATAGAGCCGATCGATTGCCGAGCCGACCGCCGCCCGATCTGCGGCCGTCAACACCGCGCTGTCGTCGGTGACGTGATCCAACAGCTTGGACGGCGGCTGCGCGCCGGCGGGGTTTGCCAGCAGCAACAACCCCGCAGTGAGGATCGTCAGGACTACACCGAACAGGCGAACAATCCGCATACGCGTAATCTAGCCCGCCGCCGACCGCGAGCTAGGTGTGGACTTTCCAGCCCGCTAGTGGGGTGGGTGCCGCCGGAGCGTTGGGGTCGTTGAACTCGATGTACACGTCGCCCTGTTTCACGTCGCCGCCGTAGGCGATGAATCCGTGGGCGGTTTGGCCATTGGTAACGCTGCCCGAGCGCAGCGGCGGCGTCTTGTTGATGGCCTGGTAATCGACCAGGGACGAGCCGCCCTGGATATCCCGGTACGGGTCTTGCTTCCACGGGGTAGACGCGGCGGTCAGGTATTTCTCGCTGTAGCTGAATGGTGTGTCGGATTTGCCGACGATGGTGAGCTCGATGACGTTGCAGCCCCCGCCGCCAGAGCACCCGGACGAGATCCAGGTCGCATTGTTGAGCGTGACGTCGGCGGTCGCGGTGCTGTACTCCGTGACATGGATACTGGTCCCGGATTTTCCGGTCGGGAACGGCGACTCCTGTTGTGTCGGGTCGGCGTTGCTGTGCGGCGCCGTTGTGAACGCGGTCATCGCTAGCAATGTCGCAAGCGCTGCGCTCAAGGGAGTACGTCTGGCCACCCACCGACGATAGCGCGCCTTCGAGCAGGCCCACGGTTTGTGATCTTCGGCCAATGATCAATATCTGCGGTGCGTGGAGCCCATTCCTGCCGGAAAACGGCGGTTATGCTTCCGCCATCGCGACACGACAGGAGCTCGCCAATGTCCGAAGATCATCAGCGTGGGGTCGACCTGCGGGCGCAACAGGTTGTGCCGGACACCCAGCGGCCATTATGGCGGGGCATTCTGCTGCAGTTCGGGTTGCGCGTGGTGTTGATCGTTTTCGTCGTTGCGACGTTGTTGTGGACGCCGCCGACCCGTCACCACTGGATCTGCATGGACGTGCTGGCGGTGTATGTGGTCGTCATCGGATGCTGGAGTGCGTGGGCGTTGCGAAGTGGGGCGCGCACGACGATATCCACCAGGACGATGGTGACACTGCTCGTGCTGACCGCCGACGTCACCGTGGTTTCCGTGCTGTCGGTACTCACCGGCGCGACGTCACCGCAGGCCTGGACGTCAGACGTGATGAGGAATGGTTTCTTCCTGATCCCATTGATCGCGGCGGCGCAGCTAGAGCCCATCATCAGTGTGGCGGTGGCGATTCCGACGCTATCTGTATTCACTCTTACGTGCTGGATCTCCAAGTCGTCCAACGGGGAGCCGTGGTCGTCGATTTGGTTGAGCGCGTTCGTCTTGGCCGGGCTGGCCGGCGGGTCGGTCGCCTTGTCACTCATCCAACGGTCCAGAGTAGAAATGATCGCGGACTTGGCTCGGCAACGAAGCGAGCTGTTGGAGGAGTTGCTTGGAGTGGAAAGGCGTGAGCGGCAGGCGATTTCGGAACGTCTGCATGATGGCGCCCTGCAGTATGTCTTGGTTGCGCGCCAAGACATCGAGGAAGTGCGGGACGGCTCGGCCGTTGCCGCCGACCGTGTGGCATCGGCGCTCGTCGAATGTTCGGGGCTGCTGCGCGATGTGGTCCGTGAACTGCATCCAGACGTGCTGATACGGATGGGATTGAAATCAGCGATCTCCTCCCTCGCCGAAAGCCTTGGTTCCCGCGCAGGGCTCACCGTCGATTTTGACGCGGCGGGTTGGCCCGATGGCCTGCGCACCGAGGCCGATGACGTGCTGTACAACGCAGCGCGTGAGGCGTCCACGAACGTCGTCAAACATGCGCAGGCCCAAAACATTTGGATCGAGTTACGACACCACGAAGGGCTGGCCTCGCTGCGCATTGCCGACGACGGGGTGGGCATCTCAGCGGCGACGATCGCGCGAAAGGCTGACGAAGGCCATATCGGAATGGCATCGATGCGCGCGAGGGTACTCGCGTCCGGGGGACAGTTCGACGTGCGTTCGACATCCCCCGGAACTGAACTCGCCATCTCCATACCGTTACGGACGGCACGTCACCTCGCTGCGGCCTGATCGTCCCACGATCGCGTTCTGCAATCTCGTCCAGACCAGACATTGCGCCAGCGGCAAACCCGATCACGAAGTCGAGGCGCTCGTCCTCCGACGCCCTAATCCACTGAGCGTTGATGGCCAGGAAAGCTGTCCACGCAAGTCGCCTTCGTACGCTCACGGGCGCACCGAGCTGTGTTGTGCCCCCACGACATTGCGCGAGACAACCTTCCATCCCCACGACCTTCCGGACGCCGGGTAGACCCTTTGGACTGGTCGACACCGATGACGACGAGATTTCACAGCTGGCCCTGGCCAGTGAAATCGCGCCAACCTCACGTTCTGCGTCCCACGAGCGTCTACGTCGTGAAAGGCACCCAACGGAAGGATTAAGCCCCACAATGGCCGCAAGCAATATTCCCGCCGAACCACCCATCCTCTACTGGGGCACGCCGGTAGTCCTCAACAGCACCGAAAACCCCAACAGCACATTTAATTTGGCCCCGATATCGTCTGCCTTCTGGTTGGGATGGCGGTGCATGCTAGGGATTGAAGCCACTTCGCAGACGGCACAGAATCTCATGAGGACCGGCGAGATTGTGATCAACCTGGTAGACCACAGTCAGGTCGACGTCGTCAATAAGCTGTCGATGCTGACCGGATCAGATCCGGTACCTACGGGCAAGGCGCAGCGTGGATACCATTTCGAGGAAGACAAGTTCGGGGTCGCTGGCTTGACTCCCGTCCCGTCCGAGACGGTCCGGCCACCGCGAGCGCTGGAGTGCCCCGTGCAGATGGAGGCGGAGCTCGTGCAAACTGTCCGAGCGATGGCCGACGACTACGACTATTCCCAGCATGAGCGGGCGGCCGGGTGCACGCTAAACGGTGTCCTGTGCTTTGAGGTCCGCATCAAGCGCGTCCATGTCGATCCAGCAATTTTGGTGCCCGGCAAGCAGAACCGGGTGGACCCGAACGCCTGGCGACCTCTAATCATGAGCTTTAGCCACTACTACGGTCTTGGTCCGGAGCTCGTGGAGTCTAAGCTCGCCGGCATTCCCGAGAGCCAGTATCGCTCACCGGATATCGACCGGGCTCAAGAGGAGCTAGCAGCGGCTCTCGAGGAGCGGCTGCAGGTTTCCTAGCGGCGGCCAATCCGACGCCGGTACGGCAATTCAAGCCGACCACGCTAACGGCGGTGCATAGGTTGCGGGTGGCGGCGTCGGCGCTGCCTCTGGGAAGATCAATTGCGTCGAAGCAGGTCCGGTAGCGCTGTTGGTTCACGGGCAGCGCAACCGCTTTGCCAGATACGGCGCCGTACGGCTGTGTTTCGCACGTGCCACCTTCTTAGGCGGGCCCGCCGCAACGACCCGACCGCCATCGCTGCCGGCTCCCGGTCCCAGGTCAATCACCCAGTCCGCACCCGCGACCATCCGCATATCGTGTTCGGCCACCACCACGGTATTGCCCGCGTCGACCAGGCGGTGCAGTTGACGATCGAGCAGATCCACATCGGCGGGGTGAAGCCCGGTGGTCGGCTCGTCGAGGACGTAGAGGGTGTGTCCTCGCCGGGGTCTCTGCAGTTCGGAGGCGAGCTTGATCCGCTGCGCCTCGCCACCTGACAGCTCGGTCGCGGGCTGTCCGAGACGAAGATATCCCAGTCCGACCTCTCGCAGCGTGGTCAGGCTGCGCGCTGCGTTGGCGACGTCGGCAAGAAACTCCGAGGCCTCATCGACGGTCATCGCGAGCACGTCGGCGATTGTACGGTCGCGATAGCGCACCTCGAGTGTCTCATCGGAGTAACGCGCTCCTTTGCACGCCGGGCAGGTGGCGTATGTGCCTGGCAGGAACAACAATTCGACCGATACGAATCCCTCCCCCTGACAGGTGGGGCAGCGACCTTCGGCCACGTTGAACGAAAACCTGCCCGCTGTCCAACCGCGGCGACGCGCCTTCGGGGTCGCAGCGAATTCGCGGCGCACGGCGTCGAACAAGCCGGTGTAGGTCGCCAGCGTCGAGCGCGGTGTGCGTCCGATCGGGCGCTGGTCGACTGATACCAGCCTGTTGATCGCCTCCGCCCCCGCTGCGTTCACACCGACGCTCGCGTCGTGATCGAGATCGACGATCCCGGTGTCGGCTTCGTCGTCGTCGGATTCGGCCGACTCGGCAGCGCGCCCCGTGCCGAGATGGCGATTCACAACGTCGCCGAGGACCTTGACGACGAGCGTCGACTTGCCTGAACCGGATACTCCAGTGACCGCGGTGTACACACCAAGTGGCAGGTCTATGTCGAGGTCTCGCAAATTGTGGAAGCAGATCCCGCGCAACCGCAGCCGCCCGGACCGCGCGCGGGGTTCGCGAGACGGCGGCCCATCCCCCTCGAAAAGGTACCTACGCGTGACAGACCCCTCGATGGCGGCGAGACCGGCCACCGGCCCGCTGTAGAGCACGTGCCCACCAAGCTCCCCCGCCCCGGGTCCCACGTCGACGATCCAATCGGCACGGCGTATCACGTCCATGTCGTGCTCGACCACGAATAACGAATTGCCCGCGCGCCGCAGGCGATCAAGCACGTCGAGTAGCGGTTCGGCGTCGGCGGGATGCAGTCCAGCTGACGGCTCGTCGAGCACATAGAGCACGCCGAACAAGCCGGCGCGCAGTTGAGTGGCCAGCCGCAACCGCTGCAGTTCGCCGGGTGACACCGTCGGAGTGCGGCGACTCAGCGTGAGATAGCCGAGACCGAGATCGATCAGTACCTGCAGCCGGGCGACGAGGTCGGCGGCGATCATGGTCGCCACTTCCGTCAGCTCACCGGATTTCGTTGACTCGTAAGCGGCGCCGGCATCGGTCCTAGAAGCCGCCGGGCGCAAAGTATCAGCAAGATCGGCCAACGGCATCGCCACGTAGTCGGCGATGCTGCGCCCGGCGAAAGTCACCTTCAGCGCCTCCGGCCGAAGCCCAGAACCGTCGCAAATGGGGCACTCGACGCTGTCGACGAATTGCAGGACGCGGCGACGCATCATCGCGCTGTGGGAGTTGGCCAATGTGTGGCGGACGTGGCGTTCGGCGCTGGAGAACGTGCCGTTGTAGTAATAATCGGCTTGCACGGGGTGCTGGCTCGGGTCGATTTCGACTGTCGGCTGTTCGTCGGTGAACAGAATCCAATTGCGTTGACGCTTAGGGACTTTCCGCCACGGCTTGTCGATGTCGTACCCCAGCGTGACGAGGATGTCGCGCAGATTTTGGCCTTGCCACGCGCCCGGCCACGCCGCGACGGCGCCTTCGCGGATGGTCAGCGACGGGTCTGGCACCAGTGTCTCTTCGGTCATCCGATGGATTCGTCCCAGCCCGTGGCACTCGGGGCAGGCACCGACCGCGGTGTTCGGGGAGAACGCATCAGAATCCAGTCGCTCGGTGGCCCCCGGCGGGTAGGTGCCGGCGCGGGAGAACAGCATCCTCAGCAGATTCGACAGGGTGGTGACGGTGCCGACCGTCGACCGCGACGTCGCCGAACCCCGGCGCTGCTGTAATGCGACGGCGGGCGGTAGCCCGGTGATGTCATCTACCTTCGGCGCACCGGTTGGCAATAGCAGGCGACGGGCGTAAGGAGCGACCGATTCAAAGTAGCGGCGCTGGGCCTCGGCATAGATGGTCCCGAAGGCCAACGACGATTTGCCGGATCCGGAGATCCCGGTGAATGCGACAAGCGCATCACGCGGTGCCACGAGGTCGACACCCCGAAGATTGTGGACCCGCGTCCCGTATACGCGCACACAGGGGTCGATGTCGTCCGTGCTTCTGTAAGACATTTCAGTCATCGTGCTCAGACGAATACCCGTGCTGCAGCAACGCAAGCATGATGTTTGCTTGTCACCACCGTGCGCAACGCTCAACGTTGCTCGAGCCGGCAGGTGATCCTGCCCTCAGAGCGCGGGCCAGTGTGCTCATTCGAGTTCTCGTCGTCGTTCATGGCATAACGAGTAACCAGAGAAGCCCGGGTCAATCCGCGGATCCGCCAGTCGCCGACGATCGGTCACGTGCTCGGGGTTCGTTGCTCGACCACCGGGTCCGACGCCGCCGCAAAAAGATGATTGCTCTGGGAGTGCGAAAGCACGGAGCGGGAATCCGCCTGACAGTACGACGCGGCCATCCGCGTCGGCGGCGCACTCTAGAACCACAAACGACACAAGTGGGAAGGTTCAATCATGGCTCTGCCTGTACGACGTACCGGCGCCACCCCGACAACGTGGCGCCCATATCGTGGGTTCGACGATATCTATTCGGAATTCGACCGGCTCGTCCAGTCGCTGGTCGGTGGCGCCGGCGGTGACGAGGCATGGTTGCCCGCCGCTGATGTTTCAGAGACTGATGCTGCCTACGTCGTCGAGATCGAGCTGCCCGGTGTGCACCGTGAGGACGTCGATGTGGAACTGGACGGCAACGAACTTGTGGTGACTGGTGAAGTCAAGGAGAAAAAGCGCGAGGGTCTGCTGCGGCGTCGCACCCGCCGCATCGGAAATTTCGAGTATCGCGTGACCCTGCCTGGTGACTTCAGGGCCGATGACGTCGAGGCTTCTCTTGCACACGGCGTGTTGACTGTTCAGGTTCCAAAGGCGCAAACCACCACCATGCATAACAAGATCGAGGTGTCGGAATCGAGCAGCAAATAAGCCATCGACCGCACCGAAATCTCAGTTCTCGCAGGCGACTTGGGCTCCAAACGTTGGTAGCGCCACCTTCATCGGCTCGCTTGCTCATGACCGAGCAACTCAAAAGATCAACCTGAAGATATCGCGGGCCCGCTCCCAGTGCGGTGTCGACGGGTTTGCAGCCTTCGGGTCTATCAAGCGGAACGACCTTGCCAGCGCGATGCTCAACCCGCCGAAGAGCTCCGGCAACATCCGTTCGGTGTCCTCACTGAATGTCACGTCCGCTGGTGGACGTCGCACAACTTGGCGCAATAGGTCCCGGACCTCCTCAGCCTCATCGAACTTGTCGAACTCGCGCATTCGTTCTTGAACGCCTTTGGTGATCGGGAGGTCCTGGGGCACGATGACGTCGCGGCCGTTCCACTTGGCCGCGTCGCGTCCGGCGATGGCGATGCTGTCGATCTGCTCGTCCACGAAATCTCGGAAGCGTCGCAAGTCGTTTTTATCGACCTTGATGCCGGCGGCCGAGTGAAAGAAGCGTTCGAACAGCGGGATTCCCGTTGGATGGCTCACCCATTACCTCCTAATCCATCGGTTGAACAACGTGCAGCTTCTCGGCAATGTCCCACCGTCCGGACCAGCTTGCCGCGGCTCACCCGGTAGCGCCTGAGCCTCACAGTGCGAGAAGGTCGCGTTCGAGTTGACCTTCCGAGACAGGTTGATCGTTCTGCGTGTCTCGGTGTACCGGTGTGCCGGAAGGGTATTCACGGTGAATGCCCCTCGCTCCTGCTCCGGCAACGACCACTTTGGACGGTATCACTCGTGGCCCAGACGAACGTTCTGGTAACGGGTGGTTCTGGCTTCATCGGCTCGCATTGCGTTGTGTTCAGAGTCGGTTGATGGTACGGATCTGTTTCGGTTGATCCTTGACGCTCGGTTTGTGGTCAGAGTCCTGCGCCGGTGCGCAACGCTCGCCTTCGTACCTGCCCATGGCTCTTTCTCGCAGCGGTTTTCACCAGATTATCGCCGATGAAAAACCGCAGCAGGTCCCAGCTGGCCGCCCTCGCACGGATCCACGATCTGATTAACCAGGGTTGCCAGTTCCTGATAGCGACCCATTTGCCCATCCTCACGGCCTACCCTGGCGCGACCATCTACGCCTGGGAGGGAACCGGCATCAATCGAGTTGCCTACCAGGACACCGAGCACTACCGCAGT
>Ga0208987_1000031_pt1 | contig 37394 bp, 37 predicted proteins | sample MedBloCARef_O2_FD_187845 | JGI IMG/M metagenome (GOLD analysis project Ga0208987, IMG submission 187845) | Forest soil microbial communities from El Dorado National Forest, California, USA - Mediterranean Blodgett CA Ref_O2 (SPAdes) (version 2) | ecosystem: Environmental > Terrestrial > Soil >... | reverse complement strand
CTTGTCGGACAGCGCCTCACCCGATAATCCGTTGGCACGCCAGAACGGCGTCGAGTACGCCGCGTAGGCCTTGCTGAGCCGGCCCTGTGGCCAATGCTCGGCCAGTTGCTGATACTCCGCAGGCAGCGGGGGAGCGAACTCGATGGACCTTCGATGTGCCGGCGGAATCGCGACGATGACATATCCAGCCTCAGCCTGGCCGCGTTCGGAGGTGACCGTGACGCCCGCGTGGTGCCGCTCGATGCGACGCACCGGGGCCTTCAGCACCACTCGGTCGCCCAGTTCGGTTGCCGCGGCTTCGGCGATCTGCTGAGAGCCGCCGGGGAAACGGTCCTGTTGGGCACCGTTTTCGACGTCGAGCATCCGGTCCATGCCACCGGCAGCGTGAATGTAGCGCGCAGCGTGCAGCATCGACACGTCATCGGGTTCGCACCCCCAGGTCACCCGGGACATGATGGCCATCAAGTCACGCGATGAAGCGCTGGCGCGTGCCGAGCGTAGCCACTCACCGAGCGACAGGCCGTCAAGCTTGTGTGCGTCGCGCGCATCCCAGGGCGCGGCCAGCGGGATTCTGCGGGCAATTCTTCCGAATTGCCAACGCAATCGGCCGATGTCGAGCAGCCCGGTCAACGACAGTTTGGGAATGGTGCCACGGTAGGACCGCGTCGACCCACGCCACCGGATGACGTTGCTGCCGTCGTGATAGGTCGGAGTGGTCGCAACCTTCAGTTCGGCCGCTAACGCCAGGACCGCGTCTTGCGTCGGACCGACGAACGTGCCGCCCATATCCGCCGGTAATCCAGCCACGTTGCCGGTGAACGAGCGTCCGCCCACCCGGTCCCTGCCCTCGAAGACCACCACGTCATAGCCCTGCCGAGTCAACTCGCGCGCTGCTACCAGTCCGGCAAAACCGGCGCCGACCACGACGACGTCGACACTCCACGGCGGATTTGGCACGTCTTTCATCAACTCCATGGTGTTGGCATCACGACGATGGCAAACATACGCCGACGCCGAGTCACTGGCTATCCTGCGTACACGTGATTGTCACCGAGCCGGCCTCTGCTGCTGACACGAGTCCACGGCTGCGAACCGTAGCTTTGGGCAGCATGATTGGCACCACGATTGAGTGGTACGACTTCTACCTCTACGCGACCGCGTCCGCGCTCGTCTTCAAACCGCTGTTCTTTCCCAATATTTCGTCTACCGCCGGAACACTGGCATCCTTCGCCACCTATGCGGCCGGGTTCGGGGCCCGGCCGATTGGCGCGGTGGTCTCCGGACACTTCGGGGACCGGCTGGGGCGTAAGGCGGTGTTGGTCACCGCCCTGTTGGTGATGGGCCTGGTCACGACCGCGATCGGGGTGCTGCCGACATTTGCCCAGGCGGGGCTCCTCGCGCCGATACTGCTGGCGGTGCTGCGGGTGCTGCAAGGCCTTGCGGTGGGCGCCGAGTGGGGCGGTGCCGCCGTGCTGTCGGTGGAGCATGCATCGCCCGGGCGACGTGGATTGTTCGGCAGCTTCACCCAGCTCGGTTCTCCGGCCGGCATGTTACTGGCGACCTCGGTCTTCTATCTGACCCGCAAGTTCACCGGAGCGGCCGCCTTTCTGGCGTTTGGATGGCGAATCCCGTTCTTGCTCAGCGTCGTTCTGGTAGCTATCGGCTTATTTGTCAGGCTCAGACTCACCGACGCAGAGATCTTCGAGCGGGTGCGGAAAAACGATGAGGTCGCACGCCTGCCGGTGCTGGAGGTGCTGCGCAGCCAGCCACGTAATGTGCTGATAACCACCGGATTACGGCTGTCGCAGATCGCGTTGTTCGTGTTGCTGACCACGTATTCGCTTACCTACCTTCAGGAATCATTTGGTAAGGGCAGTGGGGTGGGTTTGATCGCGGTATTGATTTCGTCAGCGCTCGGGTTCATCAGCACTCCGGGTTGGGCGCTGCTGTCGGATCGCGTCGGCCGGCGTCCGCCGTATCTGTTCGGCGCGGTGGCCGGGGTGGTGGCGTTGGCGTTGTTCTTCGTGGCCGCCGGAACCGGGTCGGCGATCGCGGTGGTGGCCTCGATTGTGTTCGGCATCAACGTCGTTCACGACGCAATGTATGGCCCGCAGGCCGCCTGGTTCGCCGAGCTTTTCGACACCCGGGTGCGCTACAGCGGCTCGTCGCTGGGCTACCAGATCGGCGCTGTGCTATCCGGAGGGTTCGCTCCGCTGATCGCCGCGGCGCTGCTTGCGGCCGGGGGTGGTAGCCCGTGGTTGATCGTGGTGTATTTTGCTGTGCTATCGGCGATCACGGTCGCCGCGGCCCTGGCAGCGGCCGAAACCCGCGGGGAGCTTGGATGAGCAAGTGAGCAGAATCTTTCTTAATGCCTTCGATATGGCTTGCGTTGGACATCAATCGGCGGGGCTGTGGCGCCATCCCGATGATCAGGGATACCGATATCGGGAGCTCGGGTATTGGACCGAGCTGGCTCGCATTCTGGAGGCCGGCGGCTTCGATGCGCTGTTCCTGGCCGACGTGCTCGGCGTCTACGACGTGTACGGCGCCTCGCGTGACGCGGCGGTGCTCGATGCCGCGCAGTTTCCGGTCAACGACCCGACCGCGGCGATCTCGGCGATGGCGGCGGTCACCGAGACCCTGGGGTTTGGGGTCACGCTGTCGCTGACCTACGAGCAGCCCTACGCGCTGGCACGCAGGCTGTCGACGCTGGATCACCTCACCGGCGGCCGGGTGGCGTGGAACATCGTCACATCGTATTTGGACAGTGCCGCGCGCAATCTCGGCCTGGACGCCCAGATTCCGCATGACCAGCGCTACGAGATCGCCGACGAATACCTCGAGGTCTGTTACAAGCTGTGGGAGGCGTCGTGGGAGTCCGATGCCGTGGTGCGGGACCGGGAGCGGGGCGTGTTCACCGACCCCGCCAGGGTGCACGACATCGAGCACAAGGGCCGCTACTTCTCCGTGCCGGGTCCCTTCCTGTGTGAACCTTCGCCGCAACGCACGCCGGTGTTGTTCCAGGCCGGTGCTTCTCCGCGGGGTGTCAAATTCGCTGCCGCCAACGCCGAGGCCGCGTTCATCTCCGGCCCGACTCCGCAAATCGTGCGCGGCCCGGTGCGGGCGCTGCGGGAGGCCGCTGCCGAGTTGGGCCGAGACCCTCGCTCTATCAAGGTGTTCACCATGGTCACTCCTGTCGTCGCGGAAACCCACGAGCAGGCCGTCGCCAAGCTGGCCGAATACCGACAGTTCGTCAGCACCTCCGGGGCTTTGGCTCTCTTCGGCGGCTGGACCGGGGTGGACCTGGCCGAGCTTGGTGACGACGATCCGCTGCGCTACAGCGAGACCGACGCCAACCGGTCCGCGCTTGCCTCGTTCACCACCGACGAGCGGACCTGGACGGCACGGGAACTGGCCGAAGAGATCGGCATCGGCGGCCGCGGCCCGGTGCTGGTCGGTTCGGCCACCGAGGTTGCCGACGAACTCGAGCGTTGGGTCGAGGAAGCCGATGTCGACGGCTTCAACCTCGCCTACGTGACGACGCCGGGTACCTTTGTGGATTTTGCGAGACTGGTTGTGCCCGAACTGCGTCGCCGCGGACGGGTGCCAGAAGACGTCCCGCGGTCCACGTTGCGCGAACGGCTCGGCGGCAAGGGACCACTATTGCCTGCCGATCACCCCGGCGCCAAGTATCGAGAACGGTTACGGCGCAACCGTTAACCAGTCGGTGAACCCGGATGGGTCGTGGCGGCCCAGCGCGCCGTGCTCGTAGAGCCCCCAGCCTTCGACCGGATTGCCGTCACCGTCACGGCACACCGCGCGGCCGACGTGGTCGATCACGCCGAAGCCGGACCGGGCGACGATTCCCGGGTCGGTCATGTCGTAGGTCAGGCGTTCGGCGAACTTTTCGCCCTTCCAGGTGCCGTGTATCCAATCGGAGTCACCGCCGTAGCCACCGCCGACGTGGATCGGGACCGGAAGCTTGGATTCCACATCCAAATGCACCGGGGTCCCGTCGGGGGTGGTCGCGTCGATCGTCGCGCCGGTCGGGATCCGGGTACCGGAGCGGTAGTGGATCTTCACCCGCGGCCAGCCGAGTTGCTCGACGCTGCCGTCGCGCCACACCCGGGTGCAGTCGTTGAGCGAGCGGAAACCGTTGGGCGCCTCCTGGATGATCAGGACGATCGCGAAGTTCTCAAACGCCATCGGTACGTAGAGCCACCACATGCCCTCGAACGGCGGGTCGGCGGGCCGGCCCGCCGGCTCGGCCTCACCGATCGGCCGGATGCCCCAGGACCGGTCGCGGCTGCCCAGCCAGGTTGCGGGGTCGACCTTGATTTCCTCACCGTCGATGGCGATGTGTCCGCTCCAGCTGCCCAGTTGCGCGAAACGTTGGGCGTCCAACGTGACCCGGTTTCCGGATCGCATGATGTGCGGCTGTTCCTGGACGACGGGGAACAGACCTTCCCAGGTGAGATCGGCTGCGATGCCTTCGGTTTCGTCGAGGATCAGCCGCAGCTTGTGCAGCGGTTCGATGACCTCGATCCGGTATCCGTTGACGTGCTGATTGAGCCGGTCCTGATCGATGGCGTCCGACACATGCACGGCGGTCTGGGTGTCTCCGCGCCGCACCAGCAGGAATGCGTCCTTGACTCCGAGGTTGGGGTAGTAGCCGATACCGCTGATCACGAAGATGTTTCCGGTGCGGTCGTGGGCGTTGTAGTAGGCACGATCGTAGAAATTGCGGTCCGAGGGTCCCGGCCAGGCGATCGGCTGGGGGATCTGGTGAACCGGGAACTCGTCGAGCGGTCCGAGCATTACTGGTCCTCTCCGATAAGTCGTTTCAACAGGCCGGCGTGGTAGAACAGCGACTCCACATCGTCGGGCTTCTCGATTTCGCCGAAGTGCACCCGCCGGGCACCGGTGCGCATGAAGACACACGCCCACATCACCCCGGAGTAGACGTAGAACCAGTTCAGGTCGCCCACCTCGACACCAGTGAGCCGCTGATAGGTGTCGCGGACGTGGTCCTCGCGCATCACCTCGGGTAGACCCGGCAGCCCAGCGAGTTTGGTGAGCTCCTCGAAAACCATGTGCGCGTGAATCATCCACGCCACGTCGAGCTCGCGCGGCCCGAGGGTCACCATCTCCCAGTCCAGCACGGCGATCGGCTGGAAATCGCGGTACAGCACGTTGCCCACCCGGGCGTCGCCCCACAGCAGCACCGGTTCGCGCTCGGCGATCTCGGTTGGCCAATTGTCTTGCAGCCACTGGAATGTTCTTTCCAGCAACGGCGATGGGCCGATGTCGGGCACCGCGAAGTCATACCAGGACCGCACCCAGTTGAAGTGCCTCTGCAATGCGGTGTCTCCGGTCTGGCCCTCGGCCAGGAATGCAAATGTCTTCTCCGCGTTGGGAATCGAGTGCAGCTTGGCCAGCACTTCGACCGTGCTGTCCTGCAGTTCGCGTTGACGTTCGGTGGGTGCGTCGGCGAACCAGTTGTTGCCGAAGGTGTAGGGCATGACGTCGGGTGGCACGACGCCATCGACGTAGTCCATCACAAAAAACGGCGTGCCCAAGACGTCGCCAGTGGATTCGAGCCAGCGCACCGTCGGGACGGGTACGTCGGTGATTTCGCCGACTTTCCGGATCACTTCGAATTGGTGGTCAAGTCGATAGGTGGGGAAGACCTGCACGTCTTCGGCGGTCGGCGCCACCCGGGTGACGAGCTTCTGCTCGATGGGCGCTCCGTCCTGCTGCCAGCGGGCCGTCAAGATGATGGTTTCCGACGACATGCCCGTCGAGTCGATGCCGCTTTCGACGGTGACCTCGGGCGTCGCGCCGTCAGGCAGGACGGTGGACAGCCACTTCGACATCACTGCGGGCAGGGTCGTGACGTCTCGACTGGAGCGCTGCAGGTGGTCGACGTTGTCGACGGCGGGTTCAGGGGCCACGGGGGCCTCCATTTCTTTTGAGACTTATTCGCGGTAATTACGATACGGTAGGTAGCGTTATGAAAGCAGACCCGTCCGACCTTGACAAGGGCCCGGGTGCCGGCCGTCCCCGGGATCCGCGCATCGACTCGGCGATCCTATCGGCGACCGCGGAACTGTTGGTGCAGATCGGCTATTCCAACCTCAGCCTGGCCGCGGTTGCCGAGCGGGCCGGCACCACGAAATCGGCGCTCTACCGTCGGTGGTCGAGCAAGGCGGAACTGGTGCACGAGGCGGCCTTTCCGACCGCGCCGAGCGCGCTGGAGGCGCCGGCCGGGGACATTGCCGCCGACCTGCGGATGATGATCGAGGCCACCCGTGATGTGTTCACGACGCCGGTGGTGCGCGCGGCGTTGCCCGGTCTGGTGGCCGACATGACGGCCGACCCCGATCTCAACGCCCGGGTGATGTCGCGGTTCACCGACCTGTTCATCGCGGTCCGGGTACGGCTGCGCGAAGCGGTGGACCGGGGTGAGGCGCATCCTGACGTGGACCCGGACCGCCTGATCGAATTGATTGGGGGAGCGACGATGCTGCGAATGCTGCTACGCCCTAGCGAAGAGCTGGACGGCTCGTGGGTGGATCAGACCACCGCCATCGTCGTGCACGGGGTGACCCGATGACGCCGCGACTTGCCGGCCGGGCCGCGATCGTCACCGGTGCTAGCCGCGGTTTGGGTCGGGCTATTGCGCTGGAGCTTGCGGCCGAAGGCGCCGCGGTGGCGGTGGGCGGGCGTACCGAACAGGTATGGGATGACCGGTTGCCGGGAACCATTGGTGAGACCGTCGCCGACATCGAGGCGGCCGGTGGGCGCGCGGTGGCGGTGCGGGCCGATCTGACCGACCGCGACGACATTGCCCGATTGGTGACCGAAGCGCGAGATATGCTGGGCCCCATCACAATCCTGATCAACAACGCGGCCTTTACCGCGCCTGGGCGTCCGCCGTTGGCCGGCGCCGAGCCCCGCGTCAAGCCGGCGGTTAAGGCGGGAGCGGGCGGCGGCAAACCCGGCTGGCCGGGATTCGTCAGCACGCCGCTACACGCCTATCGCCGGCACTTCGAGGTCGCGGTGTTCGCGGCCTACGAGCTGATGCAACTCGTGTGCCCGGACATGATCGAGGCGGGCGGCGGGTCCGTCATCAACATCACTTCCGTGGCGTCCCGGCTGCCCGGCGACGGACCCTATCCGGACCGTGCCGGCGGGGTCCTGCCCGGTTACGGCGGATCCAAGGCGGCGCTCGAGCATCTCACTGCGTGCGCGGCGTTCGATCTGGCCGGCCACAACGTCGCGGTGAACGCGCTGTCACCGTCTAAGCCGATTATGACGCCCGGCCTGTCGTACTACGCCACCAACTTCTCTGACACCGCCTCCGCGGACGAATTCGCCCGGGCGGCAGTGCAGTTGGCGCTGGTGGACCCCGCCGTGGTCACCGGGCGCACGATCGGTCATCGCGAGGTCCTCGACGGCAGCTTCCGGCCGTTCACTCCTGTCTAGCAATTCGCGCATCTGACGTGCAAGTATGAAACAAGCCTGTGCCGCAACGGCAGCAGGTAACCGGTCGAGTGGTGTGTTATATGACCGTCAAGCCGACGTGGCGCGTTGTTGCGCTCATCGTATTGCTGATCGTTGTCGCAGCCGCCCTGCGCGGATATCTACCGGCTCGCGACCGGATGACGCACGCCGAGCCGGGCAGTAGTCGGGCGGCCCTGCTGTTCGTCGTCGTTACCCTCAGTGCGACGCTGACGCTCATCGCGGTCGCGGTCATCGCGCGATTACGTGACCCGCGCGCGGCAGCACCAAAAGCAAGCGATCTCTCCGACATGCTCGGCACCGGCAAGGGCCGGCCGAGTTGGCGGGTGGTGTTGATCGGGCTCGGGGTGATCATCGCGTGGCTGGCGGTTGCGATGCTGCTGGCCCGATTGTGGGCGCCGCATAGTGTCACGCCGTCTCCGGCCGCCCCGGCTACCAGCACGGCCCCGTCTTCGCACGCCGCCCCGCCACCGCAACCGCGGCGCCCGCGAAGCAACACCGGGGACATGTACGCAATTCTGCTCACCAGTGCGATCCCGACGATGCTGCTGCTCGTTGCCGGGACGGTGATCAGTTCCCGACGGCAACGGCAGGGATCGAAATCGGGCGCTGTGGTCGCCGATGACGTCGAATCCAGCCCGCCGGTGCGTCGTTCCGAATCACTGGTGCGCGCAGCCGAACTCGGGTTGGCCGAGATGGCCGACCCCAGCCGCGAGCCGAGGGAGGCGATCATCGCGTGCTACGCCGCGATGGAACGCGAGCTCGCGAATGTACCCGGAGCCGTGCCCCAGGAGTTCGACACCCCGACCGAGGTATTGGCCCGCGCCGTCGAACATCATGCGCTGCAAGCCGATAACGCCATTGAGTTGGTGAACCTGTTCGAAGAGGCGCGGTTCAGTCCGCATCTGATGACTGAGGGGCATCGCCGGGTCGCGGTAGACGTACTGGGGCTCGTCCTCGCCGAGCTCAGGAGTCCGGTATGAGCAGGCTTGTCACCCTTGGTGTTTTCCTCATCGTCGGAGTAGAGCTGTTGGTGTTGATCGTGCATGATCGCCGGTTCGTGGTGGCGGCATCCGGTGTCGCACTGGCATTGGTGTTGCTTAACATCCGGCGCGTCCTGGGCGGCGATAGCCCACCGGCAGACGAACTTGACCCCGACGATCTGGGAATTTCATTGCGCCGTTGGCTTGCCACCACGGAGACGACGATCCGATGGTCGCAGTCCACTCGAGCGGACTGGGACCGGCATCTGCGTCCCATGCTCGCGCGACGATACGAAATCGCAACGGGCCAAAAGCAAGCCAAAGATTCGCTGGCATTTCACGCAACCGGGCGCATGCTGTTCGGCCCGGAACTGTGGGACTGGGTCAACCCGAACAACATCGTGCGTACCGGTGATCGTCAGCCCGGTCCCGGTCGCGCGGTGTTTGAAGAGATACTGCGAAAGTTGGAACAGGTATGACAGGGGGTGCCATGGTGCCGGCCACTATGCCAGCTGCGAAGACCAGCGCGTACTGCGAGGCCGTCCTCGACGAAATCGAACGCGTCGTGGTGGGAAAGCGTGCTGGCCTCACGCTCATCCTCACCGCGGTGCTCGCGCGCGGACACGTCCTCATTGAAGATCTCCCCGGCTTGGGCAAGACACTAATCGCGAAATCTTTCGCCGCCGCGCTGGGACTCCGCTTCACCCGGGTGCAGTTCACGCCCGATCTGCTGCCGGCAGACCTACTCGGCTCGACGATCTATGACATGCAATCGGGCCGCTTCGCATTCCGTTCCGGGCCCATCTTCACCAACCTGCTGCTCGCCGATGAGATCAACCGCACTCCGCCGAAAACGCAGGCGGCCTTGCTCGAGGCGATGGCTGAGGGGCAGGTCAGCATCGACGGCGAAACCCACAAGCTGCCAGGGCCGTTCGTCGTTCTGGCGACCGACAATCCGATCGAGTACGAGGGAACCTATCCGCTGCCGGAGGCACAGCTGGATCGATTCGCGATGCGGCTGGAATTGGGCTACCTCTCCGAGCGCGACGAGACGGCGATGCTGCGCCGCCGTCTGGACCGCGGTTCAGTCGAGCCAACGGTCAGCCAGGTGGTGGATGCGCAGGATCTGCTGGCCATGCGCGAATCGGTCGAACAGGTGACCGTGCACGAGGACGTCCTGCACTACGTGGTGTCGCTGGCCACCGCGACCCGGCGTCATCCACAGGTGGCCGTGGGCGCCAGCCCGCGCGCCGAACTCGACCTGGTTCAGCTCGCCCGCGCCCGCGCGCTCTTGCTCGGACGCGACTATGTGATCCCCGAAGATGTCAAAGCGCTTGCCACTCCGGCGGTCTCGCACCGGATCACATTGCGACCGGAGATGTGGGTGCGCAAGATCCAGGGCGCCGACATCGTCGAGGAACTGCTGCGGCGCCTCCCGGTGCCGCGGACGACCGGGGGGCGCGGGGACACCGAATGAGCCCGCTGTGACCGACCGCGATGATATCGAATTTCACTGGCGTGCATCGCAATTGACGCGCGCGATTGCGACCTGCAGTGGAGTCGCATTGGCCGCCGCTGTGATCGGCACGCGCTGGGAGCTCATCGCGTTCGCCGCGCCGCTGCTCGGCGTGCTCTGTTCGATCAGCTGGCAGCGCCCGGTGCCCACGATCCGGGTTCACGCGGAGCCCGAGTCGCAGCGCTGCTTCGAAGACGAGCAGGCGAGGCTGACCGTGTGGGCAACCGAGGAGGCCGGAACCGGCGAAGCCTCGGCGGTCGAACTCACGGTGCCCGACGTCGAGGGCATGCAGTTCGACGTCGTCGAGTCGGATGCTCGACAAGCGAAAACCGTTGCCGCATCGGCACAACGCTGGGGCCGATATGTCATCCCCGCTCGGGTCGACGTGATCGCGCGCGGCGGTCTGCTGGCGGGGACCGCCACCGTCGACACGGCCGAGGTCATTGTGTTCCCGTTGACGCCGCCGCAGTCGACACCGATCCCACCGGCCGAGTTGCTCGATCGCCTGGGTGCCCACCTGACCCGCCATCTCGGCCCCGGTGTCGAGTACGCCGATATTCGTCCGTTCGTGCCCGGTGACCAACTGCGAGCGGTCAACTGGCCGGTGAGCGCACGCCGCAGGCAATTGCACGTAACGCAGCGATTGACCGACCGGGCGGCCGACGTGGTGGTGCTGATCGACGCGTACCGGCAGCCGGCCGGACCGGCCACCGAGGCCACCGAACGCGTGGTCCGCGGCGCGGCTCAGGTGGTACAGACCGCATTGCGCCACAGCGATCGCGCCGGAATCGTCGCGCTCGGCGACAACCGCCCTCGGTGGCTCGGCGCTGACATCGGTCAGCGCCAGTTCTATCGGGTGCTCGATACGGTGCTCGGCGCCGGCGACCGCTTCGAAAACACAACGGGCACACTGGCACCCGGTGCGGCCGTTCCGTCCGGCGCGATCGTCATCGCGTTCTCTACCCTGCTCGACACCGAATTCGCGCTGGCGCTCATCGACCTCCGTAAACGCGGCCATATCGTGGTTGCCGTCGACATTCTCGGTGGTCTTCCGTTCGAAGGCGAAAAAGACCCTCTCGTCGAACAGCTTTGGGCCCTACAGCGCTCCGCGATGTATCGCGATATGGCCACCATCGGTGTCGACATCGTGTCCTGGCAGGCCGATCGCAGCCTGGAGCAATCGATGGATCTGTTGCCGGATCGGCGGCGTCGAGTGCGGGCCCGGGCGCGGGGGTAGCAATGACATCGCTCGCGAAACCCGGGACCCAAGCCCTAGCAACGGGGTTCGGGTTGTCAATGGCCGGTTCCGCTGCCGTTGGATCACACGGCCCGGCACTGGTCGCTGGGGCCCTGGCCGTGATCGCCGTGGTCGCCGGAATGCTGCTTCGTCGCGCCGCAACACTTGCCGTGTTGTTATCGGCGGCGACGATCGTGCTGGCCGGTCTGCCCCCGGTGCTCGCCGCGCTGTCCGGGTTGTCCGCCGCTGCCTACCTGGTGTGCCGGCACGCCGTTGGCCCGCGGCCTGTAGCCGTCATCGGGAGCTGGCCGACAATCGTTGGCGCCATTGGATTTACCTTCATCGGGTTGGTCGCGACGTCGTTTCCCGTGCAGGTGCCCTGGCTGCCGCTGGTGGCGCCGCTGGGGGTGTTGGCGATTTACCTGCTGGCCACGCGACCGTTCTTGAACTAAGCGGGTTCAGTGCAGCAGCTGGGCGGCGTGGTCGGCCAGTTCGAGCAACGGTTGCGGGAAGATCCCCAGGATCACCGTGGCGGCGGCGCACACCGCGATGGCGATCTTGCTCAAGATGCCCGGCTCCACCACGTGCGGGGTGTGCTCGGTCGGCTCGGTGAAGAACATCGACACGATCACTCGGACGTAGAAGTAGGCGGCGATCCCGCTCGCGATCACACCGACGATTACCAGTGGCACCGCGCCGCCCTGGGCGGCGGCCCTGAACACCGTCAGCTTGCCGATGAATCCACTGGTCAATGGGATACCGGCGAAGGCCAGCAGAAACATCGAAAGCATCACGCCGACAATGGGGGAGCGCTGTCCGAGCCCGGCCCAGTGCGACAGGTCGGCGTCCTCGACGCCATCACTGCCGCGGATCAGGCCGACGATCGCAAATGCACCGACCGTGCTGAAGCTGTAGGCGACCAGATAGAACAGGGTGGCGGCCAGGCCTGCTTTGTTGTCGGCGATGACACCGAGAAGGATGAAACCGACGTGGGCAACCGACGAATAGGCAAGCATCCGCTTGACATCGGTTTGGGTTACCGCGGTGATGGTGCCGACCGCCAAGGTCAGGATCGAAATCGCCCACAGCACCGGGCGCCACTCATCGTGCACTGGCGGCAGCGCGACGTAGACCACCCGTAGCAAGGCGCCGAATGCCGCGACCTTGGTCGCGGCCGCCATGAACCCGGTGATCGGCGTTGGCGCACCCTGATACACGTCGGGAATCCACGAGTGAAACGGGACCGCGCCGACTTTGAACAACAAGCCGACCGTGAGCAGCGCGACACCGACCAACGCCATCGAGCTATCACCATGGGCTGCAAGCGCATCCCGGATGCCGGGCAGCAGCAGCGTGCCGGTCGCACCGTAAATCAGCGCCACTCCGTAGAGGAAGAACGCCGACGAGAAAGCGCCCAGCAAGAAGTACTTCATCGCTGATTCCTGCGACTGCAGTCGCCGGTGACGGGCCAGCCCGCAGATCAGGTACAGGGGCAGCGACAAGACCTCCAGCGCAACGAACATCGTCAGCAGGTCGTTGGATGCGGGAAAGACCATCATGCCGCCGACGGACAACAGTGCCAGCGGGAAGAGCTCGGTCTGGGCGGCTCCGGCTCGCTCGGCCTCGCGTTCGGCGGCACTGTCGGGGATCGCGGATGCCTGCGGCGTAAAGGAATCCAGCCCGGCTGTGGCTCCTACACCGACGGCCACCTTGCTTTCCGTCTTGGCTTGCGTCCGTTCGGCCATGAAGATGACCGCCAGCACGGCGACCACTAACACGGTCCCTTGCAGATACAGGGTCGGCCGGTCAATGGCCACCGCGCCAAGCACGGCGCTGCGGCCGGAGGCTGGGAGGGTGCGAGCCACCGCGATGACCGCGACGAACGCTGCGATCAGTCCGGCGACGGCGATTGTCACCTGGGCGGCGTAGCGAGATCGTCTGGGCAGGAACGCTTCAACGAGCACGCCCAAGATCGCGACCGAGAAGACGATGAGCATCGGGCACAGCAGGAAGTATTCGATGCTGGGGGTAGGAAGGGTCATCGGTGGGGTCCTTCGGCTGTCCGGGGTGTGCCGGTACCTGGCGCCACGACCGGCGCGGGATCGTGCTGGCCGATGGTGATCATGGTGTGGTCGACCGCTGGATTGATGATGTCGAGCATCGGCTTGGGATAGACGCCCAGCACGAACAGCAGTGCCAACAGCGGTGCGACGACGATCAGCTCGCGTGGCCGCAGATCAGTGATTCGATCATTGCCTTCGGCGACCGGGCCGGTCATCACCCGCTGGTAAAGCCACAACATGTAGATGGCCGCCAGCACCAATGCGGTCGACCCGAACGCGGCGGCCAACCAGTACCGGTTGAAAGTGCCCAGCAGGACCAGGAATTCGCTGATAAACGGCGCGAGGCCGGGCAGCGACAGGGTAGCCATCGAGGAAACCAGGAATGTGCCGGCCAGGACGGGGGCCACCTTTTGGACGCCGCCATAGTCTGCGATCAAACGGCTGCCGCGCCTCGTCACCAGGAATCCCGCGATCAGGAAGACCGCCGCGGTGGACAGGCCATGGTTGAGCATGTACAGCGTCGAACCGCTCTGTCCCTGGGTGGTCATCACGAAGATGCCCGCGATGATGAACCCGAAGTGGGAGATCGACGTGTAGGCGATCAGGCGCATCATGTCGGTCTGTCCGATCGCGACGACCGCGCCGTAGATCACTCCGATTATCGCTAACGTCACGATCGCCGGGCGGAAATACGTTGATGCGTCAGGAAACAGTTGCAGGCAGTAGCGCAGCATGCCGAAGGTGCCCACCTTGTCCATCACCGCGGTTATCAGGACCGCGGTCGCCGGGGTGGCCTCGACCGCGGCGTCGGGCAGCCAGCGGTGGAACGGCCATAGCGGCGCCTTGATGGCGAACGCGAACATGAAGCCCAAGAACAACGCCTTGAACACCGCGGGGTCCACACCCGCAAAGCGACCCGAGGAGATACCGGCCACGATCTCCCGGAAGTCGAAGGTGCCCGAACCGTGCTGCGCGGTCACCACATAGAGCCCGATCACCGCCGCCAGCATGATCAGGCCGCCGAACAGGTTGTACAGCAAGAACTTCACCGCGGCGCGCGACCGATTGGAACCCTTACCGAAGCCTCCGATGAGGAAGTACATCGGGATGAGCATGGCCTCGAAGAACACATAGAACAGCAACACGTCGAGCGAGATCACCGAGATCAGCACCATCGACTCGATGGCCAGCGTCAAAGCGATGTAGGCCTGCACGCCCCGGTTTCGTTCGCCGCCGTCGTTCCAGCCGGCCACCAGCAGCAGCGGAATCAGCACCGCGGTCAGCAGCACCAGAATGACCGCGATGCCGTCGACGCCGAGGTTGTAGCCGGCGCCGAAAGACGGTATCCAGGGATGGTTTTCCAGGAATTGGTAGGGCGCTCCGCCGGTCTTGAATCCGGTCGCGACGACGATCGCCACCGCCAGCGTCGCGACGCTGACGACCACGCCGGTCCATTTTGCGACCTGACGCAGCCCGGGCGGCAGCAGGATGATCAATATCGAGCCCGCCAGCGGAACCAGCCACAGCACGCTCAGCCAGGGCACGTTGGTCACCACAGCTGCACCGCCAGGATCGCCGCAACCACCAGTGCCGCGCCGGTCAGCATCGACAGCGCATACGAGCGGGCGAAGCCGGTTTGCAGTCCCCGCAGCCGGTTTGAGGTTCGGCCCACCCACGCGGCCAGCGCGTTGACCGAGCCGTCCACACCCGCGTTGTCGAATTCGACCAGTGCGTCGGTCAGTTCTGCGCCAGGGCGCATGAACACCTCCTCGTTGAAGGCATCGCCGTAAAGGTCTCGGCGCGCGGCCGTCGTCAGTACCGACACCTTGGCGGGGGCCTCGGCGGGGATGGTGGCCTTGCCGCCGTACAACCGGTAGGCCACCGCGATGCCGACGGCGACGACCGTCAACGCCAGCGCGGTGTTGACCCAGGCAGGCAGGGCGTGGGTGGTCTCTTCGTGCGCGCCGACGACTGGCTCGAGCCAGTTCTTCAGGGTGCCGCCGATGGCGAACAGGCCGCCGGAGAACACCGAGCCGAAGGCGAGCAGGATCAGCGGGCCCGACATCAGCGGCGGCGCCTCATGCGGGTGAGCGTGTTCGTCCCAACGCTTTTCGCCGAAGAAGGTCATCAGCATCACCCGCGTCATGTAGAACGCGGTGACGCCGGCGCCCAGCAGCGCGGCCCCGCCCGTCACGTAGCCCTCGATACCGCCGCGGCCCAGCGCGGCCTCGATGATGGCGTCCTTGGAGAAGAAGCCGGCGAACGGCGGCACGCCGATGATCGCGAGGTAGCCGAGCCCGAACGTGACGAACGTGATCGGCAGCGCTTTGCGCAGGCCGCCGTAGCGGCGCATGTCCTGCTCTTCGTGCATCGCGTGAATGATCGAGCCGGAGCCCAGGAACAGTCCCGCCTTGAAGAAGCCGTGCGTAAGCAGATGCATGATCGCGAAGGCGTAGCCGGCCGGGCCGAGGCCAGCGGCCAGCACCATGTAGCCGATCTGGCTCATCGTCGATGCCGCCAGCGCGCGCTTGATGTCGTCCTTGGCGCAGCCGATGAACGCGCCGAAGAGGAGAGTGACGGTGCCGACGATGACCACGGCCAGCTGGGCGTTCGGCGCCAGGTTGAAGATCGGGTTGGATCGCACGATCAGGTACACGCCGGCGGTCACCATGGTGGCGGCGTGGATCAGGGCGGACACCGGGGTGGGGCCCTCCATGGCGTCACCCAGCCAGGCCTGTAGCGGGACCTGTGCGGACTTGGCGCAGGCGCCCAGCAGCAGCAGCAGCCCCATCGCGGTCAGGGCGCCGTGCGAGGCCGACGGCGCGCCGGCGAACACGCCTGCATACGAAAGGGTTCCGAACGTGCTGAACATCAAAAACATGCCCAGGGCCAAGCCGGCGTCGCCGACCCGGTTCATCACGAACGCCTTCTTGGCGGCGGTGGCCGCCGTCGGCTTGTGGTACCAGAACCCGATCAGCAGGTAGGACGCCAGGCCGACGCCCTCCCAGCCGACGTAGAGCAGGAGGAAGTTATCGGAGATGACGAGTAGCAGCATCGAGGCCAGGAACAGGTTGAGGTAGCCGAAAAACCGCCGCCGGTCCCCGTCGTCGGCCATGTAGGCGACCGAGTAGATGTGGATCAGCGACCCGACCCCGGAGATCAGCAGCACGAAGCTGATGGACAGCTGGTCGATCTGCAGCCCGAAATCCACCTGGAACTGGTTGACGGGGATCCAGGTGTACACCGTCTGGTGGATGAGTCGATGGTCGGCGCTGCGTCCGAGCAGCTCGGCGAACAGCGTGGCGCCCACCCCGAACGCTCCGAGTGCGGCGGCGACCCCCAGCCAATGTCCCCACGCGTCGGTGCGTCGGCCGCCGAACAGCAAGACGGCGGCACCCGCCAGCGGCAGTGCCACGAGCAGCCAGGTGTAATGAGTCATCGTGGCGTTCTTAGCCTTTGAGTAGATTCGCGTCGTCGACCGACGCCGATTTACGGGCCCGGAAAATCGTCATGATGATGGCCAGGCCGATGACGACCTCGCAGGCGGCGACCACCATCGTGAAGAATGCGATCATCTGTCCGTCCAGGTGGCCGTGCATGCGGGCGAACGTGACGAACGCCAGGTTGACGGCGTTGAGCATCAGCTCGACACACATGAACATCACGATGGCGTTGCGGCGCAGCAGCACCCCTGAGGCTCCGATAGTGAACAGCAACGCTGAAAGATAAAGGTAGTTGGCCGGATTCATGAGGTGCCACCCTTAATGGCTTCGGGGGACGGGATCTCTTTGCCGTCGCCATCGCGCATGCGCAGGATGCGGGAGACCGACAGGTCGGAGTACGAGCCGTCCGGCAGCAGCGCGGCGATGTCAACCGCGTTGTGGCGCGCGTAAATACCCGGGTTGGGCATCGGGGTCGGATGCCCGCCAGGCAGGAACCGCTCCTGGGAGAGTTCGCGTTGGGTCTTGCGTCGCTCGAAACGCTCCTTGTGCGCCAGTATCATCGCGCCGACCGCGGCGGTGATCAGCAGCGCGCTGGTCAGCTCGAACGCCCACAGGTAGCGCGAAAAGATCAGCGCCGCCAAACCTTCGACGTTGCCTTCGGCGTTGGCGGTGGTCAGCCCGACGAAGCTCCCGGTCGACACATTGCCGATGGCGGCGATCAACAAAACGCCGAAGCCGAATCCGCTGAGCACCGCGGCAACTCGTTGTCCGCGCAGCGTTTCCTTCAGGGATTCCGCGGAGTCCACGCCGATCAGCATCAGCACGAACAAGAACAGCATCATCACCGCGCCGGTGTAGACCACGACTTGAACCACACCCAAAAACAGTGCGTCCTGGATCATGTAGAACACCGCCAGGATGATCATCGTCATCGCCAAAAACAGCGCCGAATACACGGCGTTGACGGCAAACACGACGCCAAAGGCTCCGATCACCGCGAGCACACCCAGCACCCAGAACGCTACGGCTTCGCCGGTCGAGGTTCGCACGATGGCGTCTGTGGCCAAGTTGGTGGCGAGCCACTGGCCCGTTGCACCGCTCACCGGTGGTCTCCGGCCGTGTCTTTCTCGTGGCTTCCCGCGCTTAAGCCATCTGCGGTCACGTTGCCCTGGTAGTAGTCCTTATCGGTGGCGCCCTCGGCCCTCGGGTGCGGCGGCGCCAGCATGTTTTGCAGCAGCGGTGCCAGCAGCCGGTCCTTTTCGTAGATCAGATCGGCCCGGTTGTCGTCGGCCATCTCGTATTCGTTGGTCATCGTCAGCGCCCGGGTGGGGCAGGCCTCGATGCACAGTCCGCAGCCGATGCACCGCAGATAGTTGATCTGATACACCCGGCCGTAGCGTTCGCCCGGCGAAAACCTAGCCTCGTCGGTGTTGTCGGCGCCCTCGACGTAGATCGCGTCGGCCGGGCAGGCCCAGGCGCACAACTCGCAGCCGATGCATTTCTCCAGCCCGTCCGGATACCGGTTGAGTTGATGCCGGCCGTGGTAGCGCGGCTTCACCGGGCCGGGCTTTTCCGGATACCCCTCGGTGATGTTCTTTTTGAACATCGATCCGAACGTCACACCGAAGCCGGCGACCCCGTCGAGGAACTTACCCATGTGCGTTCTCCTTACTCGCGCCGACCGGCTGCGCAGGAGTCAACGCCTTCGGTAGCGGCGGGGTGGGGAAGGCCGGCTCAATGGTTTTCAGGCCGGTGCCGTCTTTGCGCTGCCGGCGGAGCTCACGCTCCAGCGCTCGGATACTGGGCGCGGCGAACGGTTTTCGCAACAGCGCTATGAACACGACGGCAAAGACGAGGCTGCTGACCACCAGAATCGGGGTCCAATGCGGGTAGCCCTGGTTGCGCGCCGTCCGGATGACGGCCGCGATCAACACCCACACCAGCGATCCAGGGATCAGTAACTTCCAGCCCAGCGCCATGAATTGGTCGTAGCGCAGCCGGGGCAGGCTGGCGCGCAGCCAGAAGTAGATGAACAGGAAGGTCCACATCTTGGCGGTGAACCAGAGCACCGGCCACCAGCCGTGGTTGGCGCCTTCCCACATGTTCAGCGGCCACGGGGCATGCCAGCCGCCGAAGAACAGCGTCGAAGCCAGCGATGAAACCGTGAACATGTTGACGTATTCGGCGAGCATGAATATCGCGAACTTCAGCGAGGAGTATTCGGTGTGGAAGCCCGCGACCAGCTCACCTTCGGCCTCTGGCAGGTCGAAGGGCGCCCGGTTGGTCTCGCCGACCATCGAGATGAGATAGATCAGGAACGACGGTGCCAGCAGGAACACATACCAGACCCGGTCCTGTGAGGCGATGATCTCGGAGGTCGACATCGTGCCCGCGTAGAGGAACACCGCAGCAAAGGACAGCCCCATCGCGACCTCGTAGGAGATGACCTGTGCGGTCGACCGCACCCCGCCCAGCAGCGGGTAGGTGGATCCCGACGCCCAACCGCCCAGCACGATGCCGTAAACCCCGATGGCCGAGAGCCCCAGGATGAACAGCACCGCGACCGGCAGGTCGGTCAGCTGCAAGGGAGTGCGGTGGCCGAATATCGAAACCTCGGGACCGAATGGGATGAACGCGAATGCGGTGAATGCGGGAACGACCGAAAAGACCGGCGCCGCAAAGTAAACGAACTTGTCGACGCCGAAGGGTGTGATGCTTTCCTTCAGGGCAAGCTTGATGCCGTCGGCCAGGCTCTGCAAGATGCCCCATGGCCCCGCCCGGTTGGGGCCGGGCCGCAACTGCATCCAGCCCAGCACCTTTCGCTCGATCAGAATCGCCACCAGCACGTTCAACATCAAGAAGACGAAGATGGCCAGGGCTTTGCCGAGCACCAGCCACCAGGTGTCGTGTCCGAAGGCGGTCATCAGTGCCGCTCCCCCTCTGCACCTGCTGCGATTCGCACGATGTCGCCGACGGCGACACCCAGATCCCGGTGCACTGCCGATCCCGGCGAGTTCAGCGGAAGCCACACCACTCGGTCGGGCATGTCAGTCACAGCCAGCGGCAAGGTGATCGAGCCCTTCGATGTGCTGACGGTGACCGCGTCGCCCTCAGCGGCGCCGATCTCGGTGGCCGAATCGGCCGAGAGCCGGACCACGATCGGGTGCGCGGTCCCGGCCAAATGCGGTTCGCCGTCTTGCAGGCGGCCGTTGTCGAGCAGCATCCGCCAGCCGGCCAATATCGCTTCACCGGCTGCGGGTTGGGCAGGCTTGCCGGCCGCGACCGTGGGGACCGGGGCGTACTCGCCGTCCCAGATTCCCAGCGCCGACATTTCCTCGCGGGCCGGTTGGACGCTGCCCATCCCGAGATAGACACCCATTTCGTCGGCCAGCGCGTCGAGCACCAGGTGATCCGACTGGCTTGGCTGTTGGCTGCTGCCGTGCAACGCCGGCTCGAATGGCCGGAAACGGCCTTCCCAGTTGATGAATGCCCCCGCCTTCTGTGTGGTGGGCGCAACGGGGAACACTACGTCGGCGCGTTCGGTGACCTCGCTGTGCCGCAGCTCGAGGCTGATCACGAAGTTCGCGGCGTCCAGTGCGGCCAGCACCGCATCCGGGTCGGCGAAGTCGGCGGGTTCGATCCCGCCGACCACTAGTGCGCCCAATGTCCCGTCGGTAGCGGCGGCCAGAATGCCGTCGACGTCCCGGCCGGGCGTGGTCGGCAGCTCGTCGACGCTCCACCCCGCGGCGACCTGCGCGCGCGCCGCATCGTCGGCGACCAGACGCCCGCCGGGCAGCAGCCCCGGCAGCGCACCGGCTTCCAATGCGCCCCGCTCCCCGGCACGGCGCGGCACCCAGGCCAGCCGGGCTCCGGTGGCGTCGGCCAGCCGGGCCGCGGCGGACAGGCCGCCCGGCACGGTGGCCAGTCGTTCCCCGACCATGATCACGGCGCCGGGTGCCGACAGCAGATCGGCGACATCGCCGGTGGCCAGCCCGTCCAGCGTCGACGGCTCGGCGCCGGGAGCGGTCTGGATCAACCGGCCGAACATCTTGCCCAGCGCGCGGGTGGCGAACGGAGCGATCGAGTACACCGGCACGGAATTTTTGCGGGCCGCTTTACGCAGCCGCAAAAAGACGATGGGTGCCTCTTCTTCGGGTTCGAAACCGACCAGCAACACCACCGGCGCTGATTCCAGGTCGGAATAGCTGACGGTCAACGGCCGACCGGCGACCCGGGCCGCCAGGAAGTCCGCCTCTTCGACCGAGTGCGGCCGAGCGCGGAAATCAATATCGTTGGTGTCCAGCACAATTCGTGCGAATTTGGAATACGCGTAGGCGTCTTCCCAGGTGACCCGGCCGCCGACCAGCACTCCGGTTCGCCCGCGAGCCTTCTCCAGGCCCGCAATTGCGATGGCGATCGCATGAGACCACGACGCCGGCGCCAGCTCGCCGTCGGTGTCGCGGATCAGGGGAGTGGTGATGACGTCGGGCAGTGTCGTGTACTGGAAAGCCCACCGGCCCTTGTCGCAGTTCCACTCTTCGTTGACTTCGGGGTCGTCACCGGCGAGCCGGCGCAGCACCTTGCCACGACGGTGGTCGGTGCGCTCGGCGCACCCGCCCGCGCAGTGCTCGCACACGCTGGGGCTGGAGACCAAGTCGAATGGGCGGGCCCGGAAGCGGTATGCGGCCCCGGTCAGCGCACCCACCGGGCAGATCTGCACCGTGTTTCCCGAGAAGTACGACTCGAACGGCTCGTTGGCGTAGATACCGACCTGCTGCAGGGCGCCCCGCTCTTGCATGTCGATGAACGGGTCACCGGCGATCTGCTCGGAAAACCGCGTGCAGCGCGCACACAAGATGCAGCGCTCCCGGTCCAGCAGGACCTGCGAGGAAATGTTGATCGGTTTCGCGAACGTGCGTTTGACGTCGGTGAAACGAGAATCGCTGCGGCCGTTGGACATCGCCTGGTTCTGCAACGGGCATTCGCCGCCCTTGTCGCACATCGGGCAGTCCAGCGGATGGTTGATCAGCAGCAGTTCCATCACGCCGTGCTGGGCCTTGTCGGCAGCCTCGGAGGTGAGTTGGGTGCGCACCACCATGTCGTCGGTGCAGACGATGGTGCACGACGCCATCGGCTTGCGCTGTCCCTCAACCTCAACCATGCACTGTCGGCACGCGCCGACCGGATCGAGCAGCGGGTGGTCGCAGAACCGGGGGATCTGGATACCGATCAATTCTGCCGCCCGGATCACCAGAGTTCCCTTGGGAACACTGATTTCGGCTCCGTCGATGGTCAGCGTCACCATGTCCGGCGGGCGCAGCTCGTCGCCGGTTTCAGTCTTGGCCACACTAGTCATGAGGCAGTCAAGCCTTTCCGGTCGGCGTGAGCATGGAGTCTTTGGGGTCGAATGGGCATCCGTGACCTTCGACATGGGCGATGTACTCATCGCGGAAGTGTTGGATCGACGACATCACCGGACTGGCGGCGCCATCGCCCAACGCGCAGAAGGACTTGCCGAGGATGGCGTCGGAGATGTCCAACAGCTTGTCGAGATCTTCGGCGGTGCCCTTGCCGGTTTCCAGGCGCTCGTAGATCTGGCTGAGCCAGAAGGTGCCCTCACGGCACGGCGTGCACTTGCCGCACGATTCGTGCCGGTAGAAGTCGGTCCAGCGCTGCACCGCACGTACCACGCAGGTGGTTTCGTCGAAGATCTCCAGCGCCTTGGTGCCCAGCATCGAGCCGGCTGCGCCCACGCCCTCGTAATCCAAAGCCACGTCGAGATGCTCGTCGGTGAGCAGCGGTGTCGACGACCCGCCCGGCGTCCAGAATTTCAGCCGGTGCCCGGCGCGCACCCCACCGGCGTAGTCGAGCAACTCGCGCAGCGTGATGCCCAGCGGGGCCTCGTATTGGCCGGGGTTGGTGACATGCCCGGACAGCGAGTACAGCGTGAAGCCGGGAGATTTCTCGGTGCCCATCGACCGGAACCAGTCGACGCCGTTGAGGATGATCGGCGGCACGCTGGCGATGGTTTCGACGTTGTTGATCACCGTCGGGCAGTCGTAGAGCCCGGCCACCGCGGGGAACGGCGGCCGCAACCGCGGCTGACCGCGCCGGCCCTCCAGGCCCTCCAGCAGCGCCGTCTCCTCGCCGCAGATGTAGGCGCCCGCGCCCGCGTGCACCACTAGTTCCAGGTCGTAGCCCGAACCGGCGATGTCGCGGCCCAGGAAGCCCGCGGCATACGCCTCGGCGACCGCGTTCTGCAGCCGGCGCAACACCGGCAGCACCTCACCGCGCACGTAGATGAATGCGTGGCTGGCGCGGATCGCATACGACGCGATGATGGCGCCCTCCACCAGCAGGTGCGGTGTCGCAAGCATCAGCGGGATGTCTTTGCACGTACCGGGTTCGGATTCGTCGGCGTTGACGACCAGGTAATGCGGCTTGGCGGCCGGACCGGAGTCGCCCTGCGGGATGAACGACCACTTCGTTCCGGTCGAGAAGCCCGCGCCGCCGCGGCCGCGTAACCCAGAATCCTTCACGGCCGCAATCACCGCGTCGGGCTCCATCTTCAGCGCCTTCTTCAGCGCCTGGTAACCGTCGTGGCGCTGATACGTCGCCATCGTGAACGATTGCGGGTCATCCCAGTAACTGGTGATGACCGGGGTCAACTGTGTCGTCATGACTGGCTCTCCGGCGACGGAGCTTGCATGCCTTGCTCTTTCGCCACCTTCAGCCCGGCCAGCGTGGCTGCGCCGGGACCGCCCTGGCCTTCGTCCGGACGCTCGTCGGGCAGGCCGGCCAGGATGCGAGAGGTCTCGCGGAAGCTGCACAGCGGAGCTCCCCGGGTGGGGGCTTTGGGCTCACCGGAACGCAGCGAGTCGACGAGTTCGCGTGCGGATTCCTGCGTTTGGTTGTCGAAGAACTCCCAGTTGACCATCATCACCGGTGCGTAATCGCAGGCGGCGTTGCATTCGATGTGCTGAAGGGTGACGGTGCCGTCGGCGGTGGTCTCGTCGTTGCCGATGCCGAGATGTTCTTTGAGATCGGCGAATATGGCGTCGCCACCCATCACGGCGCACAACGTGTTGGTGCAGACCCCGACCAGATATTCGCCGGTGGGGCCGCGACGGTACATGGTGTAGAAGCTGCCCACCGCCGCTACCTCGGCTCCGGTCAGCCCCAGCTGCGCACTACAGAATTCCAGTCCCGCCGGCGTCAAGTAGGAGTCTTCGGCCTGTACCAGGTGCAGCAACGGCAACAGCGCCGAGCGCTTGTTGGGGTAACGGCCGATGATCTCCTTGGCGTCGACCTCCAGCCGCGCGCGGACGTCGGGCGGATAGGTTTGCGGCGCACCGTCAACCACGAACTGGTTGGGTTCTTCCGGTGGCGGGCCGAGCCTGATGAATACCCGCTCCCCGCTGCTGCCCGGGATGCTCGCTGTCATCGGTCCACCCCGCCCATGACGGGGTCGATGCTGGCGACCGCGGTGATCAAGTCGGCGACCATTCCGCCCTCGGACATCGCGGCGACCGCCTGCAAGTTCGTGAACGAAGGGTCCCGATAATGCACTCGATACGGGCGGGTGCCGCCGTCGCTGACCATGTGCACGCCGAGTTCCCCGCGTGGCGATTCGACCGCCACGTAGACCTGGCCCGCCGGAACCCGGATGCCCTCGGTCACCAGCTTGAAGTGATGAATCAGGGCCTCCATCGAACCGCCCATGATCTTGGCGATGTGGTCCGGTGAGTTGCCCATCCCGTCCGGGCCCACCTCGAGGTCCGCGGGCCAGGCGATCTTGCGGTCCTCGACCATGATCGGGCCCGGCTGCAACTTGTCCAGACACTGTTCCACGATCTTGACCGACTCCCACATCTCTTTGACGCGAATGATGTAGCGCCCGTAGGCATCACAACCGTCATCGGTGATCACGTCGAATTCGTAGTTTTCGTATCCGCAATAGGGTTCGCTCTTGCGTAGGTCGTGCGGCAATCCGGTGGAACGCAAGATCGGGCCGGTGATGCCCAGCGCCATGCACCCGGTCAAGTCCAGGTAGCCGACGTCCTCGGTGCGGGCTTTCCAGATGGCGTTCTCGTTGAGCAGGTCGCCCATCTCGCGCAACGCACTTTTCAACGGCTTGAGGGCGTCGGCGATCTCGGTCTTCGCGTTGGGCGGCAGATCTTGCGCCACACCGCCGGGGCGGATGTAGGCGCTGTTCATTCGCAACCCGGTGATGGATTCGAACAGGGTGAGGATGATTTCGCGCCCTTTGAAGCCGGTGAACATCGGCGTCATGGCGCCGAGTTCCATGCCGCCGGTCGCCAGTGCGACCAAATGCGACGAAATCCGGTTGAGTTCCATCATCATCACCCGGATGACGTTGACCCGCTCCGGTATTTCATCGGTGATGCCGAGTAACTTCTCGACGCCCAGGCAGTACACGGTCTCGTTGAAAAACGGTGCCAGGTAATCCATCCGGGTCACGAAGGTGACACCCTGGGTCCAGTACCGGTATTCGAGGTTTTTCTCGATTCCGGTGTGCAGGTAGCCGATTGCGCACCGGACCTCGGTGACCGTTTCGCCCTCGATCTCGAGGATCAATCGCAACACCCCGTGGGTGGACGGGTGCTGAGGACCCATGTTGACGACGATGCGTTCACCGGGATCGGCGGCGCGGGCGGCTTCGACGATCTCTTCCCAGTCTTGTCCGCCGGCGACCAGCACGGTCTCGGCGGCGCCACCATCGTGCGTCGACTCTTTGGTTGTGCTCATTAGTTGTAACCCCTCCGCTCGTCGGGCGGGGGTATCTGCGCGCCCTTGTATTCGACCGGGATGCCACCGAGTGGGTAGTCCTTGCGCTGCGGGTGCCCATGCCAGTCGTCGGGCATCTCGATCCGGGTCAGCGACGGATGACCGTCGAAGATGATCCCGAAGAAGTCGTAGGTCTCGCGCTCATGCCAATCGTTGGTCGGGTAAACGCCAAACAGCGAGGGAATGTGCGGATCACCATCTGGCGCAGAGACTTCCAGCCGAAGCCGACGGTTGTGCGTGATCGACTGCAGTGGGTAGACGGCGTGCAACTCGCGATCGGTCTCGTGCGGGTAGTGCACACCGTTGACGCCCAAGCACAGCTCGAAGCGCAATTCCGGTTCGTCACGAAGACGCTGGGCGACCTGCGGCAGCAGTTCCCGGCGGACGTGCAGGGTGAGTTCGTTGCGGTCGACGACGACTTTCTCTATCGCATCGGCGAAGTCGATGTCGGCACGCTTGAGTGCCTCGGCGAGTTGGTCGGCAATCTGGTCGAAGTAGCCGCCGTAAGGCCGGGGACTGCTGCCAGGCAGCGTGACCTCGCGCACCAGCCGTCCGTACCCGGAAGTGTCACCGCTGCCAGTGACCCCGAACATGCCGTGGCGAACATTGATCACTTCGTCGTCGGCGGATGGGATGGATCCGCCCACCTCGCTGGCCGCTACCTTAGGGTCGTGGTCCGGCGAGCTCATCGCAGCAGTCCACGCATTTCGATGGTGGGCCTGGACTCCAACGCCGCTTGCTCGGCTTCGGCGATGGCTTCCTCGCGGTTGACGCCAAGCGGCATTTCCTGAATCTTGTCGTGCAGCTTGAGGATTGCGTGCAACAGCATCTCTGGGCGCGGCGGGCAGCCGGGGAGGTAGATGTCAACCGGAACGACGTGGTCGACGCCCTGCACGATCGCGTAGTTGTTGAACATGCCGCCGGATGACGCGCATACGCCCATGGCCAGCACCCACTTTGGCTCGGCCATCTGGTCGTAGATCTGACGCAGCACCGGGGCCATCTTCTGACTGACCCGCCCGGCCACGATCATCAGATCAGCCTGCCGGGGCGTTGCCGAGAACCGCTCCATGCCAAATCGGGCGATGTCGAACCTCGGTCCGGCAGTTGCCATCATCTCGATTGCGCAGCAAGCCAGCCCAAACGTGGCCGGCCACAGCGAGCTCTTGCGGACGTAGCCCGCCACCACCTCGACGGTCGACAGCAATATGCCCGCAGGCAGCTGTTCTTCGATGCCCACGTCTTACCTCAATCCCACGTCAGGCCGCCGCGGCGCCACACATACGCGTAGGCCACAAAAACCGTGAGCATGAATATCACCATTTCGACCAGAGCGAACGTCCCTAGTGCGTCGTAGCTGACTGCCCAGGGATACAAGAACACGATTTCGATGTCGAAGACGATAAATAGCATTGCGGTCAGGTAATACTTCACCGGAAATCGCTGCCCGGGCGTGCCGTGCGGGCCGCCCACCGGCGTCTCGGTGGGTTCGATTCCGCACTCGTAGGCGGCCATCTTCGACTTGTTGTAGCGATTCGGGCCGGCGAGGCTCGCGATGGCAACCGAGCCCACGCCAAATGCCGCGGCGATCGCTCCTAGCACCAGGATGGGTATGTAGACGTTCAACTCGCTCCAAGATCCGTCGTACGGGCCGCCTGCAGCGGCCAGGCGGTACCGGGCTGCTGTGATGGGCTGGGTCTGTAGCCCGTCACAGTGATGTTCAACATAGCGTCGCGGCGGCCGACGCGCTTGCCCGGGGTGGGCATTCGTGACACATCCGTAATTACGCTTGCGCTGCGCCTGGCAAATGGCGGCGACGACGTCTTCGATGGGATCAATGTCACAGCGGCGGCGCCGACATGGCGGCGATCAGCCGGCGGTGAGAGTCAGCGAACGGGGGCGCGCAGCAGCCCAAGCACGGTCTTGCCCAGCACGATGGGGTCGATGGGGTGCGGCACCGCAGCTTCGGCCCGTGACCAGGTGGCCAACCACGCATCGTCGGGCCGCCCGGTGAGTACGAGCAGCGGGGGACAGATCTCAAGTTCGTCTTTGAGTTGTTTGGCGATTCCCATGCCGCCGGTGGGGGTGGCCTCGCCGTCCAGGATGGCCAGATCGATGCCGCCCTGATCCATCGTGCGCACCACCATCGGGCCGGTTGCCACCTCGACGTAGCTCAGCTCGGGCAGATCGGGATGCAGCTGCTTGCCCAGTGCCCGCATCACGCGTTCGCGGGTTTGGACGTTGCTGCTGTAGACGAGGATCCGCAGGGCGATGGTGGAGGCGGGCACGGTCCAGATGCTACTGGGTCGCGCGGTTTCTACCCGGGTGACCGCACAAAGATGACTTTCGCCGCCGCTGTCGCCGCCTGGCCTATCACGCCGAACTTGTTCCAGCCCAGGTCGAACTGGGCTCGGTCGACCTTGGTTTCCGCGGAGATCTGGATCGAGCCGTCATCGAGCTCGGTGATTGCCGCGGGCAACGGCAGCGCGGCGGTGATGCCTTTGATGGTGAAGTTGACTCGAAGATCCGCTGACCTACCTTCGGTCGGGTGCACCGCGGTAACCACGACGTTGATCTCGGGGAAGCGCTCGACATCGAAGAAGTCGGCCGAGCGCAGGTGCTCGTCGCGGCGGCCGATGCCGGTGTCCAGCGACGCGGCCAAGATGTCGAGGCGGCCAAAGACCGCGCCCTTCCCGGTGAGTTGCCCGTCGCCGTTGAACCCGGTGAAGTGGCCTTTGACGGTGAGCAGGCCCCACATGTTCTTGATCTTGAAGGTGATGGCCGACCGGTCCGTGTCGACGTTCCATACGCCGGCCAGGTCGGTGTCATTCAGCAGTGTTTCCAAAGTCGTCATCGTCCCCTCCGTTTGGTTCGTTCGAGCTAATCCATCAGTGGTGCAATCCCCGCCGGGTCGAAGTATTCGTCGATCCGGTCGATCTGGCCATTGGTGTCTATCCGGATCACGATGCAGACGCGCAGTGCGATCAATTGGCCGGCGTGGCCGGTGGCGTGCAGAACGTGTTGCTGGACAAAGCCGCTGGTGGTTGCGCTGTCGAACAGCTGTCGATCGAGAATCTCGTAGTGCCGCTCGGTGGTGACCGTGACGAACCAATCGATGACACGCAGCGCGCGGGCCTTGTCGTCGTCGCGCCGAGCGCCGGGCCGCCAGACCGCGATGCCGTCACTCCACAGTCGATCGACCGCGTCCACGTCGCTCTTCTCGATTGCCGAAAACAGGCGATCGGCGACGTCGGCAATTACCTCGGCAGTGGCAGCAGGCATGGGCAGGCTCCTCTTCGCCTTCTAGTCGGACTCGTATCCGGGATGCGCAACCGCTAACCGATGTCGCACCAGGGTTCGCAGGCAGGCGGTGACGTCGGTGGGGCGCGCGTCCAGCTCGCCGGCCCGGATGGCCGCGGCCAGCGCGGCTTCGTCGCCGAAGCCGAGCTCGGCCAACGCCGCGCGGGCCTGGCCGTCACCCGCGTCGAGCAGCTCTCGCTCGACGGTGCGCAGCACGTTGGCGGCCACCCGGGCGTGGAAGTTGACCTGCCCGGTGGTGGCCTCGCGCACATCGCCCTCGATGAATTCGGCCACCGCCGCGATCAGTTCGGCCGCGGTGGGCCGACCGTGCAACGGGTTGCCGGACGTCATCGGTGCGTCTCTTCCAGCAAGTCGAGTAGATCCCATTCGGTCTCACATACCCGCCGCCCGATGGCCGCCAACTCCACTGAGCGGGCCTGCCCGCTCAGGTGCCGCTCCGCCTGGAAACGGCAGATGACCCCCCAGCGCAGGGTGGCCAGTACCAGCCACCAGTGAAACGCCACCCGATCGACGGTAGTCGCGCTGGCCTGTTCGTAGACAACGAGAAAGCTCTCGATGCTGCCCAGGCCGCCGGCCCCCTGACTGGGTGGAGCACCGAACCGCCACGCCCTGATGCAGAACCAGGCCAGGTCTTCATAGGCATGCCCGACGTGCACCAGCTCCCAGTCCAGCACGGCGGCAAGGTCGGATCCGTCGACGATGAGGTTTCCCATCCGGAAATCGCCGTGCACCAGAACCGTCGGCGACTGCTCGGGCCGATGGGCGGCCAGCCAGCGAAAACCCCACTCGAAAGTGGCTGTGGTGTCGCCCATGGCGTCGAGCCGTTGGCGCCACTCGACGAGTTGGTCCTCGTGGGTCAGCCCCGGCGCGTGCGTGTCGGCCCGGTGGATTGCGGCCAGCGCCTGGGCGCATTGCCGTAACAAGTGCTCACGGGCCCCGGCCTTGTCGGCACCGTCAAGCTGGCGTTGGATGCGCCGCACGATGGTCTCGCCATTGATCTCGTCGCAGATGAGGAACGGATTACCCAGTGCGGCAGGCGAATTGTCGGCGAGCAGAACGTGTGGGACCGGTGCGCCGGCGGCCGCGGCGGCGGCTTGTGCGTGGGCTTCGAGTTCCATGCCGGCATGCACATCATCGGGCGGGCCGGTGCGCAGGATCAGCGAACGGCGCTGCCCGTCGGTGACGGCCTCGAATGCCCATGTGGTGCGGCTGGCGCCGCCAGTCAATGCCCGCAGGTTGTCGACCGAAGTGCCGGCGCCCAGGGGCGTTTGCAGCACCGCGGCCAGTTTGGTGCCCAGTTCTGCGTTGTCGACCATCACTGCTTGCCGAATTTGAACAGCCGCTGGGCTACCCGGCGAATCTGGATCTCCTCGGCACCCTCGGTGATCCGGTAGCGCCGGTGATGGCGGTAGATGTGCTCGAACTGTTCATGGCGGCTATAGCCGAGACCGCCGAAGATCTGCATGGCGCGGTCGGCGGCGTCGCAAACCAGCCGGTTGGCGCGGTAATTGGCCATCGACACCTTGTCGGAAACCTCCATGTGATGGTCTCGGTCCAAGTGCCATGCGGCGTAAGCCACCAGCAGCCGCACCATCTGGGCTTCGGTCTGCAGCTCGGCCAGCGGCCATTGCACGGCTTGGTTGACTGAGAGTGGTTTGCCGAACACCTTGCGGTTGGTGGCGTATTCGGCGGCCCGGTCGATGCAGTACTGTGCTGCGCCTAAGCTGCTGGCCGCCTGTCGAATTCGGTTCTCGTGCAAGAAAGTTTGCGCAACTTCCAAGCCGCGATCCACCTCGCCGAGCACCGCGTCGGCCGGCACCCGGACGTCGGTCAATTCGACTTCGCCGTGGTCGGTGGGCATGTTGAACGTCCACCAGTAGTAGGGGACGTTGAATCCGGGCGTGTCGGTGGGGACCAGGAATGCGGTGATACCGCGGGCAGCGCCGGGTTCACCCGAGGTGCGGGCGAAGATCAAATCGTGGGTGGCACGGTGTACGCCGGTGTTGAACCGCTTGGAGCCGTTGATCACCCAGTCGTCACCGTCGGCCTTGGCGTGGGTTTCCAGCCAGGTCGCATCCGACCCGTGTTGCGGCTCGGTAAGACCGAACGCCATCGAACGTTCCCCGGTAATCAGCGCCTCGGACCACGCGCGGCGTTGCTGGTCGGTGCCGAAGCGCTCCATCATGATCACTTGCGGGAAGTTGCCGACGATCGACGACTCGTTCTGCAGGTCGTTGTGCAGACCAAGGCCCTTGTGCGCCAGATGCTCCCGGATGATGGCCATGTCGACGTTCGTGCCGTCCCGACCGCCGAGGGCCGCGGGCAATCCGTAGCGCAGCCAGCCCGCCTTGTCGGCCCGTCTGCGCATTTCCGCAAGTAGGTCTTCCCACTCGCGGGTCGGGATCCCGTCGTTGTCCCAGTCGGTGCGGGCATGCTCGCGGCGCTGGTCGAAATACTGGATGTTGTCGCGCTCCAGCGGCTTGATCTCGGCCTCGATGAACGCATCCATCTCGGCAAGCAGACCTGGAAGGTGTTCTGGCAGAGTGAAATCCACGTTGATCTCCTTAAGCGCCGTACAGGGTTTTCTTCCAGACCGTCGACAAGGTTGCGATGGCGTCCTCATCACTGATTTCCAGACCCAGTCCGGCAGGGCCAGACGGACCGACAAACACGGTGGTGAAATTCTCGAACAGCAGCGCAATGGCCGCCGCCGTGTGTTGCGGGTTGAGCTCGGTTCCGTACCCCTGCTCCTGGGCCCGGCGCACCGATGCGGCAACGATATTCATGCCGAAAAGCCGAAATTCGTTCTGGACGGCCGCGAAGCGTTGCTGGGTGGCGGCCAACTGTGCGACGGCGATCATGATGCCGATGTTTTGCTTGAAGATGTTCCAGTAGCCGGTGACGACTGCGGCGAAGAATGCATCGTCGTCTGGCGAGTCTGGCAGGTGCAGGCTCAAACCGGACGGCGCCACGACGTCGTGCAGAAAAGACTCCGCTAAGGCGGCCAGCAGGTCTTCTTTGTCGGCGAAGTACCGGTAGAACACCGCCGACGACTTGCCTGCTGCCGACGTGATCTCGGCCAGCGTGGTGCCGTGAAAACCCCGCTCGGCGAACAGCTTGCGGGCAGCCTGCTCGATGGCCTGCCTGGTCTGGCGGCCTTTGGCGGTCAGCAGTTCGGCCGGCATTAGGGCAGAATCCGGTCGCCGGCGCGTAGCAGAGCACCCGGCAGATCATGCCCCACAAGGGATTTCGCCACTTTGGCAGCCGCGATGGCGGCCTGCAGGTCGACGTCGACATCGATATCGCTGTCACGCAGCAGGTACACCAGATCCTCGGTGGCGATGTTGCCGGTCGCGCCCGGCGCGAACGGGCAGCCACCCAGGCCGCCGACCGAGGCGTCCAGCCGGGTGACACCGGAGCTGACCGCCGCGTAGGCGCTGGCCAGCCCCGCGCCACGGGTGTTGTGGAAATGTCCGCCCAGCGGCATGTCACCGATCACCGGAAGCAGTTCTGCGATCAGGGAACTCACCCGGCGCGGCGTGGCAGTCCCGATGGTGTCCGCGATCGAGAAACGGTCGACTCCGCGGTCGCGAGCGGTGGCGGCGATGTCGAGCACCCGCCGGGGCGGGGTAGGCCCTTCGAAGGGGGAGTCCCACGCGGTGGCGACGACAACTTCGACACTCACATCGCTGTCGTGGGCGATGGCGACGATCTCGGCGATCTGCTCGGTGGCCTGCGCGCTGGTACGCCCGACGTTGGCCTGGCTGAACGTGTCGTCGGCGGCCACCACGTATTCGATCGACCGTAGCCCCGCGGCGATCGCCCGCTTGGCGCCGTTGGGGCTGGCGACCAGGGCGGAGAACTCGATGTCGGGGTAGTTGTGCAGATGCGCGGCGAGTTCGGCGGCATCGGCCATCGACGGCACCTTGGACGGCGAGACGAAGGCAGTGGCCTCGACCTCGCGTACCCCGGTGGCGGCCACCGCAGCGAGCAGTTCCAGCTTGGCCGACAACGGGATTGGTGATTCGATTTGCAGCCCGTCGCGCAGCGACACCTCACGAATATCGACGTGCTGTGTCATAAGACCTCCTCGGCGCGCAACCCCTCAAGCTCCTCGGCCGTCTTGCCCAACAGTCCGGCGTAGACGTCGTCGTTGTGTTGGCCTGGACGCGCCGATCCGGCATTGCGGACGCCGCCCGGCGATTCCGACAGCACCGGGACGACGCCCGGCCCCAACACGGAGCGACCGATCCGTTCGTCGTAGTGCTCGACCAGCATGCCGCGGGCCCGCAGCTGCGGGTCCTCGACCACCTCCGCGACGGTGTTGATGGGCCCGGCGATAACTCCTGCGGCACTGAGTGTTTCGACGATTTCGCCGGCCTGCCGTTCGGCGGCCCACGCCGCGATGATCTTGTCGAGTTCGTCTTGATTGCGCCCGCGGGCGCCGTGTGTCGCGAAGCGGTCGTCGGTCGCCAGCTCTGGGCGACCCATCGCGGTGCACAGCCGGGCGAACACGGTGTCCTGGTTGGCGGCGATCACCACCCAGGATCCGTCGGCGGTGGGGTAGATGTTGGACGGCGCGATGCCGTCGAGCCGTGTGCCCGACGGTCCGCGCACCACGCCGCCGAAGTCGTAGTCCGGAATCGTGGATTCCTGTACTGCTAAGCATGATTCGGTCAGTGCCACGTCGACGACCTGGCCGTGTCCGGTTACGCTGCGGCGGTACAGGGCGGCCAAAGCGCCCTGGGCGCCGAACATGCCTGCCAGACTGTCGCCCAGCGAGAGCGCCAGGCGCGGCGGCGGCCCCCCGGGAAAGCCGTTGAGGTGCCGCAGTCCGCTGGCAGCTTCGGCCACCGAAGCATAGCCGGCCTTGTGTGCGTCAGGGCCGGTCTGCCCGTAGCCGGAAACCCGAACCAGGATGATGCGCGAGTTGCGGTCATTGAGGACGTCGTAGCCCAGGTTCCACTTCTCCAGGGTGCCCGGACGGAAGTTCTCCACCACGATGTCGGATTTCTCGATGAGTTCGAGAAACAGTTCGCGGCCGGGTGGCCGCCGCAGGTCCAGCGTGATGGCTCTCTTGTTGCGGGCGTGCACGGTCCAGAAGACGTGGTGTCCGTCGACTTCGGCCTGACCCCAGGTGCGCAACGGGTCAGGGGCGCCGGGCGGCTCGATCTTGATCACGTCGGCGCCCATGTCGCCGAGCAGCCGACCGGCGAACGGCCCGGCGATCAACGTGCCGAGCTCGAGCACCCGGATGCCGTCTAGCGGCCCAGTTGGTGTCATTCAGCGCTCGCGAATTCGTGCCTGACCAGCCAATCGGTCACGATGTCGACGGCCTCGCGTAGCTTGTCTCGTTGGTCGGGACCCGCGTAATAGTGTGTGGCGCCCGAGATTTCGTGCAGTTCCTTGTCAGGGTGCCCGATCGCTTCGTAGAGCCGCCGGGTGTGGCTGGGGGTACACGCGTCGTCGGCAAGGTTGCCGATCACCAGTGCTGGGACCGCGATGTCGCGCCCGCAGTCGACCCCGTCGCCGCGGGCGTCGTCGTAACTCCACTGCGAGAGCCAGCCGCGCAGTGTGGAGAAGCGGGCCAGTCCGACCGGGCTCATGTTCACCACTTGCGGATCGCCCAGGTAGCAGGTTCCCGGCTTGCGTTCGTTGGGGTCGACGGCTGGGTCTAGCCAGCGCGGGTCGGCCATGGTGCCGTGCACGACGAATCCGAACTCGTCGTGGGGGCGACCCTGCGCTTTTAATTCGGTCAATTTCTCTCTGACCCAGGCGGTGATGCGGCGATTGCGATCGATCTGAGCCTGACGGTACCGCTCCAGGAATTCCTGGCTGTAGGGCGGTTGGTTGGGGTTGTCGGGGTTATAGAGGTCGAGTTCGGGATCGCGCTTGGTGGGATCGGATTCGTCGAGGATGGATGCGTCCATCCATTCGGTCAGGGTGCCGTGCCGGCTGATGTGGGCGGCCAGCAGCATGATGCCGTCGGCGGCGGGTAGTTCCAACTTGGTCAGGTCGGGGCCGTCGCCAGTCGGGCTGCTCGTGATGGTGGCGTGCTGGGCCTGCTGCTGGTAGAGCACCGACAGCGAGCCACCGCCGCTCCACCCGGCCAGCACCACCTTCTGATAGCCCAGCCGGTTCTTGGCGTCTTTGATGCACTCGCCGAGATCCTCGACCACCTTTTCCATCAGCAACGCCGAATCGGTGCCACGAAAGCGGCTGTTGCAGTAGATGACGTGGTGGCCCGCCCGGGCCAGCCCGTTCATCATCGGCAGGTACGCGCCGCCGCCGATCGGATGCATGAACACCAGCACGGTGTCCGACGGCTTGTCCTTGGGCTTGAGCAGATAGCTTTCCAGCACCGTGATTTCGGCCAGCCCGCCGTAGACATCCCGGACATCGGAATTGTTCTGGAAGGCAACAAGATAGGGAATCCGGTCGTAATCGTGCTTTACGGCTTGTTTCACAGTTGCGGGCTCCCTTGTCAGTGTTGTCCTAGGTCGTGGGCGAGAACCTCGGCTGACGGTGTCAGCCGTCGGCGGGTGTCGACGGCGATGACTTGCCAGTCGACCCGTACATGCTCGTCGAACTTGCGGCGTGCTCGTTCGCGGGCCTTTTCCGGGGCGCCGTGGTGAACTCCTTGCGGCGCATGGGAAATCAGGCCCGGCGGCATCGGGATGCCGTACAGCGAGCCGCCGTGGAAGAAGGCGATCTCGTCGTAGTCGACATTGCGGTGATACCAGGGTGTGCGCTCGGTGCCCGGCACGCCTTCGGCGGGTTTGGGTAAGAAGTTCATCACGTAGACGCCGGTGGCCTGCATGAACAGATGGACGGTCGGCGGCAGATGCACACTGTCGGAGGTGATCACGTTGTAGTCGGCGATGTTGAAGGTGAAGGCGAAATTGTCGCCGCGCCAGCCTTCAACGTCGATCGGATTGTGTTGGTAGAACAGCGTCGTCGGCCCGCCGTCGTGGATCAGCCGGACCTCGTACTCGTCGCGGTCGTCGTCATCGATCGGGGTCGGCTCGGGGATGGTGGCCTGCGACGGGTCGAATGGGAAGTGCCGACCCAACGCGCCCGGGGGAGGGACGCGGAACTCGTCGCTGGCCTCGATCATCAGCAACGTGGTGTCGCGCTCCGGCACGTGGCGCCAGGTGCACGCCTTCGGGATGTAGACCCAGTCACCGCTGCGGTACTGCAGCGGGCCGAATTCGGTCTCCAGCAGGCCGGTGCCCTCGTGGACGAAGCAGAGCAGGTCGCCGTCGACGTGACGAGCGTAGTACGGCATCGGCTCACGGCGGCGGCTCAATAGAACACGGCAGTCCTCGTTGCTGAACATGAGCAGCGGCCCACCGTTTGCGTCGGTGGCATCGGTGGGTTTGAGCTCGCTGGACAGCACGTCGATGGGGCGCAGCGGACCGACCGCACGGTAGGCGGTGGGGTCGTGGCGGCGGTAGATATTGGCGGTGCGTCCGGTGAATCCGCCCCGGCCCAGCTCGTCGTCCTTGAGACCGTCAAGGTCGGCGTGCAGGCGATGCGGTGTTTTGCCTTTTCGCAGGTGAACAAAGGATTCCATGGATGACTCCCGGGCTCCGGTACAACAGAACTGAAAGTGACATTACTTTTTGTTTTGCTGCTACACAAGACCGCGACCGCGCAAAAAGCTGCCCTACCGCGGCTGCCGCTAATCGCGGACCCGCACCACGACCTTCCCTTTGGCGGTGCGGTTCTCCAAAGATGCGACCGCCGCGCCGGCCTCGGCCAGCGGGTAGACCTCCGGCTTCGGGGGGGACAGCCGACCGGAGCTGAGTAGCTTTTCGAGGGCGGCCCATTGCTCGGCAAGCGCGCCGGGGTGTTTCCCGGCCCAGGCGCCCCAGCCGACACCAACGACGTCAACGTTGTTGAGCAGCAACCGGTTTACCTTTACGGTGGGAATTTCGCCGCCAGTGAAGCCGACCACCAGCAGCCGTCCACCGGGCGCAAGCGAGCGCAGCGAGTCGGTGAACCGGTCGCCTCCGACCGGGTCGAGGACGATGTCGACGCCGCGCCCGTCGGTCAACTCTTTCACCGCGTCCTTGAAGCCCTCGGCCAACACCACATCGGTCGCGCCCGCCGCGGTGGCGATGTCGGCCTTCGCCTCGGTGCTGACCACCGCGATGCTGCGGGATGCCCCGAGCACCGAGGCCAATCGCAGCGTCGAGGTGCCGATGCCGCCGGCCGCCCCATGCACCAGCACCGTCTCGCCCTGCTGCAGCCGGCCACGCACGCTGAGGGCGAAGTACACCGTCAGGTCGTTGAACAGCAGGCCGGCCCCCGCCTCGAAGCTGACGTTGTCCGGCAGCTTGAAGACTCGGTCGGCCGCCAAGACCGCGACCTCGGCCATGCCGCCGCTCAGCATCGTCAGCCCGACCACGCGGTCGCCGGGGCCCACGTGCGCACCCTCTGGCGCCGATCGAACGACACCGGCGATTTCGGCTCCCAGCACGAACGGCGGGTCCG
>Ga0208987_1000030_pt1 | contig 37490 bp, 36 predicted proteins | sample MedBloCARef_O2_FD_187845 | JGI IMG/M metagenome (GOLD analysis project Ga0208987, IMG submission 187845) | Forest soil microbial communities from El Dorado National Forest, California, USA - Mediterranean Blodgett CA Ref_O2 (SPAdes) (version 2) | ecosystem: Environmental > Terrestrial > Soil >... | reverse complement strand
GGTCCCCCGCGGCACGCACGCCCTATCCAAGAAGGGGCCGCTAGCGCGCGTCGCGCTCGGCGGCGAGCCGAGCCAGCTCAACCCGCGATCGGATGGCAAGTTTGGCGAAGATCTGTCGAAGGTGTGCGTTCACGGTGTGCGGCGAGAGAAACAGCTGTTCTCCGACTTCACGATTGGTAGCGCCGGTCGCGACCAATCGCACTACCGCGACTTCGGATTCACTCAGCTCCGGCCAGCTCGACGACGCGGTCCGTACGCTCACCCGGCGTACGCCGCGTTGGCGCAGCAGGGCGCGAACCCGTGCCGCATCGCGGTGCGCGCCCAGCCGTACGTAGATCTCGAGCGCCGACTCGAGTCGCTCTACGGCCTCGGCCCGGAGACTCTCGGGTCGAAAGTGCCCGGAATCTTCTAGTGCGCTCGCGATCAGCAACGGCTCAGGACAGCCCTCGTACAATCCGACGGCTTTGTCAGCGAGGGCGAAATCATTGTGCAGCACGGCGTTGGAATGAGCCGACGCCGCCTGCAGCAATGGGAAATCCGGGTCGCGGGTGGCCGCGGCGTGAAGTCGATCCGCGACGGCGATGGCGTCGTCGCGCCGCCCGCCCGCAAGCAGCACATGCATGAGCCGAGGTTGGTCGACGTAACGCCGAGGGCTGCTGACGTGCGGTGTTCCCTTAATCAGCGGATCGAGCAAAGCGATGTCATGCTGGTGCGAACGTGTCGAATTGCCTTGTGCTGTATCCAGTCTGGCGAGCATCCAGGCGGCCAACGGACGGGCGCGGCCCTGGGTAACCTGCTGCATCTGAATGGCCGCTCGTCGTGCCGCCGACAAGCCGGCAGCGTCCCCGGTGTGCAGCGCGACAGTACACAGCACGTGGGAAGCGATGTGATTGATGTAGCCGCGGCCGCCTTCCCCGATCTCGTCCGACATCTCCATCACGGCTTCGGCTTCAGCGCTGGCGTCGGCGAATCTGCCCAACGCCAGCATCGTGCGGCTACGCAGCATTGACCAGACCCGCAGATTTGCCGAGATCCCCTCGCGTTCAGCTGATCTGGTCCCGGAGTTGATCAGCTCCAACGCCTCCTGAAGCCGGCCGAGGGCGACAAGAATCAACGCATACCATGCGTCGAACATCCACGCCCGGCGCGCAGGCACATCGGCCAGCTCCTGATTCTTGACTCCCGTATCGGCGAACTCGACCGCCGCTCGCCAATCCCCGAGATCAAACGCGACCAGGGCCCGCGCGGGCAGCGTGACGATCGCCTCAAATGCCTCGCCCAAGGCAGCTGCCTCGGCGGTCGCCTGGTCCGCGCACCCCGCCGCGGCGCCGATGTCTCCGACCATCTCCAATGCGCACGCGCGCATCGACAGCAAAGCTACTCGTAGCTGGGGCGGCAGATCCGGGAGCTCCAGACCTCTGCCGCAGTGTTCGGCACAGCCCGCAGGGCCGTATTGAAGTTCCAACGACCCCAGGGTCATTCGGGCCGCAGCCTCGGCTGCGTGGTCGATGCGTCCGGAAGTCTGAGCGATCAGGTTCTCAGCCTCAGCGGCCTGACCGGAGTGCACCAACAAGTCGGTTGTCTCGACCACCCGTGAACTCCAGTCCGGATCGGTGTCGGGTGTGAGCTCCAGCAGTCGGCGGCTCAGCTGGGCCGCCACCGATGGCGACACTCGCCCGATTTCTGTCGTTGCCCGGTGCAGCAAGTCGATGGCTTGCTGATCGCCCGGGCGAGCGACCTCCATCACCAACGTCGCGGCGTCAGCCGGCGGCGCACCGTGCTCGAGTAGGACGTCAAGCGCTCGGCGCTGCAGGCTGCGCTTGACCGCTGATGGCAGTTCCGCCTCGATCGCCTCACGGATGAGGTCATGGCGGAACGCGAGTCGGTCGCCGTGATCGACGATTAATCCAGCAGCGAGCGCTTCTCGCACCGGTTCGATGATGCTCGGTGCCGGAAGGTCCATGAGGCTGGCAAGTTCGTCCACGGAGAAGCTTCGACCCAATACCGAGGCCATCTGTAATCCCTGTCGAGTCTGCGGCGACAACCGGGCGAGTTGATCATTTACAGACTCCAGCAACCGGCGCGGTATCGCGTCGCCCACCAAACGCGCCACATTGCCGGCGACGCTGACCAAGCGTTCGTCTCGAAGACCCCGAAGTAATTCCACTAGCCAAAGCGGCTGACCGCCAGCCCGATTGATAATGCTTCGCAGCCCCTCGTCAGGGTCTCCGCCCAGGACATCGCGACAGACATCCCCGACGGCATTGTCATCGAGCGGGTTTACCGTGAGGATGTCGGGATTCTCAGCGCGGATGCGGGTTACCGCCAATTGAGCCGACGACGGAAGCTCGCCGGATCTCACCACGAACAGCCACAAGATCCGGTGCGACGCCAACCGCCGGGGCAGGATGGTGATCGCGTTAAGGGTTGCAGCGTCGGCCCATTGAATGTCGTCGATCCCGATCACAATGCGATCCGATAATGCTGCGCGCTCGAGCCGCTCCTGCAGCTCACGCAACAACCAATAGCGTTGGTCCACCGATCCACTGAGCTCACGCAACACCGCGGTGTCCACCGGCGGGTCGTCGTCGGTGACCAGCGCGTCCAACAGGGGCCCGAGCGGAAGCGAACGATCAGCGACGTGACTTCCCCCGTGATACACCCGAGCAGCGCGCTCGCGGGCCATAGCTTCCGCTTCCGCCAACAACGCACTCTTGCCCAACCCGGCCGTGCCGCGGATCAGCACCACGCCGCCTCGGCCTTGGTCGAGGTCATCCAGACGACGCGACAACATACCGATTTCGGGTTCGCGACCCCGAAGCCGGCGAGGTCGGCCGCTGTCCACCGGGTTGTTCACATCGCGACCGATCCTTTCACGCATTCACCGGTCATGGGAGCGAAGGAGTGTCGCGTACTCTCTTAGGAGGCGTGTGCGAGTTCAGGCGGAACTGGGACGTCCAATTGCGTTAGCAACGCCGCGAATACGCGGCAAAACTCTTTGGCAACCGAATCGAGCACCGGATCGCCATACGCCGAGAGCAGATCCGCCGGATGATCGATCGTCAACTGTGCGTTACCGCTTTCATCGCTGGCGATGACAACCCGCAGCGGCACGTAAAGAAAGCAGCCCGGATGCTGGCGAAAGCCCGGCTCTGCTTTGATGATGTTGCCGATTAGATACGTCACGGCGTTGCCAGTCGAACCGTTCAGGTGCATCACTGGGCTCGGGTCGAAGACAAAGAAGTTTACGAAACCGTCGACGGCGGTTGCATTCGAAAGTCGCGTGATGGCATCCCAACCGCTACCGCTCAGCGCCACGCCGACCGCTTCTAGGTGATCGAAATTCGGCACGGCACGCTCATAATCGCTTCGGAATTCCGACCAGGGCCGGCCGGTGCTCATGGTGATCTGGCGTACCGGGCGGGTCACGATCTGAATGTCCCGCGGCATGTGGCTCCCTGAGTAGGCTCGGATACCGCTACCAGAGTGCCGCGACGGCGGCCCAATCTCATCACTCGATCGAGTTGTTTCGACCTTCGCCTTCATCAGTTGTATAGCGCGCAGGCCACCAGTGGACTGGACAAATCTCGTGATTTGTACTCACGCGCGCAGCGCCTGGATCATTTTCTGGATCGGCTGAGATCTAGAGAACCTTCCCAGGGAATTCGTCTCAGGATGCCCAGGGGCCGATGCCGCCGACCTTGTCGATGCGGATGCGGGTGAGAAATCCGGGCGGTGCACCGTCCGGCGGGAACGTCGAGTTCGGGTCGCCCAGAACCGGGTTGAGCTCCTTGAGAAGTTCGGGGGCGCCGCCCTCGACGATCCGTGCGGTTCCGCTGACGGACAGGTAGGGCCGCATGCCCTGGCCCGGCGGGTCCAGCGACAAGATCGTCACCGCGACCCGCGGATCCTTACGCACATTGCGCACCTTCTTGTGTTCGGCGAGGTGCGCGGTGACGAGTTCGTCTCCGTCCGGCGTCGACTGCAAAGCTACCCACACCACGCTGACCTGGGGGCTACCGTCGGGATTCAGGGTGACCAGGGTGGCATCGGCACCTTTGCCAATGAGGTTTCGTGCGGCGTCGTTGAGCTCCATGCGTTGTTCTACCGTCTGTCGTCGCGATTCATTCCCGGCTAATCAAGTCAGTATCGGGCCTGCAGGCACATTTGAATATGACAAGTTGGCTGTACAGGGCGCCGTGCCGCTCCTAGCTTTAGCGACGAACTCGTCAATCAAAGAAAGCTGTCTCCGTTGGCCGACCAGCACCAGCCCACGAACATCGACTTTCTCCGGACTGAACTCCTCGACCGGGTAGACGTTCAGCCGTTTGATGATTGGTCCCCTGCCCTGTTGCGGGCGCTGATCGCAGTCTTCGACCTCAACGGATTCACGCCGGCGTCCAGACACGGATTCCGGCCCCACATTGTGAAGTAAGGCGCTATCGCAAGCGCACGAGTTCCTGTACCGAGTCCTCTGGCAGGTCGCCGTTCACTACCGCCGAGACGATCATGTTGTTCAATTCGATACTTCCGTGGTGGTTGTCCAGGAAGGCCGTATCGGCGGCATCTCGACCGGTAGCGATGCGGACCATCGATTGCCGCGGGGCCAGGCAGGTGGCGTCGACGACATGCCACACGCCGTCGACGAACGCCTCAGCCACGGCATGGAAATCCATCGGCTGGCATCCCGGCGCGTACACCGACACCAGCCGCGACGGCACGTTCAGCGCCCGGAGTAACGCAATCACCAAATGCGCGTAGTCACGGCATACGCCGGCACCGGCTAGCAGCGTGTCAGAGGCCCCGTCAATCGGATCACTCGATCCGGGAACATAACTCAACCGCGTTCCCACCCACGATGACACATTCTCCAGCAGCTCCTCCGAGGCGCCGAACCTCTCGAATTCGGTGGCAGCGAAGCCGAAAAACTTGTCAGATTCCGCGTACCGACTCGGGCGCAGGTAGGTGATCATGTCAATATCGCGAACCGGCGCGATGTCGGCCTCGCCGGACACGGTTGCCGAATATGACATCGTCAGGTTTCCCTGGTCGGCATGCAGCCGATGAATTCGGGTTTCATGCTCCCCGATGATTTCGCGAGGCTCAATTACCTTGCCGTTCAGCTTAATTACCAGCGATTCGGTGACATCGAGACCTGGCAGACGGGCGACGGCAATCTGGAATTCCAGCGTCGTCGGCGCGATCACCCCGACTTCGATCTCGGCACCGACTTGACGTGATGTCACGCTCGTCTCCCTGCTATGTCCCGGCTGTCTACGACGTCCCCATGCAGGCATGCCATACCGCCTAATCGTCCTCGTTAGTTGAATCTCGCCTCTGCCGCATACCCTAATTCGCGCAGGCGAATAATCGCGTGGTGTGAACTGTATCCCTGTGGTCGGGTGAGGAGGCACGACGTTGGAAATCTGGGAGCTGATCGCCCGTGAGCAGATCCGGGACACTTTGTCCCGGTACAACTGGTCGGGCGACGCCGGACGACTCGACGGGCTTGCCGAAACGTTCAGTCCGGACGGCGTCCTGGAGATACGTGGCTTCGAGCCGCTACATGGCCGGTCGGCAATTCAGCGCTTTCTGGGCGGTGTCACGGCGAAAACGGCCAGCAGCGCAGCGACCAAGCCGATCGTCCGACACAACCTCACGAACGTGCTGTTCACCGACCTGAGTCCCGACCAAGCGCAGGTTTCGTCCTACTTCACCGTGGTCACCCACATTGGGCTTGATCACTTCGGGCGTTATCGCGACACCTTGGTGCCGGACGGTGATGCCTGGCTCATCCAGCATCGCAAGGTGTCCACAGACTGGGCGGCCGCGGACTCGGCCATGGCGCAAAAGCACTGACACACAATCACTTTCGTTCGCGACGTTGGCAGGCTGAGCGCATTGAATATTTGCGTGCGGGCGTGCCTCAGGGGAAGGATCGAATATGCGTGCTGCATCGACGGTCGATGGGGAAAGGGACCGCGCCGTCGCTTATTTGTTGATCCGATTGACCATCGGGGCCAGCTTGTTCGGGCACGGATTGGTCCGAATTCCCAAGTTGGGCGCTTTTCACGCCCAGTTAGCGGGTGAATTCAAGACCTCGATCCTGCCGGCGGCCCTGGTCTCGGTCTGCGGCTACGCGCTCCCCTTCGCCGAGCTTGCCACCGGAGTGCTGCTGTTGGCCGGTGCGTTGACCCGCGCGGCCGCCGTGGCCGGCAGCGTGGTGATGATCGCCTTGGTGTTCGGTGCGACGTCCATCGGGCACTTCAATGTGATCGGCGATCAGCTTGTCCACGCGAGCCTGCTCGCTGTCGTGGTTGGCTTCCGAGAACACAACAGGTACTCCATCGACCGGCTACTGGCCAGCCGACGCCGTCCCCGGGAGCTGAGATCCCGATGAGCGGAACACCATTCCCCCACACCTGCACAACGTGACAGGGTGAGATCCGTGGCCAACACCTCCGAAGCGACCGTCGTCGAGCAAGACCTGCGTGAAATCGACACCCCGAAGGGCGCTTTGCGCTATTACGACTGCGGTTCTGCTTCCAGCCCGGTGTTGCTGTTCCTGCACGGCTCGGGCCCTGGTGTCACCGGGTGGCGCAACTTCCGCGGGATCCTGCCTACGTTCGCCGAGCACTTCCGCTGCCTGATCCTGGAATTCCCCGGCTTCGGAGTCACCGACGACTTCGGCGGCCACCCGATGGTCACCGCGTTCGGCGCCGTGCCGCCTTTCCTGGACGCACTCGACGTCGAAAAAGCGCACATCGTCGGTAACTCGATGGGCGGCGGCGTCGGGATCAACTTCGCAATCCAGAATCCGGACCGCATCGATCACCTGGTCACCATCGGGGGCATCGGTACCAATATCTTCAGCGCCAGCCCAAGTGAGGGAATCCGGCTGCTGCAGGAATTCGTCGAGGACCCGACTCGGCAACGCCTCGTCGACTGGCTCAAATCGATGGTCTACGACCAGTCGCTGGTCACCGATGAACTCATCGAGGAACGCTGGCAGCTGGCCACCGATCCGGTGACGCTGGCCGCCGCGCGCCGCATGTACGGCAAGGAAGCGTTCGCCGGGATGAACGCGGTGATGAGCGCGTCCGACCGCCCGCTGCCCTGGGCTGTCATGCACAAGGTCAAAGCACCCACCCTGCTGACCTGGGGCCGAGACGACCGAGTGAGCCCGCCCGATATGGCGCTCATCCCAATGCGCACCATTCCCAACGCCGAGCTGCACATATTCCCCAACTCCGGGCACTGGGCGATGATCGAGGCCAAAGCGGCCTTCGAAAGCACGGTGCTCGGCTTCCTGTCCCGCAACTAGCCAACCCAGGTAAGGACAACGACATGAGCGACCGGGTACTCGACCGGGTAGTGGCAATGGCCGATCAATTGCGCGATCAGGCCGGCGAAGCCGAGCGGATCGGCCGGCTCACCGACGACACGGTCAAGCTCATGAAGGGCGCCGGCCTGATTCGGCTGTTGCAGACCAAGCAATACCAAGGGTTCGAGGTCCATCCGCGGGAGTTCGCCGAGACGGTGATGGCCACTGCCGCACTGGATCCGGCCGCCGGCTGGATCGTCGGCGTGGTGGGCGTGCACCCCTACCAGCTGGCCTACGCCGATCCCAAGGTGTCCGCGGAGATCTGGGCCGACGACGTCGACACCTGGATGGCTTCCCCATACGCGCCGCAGGGGGTGGCCAAGCCCGTCGACGGCGGCTATATCTTCAACGGCCGTTGGCAGTTCAGCTCGGGCACCGACCATTGCGACTGGATCATCTTGGGCGCGCTGCTCGGCGACGAAAAGGGCATCCCGCTGATGCCGCCCCGGATGCTGCACATGATCCTGCCGCGCAAGGACTACGAGATCGTCGAAGACTCGTGGAATGTGGTGGGGCTGCGTGGAACCGGCTCCAAGGACGTCATCGTCAAGGATGCGTTCATCCCGAGCTACCGGACCATGGACGCGACGAAGGTGATGGACGGGACCGCCCAACGCGAAGCCGGCATGACCGAGCCGCTGTATCTGATGCCGTGGTCGACGATGTTCCCGCTGGGTATCTCCGCGGCTACCATCGGCATCGCCGAGGGAGCGCTGGCCGCTCACCTGGACTATCAGCGGGAGCGGGTCGGCGCCACCGGGACCGCGATCAAGGATGACCCTTACGTCATGTACGCCGTCGGAGAGGCCGCGGCGGACATCAACGCCGCCCGCCAGGAGCTGCTAGCCAACGCAGACCGGATCTACGACATGGTCGCCGCAGGCAAGGAGGTGTCGTTCGCCGATCGCGCGGCCGGTCGCCGTACCCAGGTTCGCGCGGTCTGGCGCGCGGTGTCGGCGGTCGACGACATCTTCGCCCGCTCGGGCGGCAACGCTTCGCGGATGGACAAGCCGTTGCAGCGGTATTGGCGCGACGTGCATGTCGGCCAGATGCATGCCATTCATGTGCCCGGCTCGACGTATCACGCGTCGGCGCTGAGTTCGCTGGGCGTCGAGCCGCCCGAAGGCCCGCTGCGGGCCCTGATCTGAGCACCTAGGAGAAGTCAGAAGTGAGCGATCTGAAAAGCCTTGGCTACATCACTATTTCGACCGCTGATATCGACCGCTGGCGGCAGTTCGCCTTCGGCATCCTGGGTTTCGCGGAAGGCAAAGGGCCTGACGAATCGGCGCTGTATCTGCGGATGGACGAGCGTGCTGCCCGGCTCATCGTGGTGCCCGGCGAGACCGACCGGGTGCTCACCATCGGTTGGGAGGTGCGCGACCGCCCGGCACTGCAGCGAGTCAAATCAGCCCTCGATGTCGCCGGGGTGCCGTTCAAGCAGTTGTCGGTCGACGAGGTCGAGACCCGCCGGGTAGAAGAGGCCATCACTTTCGAGGACCCGGCCGGCAACGCAATCGAGGTGTTTCACGGCGCAGTGCTTGACCACAGCCCGGTAATCACACCGTTCGGCGCGCGATTCGTCACCGCCGATCAGGGCCTGGGCCATGTCGTGGTGCCGGCCACCGATCCCAACGGGTTGTTCGACTTCTACACCGAGATACTGGGTTTCCGATCCCGCGGCACCTTCCGGGTGCCGTTGCCGAAAGAGTTCGGCCCGGTTCGGGTTCGCTTCCTCGGCGTCAACGAACGCCACCACAGCCTGGCGATCGTCCCGGCCGCACATCAGCGTGACCCGCGCCTTGTCCACATCATGGTCGAGGTCGACACCATCGACGCGGTGGGCCGGGCCCTGGACCGCATCAATTCCGAGGGCTTCCAGTTGTCCTCCACGCTCGGGCGGCATACCAACGACAAGATGATCTCGTTCTACGTCCGCGCACCCGGGGACTGGGACATCGAATTCGGTACCGAAGGTATGCGTGTCGACGAAAGCTATTACACCGCAGAGGAAATCACCGCTGACAGCTACTGGGGTCATCAGTGGGTCGGCGAGATGCCCGCAGCCATGCGGCTATGACACCCGAAATTGACGTCACGCCGGTCCCCGCATCGTCGATCACGTCGTGGGATCAGGAGGCGGACGTCGTTATCGCCGGTTACGGCGTCGCGGGTGCGGCGGCCGCGGTCGAGGCGGCCCGCTCCGGCGCAGATGTCTTGGTGCTGGAACGGACCGGGTCCTGGGGCGGGGCGGCCGCGATGGCCGGTGGCTTCATTTACCTCGGCGGTGGCACCCCGCTGCAAAAGGCTTGTGACTTCACCGATTCCGTCGAAAACATGGCGGCCTTCCTCAATGTCGCGATGGGACCTGGTGCCGATGAGAACCGGGTTGCCGACTATTGCGGCGGCAGTGTCGCCCACTTCGACTGGCTGGTCGGCTGTGGGGTGCCATTCAAGGCGGAGTTCTTCTCCGAGCCCGGCTGGGAACCGATGGGCGACCAAGGCTTGATGTACAGCGGCGGCGAAAATGCCTATCCCTTCAACACCATTGCCACGCCCGCGCCGCGCGGACACGTCCCGCAGATGTCCAACAAGAAGCAGGGTGAAGCCAGCGCGGGCTACATGCTGATGAAGCCGCTCGTCGAGACGGCGACCGCGGCCGGCGCGCGGGCGCTGTACGACGTGCGGGTGCAGTGCCTGATTGTCGAATCCGACGGCAGGGTGGTTGGCCTGCGCGCCCGCCAGTACGGCGCGGAGATGACGATCCGGGCGCGCACCGGGGTGGTGCTGGCGACGGGAAGCTTCGCCTATAACGACGCCATGGTGGCGCGCTATGCGCCGCGCATTGCCGGACGCCCGGCCGCATCGATTGAGCAGCACGACGGGCAGGCAATCCGGATGGCGCAGGCGCTGGGCGCCGATCTAGCGCACATGGACGCCACCGAGGTCGCGATCTTCATCGACCCCCAACAGTTGGTGCGCGGCATCCTGGTCAATGGGCGTGGTCAACGCTACGTCGCCGAGGACACCTACCCGGGCCGCATCGGGCAGCTCACGCTCTATCAGCAGGACAACATCGCATACCTGATCATCGACAGTGACGCCCAAGACGAGGCGATGGCCTCGTGGTCACCGAAGTTAATGCTGCGGCAAGCGACCTGGGTCGCGGACTCCGTTGCCGACCTGGAACGCGATATGCGGCTGGCTCCCGGTTCGCTACAAGCCACCGTGTCCGCCTATAACGACGGCGCCGCGCGCGGCGAAGACCCGCTGCTGCACAAGAAGCCCGAGTGGCTCAAGCCGATCGGCACACCGGTCGGCGCGGTCGACTTACGCGAGAACACCGGCGGCTTCACCCTGGGCGGCCTGAGCACCACGCTCAACGCGGAGGTGCTGCATGTCAGCGGTGATCCGATCCCGGGCCTCTTCGCCGCGGGTCGCTCGACGGCCGGACTGGCCGCGTGGGGTTATGCCAGCGGCATCTCACTCGGCGACGGCAGCTTCTACGGCCGCCGCGCGGGCCGATCTGCAGCAAAGGGCTGATCTGCGTCGTCGGCGGCGCGGGATTTACGCCCAGATTCCGTCCTCGGCGCACCCTCGAAACCGTCAGGACACGCTCGATGGCCAGCCGTGCTGTGTGACAGCCGCCATACCAGTGTGATAGAACCAGATATTCCTAATAGGAATATCTCGGCCCGATATACCGCGGCTTTGGAGGCCCGATGCCACGAACCGTTGCACCCGTCGAGACACCCACGGCCGTCATCGACCGCATCGCGCTGATCCTGGACGCATTCGACGGACCGGGGCGGCTCACCCTCGCACAAATCGTCCGGCGTACCGGTCTGCCGCGCTCGTCGGCGCATCGCATGTTGGAGCGTCTGGTCCAGCTGCGGTGGCTGCGTCGCAGCGGCCGCGACTACGAGCTGGGGATGCGTCTGGTCGAGCTGGGCTCGCTGGCTGTGCACCAGGACCCACTGGTTCGTGCGGCCGCCCCGCTGCTGTGCGAGTTGCACCGTGCTACTGGGCTCGCCGTACACCTCGCGGCTCTGGACGCACCCGACGTCGTCTACCTGGAGAAGATCGGAGATCCGGCGATTCCCACCCGCGTCGGCGCTCGTGAGCCTGCGCACTGCACCGCCGTCGGCAAGGTGATGCTGGCCTTCACAGGCCCCGACGCGGCGGTGGACTTGGGGGTCCGTAAGACCAGATACTCGATCTCCAACAGTTCGCAGCTGGCCGTCGAATTGGCCAAGGTGCGTGCTCATGGTGTGGCGTTCGAGCGCGAGGAGTCGCTGCCCGGATTCGGTTGCGTGGCAGCGGCTATCGGGAGCCCGGGTGAGGCCGTCGCCGCGGTGTCGGTGTGCGGTCCGATGAATCGGATGATGTTCGATCAGCGACTGACCGCCCCGGTACGGATGACCGCAATGGCAATCTGGCGCAACATTGAGGACGGGCCGCAACGGGTTGCGCCCACCCTGCAGCCGCTGCGCCCACTGCGGTCCGCGCGTCCCGAGCGGCCGGCCGCACAGTACGCGTGAATTCGTTTGCCGGCGGCATTGCCGTCATCACCGGTGCCGGCTCGGGCATCGGCGCGGGATTGGCCAGCCATGCCACGCAATTGGGCATGACGGTGGTGCTGGCCGACGTCGATGCCGCGGCGATCGAGGCGCTACGCGACGAGATCTGCGCGTCCGGAGGTGCGGCGGTTGCCGTCGTGTGCGACGTGCGCGACCCCGATGCCATGCAGGAGCTCGCAGACCGAACGTACCGCGACGTCGGTCCGGTCCGGCTGTTGGTGAACAACGCCGGAGTCGAACAGTTCGGCTACCTTTGGGACACGCCGGTGGCCAACTGGCAGCGCGTCGTCGACATCAATATCAGCGGAGTGTTCCACGGTGTGCGGGCTTTTCTGCCGAAGATGATGGCCACCGACGAGCACGCGTGGGTCTGGAACCTGTCGTCGGTGGGCGGCGTGTTGGCGATTCCGTTGCAGGGGCCCTACATCGTGAGCAAGCACGCGGTGCTCGCGTTGACGGAGTGCCTGCGTCTCGACGTCGAGTCGGCCGGACACGGCGACCATATCCACGTTCAGGCCGTGCTGCCGGCAGCGGTGGTCTCCAACATCTTCGAGTCGGCGGGTGGCGTCGACCCTTCCGCTGCCAGCGATGCGGCGGTTGCCGACCAACAGCGCTCGGCCATGCTCGCCGTCAAGGCCCTCGCCATGGATGCAATGACGGCTGCCGCAACGATTTTCGAACAGGCAGCCGAGGGTCGCTTCTACCTGATCACTGAGCCGTCGGTGGCCGATGCGATGGCCGAGCGAGCGGATGTGCTTGCATCGCAACGCCCGCCGCTGCTCAAGCCGCGCTGAGTTCAGGCCGAGCAGGCCGCTTCGTCGACGATCTCCAGATCGCCGTGCCGCACCGCGGCGATGATGGACTCGTTCAGCGCTGAGCACATGAGGAAGACTCCCCTGCCGGCGTGTGCTGCCATCTTCTCGGCTTGGGCGCGCTCGGCGCACCGAGCGGTCGCATTGGCGTTCCACTGCACGGTGGTTTGGTTCCAACTGCTCTTGCGGGCCAGTACCCGGGCCCCGCAACTGCGGCACGCGACGGGCATCATGGGCATCTCGTCGAGGCGATTATCGGGCCGGACGGAAGAATCGAGTGTCATCGAACCGCGCCCGTGGTGGCCGCTCGGGCGGCAATGTTAGCCTCGACCTCTTTCATCCACGCCTCGTAGGGCCGAGTCGTGTCGAGCTCAAATTCAAAGCGGTCCACCATATCTGGCTCTACATCGGCGACGTCGACATAGAACTGCTGATACCAACGGCGCAGCTGGTACACCGGGCCGTCCTCCTCGACGAGCAGCGGATTGTCGATGCGCGCCTTGTGCCGCCAGATTTCGACGTCCTGCTCGAAGCCGATCTTCACGTAGTCGCCGAGTTGGATCGCAGTCCGCATGGCCTCGTCCCCGGGCAGGGCCTCCGACTTCTTGACGATGATGCCATATTGCAGCACAAAGGAATTCGAATCGATCGGATAGTGACAGTTGATGAGAACCGATTGGGCGTCGCCGTGCACGTAGTGATAGGTCAGGTCATCGATCATGAACGACGGGCCGTAATAGGACGCCACCGATGTGTTGCCGAGCATCTGCGCGCCTTCGGTGCCGGCCATGTCGGGGCGGCCCTCGCCGTTCATGTACTGCGTCGCGACAGGTCCTTCTAAGATGTTCTTGAAGTAGGTCGGCAAGGCGCCGTGGATGTAGTAGAAGTGCGCCATATCCACGACGTTGTCGATGATTTCGCGGCAATTGCTTCCCACGACGGTGGTGTACCAATGCCATTCGGTCCAGTCGTCGCTGGTGGCTCCTTCGATCCGTGGGATGGCGGCCTCCGGCGGAGGCGGATTGCCTTCGGGGTCGTTCCAGACGAACAACATGCCGTCCTGTTCCAGCGTCGTCCAGGTCGCGGTACGCGCCAACCGGGGCGTGCGCCGCGCGTAGGGCACCTGCTTGCAGCGCCCGTCACCGCCCCAGCGCCAGTCGTGGAACGGACAGGCGATCTCGTCGCCCTTGATTTCGCCTTCCGAGAGGTCACCGCCCATGTGCCGGCAGTAGGCGTCGAGCACGTTGACCTTGCCATCCCCGCTGCGGAAGACGACAAGCTTGTGCCCGAAGGCCTTGATGGCGTGCGGCTTGCCGTCCGCGAATTCTCTGATCAGGCCCAGGCAATGCCAGCCGCGGGCGAACCGCGCGGGCGCAGCCTCCGCTTCAATGAGCCGAACTTCGTCAACCTCAGACTGCGACGTCATGACGATGATTTAACTCCTGCGAAAGGCCTTTTGGAGCGAGCCGTTCCACTGATCAGGATGATTCTTCCTGCGCGGCCCCGTTCCGGCATACCGTTTCCCGCGTGGCTCTGCACAGCGCGACCATCCCCGCCGGTCTGGCGGTGGCCGACACGTGCGTCGACCTGCTGGTCGTCGGGTCGGGCACCGGCATGGCCGCGGCGCTGACCGCCCATGAACTGGGGCTGTCGGTCCTGATCGTGGAGAAGTCGTCGCAGGTGGGTGGCTCTACCGCCCGCTCCGGTGGCGCGCTGTGGCTGCCCGCCAGCCCGGTATTGCGGGAGGCCGGCGCGAACGACACCGCCGAGCGCGCCGCCACCTACCTCGAGGCGGTGGTGGCCGGATCGGCACCCCCGCAGCGATCGGTGGGGTTCGTCAGCCAGGTATCCGCGATGGTCGACATGCTGTGCAGGACGACTCCGCTGCGACTGTTCTGGGCTCGCGATTATTCGGACTACCACCCCGAGGAACCCGGCGGCAGCGCGGCGGGCCGCACCTGCGAATGCCACCCGTTGGACACCTCGATTCTCGGTGGATATCGCATCCGGCTGCGGCCAGGCGTGCTGGAGCCCGCTATCGCGATACCGACGACGGGTGCCGACTACCGCTGGATGAACCTGGTGGCTCGGGTGCCACGCAAGGGCATTCCGACGTTCGCCAAGCGGGTCGCCCAAGGGTTGGGGGGCCGCCTCTTGGGACGCCGTTACGCGGCGGGCGGTCAGGGCCTGATGGCCGGGCTGTTCGCCGGTGTACTGCGTGCCGGTATCCCGGTGTGGACCGATACCACGCTGTTGCGGCTGCAGAGCGACGGTGGGCGGGTGACCGGGGCGATCGTGGATCACGACGACCGGGAGGTGTCGATCACCACCCGTCGCGGGGTGGTGCTGGCCACCGGCGGTTTCGACCACAGCATGGACATGCGGTGGAAGTTTCAGTCTGAGTCACTGGGCGCCAACCTGAGCCTGGGCGCCGAATCCAATACTGGCGACGGGATCCGCGCGGGCCAGGAAATCGGTGCCGGCACCGATTTGATGGAACAGGCATGGTGGTTTCCCGCCATCGCTCCCCTGCCCGGCAAGGCGCCCGCGGTAATGCTGGCCGAACGCTCACTTCCGGGCGCCCTGATCGTGGACCAGCACGGCCGGCGATTCGCCAACGAGTCGATGGACTACATGTCGTTCGGCCAGCGGCTGCTCGAGCTGGAGCGCTCGGGTTGCCCGGTCGAAGCCATGTGGATCGTTTTCGACCAGCAATACCGCAATAGTTATGTCTTTGGCGCCGAACTCTTTCCGCGGATGCGCATTCCACAGTCCTGGTACGACGCTGGCATCGCGGTCCGGGCCGACGCCCTGGGCGAACTCGGCGCGCGGATGGGAGTTCCGGTCTCGGAGTTCTTCGCCACGATGACCGGATTCAACCAAAATGCCGCGGCCGGTACGGATCCGGACTTCGGTCGCGGCCGCAGCGCCTACGACCGCTACTACGGGGATCCGACGATCAAGCCAAACCCGAACCTGCGTGCCTTGGTCAGGGGCCCGTTCTACGCCGTGAAAATGGTGCTCAGTGATCTGGGTACCTGCGGCGGGCTGAAGACCGACGAGCGGGCACGCGTACTGCGCGAAGACGGTACGCCCATCCCCGGGCTGTACGCGATCGGCAACACCGCAGCCAACGCGTTCGGCACGACGTATCCGGGTGCGGGCGCGACGATCGCGCAGGGACTGGTGTACGGCTACATCGCGGCCCGGGATGCGGCGGGCTAGTTGGCTTCCCGTTTGGCCTCGACCTGCTTTTCCACCTCACGCCAGTAGCCCGGCGTGGTGCGCGGTTTGCCGTAACCGCCCTTCGGGGCTTTCTGCAGAACTGTGTCGGCCTCGTCGATCTCCTTGATCATTTCCAGGGCGAACTCCCGCTCGGCGGCGTAATACTTTGCCGCCCAACGCAATGCGAGAACGGAGTATGCCCAGGCAGGTTCGGCCTCGGCGCCCTCGGCGTCCTCAACGGCTTTGCGATGTTTGGACTCGGCGTAGGCCACGTGCTGCTGCAGCAATTCCTTGAGCCGGCTTGGGTTGCTGAGATGGCCGAAGGTAACCCGTAGCAGCACACTGTGCTTGAGCACCGGCGGGTCTACCGGCGCATGGTTGGTCCACTCGGTGACGGCATCCATCCCGTCCGGGGTGATCTTGTAGAGCCGGCGGCTGCGGGTGCCTTCGTCGCGCTCCACGCGTGAGATCGCCAGCCCCAGTACCTCCAGCTTCTTCAGCTCGGTATAGATCTGGCTGTAGGACGGGCTCCAGTAATAGAGGTCGACGCTCCAGTCGATCCATTTTTTGAGGTCGTAGCCGGAGACTTCTTCTTCGTAGGACATCATGCCAAGCAGCGCCCAGCTGGTCGCGGCAAGCGTTGCCGTTGTCGGCTTGTCGCTCACAGGGGCCGTTTCGGAGTCCATTTCGCCAGGTTAACAATACGGTGGGCGCGTTGTGTCACACTGACCGCTGGCCGGGAGGTATTCGACGTGATGTCGGCAAGGAAGGGTCAGCATGAGCAGCAGCGCATTGATCGCACGGCGGATCGCCGCTTGCAGTGTTGTCGCAGTTGGCTTCTGCGTAGGAATGCCTTCGGCCGCCGCGGATAACCAGTTCTGCTCGGACCATGCGTGTTCGTTCTACTCGCCCACACATGCGATCAGCTGCGAGATCGATTACCAACGCCAAGACATCCCGGACTCGGCATATTGCCAGATCAATTCCGCGCAGCTAGCGCAGTCCACGCATATGGACGCCACGGGAACCTACTCGGTCTGCTCCGGTCAAAGCTGTCTGGGCAATCCCGGTTTGGGTCAGGCCACTCTGGCCTACGGCGAATCGATTGGATTGGGGCCGTTCGGCTGCCGGTCGGAGGTCAGCGGGGTGACCTGTACGGTTTCATCGGGCTGCGGGTTTGCGATATCCAGCTCCGGAATCGTCAAAGTCCCGTAGCGACGGTGGTTACCCGCTCGGGAAGTTCACGTCCTTGGTGACGGACTCCCACTCGTCGATCGACGCCGTGGTCGCAGCGATCTTGTCGCGCATCGCCTTAAGCACGTCGCGGCCGAGTAGTAGCCGCAGCGGCGGATCGTCGAGTTCGGTCACCATCAGCACCGCTTCAGCCACCTTGCGCGGGTCGCCCGGCAGGTGGTCGGCGAACTGCTTGATCAGATCCTTGCGCGCCGCGACGTCGGCGTAGTCGGAGATCGGGGTGTCCGATTCCTTCATCGACCGCTTCGCCCAGTCGGTGCGGAAGGCACCCGGCTCGATGGCGATCACCTTGACGCCCAGCGGACGCACCTCGGTCGCGAGCGCCTCGGTCACCGCTTCCAGCGCGAATTTGGTCGACGAGTAGTAGGCGTTGGGCGGGTTGGCCACCAGGCCGGTCATCGATGAAATGTTGACGATGTGACCCGAGCCGCGAGCGCGCATACTCGGCAGCACCGCCTTGATCATGTCGACGGCACCGAAGTAGTTGACATCAAACAACTTTCGGACCTCGGCGTCGTCACCTTCCTCGACCGCGGACAAATAGCCGTGGCCGGCGTTGTTGACCAGCACGTCGATACCGCCGAACGCCTTGTCGGCCGCCGCCACCACGGCCGCGATCTGGCCGGCGTCGGTGACATCGAGCGCTACGGCCAGGGCGCGGTCCCCGAACTCGTCGCCGAAATCTTGCACGGCATCGGCGCGTCGCGCAGTTACCACCACGCTGTGTCCGGCTTCCAAAGCGGCACGGGCGATCTCCCGCCCGAAGCCGGTCGAGCATCCGGTGATCAGCCAGCGCGCCATGCTAAATCGTCCCTTCCGGAAGGCGCCGCAGGTACGCCTTTCGTCGATCGGCAAGTTCGGCCGCCCGCTCCGCTGGAGTCACCCGGCGTAGGGTCGGCACTTCGGCATCCAGCTGGTCCAGCTTGACGACTCGGCCCCGCGCGCCGAGGTCCTCGCGGGGGCCGGTCGCACCGAACTCCGCCATTCGCAACGTCAGGATGCCTTCGCGCAGACCGTCAGAGTCAATCCAGTTCGCGACACCGGGATCGGCCGGCGCGATCACATAGGTATAGGTGCCGTCATCGTTGGGCACCGACTGCGCCTTGTTGAGGCTTCCGGTGCGGTCGCAGATATCCAGCGTGGTCCCCCAGACATTGCTCAGCGGCACCGTGAAGTATTCCGCACCGCCGTCATTGAGGTCGACCACGAATGCCTCATCCGGCGCCAGGTCGAAGCGGCCCATCACATACACCTGGTTGCGCATCGCGCCGATCTTGTCCGCCGACCACGCCAGGTTGAAATGGTTGGCCGGCATCTTGTACACGCCATGGCTGAGCTTGCCGGTGAAGTTGGCGAAGTATTCCATCATCGCCGCGGTTGCCTGGGCCTGCTGGTCGAGCGTGCGCGCCGGCGTCGCAGGAGGACCGCCAAGTCGTTGCACCTCAATATGATTGGGGTCGTCGCGGCCCCAGTCCAGCAGCACGTCACGAATGTAGAACTCGTGGGCCTCCGCCGAGGTCTGCACATGGTTCGGCCGACCGTTGGCGGGCTCGGCATCCACGGTGATGGTGTAGCTGCCGTCGGAGTCGACCTGCATGGTGCGCCCGTTCAGCACGTTGACGGTGCCCATGTTCGCATCCCACAGGGTGAAGTAGTTCTCGGTCATCCGGTGTTCACCGACCTGGCCGCGGATCTCGTAGCGCTCCTCGCCGGAGATCGGGATCACCCGGTACACGCTGTCGGGATTGTCGATGCCCCAACGCGATCCAGGAATATTTCGACCGTCGACCGGATGCGCCAGCCGGGTGATGCAGGTGACCTTTGGCCGCAATTTGTCCTGGTTGGACGACCACACCGCCGCCGAGAACATCACCTCGGCGAAAGACTCATCGAAGCGCTCTCGCATCGCGTCGGATGCTTTGGCCCGGCCAAGCCAGGTCTGTCCGACCGTGCGGTATGCCGCCTTGATGGTGGGGTGCTCGATCAATTCCAGGGCCGCGAGTTCCTGCTCGCGCTGGGATACCGTCGAGACGGGGTCGTCAGGCATTAACTGTTCCTCACTGCTCGGCATGTCGGAAACGCTTGTTGTACAGAGTGAATCGCTCATCTACTTGCTCGGGGCGCAGACCATAGTTGGCTAGTCCATACGGCGGCCGTGGCGCCTCGCGGGGACGTTCGCCCAGCCATCGACGCATCGCGGCTTCTGCCTCACCCGTCAGCGGCAGGCCGATGGCAGCGTAGACACGCGCTACCTGTCCGATCTGATCGGCCACGGCGTCGTCGAACGCGATGTCGGTGACCCGATTCGCCTCATCCGCCCACCCGTCGCGGATCGCCATGGCACGGTCGTTGGTCCATCCCATCCGTTGTAACCATTGCGCGCCAACACGATGCAAGTCGACGGTATCGGCGTGCATCGCGTGCAATGTCGCGTTCAGGCTCGCTCCAGAAGCGATGGTGGTGCGGGGGTCGCGGTGCATGTGCACGACATGCAGATCGGGGAACTGCGCGCGTAGCAGATCCAGATAGCCCAGGTGCGCCGGGGACTTGAGCACCCAGCGCTCGGCGTGCCAGGCCCCCTCCGGCGACCTCTGGCGTTTCTGCCACTGCAGGAACTGCAGCATGCGGTGCAGGTAGTGGTAGGCGGGGCCGAAGTCCTGCGCGTCCAGCCAGGATCGGTAGTTGGGAAGGTATGCCCCCGATTCGGGGACGTGGGACAAAAACGCATCGGCCAGAAAGACGATCTCTTCTTCGGCCTCGCGCGCATACATCGGGTGGATGGCGAACAGGTCGGGTGCCAGTTCGCGGGATTTCGCCTCCCGCGCTTCGCTGATGGCGATGCGCGGGTCGACTCCGGTGAACCCTTGATCCAGCCGGGGTGCGACTTCAACGACCTCCCAGCCATACGCACAGGCGAAACGCGAGTCGGCGGCCAGCAGTCGCTGCAGCAGCGTGGTTCCGCTGCGCATCATCCCCACCACGACAACCGGCGCTGCGATCTGCTCGTCGAGGATTTCGGGGTGCCGGCGAATCCATTCCTGGGCACGAAGCCGCATCCGCAGGCTGTGCACGATCCCGGAGCGCAAGATGTGTGCCCCGATCGCGTTGAGACCCGCACCGGCGTAATCGTCCAGCAGCACGCTTAGCGGGCGCTCGAATTCGCCGGGGCCCCAATCGGTGAGTGCTTCTTTGCGCTGCGCATCCGCGGCCACCGCGGCGACGTCGAAGGCGCTGGAGTTTTCCACTGGGTCGAATCCTTCAGACGACGTCAGAACTTCAGGTGCTGGCTGACATCGCCGAGCTGGTCGACGAACATGATGCGACTGTCGAACCACCACACGCCGTCCAAGCGCTGAAACGTGTCCTTGTAGTGCCCGGTCACGATTACCTGCAGCGGCAGATCGGGCGTGGCCTGGGTGACGCAGTAGTACGACGTGCTGCGCGCGGTTCCGGCGGCCTCGTCGATGTAGAGCTGCACATTGCTGGTGTTGTGCTTGGTCTTCGGGGTGCCGTCTTCGTAGATCTTGGTGGCCATGTCGTACAACTTCCGCACCCCGGCGCTGCCTTCGAACACGGTCTCGGGCGGACCGTTCTCCACGCCGCAGATCCGGCCGTGCTCAAAAAGCCCTGCCACTGCATCCAGGTCCCCGCCGTCTAGTCGTTCGGCGTAGGTGTAAATCAGGTTGGTGATTTCTATTGCGCTGTCACTCATCTCGAAAACCCTGCATGAACTCGGTTTTCCTCCGTTTTACAGCGGCGCCGGTGCGGCATTCGCCAACAATAGTGGCAGAGTTGACCAGACTTACGGTCATTTTCTTCCGAATAGCCGGTTAGGGTGATCGCCGTGACCTCACCTTGGACGCCGACGCGGCTCGGCGACTTGACCGGCAAGCGAGTCATCGTGACTGGGGCAACCAACGGTGTCGGGCTGGGCACAGCCCACGCTCTTGCCAAAGCCGGCGCCCACGTGATTCTCGCGGTGCGCAACAGCGAACTCGGCAAGCAACGCGCTGCCGAGATCGGTGGCTCCACCGAGGTGGTGAGGCTCGATCTCGCCGACCTGTCGTCGGTGCGCGAGTTCCCCACTCTGATCGACGGCGATGTCGACATCCTGATCAATAACGCCGGCGCGATCACCAACCGCCGTGCCGACACGGTCGACGGGTTTGAGATGACGCTGGGCACCAATCTGCTCGGGCCGTTTGCCTTGACGAACCTGCTGTTGCCCCGGGTGCGATCGCAGATCATCAACGTCGGTTCCGACGCGCACGAATCGGCGACGCTACGACTCGACGACATGCATCTGCGCCAGCACAAATGGACGAGATTGGGATCCTATGCGCAGTCCAAGCTGGCGGTGATGTTGTGGGGGCTGGAGTTGGATCGCCGGCTGCGCGCCGCCGGTTCGCCGTTGGTCACCCAGCTCACCCACCCGGGCTGGGTGGCTTCAAATCTGTCCCACCTTTCCGACTCGCCGCTGATGTCGTTATCGCACAAGGCTGTCAAGGCGGTGGCAGACCGATTTGGCAATGACATCGACGAAGGTGCGGCGCCCACCCTGTTTTGCATCAGCGAACCCGTGCCGCCGGGTAGCTATGTCGGTGTCAGCGGCAGGTTCGGTCTGCGCGGCGCCCCGGCGCTGATCGGGCGCACTGTGCTTGCTTCCGACTACGACGTTGCGGCCCGGCTGGTGGCTTTTGCCGAAAAAGAGACCGGCACAAGGTTGGCGGTGTAGTCATGGGTGAACTCGACAACACCGTCGCCGTAGTGACCGGCGCGGCCAGAGGGCAGGGTCGCAGCCACGCGGTTGCACTCGCCGAGCAGGGCGCCGACATCATCGCCGTTGACATCTGCGCGGATATCGACGCTATTCCGTACCCGCTGGGCACCAAGGCCGATCTCGACGAGACCGTGCGGCTGATCGAGGCCACCGGACGCCGGGCTGCACCGGCGATCGCCGATGTTCGCGATCTGGCGCAACTGGAAGCCGCAGTGCAGCATGGGATCGACACTCTGGGCGAAATCGACATCGTCATCGCCAACGCCGGAGTGGTGGCCATCGGTGACCCAGACACCCGCTCCGAACCGGTGTTCAACACGATCATCGACACCAACCTCAAGGGCGTGTGGCACACGATCCTCGCCGCCGTGCCGTCGGTCGTCCGCAAGGGCCGGGGCGGGTCGGTCGTTTTGATCAGTTCGTCGCAAGGTCTGACCGGTAAAGGCGGTGACGGCAGCGCCGCGATGTTCGCCTACGCCGCGTCCAAGCACGCCGTGCTGGGCATGATGCGCTCGGCAGCGAATGCATTTGCGCCGCATAGCATTCGGGTCAACTCCATACACCCGAGCGGTGTTGCAACCCCAATGATTCTCAACGATTTTGTGGTGAACCGGATGATGGAGAACCCGAACAAGGCCGTCTCGCAGATGCTGCTTCCCGGCGTACCGCTGGTCGAACCCCAGGATGTGACCGAGGCGGTGCTCTGGCTCGTCAGCCCGAGGGCACGCTACGTCACCGGTGTGGCGATACCCGTCGACGCCGGCCATCTCGTCATGTAGGTGTCACTTGATCTGCAACCCGCGCTTGTGCACCCAAAGCACAGCGGCGACGCTGCCCCCCAGCCAGACGCCGAGGGCGACGGCCAGGTGCACGAAACTTTTTGTGTCGCGACCGAATACCGGCCAGATCAACGCGGGCAGCTGCGTCCACAACACGCGACGCTCTACCCCGTTCATCGGGTCGGCGATGTAATACAGCGCATAGGGCAGCGTGAGAGCCAGGATCCAGCCCCTGGTGCGGCGTCGATCCTGACGCTGGCGCCAGCGTCGGATCAGCGGCTCAACACCCACCGGGTGCAGCACCGAGAACAGGTTGCCAACGCCCAGCCAGGACACGATGGGCACCGCAACGGTAGGGATCGTGATGGCCAGGCGCGCCGGTGTTTCCAGCCACAGCGTCAAGCCCACCGCCGCCACCATGTTGGGCAGCCCGACGATCACCAGCAGGGCAAGGTTTTTGACCAACAGAATCCGCCACATCGGCACCCCCGCCCGCACGGCGGTGAGTACGCGGTAGTGATCGGATCCCAATACGTTGGTGGTCGTGACGTCGGCAAGGATCCATGACGAAAAGTAAGTGCCGACCAAGATCACCCAGTCTTGATAACGGCCGGCGGTTAACGGCTGCACCAGCAACCAGCCCACCGCAAAGACCAGGTTCGCCGCCACGCCCATCAACCAGGTGCGCGGCGGGGTGAATGCCCAGCGGATCTCCGATCGCACCGCCGGCCACAGTCGCTGTTGAAAATCCTTGGCGGCCCGCCTTGCCGCGGCCGGACGAGGCGCTGATGCCCGCGCCACAGTGACCAGAGCGGCCCGCACATGTGGGCGCATCGTCGCCGGTAACTCCACCATGCGCTCCCCCACCGAGGCGGTTGCCCGCGCAAATAAACGCTCTATCAATGCTTTTCGCTGCGCGTTGTCGTTCTCAGCTTCCAGATGCGGAACCGTCAGGTTCCGACGCCGGATCGATAAAGCGTCTGTGCAGCTCCAGTGTGAGGACGTGAATCTGGCGGGTGAGCTCGGTGTTGGTCTTCAGCTCCACGTCCTGGGTCTCGAAGTCATGGTCGGCCCTGGCCTGCTGGAAAGCCGCCTGGCGGTTCTGACCGATCATCACAAAGGTCGACAGGAAGATCGCCTCGAGCGACACCACCAGGGTCAACGTCGGCCACGGGCTCTTTTCCAGCAAGAGCATCCACACGCCGAATAACGCCGCATGAATCCAGACGAAGTTCATTGACCCGGCAAATGCCGTGATCCGATCGGCCAGACGCAGCTGAAGCTTCTCGCTTCGTCTCCTGGCTTCTTCGACGACGGCTGGATGGTGCAGCTGAGCGCTGCGCAGCAAGCGGCGCGGAATCAATTGTGGGGTGTGCCGATGGTTGTCGGTCTGTGTTGTCATGCTGAGCCACTCCTTTCGGTGCCATGGCAGCTGTGCGTCTGGCTGTCTGGCATATATCAGGTGGTTTGGATGGGCCGCTGGCTAATCGTAGTGGCCCGGATATCGCTGTTCGGGCAGGCCGCTACGCGCGCGAACGCCCCGATCGGACACACCCCGTCGGGGTTTGAGGGAGCCGCTGGGCCTGATTTGCGCCGCTCACGGCGGGGTTTTGCCTTAAATAGAACGTGTTACAGTTTGCCGACCGCGGCCGATTTTCCCGGACTGCCGGGCAGCGCGCGCAAGGAGGCCCGCATGGATTTCATCGTCGTCGGCTGCGCTTGCCCTAGCGCCGCGAAAATCCCTGTGGCGCAGGAAGTCTAGCGCAATGCCGACCCGAAAGCGTGTCGTCGTCGCGGGACTGGGCGACGTTGGTCTGCTGGCCGCGATCCGGTTGGCCCGGCACGCCGACGTCGTCGGAATCTCGGCCAAGCCTGCGTTGTTGAGCGGCCAGGAACTCGGTGTGCGCCTTTCCCGTCCGGACGATTGGGCCCGCGACTACTGGATTCCGTTCGACAGGTTCCGCGGGTTGGACCGCGTACGGACCGTCCAGGCCGCGCTGACGGGAGTGGACCTGGCGGCGCGAACCGTGTTCGGTCAGGCCAGCGACGGCACTGCCATCGCCGAGCAGTTCGACGCGCTGGTGATCTCGACCGGGGTCACCAATGGCTTTTGGCGACGGCCGACGCTCGAATCGGCCACCGAGATCGGCTCCGGCTTGCGCGCGGCGCACGGTCGGTTGTCTGGTGCCGATTCCGTGATCGTCGTAGGTGGTGGTGCGGCAGCGGTGAGTAGCGCGGTCAATATGGCAACGACGTGGCCCGACAAGCGGATTGACCTCTACTTCCCCGCCGAAGACGCATTGCTTAGCTATCACCCCCGGATCTGGAAACGTATCCGGGGCCGGCTGACCGAGCTGGGTGTGGGTCTGCATCCAGGCCATCGTGCGGTGGTTTCGACCGGCGCCGGTGGTGACGAGATCAGCAATGAACCAGTCCAGTGGAGCACCGGCCAGCCGCCGGCGGCTGCCGACGCCGTGCTCTGGGCGATTGGTCGGGCAGCGCCCAACACCAACTGGCTGCCAGCGGAACTGCTCGACGACGATGGATTCGTTCGGGTGACACCGGAGCTCAGGGTGCCCGGTCACGAGGGCGTCTTTGCGGTGGGAGACGTCGCGTCGACCGATCCTCTTCGCAGCTCGGCCCGCAACCGCGGAGACGCGCTGGTGGCCCATAACATCCGGGCCCAGTTCGCCGGTCGACAGCTGCGCACCTTCCGAGCGCCGGGGCGGCGCTGGGGCTCATTGGTGGGTATCCAGGCCGACGGCTTGGAGGTCTTCCTGCCGACCGGCCAGGCCTTCCGCCTTCCGTCCTGGTCGGTCCAACGGTTGGTGATGCCGTTGGTCGTCCGGTTGGGCATGTATCGCGGCGTGCGGGAAAATCGGCCGCTTCGCTCAGTGGACTCAACCAGCGGCGCTAGTTAATCGCCGCTGCGCGTGCCACGATGATCGCGTGCGAGCGTTCGCCTGCCCGGTGTGCCGTGGTTTCGTGGCATTCGAATCGCACCAGTGCCCGAACTGCCAGGCCGAGTTGGGATTTCACGCGCCGACAAGAACGATGGTGGCAACGTCGTCGGGGTCTGCCGTTGTCGACGGTGGTCGCTGGATCGAATGCACCAAGGCCTCCGACCTCGGCTGCAACTGGCTGGTGCCCGACGAACAACAGGGCCATGCCACTCGGGGACGCTGCCTGCCTGACTCGCTGATCCGGCGTGAACCGCCCGCCGATGACACCATCGCCGTCGAGAAGCTGGTGGCGACCGCGGTCGATCTGCGCAGGCTGACGTATCAGTTGCTCGACCTCGAATTGCCGATAAGCCCGTTTTGGCGGACCGATGGCGGACTCGCTTTCGATCTGTTGTCCAGCTTCAGCTCCGGAGAGCAAATCGTGATCGGTCATGCCGGCGGGGTGATCACCATCGACCTGACCGAGTCTCTAGACGCTTATCGCGAGTCGCTCCGGGTGCGGCTGGGCGAGCCGTATCGCACGGTGCTGGGGCATTTTCGGCATGAGGTCGGCCATTACTACCAAAATCTTCTGGTCGAGACCGGCGAGGGTGTGCGCTTTCTGGACGAATGCCGGGCGCTCTTTGGCGACGAACGTGCCGACTACCAGGCCGAGATCGCCCGGCACTACAAATTCGGGGCGCCCGACAATTGGAGCGACTCCTTCATCTCGGAGTACGCGACGATGCACCCGTGGGAGGATTTCGCGGAGTGCTTTGCGCACTATCTGCACATCACCGACACCATCAACACCGTGGGCGAGGCCGGTTTGGTTCTGGTGGCCGAGCGGGCACGCGTCGCCGTTCCCCGTGACATCGTCCCGCTCGCGTCCTACGCCGACGTCCCCATCGAGCAACTGCTGTATGACTGGAAGTGGTTGGCGCTGTTCTTCAACCGCATCAACACCGCAATGGGCAAACGGCCGCTCTACCCGTTCGAGATCCCGCCCCCGGTGATCCGCAAATTGGGCTTCGTGCACAAGGTGATTCGTCAGGGCGCGCTCACGGCCGGGGCGTTGAATTCCGCATAGCCGCTATCGTCGGTTTCATGGAATGCAGGATCTTCACCGATCCCAGTAACGGCGCTACCTACGACGACCTGCTCCAATCCGCGCAATTGGCCGAAGAGTTCGGCTACGCCGGATTCTTCCTTTCCGACCACTACGCGCCCTTCGCGGGTGACGGTCGGCCAGGTCCGACCGACGTGTGGACGACGTTGGCCGGGCTCGCGCGGGAAACCTCCCGCATTCGGCTCGGATCGTTGGTGTCGTCGGTTACCTTCCGCCACCCGGGGTCACTGGCGATCATCGTGGCGCAGGTAGATGCGATGAGCCGTGGCCGCATCGAGTTCGGCGTCGGCGCAGGGTATTTCGAGCCAGAACACCGTGCCTACGGGCTCCCCTTCCCATCCGTTGGCGAGCGGTTCGACCGGTTGGGCGAGGCGCTGGAACTGATCACGGGTTTGTGGGAGTCGCCTAGCGGGCAGCAGTACTCCTTCTCCGGTGAGCATTATCAACTGCTCGACTCGCCGGCATTGCCCAAACCTTGGCAAAATCCGCGTCCACCAGTCATTTTGGGTGGGACAGGAAAAAAGCGCACGCCCGCGTTGGCGGCGAGATTCGCTGACGAATTCAATTTGCAGACCAGTCGGCGTCGCGCCCCCGGAGACCATCTCAGAAGTGAACTCAAGAGCGAAGACGTCGCCGAGCAGATCCGCTTGGTGCGGGCCGCAGCCAAGACGATCGGCCGGGATCCCGCCGAAATCGTCTTCTCCATGAGTGCGCTCGTCGGAGTCGGCCACACTCCGGGCCAGGCCGCCGCAGCGTTGGACCCGAAATACTTTGGGTCGCAGACATTCGACGGGACCGTCCTGTCGGGCTCGCCATCCGAGATTGTCGACCAGGTCGGCCCCTACGCCGACCTCGGAATCACGCGGGTGTATCTACGCGCGCCCCGCCGTATCGAAACCTTGGCCGGCAATTTCGAGCTCTTCGCGACCGAGGTGCTCCCCCAGCTCGGGGCGGCGCACCGCTGATCGCCGCCGCGTCAGCATTCTCCAGGCGCGCCCGGCGCCCACGCGCGCGAACATCCAGCTCAAGACGAGCCCGCACAGCACTGTGACATTGATTGCCGACATTGATAGCCGCTGGCGTGATTCCAAAGCAGTCGGAATGGGAACACTGGTCGGGTGGCGGGGGCCTTAACTGATGCGTTCGAAAAACTTGTTGATTTGCTGGACTATCCGATGTTCGTCGTCACGGCGCATGCCGACGGCGTCGAGGCTGGTTGCTTGGTGGGTTTCGCCAGTCAAACCAGCATCCATCCGCCCAGGTTTCTGGTCGGTTTGTCCACGAAGAACCACACATTCCGGGTGGCAGCCGACGCCACCCACCTGGCAGTACACGTGTTTGACACCAAGCACGTCGATGTCGTGGAACTATTCGGCGGCCACACCGGTGACAAGGTCAACAAGTTCGACCGCTGCCGCTGGCACTTCGGTCCAGAGCAGACTCCGGTTCTCGATGACGCAGCAGCCTGGTTCGCCGGAAAGATTCTCGACCGCTTCTCGCTGGGTGACCATGTCGGGCATCTGCTGGAGCCGGTGGGCGGCAGCCCGCCGCACGCGCTCGAGCATTGGGTGTCCTTTGGCGACGTCCGCCACCTCGAACCTGGCCACGAAGCCTGATCGATGACCGAATCCCACCTGCACCGTTGCCAGACGGGCACAGTAAACGACGCTCCACGCGTGGGCACCGTCCACGACATCGCCGAACTCGCCGCGTTCTACTCAGAGCCTCCGCAAGGAGTTCGCGTCAACATGATCTTCAGCGCCGATGGCGCCGCCACGTTCGGCGGTCGCGCTGGACCCTTGTCGTCTGAGACCGATCAACAGCTGCTGAAAATCCTGCGGGGGTTCGCCGACGTCGTGCTGGTCGGCGCCGCCACCGCGCGCGCTGAAGACTATGGCCCGGTGCGGCTTACCGAGACTCAACTGGCCCAGCGACACCGGAACGGGCGGATCAAGCCACCCCCGATCGCGGTCATCAGCCGGACCGGCGAACTGCCGACCAGGCTGGTGAGCAACCCTGACCAGCCTCCACTATTGGTGACCTGCGGGCAGTCCCCAGCGCGTCATGACGTCGTCGGCGACCAACGCTGCGGAGTGTTGGTGGCAGGCGAGGGCTCGGTGGATGTGGTGCGCGCCATCGCGCTGCTGCGTTCACACGGTCTGTCCCGCGTCCTGTGCGAGGGCGGACCGACGCTGCTCGATGAACTGGTGAACGCTGACGCTGTCGACGAGATCTGCGTAACGCTGGCGCCCAAGTTGGTCGCGCACCAACCGGTGGGGTTGCGACGACGGCCGTCGCCGTTGTCGATGCCCACCATGCTGCGACTCGAACACGCACTGACCTACCAGGACTATGTGTTTCTGAAGTACTGCCGCTGATCGTCTGCACAACCGATGCCCTGCTGGCCACCCGCGCCCGGGTGTTACCCGCGTGGGTAACCGCGTCGGACGGTGCGGTCGAGAATGCCCAGGGTCGCGCGCAACGCGCCCTCGGAAATCACCGGGAAAATCCCGGCGTCGCGCCACTTGGGGTCGATGTTCGACCAGTCGTAGAACGAGGTGACCACGGTGGTCGCCGGATCTTCGCTCGGCTGGAGCCGACAGCCGTAGACGTGCCCAATCTGGGGACGAAGCTGGCCCAGAATCGTCCACGCGATGAGTCGATCTTGTTCAAATTCCCTGATCTCGACGGTGACGTCGTACTTGCCGAGTTGCGGATAGTCGTTCAGCGCCTCACGGTCCATGTGGACCACGAAGCTGTCGCCGGCGGTGCGTACCGAATCACCGTCGGCGTCTTGGAGCATCCCGGTTGAATCGATCGCGACGTGCCCCTGCGGGTCGCATAGCACCGCGAAGATATCGGGGGCGGGTGCCGCGATGGTGCGTTGGATCTCGATGCGTTCGGTCATTTAGTCCTCGCAACCAGCGTGAATAGATTCGCCGCTCACTCTACGACGCATGACATTGGCCGTTGTCCACGCGCCATTGGTCGCCGCAGAAACCCGGCGGCCCGCCTGCTTCGAATCGCGCTCGCGGCGGTGCTGTGCCACCGTTGATCATGGCGCTTTGGAACTCTTTGGCACCCCGACCCGGGCCGCCGACGCGAGCTCGCAGCGCCTGCCTGGTTTCGGCGCGCTGACACAACTTCAAACTCCCATCGAACTGCCTGTGCGACAGCATCTTTGGCCGTTCGGCAACTGGATCTTCGCGTACAGACAGGAGGACCATCGACCAGGTGAGCAATTCAGACGATGAGAGCGACTACCGCAATTTGGCGGTGAAGGAGCTGCGGCCCAACGAAGTTCATTGGGCGCTCAACCACGATGCCGTGCACGGGATCGCCTACGCGTTCAAGAATCCCGTGGCCGTCGCCAAATCCGGCGACGATCCGGAGGACGACAGAACGACATACCTGGTAAGGGTCAGGCGTGACGACCTAGCCGAGGCACTGACAAAAATCAACGAGTGGGTCATCGAAAATCCCGGTCCGTCCGGGATCCACGCGTACGGCTTCCTCAGAGCGCTGTCACGGGAGGGACTCAGCGAACGCAAAGCAGGTGACGAGGAGCGCCGTTAGGACCGCCCTGACGCCTATTCTCCCCGGTTATCGATTTGCTGGGATTCTCTCTATTCACCATGTCCCGGAATAGCGGGAACCATTAGCCTTATGCAGGCCACGGCGTATTCGTGTTCGGCGCATGCGGCAGGCGGGGGCGCGACGTTGCGTCTAGTCGGTTTGCGGCACGCGGTTGGCGGGTGAGGAGTCGGCGATGGGTGACACGGACGCGGATCCGCGGGTGGGTTCGCAGTTCGGCCCGTATCTGCTGCGACGGCTGGTCGGTCGCGGCGGAATGGGCGATGTCTATGAGGCCGAGGACACCGTGCGCGAGCGAATCGTGGCGCTGAAACTGATGTCGCAGACGCTCTCCAACGATCCGGTCTTCCGCGCACGCATGCAGCGTGAGGCCCGTACCGCAGGTCGTCTGCATGAACCCCATGTCGTCCCGATCCACGACTTCGGGGAGATCGACGGGCAGCTTTACGTGGACATGCGGCTGATCGACGGCTCAGACGTGGCCACCCTGCTGAGCCGGTCCGGGCCGCTGACGCCCCCGCGGGCCGTGGCGATTGTGCGACAGGTCGGCTCGGCACTCGACGCGGCACACGCCGCCGGGGTACAGCATCGCGATGTCAAACCGGAAAACATCCTGATCAGCGGGGATGACTTCGCCTATCTGGTCGACTTCGGAATCGCCAGTGCCGCGTCAGACGAAAAGCTGACCCAGATCGGCACCACGGTAGGCACCTTCAAATACATGGCCCCGGAGCGGTTCAGCGAAGCCGAGGTGACCTACCGGGCCGACATCTACGCGTTGGCCTGCGTGTTGTACGAGTGCCTGACCGGGTCTCCGCCGTACCAGGGCGACCAGGTTTCGGTGATCGGTGCGCACCTCAACCAGGCCATCCCGCGGCCCAGCGCCACGCGGCCCGGCATTCCGACCGCGTTCGACGCCGTGATCGCTCGCGGCATGGCGAAAGACCCGGCCGACCGCTACGCCAACTGCGGCGAACTGTCAGCAGCCGCCTACACGGCGCTGGCCAGCCGCGATCAGGATCGCGCCACCGATATTTTGCAACGCAACCAGGCCCCTGGACTGCCCGCCGCGTTCGCCGGCCAGCAGCCCAGCGGATTTACGCCCGCACCGCCCGCACTGGCAACCCACGCCCCACCGCACGGCCCGGTGTGGCCCACGTCGGCCACCGGTGGACCTGGCGGACCGATGCCGCAGCAGACCGGGTGGCCAGCCCCGCCCGCCTGGACCACGAGTGATCCGGGTAGCGCGCTGGGCTCGGCGTGGGGGCAACCATCTCCCCAACGACGACGCAATCCCTGGATGTGGGTTGTTGTTGCTGCCACCGTCGTCATAGCCATCGTCAGCGTGGCGCTGGTTGTCGCTCACCCGTGGCGGTCGTCGTCGACTTCATCCCGGCCGTCCTCGTCGCCACCGCCGCCGTCGGACGCGGTAGCGCTGCGGGTGCTCGATGACGGCGTCTTCGTGGGGAGTTCGGCGGCACCCGTGACCATCGACATCTTCAACGAACCGATCTGCCCCCCGTGCGGCAGCTTCATCAGGTCGAACGCGGGCGACATCGACACCGCGGTTAGCAACAACAAGCTCGCGGTGCGCTACCACCTGCTCGATTTCCTCGACGACAAGTCGCACAGCAAGAACTACTCATCTCGCGCCGTGGCGGCCACGTATTGCGTTGCGGCGCAGAATGACCCGAAGCTGTACATGAATTTCTATTCCGGCATATTCGCCAGCAACTTCCAGCCCGCAGAGGGGGCCGTGGAAGACCGCACCGACGGCGAATTAGCCCAACTGGCAAAGACCGTCGGTGTCGACCCCACCGTGGTCAACTGCATCAAATCCGGAGACCAGAACAGCACCGCCAAAGCCAAAACCGAAGCCGGCGACGCGACACTGGCCGGACTCAACGCCAATGGCACACCGTTCGTGTGGGACGGCACCAAGGCGGTGAACTACCAGGATCCAACCTGGCTTACCAAGCTGCTGGGCTGAACGCGGCCAAAAGCATTGCGGCGCTTGTACAGTATGGCGAAGCTCAGGCACCCGATACGGCGCCTGCCCGCAAACGGCTTTGCTGAAGGCATAGTCATTCCTCTCCGCGGTCAATAGGAGTCGGAGGCGTCGGTCAGGAGCTTATCCGCCTACCGACGCACCTGTGGAAATGGCGCTCCCGCGAACCGCTACCCGTTTGCCCACGGACAATTCGCCCACTAACAGTACGACGGCGGCGTTATCGAATCATTTTGGGGCAGAAAGAAAAACAATCGCCGAAGCACGGGGTGCAGGACCCCGATTTCGAGCGGCAGGATGTTGCCTTTGGTTAACCGAAAGTTACCCCGTGCTTTCGGCGACGTAGGCCATATCGCAAATTCACAAGCTCGCCCGTGTGGTTTCGGGTAATGTCCGCAACATCATCAATACCGGCACGAAGGACAGCCGTGACCTCGAAGGACCAGCCGATCAGCGGGGCCGCGGTGGGTCTGTCCATCGACGAAGCCACCACACGTGTAACGATCGGCGAACCAGCGCCGAATTCGAGCTAATGATGTCGTGTCAGGAAACCGCAGCAACATGATGACTGCGGAGGAGCATTGGCGTTAACCGCCTTGGGGCCAAGAGGACTCAGCAGCGAGCCGCCGCGCAGCGACGCCCGCCTCGTCCGCCGCCGTGTCGACGCCGGCGTACCCAACCAACGACGGCTAGCAACGGGGCAACGATGACTTCTTCCATTCCGGGTGAGGGCCCCGACGAGCCGCTGGGCTTCCTCATCGTCGACGATGGTGGTCCGCAACGCAGCGTGCCGATTTTCGACCAGATGTTCGTCGGCCGTGAGTGTGTGGGGATCAACGAGTCCCGCCGGCTGGTGATCCGCGATCCCGAGATCTCCCGCAACCACCTGGAAATCCGGCTGGACGCCGTGTCTGACCAGGCTTTCGTCATCGATATCAGCACCAACGGCACCTTGGTCAACGGGTTACGGCTGGAACGCGCGGTTCCGCTGCCGATCAGGCCCGGCGACGAGATCCGGATCGGTGACGTGGCAATGACCTTCCGCTCACAGCGGTTCGCGGGCGTCGACGTCGGCGGCCTGCCGGGCCTCACCCGGACCCGGATCAGCCAGACCGCGATGGTCATGGTCGTCGGCGACATCATCAACTACTCAACGATTTCCGAAGTCACCGACGATCAAGTCATCGCGCAGAGCCTGCACACCCTCTGGCATGAAGTGGGCGGTGTCCTGCAGGCCCATCGCGGCACGCTCAATCACTACGCGGGCGATGCGATATTCGCGATCTGGGAGGCGAGCCGGTTCGCGGATGCCGGTGAGCGGGCGATCGATTTCGCGATCGAGGCGAATCGTCTTGTCTACGAGCTCGCTCCCCAACTGCCGCTGCGCAGTCCGGACGGTTCACCCATCCGGATGGGCTGGGGCGTGGTGGCCGGCACGGTCGCACTCGCTGCCATGACGAGATCGGTGGAGGCGGTAATTGGCGATTCCACCAACGTGGCGTTCCGGTTGGCCGGCCTGGCCGGACGCCAAGGGCGGGCAGCGGTAATGGTGACGTCAGGCGTGCGCCGCACGGTTGAGGCCATCTACAGGTGGGGCGAGGGCGAAGAAGTCGAACTCAAGGGTCGTCGCGGCAAGGAGACGGTATTCCCTGCCTTTGGCCGCGAGACCTCCGGTTCGGGCACTGCGCCCGGCAGAAGCGATGTCGTTACTCAAGACGCCGCGGTCCCGGACGGCATTTCAGAGCCGACCGCGGAATTGCCCATCCATAAAACCGACTGAGCCGCTTCGGCTTCACTTGAGGAGATCAACGATGGATCTCGGAACTTCTCAGGCAGAACGTAGCCCGAGCGACACCGACGGCCACACCGATGCCGCGACCCCTGCCAACGGAACCCGCTCCGGCCGACGGCGCCTGGTAGGTCCACTTACCGTGCGACGGTCGCCGACGTCGACGGCCGTGCTGTTGGTCGCGGCCTTCGGTGCCTTCCTCGCCTTCCTCGACTCGACGATCGTGAACATCGCGTTCCCCAACATCCAGAAATCATTTCCGACTTACACCATCAGCAGCCTGTCCTGGATCCTCAACGCCTACAACATCGTCTTTGCGGCCTTCCTGGTCGCGGCGGGCAAGTTCGCCGACTTGCTGGGGCGCAAGCGGTTGTTCATCTGGGGCGTGCTGCTGTTCACGGTGGCGTCCGGGTTGTGCGCGGTTGCCGGCACCGTCGAACAGTTGGTTGCTTTCCGGGTGCTGCAGGGCGTCGGTGCCGCGCTGCTGGTGCCGGCGTCTCTCGCGCTGGTCGTCGAGGGATTCGACGTCGCGCGCCGTGCACACGGAGTGGGGCTCTGGGGTGCGGCGGCGGCCATCGCGTCAGGCCTGGGGCCGCCGATCGGCGGAGCGATCGTGCAGGTGTCGGACTGGCGATGGGCGTTCCTGGTGAACCTGCCGCTGGGCATCCTGGCGGTGGTGGTGGCCCGGCGCCATCTGGTCGAGAGCCGCGCTCCGGGTCAGCGGCGAGTACCCGACCTGCGCGGGGCGGTGCTGCTGGCGGCGTCGCTGGGGCTGCTGACCCTCGGTTTGATCAAAGGGCCGGACTGGGGCTGGTCCAGCGCAGCCACCATTGGGTCGTTCGCCGCCGCTGCCTTCGCCTTGGTCGGATTCGTGCTCAGCTCGCGCCACCATCCCGCACCGCTGATCGAGCCCGCGTACCTGCGCATCCAGTCGTTCTTCGTCGGCAACGCGTTGACCGTGGTCGCGGGCGCGGGCTTCTATGCCTACCTGCTAACTCACGTGCTGTTCCTGAACAATGTGTGGCGCTACAACCTGCTCGAGACGGGCCTTGCCGTCGCACCGGCCGCGCTTATCGCGGCCGTCGTCGCCGCGGTGCTCGGCAAGGTCGCCGACCGCCGCGGGCACCGCTTGATCATCTTCGTCGGCGCGTTGATCTGGGCCGGCAGCCTGGTGTGGTACCTGGAGCGCGTCGGGACGCATCCGGACTTCCTCGCCGACTGGCTGCCCGGACAGGTACTGCAGGGACTCGGTGTGGGCGCCACGCTGCCGTTACTCGGCAGCGCCGCCCTGGCCCGGATCGCCAAGGGCGGCAGCTACGCGACCGCGTCGGCGGTGGTGAGCAGCAGCCGCCAGCTCGGCGCCGTCATTGGGGTCGCGTTGCTGGTAGTCCTGATCGGCACACCGACTCGGGGCGAGGCCGTTGAGGCGCTGCGACGAGGGTGGGGAATGGCCGCGGTCTGCTTCGTGGCTGTCGCGATCGGCGCGTTGTTCCTGGGCCGCACCAACCACGGTCCCGCCGCGGAGGTCGAGCCCGAGGCGGTGCCGCGGATTGCGACCAGACCGTCCGCGCCGGTGACGGCAGCGGTCGACGCGATGCCGGCACCCGCGCCCGATGCGGACCTGTTCGAGAACCTCCCCCTCTTCGCGGGGCTCAACCCGGAACCGCTGTCCGAGCTTCGGCGTACCACCAAGGACGTTGAGCTCGAAGCCGGCTCTTACCTCTTCCACGCAGGCGATGTCGCCGACTCGCTTTACGTCGTGCGCAACGGCCGCCTGCAGGTGCTGCAGGGCGACGTCGTGCTCCGAGAATTAGGCCGGGGCGAGGTAATTGGCGAGCTCGGTCTGCTCACTGGCGCTCCGCGGTCGGCCTCGATCAAGGCCCTACGTGACTCGACGCTGGTGCGCCTCACGAAGGCCCAGTTCGACAAGATCGCCGACGCGGGCGTGCTGGGTGCGCTGGTCCGCGAACTGGCCACTCGGCTGCACCAGTTGCCGCCCCCGGCCGTATCGCGCTCTGCCGCACCGGACGTGGTCGTGGCAGTGGTCGGTGTCGACGCCGGTGCACCAGTAGAGAAGGTCGCCAACGGATTGCTACGCATGCTGTCCAGTTACGTCCGGGCGGTGGATCCGGGCCGGGTCGACCGCGAAGGGCTGGAGCGTGCAGAGCGATCCGCGGACAAGGTGCTGTTGCAGGCGGGCGTGGATGACGCGCGCTGGCGAGACTTCTGCTTGCGCGCGGCCGACCGGATCGTGCTCGTCGCCGGAGATCCGGCGCCACCATCGGCCCCGCTGCCGGCGCGAGCCACCGGCGCGGACTTGGTGCTGGCCGGCCCGACCGCCAATCGAGAGCACCGACGCGCGTGGGAATCGCTGTTGACGCCGCGGTCGGTGCACACGGTTCGTCCTGGGGCCTCGGCCGAGGACCTGCGCCCACTCGCCGCGCGCATCACGGGCCGCTCTGTCGGGTTGGTCCTCGGCGGTGGCGGTGCACGCGCGTTTGCCCACCTCGGGGTGCTCGAGGAGCTACATGCGGCCGGGGTGGTGGTTGACCGCATCGCCGGCACCAGCATGGGGGCGATCGTCGGAGCGCTGGTGGCCAGCGGTCTGGACCCAGCAGGCGTGGACGCCTACGTGTACGAGTACTTCATCCGCACCAACCCAATGACGGACTTCACCGTGCCGGTCAAGGGACTGACCCGGGGGACGCGCATCCCTGCCCTGTTGCGTCGGGCTTACGACGGGCGACTGGTGGAGGAGCTGCCGAAGGAGTTTCGCTGTGTCAGTGTCGACCTGCTGAGCCGTCGGGCCGTCGTGCACCGACGCGGCCTGCTCGCCGACGCCGTGGGGTGTTCAATGCGGCTGCCCGGCGTGTTTCCGCCCTACGTTCATGGCGGGGCACTGCACGTGGACGGGGGCGTGCTCGACAACCTTCCCGTCTCGGCGCTCTCGGGTGACGAAGGCCCCCTGATCGCGGTGGCAGTTGGTTTCGGCGGCGAAGGGGCGCCGCTCTCCGCCACTCAAACTGCCGGTTCCCCAAGGGTTCCCGGGATCGCCGAAACCCTGATGCGCACGATGATGATGGGCAGCGGGCTGGCGGCGGCGACCACGTTGGCCCAGGCTGACGCCGTGATCCGACCCAGCACCCGCGGCGTCGGGCTGCTGGAGTTTCACCAGATCGACCAAGCCCGCGAGGCCGGCCGGGCCGCAACCCGTGAG
>Ga0208987_1000029_pt1 | contig 37594 bp, 36 predicted proteins | sample MedBloCARef_O2_FD_187845 | JGI IMG/M metagenome (GOLD analysis project Ga0208987, IMG submission 187845) | Forest soil microbial communities from El Dorado National Forest, California, USA - Mediterranean Blodgett CA Ref_O2 (SPAdes) (version 2) | ecosystem: Environmental > Terrestrial > Soil >... | reverse complement strand
GCGTATCCCGGCGAGACGCTCAAGGTGGGCATCTGGAAGGAAGACAACCGCTTCCTGGCCAGCGTTACCGCGCCGGCGCGCGGTAACGTCGTGGTGCTCAGCGGCGTCGAGTTGGTGCCGGCGTAGCCCGCTCGTTGTCCCAGCAGTCACATCAGTACCGGCGAACCGGCCCATGACCGGCGCGGAGCGTGAAGTTAGTCTCACTCTCGGCCGCGAACGTGAAACTAACTTCACGCTCGGGTAGACAACGCTGTCCTGACGCGACGGACGATGTCGGCTGGCCGGTCACCCGCCACGACGCGAATCAAAATCCAACCCCGGTGTTGCAACCTCTCTAATCGCCTGATGTCCCAGTTGTATTGCGATCGGTCGCTGCGGTGGTGATCGCCGTCATACTCGACGGCTACTTTGACGTCCTCCCACCCCATGTCCAAATACGCAATCGCACTGCCGAATTCGTCGAATACCGGAATTTGGGTCTGCGGCCGCGGCAATCCAGCCTGCACAAGAACTAGCCGCAACCATGTCTCTTTCGGAGACTGGGCTCCGGGGTCGAACAAACTGATTGCAAGGCGCGCTCGTGCGATACCTCGACGTCCTGGGTATCGCTGAGCCAACAGCTCCACGTCGGCGGCTTTGATGTCCGTCGCGCGTGCCAATGCATCAATGGCAGCGACCCCACTCGTGGTTGGATACCAGCAACCGAGATCGAGTGCCGTCCGGGTCGGCGAACTTACCGGGACACCGTCCACAATGACGATTTCGTCTTCCCCTATGCGGTCCCCTCGGGTACGAAGGCCCGGCAGCCTGTGCCGGTTTTCGTGGAATAGCTCCACCGTTGTTGTGTCGCCTACCCACTTGCTGCCATGCAGAGCGGCCGCCGCGAAGCCTGCGACAACTCCTTGCCGCTTGGCCCAGAGCCATCCCGCCTTCGCGCGCAGTGCGGCGGTGACTTGTGTGTCCGGATCGACATACACGTCCCGGAACACCCGGGTGTAACGAGCAGCTAGCTGGCCCCTGGTCAGCAGGCCTGCGGCTATAGCCTCACTGCCCACGAATGGCCCACCCATGGCGGCAGCGTCGCATGCCGCACGGCACCCGTCACTTCACTCGCCGAGTGTGAAGTTAGTTTCACTCTCGGCCGCGAACGTGAAACTAACTTCACGCTCGGCGCAGCGGGGAGAAAGGGCGGGTTAGCCGAGGATTAGGCCGGAGGTCGGCACGCCGGTACCGGCGGTGACGAGCACATGCTCGACGTCGGGCACCGGGTTCACCGAGGTCCCCCGCAATTGCCGGACCCCTTCGGCGATGCCGTTCATGCCGTGGATGTAGGCCTCGCCGAGTTGACCGCCGTGGGTGTTGATGGGCAACCGGCCGCCCACCTCGACAGCACCGTTGGCGATGAAATCCTTGGCTTCACCCCGGCCGCAGAATCCCAACTCCTCCAACTGAATCAGGGTGAACGGCGTGAAGTGGTCGTAGAGGATCGCGGTCTGGATATCGGTCGGCGACAGACCCGATTGCTGCCACAGCTGCTGACCCACCAGACCCATTTCGGGCAGGCCCAATTCGGGGCGGTAGTAGCTGACCATCGTGTACTGGTCCGGGCTGGAGCCCTGCGACGCCGCCTCGATGATGGCCGGCCGCTGCTTGAGGTCCCGCGCCCGCTCGGGCGACGTCACCACGATGGCCACCGCCCCGTCGGTCTCCTGGCAGCAGTCCAGCAGCCGCAACGGCTCCGCGATCCACCGCGAATTCTGGTGATCGTCAATGGTTATCGGCTTCTCGTAGAAGTAGGCCTTCGGGTTCTTCGCGGCATGCTTGCGGTCGGCCACCGAGATGGCGCCGAAGTCGCGGCTGGTCGCGCCGGACCAGTGCATGTACCGCTGGGCGATCATGGCGACTTGCGCTGCCGGTGTCGACAGCCCATGCGGATACGAGAAGGAGTTGTCGGCAGCCGTCGAATCAGCCTGCACGCCAGCATTTCCCGCCAAGCGGGTCTGCACCTGGCCGAACCGCATACCGGACCGCTCGTTGAACGCCCGGTAGGCCACCACGACATCGGCCACACCGGTGGCGACCGCCATTGCCGCGTGCAGGATGGTCCCACACGCGGCACCGCCGCCATACCCGGTCTGGGCGAAGAACTTCAGCTCGCCAATGCCGGCCGCGCGCGCTACCGCCGTCTCGTTGTTGGTGTCCATCGTGAAGGTGGTCAGCCCGTCGACATCGGCGGGGCTCAGCCCGGCGTCGTCGAGGGCGTTGCCCACCGCCTCGGCCGCCAGCCGCAGCTCGCTTCGTCCGGAGTCCTTCGAGAAGTCGGTAGCGCCAATGCCGACGATGGCAGCCTTACCCGACAACATTACGCGTCCCCAATCGTGAGCGTGGTGGTCGCGATGACGTGATCGCCAAGGCTGTTGCTGCCCACGACCTTTACCGAGATCAGGCCATTGTCCACAGCGGTCACCTCCCCGGCGAAGGTCACCGTGTCGTAGGCGTACCAGGGCACTCCCAACCGCAGCCCGATCGACTTGATCAACGCCGATGGCCCGGCCCAGTCGGTGATATAGCGCTGCACCAGCCCGGTGTCAGTCAGGATGTTGACGAAGATGTCCTTCGACCCCTTCGACTGCGCCAGGTCGCGGTCGTGATGCACGTCCTGAAAGTCGCGAGTGGCCAGGGCCGTCGAGATGATGAACGTGGGGTCACCGTGCAGCTTGAGCTCGGGTAGCCGAGTGCCTACTTCAACAACCGGTGCACTCATGCGTCAGGCTCCCAGGCATAGAGGGTCCACTCGGGGCCGGAGTCACCGGCCGGGAAGTCGATATACGTTGCGTGGACCGGCATTCCGATCGCGACCTTGGCGTGGTCGACGTTGCGCAGCTCGCCAAGCATGCGCACGCCCTCCTCAAGCTCGACCAAGGCGATGACGAAGGGCAGGGTGCGACCCGGCACCTTGGGCGCATGGTGCACCACGAAGCTGAATACGGTGCCCTTGCCTGCGGCCACCACGTAATCGATCGGTTCAGCTTTGTCCTGCCACACCGCCGGTACCGGCGGATGCTGCAAGCTGCCATCGGGCCGCCGCTGGATGCGCAACTCGTGCGCGGTGACGCCCTCCCAGAAGAACGCGGTGTCCCGCGACAGCGCCGGCCGCATCAAGGCGTCGGGGTCGAGGTCAGCGGGAACTGCGCCCTGCGCGGGTGCGTCAGAGTCGCGTGGCTTGAATTTGAGGATGCGCCAATTCATCTCAGCGACATCCTCATCGCCGACCCGCCAGACGATGTGCTGGTTGATGAAAAAGCCCTCACCGAGCCCGGTCTGCTTGGGACCGACCACATCGCCCATCTCCGATGAGATGCTGACTTCTTCACCGGGCCGCAGATAGCGGTGATAGGTCTGCTCGCAGTTGGTGGCGACCACACCGACGTAACCGGCACCGTCGAACAACTCCATCATGGGACCCATGGGGTCGTCCTTTGGACGCTCTCCCCCTAGACCGAACATCGTCCAAACCTGAATCATGGCCGGAGGGGCGACAATTCCCGGATGGCCGACGGCGCGGGCGGCGGTCTCGTCCACATAGATCGGATTGCGATCTCCGAGGGCCTCGACCCAGTTGTTGACCGTCGGTTGGTTCACCGGGTCCCGGCCGACGCGCGGCTTCGCTCCGCCAGCCGCCTTGATTTCGGCGATGGCTTCCTGAATATCGGTCATCTGGGCACCCTCGGCACTTTGAGGCCGGACGCCGCGATCATCTCACGCATGACTTCGTTCACGCCTCCACCGAAGGTGATTACCAGGTTGCGTTTGGTCTGCGAGTCCAGCCATTCGAGCAGTTCGGCGGTGTCCGACTCGGCCGGGTTACCGTACTTGCCGACGATTTCCTCGGCCAGTCGCCCGATGTACTGAATACTCTCGGTGCCAAAGACTTTCGTCGACGCGGCATCAGCCACGTTGATGTCCTCACCGGCGGCGGCGACCTGCCAGTTCAGCAATTCGTTGACCCGCCACATCGAATAGATCTCACCGAGCGCCCGTTTGACGTCGTCGTGATCGATCGGGGTGACGCCGTCGGCGCCGGGCTTGGATGCCCAGTCGTGCACCCGGTCGTAGATGCCAGCGGTGCGGCCCGCCGGACCGAGCATTACCCGCTCGTTGTTCAGCTGGGTGGTGATCAGTCGCCAGCCGCCGTTCTCCTCGCCGACCAGCATATCGGCGGGCACCCGCACGTCGTTGTAGTACGTGGCATTGGTGTGGTGGGCCCCGTCGGACAGGATGATCGGCGTCCACGAGTAGCCGGGATCCTTGGTGTCGACGATCAGGATCGAAATACCTTTGTGCTTAACGGCTTCCGGGTCGGTACGGCAGGCCAGCCAGATGTAGTCGGCGTCGTGGGCGCCGGTGGTGAAGACCTTCTGGCCGTTGACGATGTACTCGTCGCCGTGGCGCACGCCCGTGGTCCGCAACGACGCCAGGTCGGTGCCCGCCTCCGGCTCGGTGTAGCCGATCGCGAAGTGCACCTCACCGGCCAAGATCGCCGGCAGGAACTTCTTCTTTTGCAACTCGCTGCCGAACCGCTGCAGCGTCGGGCCGACCGTCTGTAGCGTCACCGCCGGCAGTGGCACATCGGCTCGATGTGCCTCGTTGACGAAGATCGATTGCTCGATCGGCCCGAAGCCGTGGCCGCCGAACTCTTTTGGCCATCCGACGCCGAGCTTGCCGTCCTGGCCCATCCGCCGGATCACCGCGCGGTAAGCGTCGTTGTGCCGGTCGGACTCCATCGCTTTCGCCTCGTCGGACGAAATCAGATTCTGGAAGTACTCACGTAGCTCCGCCTGCAGCTGACGCTGCTCCGGAGTCAAATCTATGAACATTGCGCTCCCACCAGATCGAGGCGATGCGAAGACCCACCCAGCAGCCTGGACAGGTCTTTGATCGAGGAGTAGTACCGGTGCATCGGATAGGTGATGTCCATCCCCATGCCACCGTGCAGGTGGTGGCAGAGCTGCATCACGCGCGGCGCCTGAGACGTCACCCAGTAGCCGAGCACGTCCAGATCCTTGTCGGCATCCCGATCTTCGGACAACCGCCAGATCACCGACTTCGCCACCAAATCAATGGTGCGCGAAGCGATATAGATCTCAGCGAGCTGTGCGGCCACGGTCTGGAAAGTCGACAATGGCTTGCCGAACTGCTTGCGGTTGGCCACGTAGTCGGCCGTCAATCGCAGCGCGCCGGCCACCAGCCCGTCGGCGTAGGCACCGATCGCCGCCAGCGCCAACTGGTTCACCCGGTGCGCCGTCGCGCCCGCAAGCACGTCAGAGTCGGGGACCGCGACGCCGTCGAAAGTCACCGCGTACTCGTCTGAACCGTTCGACGTCGGCGTGCGGACCAATCGCACACCGTCCGCCTTCGGCGATACCACTACCACCGCGTTGTCGGCCGTGACGATTATCCACTCGGCTTGCTCGGCATATGCCACACCGACTTTGGTGCCCGACAGCCGACCATCGGCGAACGTGGTGGCTGGCCTGTCGGGCAGCGCGGTGCCGGGCTCGTTGAGCGCCGCCGTCAACACGCCGCCCTTGGCGACGCCGGCCAGGAAGCGATCCTGTTGTTCGTCGGAGGCCAGGTCGACCAGCGGCACAACGGCCAGGCCCAGCGTCGCGAGTGCCGGCGTGATAGCGCCATGGCGACCCACTTCGGTCAGCACCGTCCCGACCTCGGACAGACCCACACCGTCGCCGCCGAGGCGCTCCGGCACCGGCAGTGCCGCGACGCCTCCGTCGACCAAAGCACTCCAGCCCAAGTCGCGTTCCATCACCGATGTGACCACATCGGCAACAGCCTGCTGTTCCGCGGTGAGTTCGAAGTCCATCAGGACGTCACCGCGGGATTGTTGGTGTAGTCGACCTGCCAATGCTTGATGCCGTTGAGCCAGCCCGACCGCAACCGCTCGGGCGTCGAGAGCGGCTTCAGGTCCGGCATGTGGTCGGCCACGGCGTTGAAGATCAGGTTGATCGTCATCCGGGCCAGGTTCGCACCGATGCAGTAGTGCGCGCCGGTGCCACCGAATCCGACATGCGGATTCGGGTCACGCAGGATGTTGAACGAGTTGGGGTCATCGAAGACCTCGTCGTCGAAGTTGGCCGACCGGTAGGACATCACCAGCCGCTGCCCCTTCTTGATCTCGACACCGTTCAGCTCGGTGTCCTCGTTGGCGGTCCGCTGGAATGCCGACACCGGGGTCGCCCACCGGACGATCTCGTCGGCGGTTGTCGACGGGCGTTCCTTCTTGAAAAGCTCCCACTGATCCGGGTTGTCCGCGAAGGCGATCATTCCGTGGGTGATCGAATTGCGAGTGGTCTCGTTGCCTGCCACCGCCAGCATGATGACGAAGAAACCGAACTCGTCGTCGGAAAGCTTCTCCCCGTCGATGTCGGCCTGGATCAGCGTGGTGACGATGTCGTCGGTCGGGTTCTTGCCCCGCTCGTCGGCCATCGCCATCGCGTACATGATCAGCTCCATCGAGGACTGAGCGGGATCGACGGTGGCGTATTCGGGATCCTCGCCGCCGGTCATCTCGTTGGACCAGCGGAACAGTTTGTCGCGATCGTCCTGCGGCACGCCAAGCAGGCCGGCGATGGCTTGGAGCGGAAGCTCGCACGAGACCTGCTCCACGAAGTCACCGCTGCCCGCGGCCGCCGCGCTCTTGGCGATGTTCTGCGCTCGCTGCGCGAGCTCGTCCTCCAGTCGACCGATCGCGCGGGGGGTGAAGCCGCGGGAGATGATCTTGCGCAGCCGGGTGTGGTGTGGCGCGTCCATGTTGAGCATGACGCTGCGCTGCAGTTCGACGGAGTCGCGCTTCATCTCCTTGGGCCATGTCGGGATGGCGCCGTTCATCCAGCTGGAGAAGACGTCACTGCGGCGCGACACCTCCTTGACGTCGGCGTGCTTACTGAGGAGCCAGTAGCCGTTGTCCTCGAAGCCTCCGCAGCCGTCGGGTACGTCGACCCAGTGGATAGGTTCGGACTCGCGGAGCTGGGCGAGTTCCGTTACCGGAAGTCCGACCAGGTTGACGTCGGGATCAAGGAAGTCGAAGTCAGCCGAAATTTGAGCGGGTGCCATTGGGTTTCTCTCCTGAATTACAACGTGTTCTAGTGCCAGTAAAACATGCCTCCACCGCAGACAAAAGGCGCTAAGGCATCCTCGCTTGTCAGAGTAATGAAACGTGTTCTAGCCTGACCTTATGGGTAACCCGGTAATCGTTGAAGCCACTCGCAGCCCAATCGGCAAACGCAATGGATGGCTCTCTGGGCTGCATGCGACCGAACTTTTGGGCGCGGTGCAGAGGGCAGTGACAGAGAAGGCCGGCATTGACGCCGGCGACGTTGAACAGGTCATCGGTGGCTGCGTGACGCAGTTCGGCGAGCAGTCCAACAACATCACCCGAGTGAGCTGGCTGGTCGCCGGGCTGCCGGAGCAGGTTGGCGCGATGACCGTCGACTGCCAGTGCGGCAGCGGCCAGCAGGCCAACGGCCTCATCGCCGGTCTGATCGCGGCGGGTGCCATCGACATCGGCATCGCGTGTGGCATCGAGGCAATGAGCCGGGTCGGCCTCGGCGCTAATGCGGGCCCCGACCGCAACATCTTGCGGCCCGCGTCGTGGGACATCGATCTGCCCGACCAGTTCACCGCTGCCGAGCGGATCGCCAAGCGCCGCGGCATCACCCGCGGGGACATCGACGAGTTCGGCTTCGACTCGCAGCGAAAGGCCAAGCAGGCGTGGGCCGAGGGCCGGTTCGACCGCGAGATCAGCGGCATCGAGGCGCCGGTGCTCGACGAGAACAAGCAGCCCACCAGCGACCGTCATGTCGTCACTCGCGACCAGGGCCTGCGTGACACCACCCTGGAGGGCCTGAGCCAGCTGAAGCCGGTCATCGAGGGCGGCATCCACACGGCGGGCACGTCGTCGCAGATTTCCGACGGCGCCGCGGCGGTGTTGTGGATGGACGAAGACAAGGCCAAAGCGCTCGGCCTCAAGCCGCGGGCCCGGATCATCAGCCAAGCGCTGGTCGGCGCCGAGCCCTACTACCACCTGGACGGTCCGGTGCAGTCGACGGCGAAGGTGCTAGAGAAGGCCGGCATGAAGATGGGCGACATCGACCTCGTCGAGATCAACGAGGCGTTCGCCTCGGTGGTGCTGTCCTGGGCGCGGGTGCACGAGCCCGACATGGCCAGGGTCAACGTGAACGGCGGCGCGATCGCGCTGGGCCACCCGGTGGGCAGCACTGGCAGCCGGCTGATCACGACCGCGCTGCACGAGCTGGAGCGCACCGACCAGAGCACCGCGCTGATCACCATGTGCGCGGGCGGCGCACTGTCCACCGGCACCATCATCGAACGCATTTAACCGATCGGTGCTGGTCTCGGAAGAGAGCCGAATAGCGGCGGCGCAGGCCTACATCGACGCCCTGGTCAGTCACGACGGCGATGCCGTGCCATTCGCAACGCAGTGCACCCGAATCGAGCAAGGGTTCAAGAACGGGTTCTCCGGAAATCACCTGCGGCGCAGCCTCAATCGTGGGCCGCAATACCGGTTCCTCGCCGACACGACACCACCGAACTACCGTATCGCCGGCGACGAGGTGCGCGCGGTGTACAACGTGCTCACCAAGGCGGCGTTGGGTGGGCGCCGAGTTGCGGCCCGGGTTGACGAGACCTTCGTGATTCCCGCCGAAAGTTCAAGCGGGCAAGCCGAAATCCACCACATCAAGGTGCGATTTCAGCCATTCATTCAGCGTTAACGGTCGAGACGGGGACTAATATGCCGAAACCAGCACCAAAAAATCTGAATTCGCCTGTGGTCGGCTTCTTCATCAAGTGGATGGCCAAGGGCAACACGTGGATCTACAAGGTCAGCGGTGGAAAACTCGGCGGCACCTTCCAGAATGCCCCGGTCGCGTTGCTGACCACCACCGGCCGCAAGACCGGCGAACCGCGGGTGAGCCCGCTGCTCTTCCTGCGCGAAGGCAACCGGGTGATCCTGGTCGCCTCTCGGGGCGGCAGCGACAAGCACCCGCTGTGGTACCTAAACCTCAAGGCCAATCCCAAAGTGTCCGTGCAGATTAAAGACGAGGTGCTGGCGCTGCAGGCGCGTGACGCCACCGAGGAAGAACGCGAAGCGTACTGGCCCAAGTTGGATGCCATGTACCCGTCGTTCGGCGACTACCGATCGTGGACCGACCGGGTCATCCCGGTCATCATCTGCGATCCCACATAATTCGCCGCCCGGTTTTCGCCGAGCGTGCAACCGCGGCGACAAATCGGCGAAAATCCCGCCGCCAGTGCACGTTCGGCGTGAGCCGCTAGGCCCCGTAGACCGGGACCGGCGGCCGAGACTTGGCCAACAGATCGGCGACCACTGGCCCGACCTCTGCGGGATCCCACCTGGCGCCCTTGTCGATCTGCGGCCCGTGCGCCCAGCCCTCGGCGACGCGGATCTTGCCGCCTTCGACTTCGAAGACCTTCCCGGTCACGTCCCGGGATTCGGCACTGCCCAACCAAACAACAAGTGGGGAAACGTTTTCCGGCGCCATCGCGTCAAAGTCCGCGCCCTGCGTCGACATCATGTCCGCAAAGACGGTCTCGGTCATGCGGGTGCGGGCCGAGGGCGCGATCGCATTGACAGTCACGCCGTAGCGGCCCATTTCGGCGGCGGCGACGAGCGTCATAGCGGCGATGCCGGCCTTGGCGGCGCTGTAGTTACCCTGCCCGACACTGCCTTGCAGGCCCGCACCGGAACTGGTGTTAATGATCCGGGCGTCAACGGTTTTGCCCTCTTTGCTCCTCCCGCGCCAATACGATGCGGCGTGGCGCATCGTGGCGAAGTGGCCCTTGAGGTGCACCGCGATGACGGCGTCGAACTCTTCCTCGCTGGTGTTGGCCATCATTCTGTCGCGCACGATGCCGGCGTTGTTGACCAGAACGTCCAGGCCGCCGAACGTGTCGATGGCGGTCTGGACCAACGCCGCGGCTTCGTTCCAGTCCGCGATATTGGATCCGTTGGCGACGGCTTCGCCTCCGGCCGCGGTGATTTCGTCGACTACGCCCTGCGCGGCGCTACCACCGCCCGCGGGAGAACCGTCCAGTCCCACTCCGATGTCGTTGACGACCACGCGTGCACCTTCGGCTGCAAAGGCCAGCGCATGTGCGCGACCAATACCGCCGCCCGCTCCGGTGACGATAACGACACGGCCGTCGACCACGCCCATATTTCCTGTCTCCTCTACTTGATCGCGCTGGCGTTCGTTGTAGCCAGATAGTGCGGCGGCTCGCCGCCCCCGTGCACCTCTAATGAGGCGCCGCTGATGTAGGACGCCGCGTCCGAGGCCAAAAAGGCTACGGCCCAACCGATATCCTCGGGAATGGCCAGCCGGCCCAGTGGCACGTTCTTGGAAATCGCGGCGATCGACTCGGCGTCGCCGTAGAACAGCTCAGCCTGTTCGGTTTCGACCATGCCGACCACGCAGGCGTTCACCCGGACCTTGGGTCCCCATTCCACCGCCAGCGTCTGGGTGAGACTTTCCAGACCGGCTTTGGCCGCGCCGTATGCGCCGGTGCCCGGGGACGGCCGCCGGCCGGACAGGCTGCAGATGTTGACGATCGACCCGCCGCCAGGCTGGCCCTGCATCTTCTCGTTGGCAGCCTGCGAAACCAGCAGCCCGCCAATGAGATTGAGTTCGATGATCTTGCGGTTGAACTTCGGAGTGGACTCAGCGGTCAGCACGTAGGGCGATCCCCCGGCATTGTTTACCACGACATCGAGCCGTCCGTGCCGCTCGACGATCGAGTCGATGAGCCGAGTCACCGAGTCCTCGTCGCGGATGTCGCAGGCATGAAACTCGTATGGCAAACCGTCGACAGCGCGGCGAGCGCAAGTGATCACGGTTGCGCCCTGCTCAGCGAAAACCGAACTGATCCCGGCACCTACCCCTCGAACGCCGCCAGTGACCAAAACCACCCGCCCGGCCAATCCGAAATTGATGGCGTCGGCTGCTTCGGCGCGAGTCACTGTGCTAGCGTACCAAGCAAGTGCTTGCTTAGGTAGTCACCCACGAGGAAGTGCAATGACGATCACAACCACCAGCACAGAGCCGGGCATAGTCGCGGTCACCGTCGACTACCCGCCTGTCAATGCCATCCCGTCGCAGGGCTGGTTCGAACTCGGCGACGCAATCACGGCCGCCGGCAAAGATCTCGAGACCCACGTGGTGATCTTGCGTGCCGAGGGCCGAGGATTCAACGCCGGTGTCGATATCAAGGAGATGCAGCGCACCGAGGGCTTCGCCGCACTCATCGACGCCAACCGCGGCTGCTTCGCCGCGTTCCGCGCGGTCTACGAGTGCGCGGTACCGGTGGTCGCGGCCGTGAACGGATTCTGCGTCGGAGGCGGTATCGGCCTGGTCGGCAACGCCGACGTCATCGTGGCCTCCGACGACGCCACCTTCGGGCTGCCCGAGGTGGAACGCGGCGCACTCGGTGCGGCGACGCACTTGTCGCGGCTGGTCCCACAGCACCTGATGCGCCGGCTGTTTTTCACCGCGGCCACCGTGGATGCCGCCACCTTGCACCATTTCGGCTCGGTACATGAGGTGGTTCCCCGCGCCGAACTCGACGAGGCCGCGTTACGGGTGGCTCGCGACATCGCCGTCAAGGACACCAGGGTTATCCGGGCCGCCAAAGAGGCGCTGAACTTGATCGACGTGCAACGAGTCAACTCGAGTTATCGCATGGAGCAAGGCTTTACCTTCGAGCTCAATCTCGCCGGCGTCTCCGACGAGCACCGTGACGCGTTCGCCGGCACCGCGAAGGGCAAAAAGGCGTAATGGCTGACAAGAGAACCACTCTCGATGAGGCCGTCACGCAGGTGCGCAGCGGCATGACCATCGGCATCGGCGGCTGGGGATCACGGCGCAAACCGATGGCATTCGTGCGCGCACTGCTGCGAACCGACGCCAAGGACCTGACCGTGGTCACCTACGGCGGACCCGACCTTGGATTGCTGTGCTCGGCAGGCAAGGTCAAGCGCGTCTACTACGGGTTCGTCTCGCTGGACTCGGCGCCGTTCTACGACCCGTGGTTCGCCAAGGCGCGCACCAGCGGAGCCATCGAAGCCCGCGAGATGGACGAAGGCATGCTGCGTTGCGGACTGCAAGCGGCGGCGCAGCGACTGCCGTTCCTGCCGACCCGCGCTGGGCTGGGCAGCTCGGTCCCGGACTTCTGGGAGGGCGAGCTGGCCACGGTCACTAGCCCGTACCCCGCGGTCGGCGGTGGCCACGAGACGCTCATCGCCATGCCGGCGCTGACCCTGGACGCGGCCTTCGTGCACCTCAATCTTGGTGACAGTCAAGGCAATGCCGCTTACACCGGCATCGACCCGTACTTCGACGACCTGTTCTTGATGGCCGCCGAGAAACGCTACCTTTCGGTCGAACGAGTCGTCCCGACCGAGGAGCTAGTCAAGGCGGTGCCGCCGCAGGCGCTGCTGGTGAACCGGATGATGGTCGACGGGGTGGTGGAGGCGCCGAATGGTGCCCACTTCACCACCGCTACACCGGATTACGGCCGCGATGAAAAATTCCAGCGACACTACGCCGAGGCGGCCTCTACCGAGGAGGGCTGGCAGCAGTTCGTTGCGACCTACCTGTCCGGCGGCGAAACCGAATACCAAGCGGCCGTTCGCAAGTTCGCAGAGGAGGCGGGCAAGTGAGCAGCATCGCGAGCACTCGAGCCGAGGTCTGTGCGGTCGCCTGTGCCGAGTTGTTCAGGGACGCAGGCGAGATCATGGTCAGCCCGATGGCCAACATGGTCTCGGTCGGTGCGCGGCTGGCCCGGCTGACCTTCTCCCCCGACATCCTGCTGACCGACGGCGAGGCGCAACTGCTCGCGGACACCCCGGCATTGGGCAAGGTCGGGCCCGTCGAAGGCTGGATGCCGTTCGGCCGCGTGTTCGAGACATTGTCCTGGGGACGGCGACATGTGGTGATGGGCGCGAATCAGGTTGACCGCTACGGCAATCAGAACTTGTCGGCGTTCGGCCCGTTGCAGCACCCCACCCGGCAGATGTTCGGCGTACGCGGTGCGCCCGGCAATGCCATCAACCACGCGACCAGCTACTGGGTCGGCAGCCACTCCAAGCGGGTGTTCTGCGACAAGGTCGACGTGGTCTGTGGCATCGGCACCGACAAGGTGGACGCGGACAACCCGGCGTTCCGGTTCGCCAAGGTGTATCGGGTGGTGTCGAACCTTGGCGTCTTCGACTTCGAGGGCCCCGACGCGACGATGCAGGCGCTCAGCCTGCACCCCGGAGTGTCCGCCGACGAGGTTCGCGAAGCCACCTCGTTCGACGTACACGGTCTTGACACCGCCGCCGAGTCAAGAGTGCCGACAGACGACGAGCTGCGCCTGATCCGCGAGGTGATCGATCCGAAGTCATTGCGCGACAGAGAGATACGATCGTGAAGCTGCGAACGCCGCTGACTGAGCTGGTCGGTGTCGAGCACCCGGTGGTGCAAACCGGGATGGGCTGGGTAGCCGGAGCTCGGCTGGTGGCGGCCACAGCCAATGCGGGCGGGCTCGGCATCCTGGCCTCGGCCACCATGACGCTGGACGAGTTGGCGACGGCCATCGGCAAGGTCAAGGCCGCCACCGACAAGCCGTTCGGGGTGAACATGCGTGCCGACGCGGCCGACGCGGGCGACCGTGTTGAGCTGATGATCCGCGAGGGCGTGAAGGTGGCCTCGTTCGCGCTGGCACCCAAACAGGAGCTGATCGCTAGGCTGAAAGATGCTGGGGCGGTGGTGATCCCGTCGATCGGCGCGGCGAAACACGCGCGCAAGGTCGCGGCCTGGGGCGCGGACGCGATGATCGTGCAGGGCGGCGAGGGCGGCGGGCACACCGGGCCGGTCGCCACGACGCTGCTGTTGCCGTCGGTGCTGGACGCGGTCAAGGGCACCGGCATCCCGGTCATCGCCGCGGGCGGATTCTTCGACGGACGCGGGCTTGCCGCGGCATTGTCTTACGGCGCAGCCGGTGTCGCGATGGGCACCCGGTTTCTGCTCACCTCGGACTCCACCGTGCCGGAGTCGGTCAAACGGCGATACCTCGAGGCGGCTCTGGACGGCACCGTGGTCACCACGCGCGTCGACGGCATGCCGCACCGCGTGCTGCGCACCGAGCTGGTCGAGAAGCTCGAAGGTGGTTCCCCGGTAAGGGGTTTCACCGCGGCTGTGCGCAACGCGGCGAAGTTCAAGCAGATGACGCAGATGACGTGGCGGTCGATGATCACCGACGGACTGGCGATGCGGCACGGCAAGGAACTGACCTGGTCGCAAGTGCTGATGGCCGCTAATACCCCGATGCTGCTGAAAGCAGGCCTGGTCGAAGGCAATACGGGGGCCGGGGTGCTGGCGTCCGGACAGGTGGCCGGCATTCTCGAGGACCTGCCGTCGTGTGCCGAGCTGATCGAGACGATCGTCACCGACGCGATCAAGCACCTACAAGCTGCGTCCGCGTTGGTGCAGTAGCTCCTGCCCCGGTCTGCCCTTTACTACGAGAACCGTATCCGGTTGTCGTGCGACGATGCCGAGAAGACGCTGTGGTCTCAACGAGCGGGTTGTTTTCCCCACAACGCCTACAACCGACGTTTGGATGCAACCCCATCGCCACCGGCTGATGTATCGACCTACCCGCGATCGTGGTGGATCAAACGGTCGCCGGCCGCTAGAGTCGCTCGATGATGGTGACGTTGGCCGTGCCGCCGCCCTCGCACATCGTCTGCAGCCCGTAGCGGCCGCCGATGCGCTCCAGCTCGTTGAGCATGGTGGTGAACAGCTTTGCGCCGGTGGCCCCCAGCGGGTGACCGAGGGCGATCGCGCCGCCGTTGGTGTTGACCTTCTCCGGGTCGGCCTTGATCTCCTTGAGCCACGCCATCACAACGGGCGCGAACGCCTCGTTGATCTCGATGGTGTCGATGTCCCCGATGGACAGCCCGGTCTTCTCCAGCGCGTAGCGGGTGGCCGGAATGGGCCCGGTGAGCATGAACACCGGATCTGCCGCGCGGGCACTGATGTGGTGAATGCGGGCGCGGGGTGTCAGCTTGTGGTCTTTGACGGCCTGCTCGGAAGCCAGCAGTACGGCGCTGGCACCGTCGGAAATCTGACTGGCCATCGCCGCGGTCAGCCGGCCCCCTTCGACCAAGGTCTTCAAGCCGGCCAGCTTCTCCGGCGTTGACTCGCGCGGACCCTCGTCGACCCGGAACGGCCCGGATTCGGTTTCCACGGTGATGATTTCGTTGTCGAAGTGGCCGCCGCGGATCGCCGCGAAGGCGCGCTCGTGGCTGGTCAGCGCGTACTGCTCCATTTCTTCGCGCGACAGGTTCCACTTTTCGGCGATCAGCTCTGACCCACGGAACTGCGAGATTTCCTGATCGCCATAGCGGTGCAGCCACTGCTTGGATTCGTTGGTCGGAGAGGTGAACCCGAACTGCTCGCCGACCGTCATGGCCGACGAGATCGGGATCTGGCTCATATTCTGCACGCCGCCCGCCACGATAAGATCGGCCGTACCGGCCAGGATCGCCTGCGCCCCAAAGGAAATCGCCTGCTGGCTGGAACCGCACTGGCGGTCCACCGTGACACCGGGAACCTCTTCGGGGTAGCCGGCGGCCAGCCAGGAGAGCCGCGCGATGTTACCGGCCTGCCCGCCAATGGCGTCCACGCAACCGGCGATCACATCCTCGACAGCGGCGGGGTCGACGTCGACCCGATCGAGCAGTCCGCGCCAACCCAGCGCACCCAGGTCGACGGGATGGATCCCGGCTAACGCACCATTGCGTTTGCCGACCGCGGTACGTACAGCGTCGATGACGTACGCCTCGGGCATGTTCAGACTCCTTCTTTGGTAATTCCACCAAGGACGATGGCGAGGTACTGCTGACCGACCTGTTCTGCGGTCAGCGGGCCGCCGGGTCGATACCAGCGCACCGACACCCAGGTGGTGTCACGGATGAAACGGTAGATCAGGTCAACTTCGAGATCGGGCCGGAAGTAGCCCTCCTTGACGCCCTGATTCAGCAACTCGACCCACATCTTGCGTTGTTGCCGATTCTTGTCCTCGAGGTAGGAGAACCGCGGCTGCGACAGCAGCCGCTGGGCTTCGTCCTGGTAGATGACGACTTGGGCATGCCGGTGCTCGATCGCCTCGAACGACACCATGAACAGCCCTTTTAGCCGCACCAGTGGGTTGGCTTCGCTGTCGACGATCTCGCTGTAGCGGTTGAATAGCCAGTCGAGGAAATCGTGCAGCAACTCGTCGACCATCTCCTCCTTGGAGGAGAAATGGTGGTACAGGCTGCCAGACAGAATGCCGGCACCGTCGGCGATATCGCGCACGGTGGTGGCGCGCAATCCGCGCTCGGCGAACATCGACGCGGCGAGCCCTAGCAACTCGTCTCGTCGGCTGTTGGCCTGACCAGCCACTCGATCCACCCGATCAGAGTATCAACCAAGCGCTTGCTTGGCCAGTCGAACGATCAGGGGTGCTGGCTGGAGACCGAGATGACCTCGCCGGTGAGGTAACTGGAGTAGTCGCTGGCCAGAAACGCGATGGTGGCCGCGACTTCCCATGGCTCGGCGGCTCGCCCGAACGCCTCGCCAGCGGATAACCGGTCCAACAGGTCGGACGACGACGTCTTCTCCAGGAACTTGTGCCTGGCGATACTCGGGGACACCGCGTTGATACGTACCCCGTACTCGGCGGCTTCGATTGCGCTGCAACGGGTTAAGGCCATCACTCCGGCTTTGGCGGCCGCGTAGTGCGACTGCGAATGTTGCGCCCGCCAGCCCAGCACGCTCGCGTTGTTGACGATCACTCCGCCGTGCTGCGCGTCGCGGAAGTACCGCAGCGCTGCCCGAGTGGCCCGGAGTACCGACGTCAGCGTCACGTTCAGGACCCGGTCCCACTCTTCGTCGGCCATGTCGATCACCGGCGTCTCCCCGCCCAACCCGGCATTGTTGACCAGCACATCGATCCGTCCCAGCCGCGCGGTGGTCGAGGAGATCAGCGCGTCGACTTGAGCCGTGGACGTCACGTCGCAGACCACGCTCTCAACTCGACCGAGGCCCAGCGCGGACAGCTCGGCAGCGGTCTCACCCAGCCGACGCTCGTGATGGTCGGAGACCACCACGTCGGCACCTTCGGCCAATGCCCGGCGCGCGGTCGCCGAGCCGATTCCGGTCCCCGCAGCCGCGGTAACCACGACTACCCTACCTTCCAAAAGGCCATGTCCGGCAATCTCTTTCGGCGCTTCGGAGAGCGTCATCCTTTAGCCTCTCGGGGTAAGCCAAGCACCCGCTCGGCGATGATGTTGCGCTGGATCTCGTTGGATCCGCCGTAGATGGTGTCGGCGCGAGTGAACAGGAACAATCGCTGCCATTCGTCGAATTCGCCGTCCGCCAACGTCATTCCCGACTTGCCCACCACGTCCATCGCCAGCTCACCAAGACTGCGATGCCAGTTGGCCCACAACAGCTTCGACACGTTGTCCTGCCCGGGCTGCTCGACGTCCATGGTGGCCAGGGCATAGCTGCGCATGGCTCGCAGCCCGGTCCACGCCCGGGTGAGCCGCTCCCGGATGACCGGATCGTCGGCGGCACCGTTGCGCTGCGCGAGTTCGGCCAGATTGGAAAGCTCACGGGCATAGATGATTTGCTGCCCCAGCGTGGACACGCCGCGCTCGAAGGTCAGTGTTCCCATCGCGACCCGCCAGCCGTCGCCCGGCTGCCCGACCACCAGGCCGGCGTCGGTGCGGGCGTCGTCGAAGAACACCTCGTTGAACTCCGCGGTGCCGGTGATCTGGATGATCGGCCGAACTTCAACGCCGGGCTGGTCCAGCGGCACCAGCAGATACGACAGTCCAGCGTGCCGCTTGGAGCCCTTTTCGCTGCGTGCGATGACAAAGCACCACTGCGACAGGTGCGCCAGCGACGTCCACACCTTCTGGCCGTTGATCACCCACTGGTCACCGTCGAGTTCGGCCGTGGTCGACACGTTGGCCAGGTCGCTGCCGGCGCCGGGCTCCGAATACCCCTGGCACCACAGCTCGGTGACGTCGAGGATGCGCGGCAGGAAGCGTTGCTGCTGCTCGGGCGTTCCGAATGCGATCAACGTCGGGCCCAGCAGCTCTTCCCCGAAGTGGTTGACCTTGTCCGGGGCGTCGGCCCGGGCGTACTCCTCGTAGAAGGCCACCCGGTGGGCCGTCGAAAGGCCCCGCCCGCCATGTTCGACCGGCCACCCCAGACAAGTCAGCCCCGCCGCCGCGAGATGCTGGTTCCATGCGCGACGCTCTTCGAATGCCTCGTGCTCGCGACCGGGGCCGCCAAGGCCCTTGAGAGCTGCGAATTCGCCGACCAGATTGTCGGCGAGCCAAGTGCGGACCTCCGCCCGGAACTCCTCGACGTCCTGCATGCCCTGTAGGCTAACCTACCAAGCACTTGCTTTGTTAGGAGCGTCGCCGATGACATGGGGGCACCACCCGCCTGCGGGGGACGATCCACGCACCGTGCCCACGGCACTGGACCGTTTCGCGCAGCAATTCCCCGACCACGACGCTCTGATCACCGAGGACCGCACGTTCACCGCCACCGCCCTGCGCGACGAGGTGCGTCGCGCGGCGGCCGCGCTGATCGGACTCGATGTCAAGGCCGGAGACCGGGTTGCGGTCTGGTCGCCGAACACCTGGCATTGGGTGGTGGCCTGCCTGGCGATCCACCATGCCGGCGCCGCGATGGTGCCGCTCAACACGCGCTACACCGCATCGGAAGCCAGCGACATCGTGGCGCGCACCGACGCGCCGGTATTGTTCGCGATGGGCCAATTCCTCGGCCACGATCGTCTTGCCGACCTCGACCGTGCCGCGCTGCCCGCGCTGCGGCACATCGTGCGGATCCCGATCGACGCCGACGACGGAACCTGGGACGAGTTCATCGCCGGCGGGATCGACGACGATGCGGTGACCGCCCGTGCGACCGCGGTCACGCCGGACGACGTCAGCGACATTCTGTTCACCTCCGGGACCACCGGCCGCAGCAAGGGCGTGCTGTGCGCACACCGGCAGTCGCTGTCGGCGTCGGCGTCCTGGGCGGCCAACGGCAAGATCAGCAGCGACGACCGCTACCTGTGCATCAACCCGTTCTTCCACAACTTCGGTTACAAGGCAGGCATTTTGGCCTGCATGCAAACCGGTGCGACGCTCATTCCGCACCTGACCTTCGAGCCGCTGCGGACCCTGCAGGCGATCGAGCAACACCGCATCACCGTGTTGCCCGGCCCACCCACCATCTACCAGACCCTGCTTGATCACCCGGCGCGCCGCGACTACGACCTGAGCTCGCTGCGGTTCGCGGTGACCGGTGCGGCTACCGTGCCGGTGGTGCTGGTCGAACGGATGCAGTCCGAACTCGACATCGACATCGTGCTGACCGCGTACGGGCTGACCGAGGCCAACGGCATGGGCACCTCGTGCCGTGCCGATGACGATGCGGTGACCGTGGCCACCACCTGCGGCCGTCCGTTCGCAGATTTCGAATTGCGCATCGACGCAACGACACCCGGTGAATCAGGCGAGGTGCTGCTGCGCGGACCCAACGTGATGCTGGGCTACCTCGACGACCCGGAGGCCACCGCGGCGGCCATCGACGCAGCCGGCTGGCTGCATACCGGCGACATCGGCGTCCTCGACACGGCCGGGAATCTGCGCATCACCGACCGGATGAAGGACATGTACATCTGCGGCGGATTCAACGTCTATCCCGCCGAAATCGAGCAGGTGCTCGCCCGGTTGGACGGAGTGGCCGACGCCGCCGTGATCGGGGTCCCCGACGAGCGCCTCGGCGAGGTGGGCCGGGCATTTGTGGTGACCCGGCCAGGTGTCGATCTCGACGAGAAATCGGTAATCGCTTATATCCGTGAACATCTGGCGAACTTCAAGGCACCGAGGTCGGTGCGGTTCGTCGACGCGTTGCCGCGCAATGCGGGCGGCAAGGTGGTCAAACCACAACTGCGAGAGTTGGCCTGAATTGGACCTGGAGTTAGACGAAGAGACATTGGCTTTCCAAGCCGAGGTGCGAGAGTTCCTCTCGGCCAACAGTTCGGAAATCCCGACGAAGTCTTATGACAACACGGAAGGCTTCACGCAGCACCGGCATTGGGACCGGGTCTTGTTCGACGCGGGCCTGTCGGTGATCAACTGGCCGAAGAAGTACGGGGGCCGCGACGCACCGCTGCTGCACTGGGTGGTCTACGAGGAGGAGTACTTTCGCGCTGGGGCCCCGGGCCGGGCCAGCGCCAACGGCATCTCGATGCTGGCACCTACCCTGTTCTCCCACGGCACCGACGAGCAACTCGACCGGATCCTGCCCAAAATGGCCAGTGGCGAACAGATCTGGGCGCAAGCCTGGTCGGAGCCCGAGTCGGGCAGTGACCTGGCGTCGCTGCGGTCCACGGCTACCCAAACCGATGGTGGGTGGCTGCTGAACGGGCAGAAGATCTGGAGCTCGCGGGCACCGTTCGCCGAAATGGGCTTCGGGCTGTTCCGGTCCGACACCTCAGCCGAGCGGCATAATGGGTTGACATACTTCATGTTCGACTTGACGGCCACGGGCGTGACAGTGCGGCCCATCGTCCAACTGGGCGGCGATACCGGCTTCGGTGAGATCTTCCTCGACGACGTCTTCGTACCCGACCATGACGTCATCGGTACCCCGAACGACGGTTGGCGCGCGGCCATGAGCACGTCGAGCAACGAGCGTGGCATGTCGCTGCGCAGCCCGGCCCGCTTCCTGGCGGCCGCCGGGCGACTAGTGCAGCTGTGGAAAGACGCCGGCTCGCCCGTGGAGTTCGCCGATCGGGTTGCCGACGCGTGGATCAAGGCGCAGGCCTATCGGCTGCAGACCTTCGGCACGGTGACCAGGCTGGCCGCCGGCGGTGAGCTGGGCGCCGAATCGTCGGTGACGAAGGTGTTCTGGTCCGACCTCGACGTGGCGATCCACCAGACGGCGCTGGACATCCGCGCCGCCGACGGCGAGCTCGCCGGTCCTTGGACAGAAGGCTTGTTATTCGCACTGGGCGGCCCGATCTACGCCGGTACCAACGAGATTCAGCGCAATATCATCTCCGAGCGACTGCTGGGGCTACCGCGCGAGAAGTCCGGGAGCAAGAAGTGAAATTTGCGCTCGACGAACAGCAGCGTGACTTCGCCGCCAGCATCGACGCGGCGTTGGGCGCGGCGGACCTCCCCGGCGCGATACGTGCCTGGGCCGACGGCGATTTCGCGCCCGGTCGTAAGGTGTGGGAGCAGTTGGCCAACCTCGGCGTCACCGCGCTGGTCGTGTCGGAGAAATTCGACGGCCTCGACGCCGATCCGGTGGACCTGGTGGTCGCGCTCGAACGTCTCGGACGCTGGTCGGTACCCGGCCCGGTTGCCGAATCCGTTGCCGTGGCACCGATTTTGCTTGCCGACGACGAACGCAGCGCTCAACTGGCCTCCGGTGAACTGATCGCCACTGTGGCACTGCCTCCGCACACACCGCGCGCCGTCGACGCCGAAGCGGCCGGTCTCGTGCTGCTGGCGGATGAAAACGGTGTCACGCAGGCCTCGGTCGGCGAATGCCGCCGCTCCGTCGATCCCAGCCGTCGCCTGTATGACGTGACGTCCACTGGGGACGCCTGGCAGGCAGACATCAAGCGCGCCTACGAGTTCGGGGCGCTGGCCACCGCCGCTGCGCTGATTGGTGGGGCCGAGGCGCTGCTGAGCGAGACCGTCGACTACGCCAAGCAACGCACTCAGTTCGGCCGGACGATCGGCTCGTATCAGGCGATCAAGCACAAGCTGGCCGACGTGCATATCGCGATCGAATTGGCGCGCCCGCTGGTGTATGGGGCCGCATTGTCGTTGGAGCCCCGCGACGTCAGTGCCGCGAAAGCCGCGGCATCCGAGGCCGGCCTGCTGGCCGCCCGCTCGGCATTGCAAACCCACGGCGCGATTGGGTTCACGCAGGAACACGACCTGTCCCTGACCCTGTTGCGGGTACAGGCATTGCGATCGGCCTGGGGTACGCCGGAGGCGCACCGGCGCCGAGTGTTGGAGGCACTGTGAGTGAAGAACGCGAGCTGCTGCGCGAGACCGTCGCTGCGCTGGTCACCAAACATGCAAGCCCGGGGGCGGTGCGCACAGCGATCGAGTCCGAGCGAGGTTACGACGAGTCGCTGTGGCAGCTGCTGTGCGAGCAGGTCGGCGCCGCTGCGCTGGTGATACCCGAGGAGCTCGGTGGCGCGGGCGGCGAACTCGCCGATGCTGCAACGGTTTTGCAAGAGCTGGCCCGCGCCCTGGTGCCTTCGCCGCTGCTGGGCACCACGTTGGCCGAGCTGGCGCTGCTGGCTGCCCCGGAGCCGGATACCGAAACGTTGGCGGCCCTTGCCGAGGGCGCCTCGATCGGGGCATTGGTACTCGATGCCGACTATGTGGTCAACGGCGATATCGCCGATGTCGTCGTCGGCGCCGCTGACGGGCAACTAAGCAGGTGGACTCGATTCACCGCGCAACCGGCGGCCACGATGGACCTCACCCGCAGGCTGGCCCGGGTTGAGCCGGAAGCCGGCTCAGAAATCACAGTGTTGGGCCCCGACCCGGGTCTGGCTGCCACCGCGGCCATTCTGCTGGCGGCCGAGCAGATCGGCGCCGCCGAACGCTGTCTGGACCTGACCGTCGAATATGCCAAGAGCCGAGTGCAATTCGGCCGGCCGATCGGCAGCTTCCAGGCGCTCAAACATCGGATGGCCGATCTGTATGTCGCGGTTTCGGCGGCCCGGGCCGTGGTGACCGATGCGTGCAGTGATCCCACCCCCACCAACGCCGCAACTGCGAGACTGGCCGCCAGCGAGGCGCTGTGTAACGTGGCGAGCGAGGGCATTCAGCTGCACGGCGGGATCGCCATCACTTGGGAACACGACATGCACCTGTATTTCAAACGCGCACATGGCAGTGCACACCTGCTGGAATCACCGCGAGAGCTGCTGCGCCAACTCGAATCTGAGGTGCTCAAAACGTCGTGAACGCCTCCGTCGCACTGCGTGCCGGCATTCCGCCTTTCCACGTGATGGATGTCTGGCTTGCCGCCGCGGAGCGCCAGCGCAGTCACGGCGATCTGGTCAACCTGTCGGCGGGCCAGCCCAGTGTGGGGGCTCCGGAGCCAGTGCGCGCAGCGGCGGCCGCCGCCCTGCATGTCAACGAGCTGGGTTACACCGTGGCATTGGGGATTCCCGAGCTGCGCGCCGCGATCGCGGCGAACTACCGGCGCCAGCACGGCATCGACATCGAGTCCGACGCGGTGGTGATCACCACCGGTTCCTCCGGAGGGTTTCTGCTCGCCTTTTTGGCCTGCTTCGACGTGGGCGATCGGGTCGCCTTGGCCAGTCCCGGCTATCCGTGTTACCGAAACATCCTGTCGGCGTTGGGCTGTGAAGTAGTCGAGATCCCATGCGGGCCCGAGACCCGATTCCAGCCGACCGCACAGATGCTGGCCGAACTCGACCCGCCGGTACAGGGCGTTATCGTCGCCAGTCCAGCCAACCCCACCGGAACGGTGATCCCAGCGCCTGAGTTGGCGGCGATCGCGTCGTGGTGTGACGAGTCCGGCGTGCGGCTGATCAGCGATGAGGTCTACCACGGCCTGGTATACCAGGGAGCGCCGCAGACCAGCTGCGCGTGGCAGACATCACGAAACCCTGTGGTGGTCAACAGCTTTTCCAAATACTACGCGATGACCGGCTGGCGGCTGGGTTGGTTGCTGGTGCCAACCGAGTTGCGCCGTGCGGTGGATTGCCTGACCGGGAACTTCACTATCTGCCCGCCGGTGCTATCGCAAATCGCTGCGGTGGCGGCGTTTACCCCGGAGGCGACCGCCGAAGCCGACGGCAACTTGCATCACTACACGGTCAACCGCTCGGTGCTGCTCGACGGGCTGCGCCACATCGGCATCGACCGGCTGGCACCCACCGACGGCGCCTTCTACGTGTACGCCGACGTCTCGGACTTCACCGACGACTCGATGGCTTTTTGTTCAAAGTTGTTGGCCGACACAGGTGTTGCTATCGCACCGGGCATCGATTTCGACACCACCCGGGGCAACAGGTTCGTCCGGCTCTCGTTCGCCGGACCGACAAGCGACATCGAAGAAGCCGTACGACGAATGGGGTCGTGGCTGACGGTCAGCGGTTGAACTTGCCGGCGAGGTATTCGGCCCGGCAGGCACGGCGGGCGAGTTTGCCGCTCGTCGTGCGGGGGATGGTGCCGGCGGCCACCATCCGTAGGTCGGCGATCCGGATGTGGTGGCTACGCGAGACCGCGGCCTGCACGACTTCGGCGATCTGCTCCGGCGCGGTCCGCCCGGCGCCCGCGGCGCGCTCGGCGATCACAACAACCTGCTCGCCGGTCTGACTGCTCGGTGCGTCGAGCGCATCCGCCGGCACCGAGAACGCGGCGACGAAGCCGGTGCGGATGGCGGGTGAGGAATTGCTGACCGTGGTTTCGATGTCGGTCGGGTAGTGGTTGCGGCCGTCGAGGATGATCAGGTCCTTGAGCCGCCCGGTCAGGTACAGCTCACCGTCGACGTAGACGCCGAGGTCACCGGTGGCCAGCCAGCAGCAGTTGTCCGGCGCGCCCTCGGCTTGGCTGCGCCGGTCCAGCCGAGACTGCAGCTTGTTGCCGAAGACCCGGCGGCTTTCCTCCTCGCGGCCGAAGTAGCCGCGGGCGATGTTGTCGCCGTACAACCAAATTTCGCCGACGGCGCCCTCCGGGAGCTCGGCGCCATCCGGGTCGACGATCGCCGCCCACTGATCCGGGATCGGCTGCCCGCATGACACCTGCTCGACCGCGCCCGGCGCATCGGCGGCGACGACCACGGCACGGCCGGCGCCGAGTTGCTCCCGGTCAAGGAAGATCCAGCTCGCCGCGGCTTCCTGGCCGATGCTGGCGACGGACAACGTCGCTTCGGCCATTCCGTATGACGGCTTGATCGCATTAGCGGGCAGGCCGTACGGCGCGAAGGCGCCGTTGAATTTCTTGATGGCCGACATCGTCACCGGCTCGGACCCGTTCAGCACGCAGACGAGGTTGCGCAGGTCCAGGTCCTCGCCCGCAGGAGGCAAACCCCGCTCGGCGGTCAATTCGAAGGCGAAGTTCGGAGCGGCGGCAAAGGTTCGGCCGTACGTCGCCTCGATGCCCAATTGCTTGATCCATCGATACGGCCGGCGCAGGAACGCCATCGGGTCCATCAGCGTGGCCTGCGCCCCGAAAAACGCCGTGAACATGACCATCATCAGGCCCATGTCGTGATACAGCGGCAGCCAGCTCACGGTGCGAACATCCACATCCAGGCCGCCGGTCAGGACCATCTGCATCGCGTTGGTGTAGACGGACCGGTGGGTGATCTCCACCCCGGCCGGCGTGCGCGTCGAACCCGATGTGTACTGCAGGTAGGCCACGTCGTCGGTCTCGATGGCCGCGGCGGTGAACATCGACCCGAGAGTTGCCGGCAGCGCGTCCACCGCGATCATCCGCGGCCGCTCGTTGGGCACCAGCGTGCGGACGAACGTCCGGACCGACTCGGCCGCCGACGTGGTCGTCAGGACCGCCGCGGGCCGGGCATCAACCAGCACCGCCGCCAACCGCTCGGCATGCCCGGACAAGGTCGGTGCGAAAAGGGGCACCGGGATGTTGCCGGCATAGACGCTGCCGAAGAAGGCAGCCACGTAGTCGAGACCCTGAGGCGCCAGGATCGCAACCCGGTCCCCGGGCTGGGTGACCTGCTGCAAACGGGCGCCGATCGCGCAGACCCGGATCCACAGCTCGTTCCAGCTGAGCACGACGGCGCGGCCGTCCTGCTCCTGCGAGAAGTCGAGGAAGCGGTAGGCCGGGCTGTCGCCATGCTCAGCCCGGTTCCTGTCAAAGTGCGACATCAGCGTCAAGCCCTCGGGCACCACGATCGTTCTGCCACGAGAGGAGTAAGCGTCCACTTCGGACACAATATCGTTCAACCAGTGATCCCGACTCACGGTAGGACAGATTAATAGACGTTCACGTTATTTACTCATCGTTGCACTATGGCGCAGATCACTGTCGCCCAATATCGGCCGATTCGTCACCAATTGGTGGCCGACCCAGAGCACCGTTTCCGGCGCTGGATAACCTTGCCGAACGGCTATTTGGCCGCTAAAACCGCTGTTCCACCGGCAAAGATGAATATTAGACATTGCCGATAATTTCCGAAATTCGCGATTCCTGATTCAACTGTCAAGAATGCCGTCGATGCGTGATACGAGCAGACTTCGTTCGCCGACGTCGCCGATATTGATCCCGAATCGGCCGCCGAGCGTGTCGACGACCGCAGCCGCGTCGTCGAGACGGATTTTTTCCGACCCACCCTCGCGGTGCACGGTCAGGTCGCGGCCGAACAGGTTATATCGGGCGTCATCGGTGACGAGTGCGGCCATCAGGCCGGTCACGAAGTGGGACGACGGGTGGGTAGAGACGTACCAGCTGCCGAGTTTCAAATCGATGCCCGGTTGGGTTCGCGTGGTGAATTCATAGAGCGGTCGCCACGCTCCCGAAATCAGGGACTGCAGCACCAGCCCGTCGCCGCAGTCGTCCAATCGGTAGGGCTCATGCGTCGTCTGCTGGGCATTGCCGATTTCGATGCGAATGGGAGAGGTCAGCGTCTGACCGCCGAAGCCGACATCGACCAGATAGGACCCCCCAGAGCCGGGGAACGTCACCGCCAACACCGTGTGGGTCTGCGCCGGTAGCGGCGAGCCGGGCGGACGCATCCAAACCACCCGTCCGGCCAACCGCCGCACCCGAAAGCCGATTTCGGCCAGCGCGTAGCCCATCAGCCCGTTCTGCTCGTAGCAGTAGCCGCCTCGGCGCCGGTGAACCAGCTTGTCGATCAAGGCGTCTGGCCCCAGGTCATCGACCGGCACTCCCAACACCGGATCCAGGTTCTCGAACGGGATGGTCCGGGTGTGGGCAGTCATGAGATCCTGCAGTACTTCGAGCGTCGGCTCAGCGGCACCGCGGTAGTTGATGCGGTCGAAGTATCCAGTCAGATCCAGTGTCATAGCTCCATTCTGGCCCCAAGGTTAACCCGCAGGAAACCCATGGCGTCAGAACATCTTTGGCGCGAATCAACCTCGGTAACTGGATCGAGTTGCCTCCCCTCATACATGCTCGAGCGGCACCGGCCGCGGCGGTCGTCGAGACAAACTGGTTGTCGTCGGCAGGCAGAACGCCAAGCAACTCGTTGCGCAGACCGGGGTCTTCGACGGCACTCGTGGAAGGACGCCGCCAACATGCCGAAGTGGTGGCAACAGTCGGCAACACGGTCTACGTCATCGGTGGTGCCAACGGCCCGACGCATGAAGGCCCCATCGCCCCGTCGAAGCCCTTGATTTCACCTAGTCCTGCGGCTGAAGAAGTGGTGCGCAGCAAATGTGTCCCTGTGGAGTTGCCGAGCGATACTCTTGAGCTCGCGAATCCGGCTAGCGCAGGGGAGATATGGCTGAGGGACCCAAGGCTGACGCTTCGGCGCCGCCGCCCAGCGGAATCGCAGCGGAGCTAGCCTCCGCTGGATTCGAGGAAGCACACCAAGTGGCCCGGGGTGGGGCCGGCGTGGTGTACCGCTGCTATGAGATAGCGCTGGGGCGCAAGGTGGCAATCAAGGTGCTGCCGTCGCACATCGACGAGGGGAGCAGGGAACGTTTCCTGCGTGAGGGCTACGCGATGGGCGGGCTCTCGGGACATCCGAACATCGTCAACATCTTGCGCGTCGGCGTCACCGCGGGCGGCCGACCCTACATCGTGATGCCTTACCTGGCCGCTGATTCTTTGGCGGTTCGGCTAAGCCGAGAGGGGCCGGTCCCGTGGCCCGAGGCACTCCGGATCGGCGTGAAGCTATGCGGGGCATTGGAAACCGCGCATCGAACCGGCACGCTGCACCGAGATATCAAGCCCGCAAACGTGCTCATCAACGATTACGGCGAGGCGCAGTTGAGCGATTTCGGGATCGCTCACATCGAGGGCGGGTATGAAACAGCAACCGGATTCTTCTCCGGCACAATCGATTACACCGCACCGGAGGTGATGACCGGCGGCCCCGCGACGGTCGCTTCCGACATCTACTCGCTGGGCGCGACGATTTACGCGCTGATCGCGGGCGGTGCGGCCCACGAACGCAAGAACGGCGAGGATCTCGTCGCGCAGTATCTGCGTATCAGTACGACACGGGTCCCTGATATGCGGCCGGAGGGCATCCCGGACGCCGCGTGCGCGGCGATCGAGCATGCCATGTCGATCGATCCGGCCGAGCGGCCCGCATCGGCGGCGGAGTTTGGCCGCGAATTGCAGTCCGTGCAGCGCAAGAACGGTTTGCGACCCGATTCGATGGCAATCACCGACGCCGGTGCCGATTCGGGATCGACGGGGATCGTCCCAAACGTCGCCGGGTTGCCTCCCGTCGTCACTGGCGCGGATACCGCGTCGACGCACCTTCTCGACAAGCAGCCCGAGCCGGTCGGTCGCGACGAATACGCCGAAGCGGCGAGCGTCCTGCGCGGCATACACACCGAACCGCGAGGGCAACTCCCGACTCGGACGCCCGACCCGGAGGGCGGCGGCTCCGGCATCGGTCCGCCGAGCGGTCCCGGACAATCGGCCTCCGCCGGTCCGGCTCAACCTCCTTGGCGCAAACCGCTGTTGATGAAGACGCGCGAGTGGTTCGCGGAGCCGGGGAAGAAACGCAATCGCATCGCGCTGGTCGCTGGTGCGTCCGTTCTGGTCGTGCTGTTGGTTGTCAGCGGCCTGCACTTTGGGCTCACGCACGACACCGCCAATCAGAAGGGCACCCCGAACACATCGGCGGCCCCCGCGACGGTGGTGTGGAAGCCGATCACCAACGCGCGCGTGTCACGCGATGCGGTGGCAGCCACCCAGGTCGACGGCACCATCTGGATCTTCGGCGGTATCCGCAGCGACGGCGCTGCCACAGCGATGCAGGAGGGCTACGACCCCGTCATCGACAGCTGGAAAGGCGGTGACGATCTCCCGTTCGCCGTTCAGCACGCGGCGGCGGTTAGCTGGCAGGAAAACCCGGTTGTGATCGGCGGCTGGAAGACGGTCGGAGGCAAACATGTTGCAACGGACCAGGTTTGGCGGGTAGTCAACAGTCGCTGGGTGGAGCTGCCGCACCTGCTGCAGCCCCGGGCCGCCGCGGCTGCTGCGGTGGTGGGAAACAGCCTCGTCGTCACCGGCGGGGTCGACGCCAACGGCGCGCTGCTGAATACCACCGAGGTGTTCGACGGCAACTCCTGGAGCCTGGGTGCGCCGATACCGACGCCGCGCCAGCTGCTGGCGGCGGCGTCGGACGGAAAGCTTGTCTACACCGTGGGCGGCACCACCGGGGACTCCGACCAGGTGAACGTCGAGGCGTATGACCCGGCGGCCAAGACCTGGACGACGCTGCCCGCGCTGCCGCAGGCACGCAGTGATCTTGGCGTGGCCGTCGCCGACGGACGGCTGGTGGCCGCCGGTGGGGTCTCCGGGGGCGAGATCCTCAAGAGCGTTTCGGTGTTCGATCTGACGGCGAAGACGTGGGATGCGTTGCCGGACATGGCGACCCCGCGGCACGGCATGGCGATGGCCGCAGTCGAGAAGTCCGTCTATGCGATAGGCGGGTCGACTGCTGTCGGGGATCGCCAGGTGGTCTCGTCGGCGGAAGTCCTCAAGCTTCCGGCCCGCAAGGTCCAGCCAGCCGCGCAGTGGCGTTCGCTGCCGGACGCACCGACTGCCCGGCTGATGATGGCGTGGGCCGTCCTCAACGACAAGATCTGGATTATGGGCGGTCTGCGCAACGGGGTGGCGCTGCAGACGGTGGAGAGCTATGACCCGCACACCGGTGCCTGGGAAACTGGGCCCCCCTTACCCATTCCGTTGCACCACGCGGCCGGGGCAACGTACCGCGGCGAGGTGGTGGTACTCGGGGGTGCGAGCGACAACATCGCAGACGGGTCCAATAAGGTGTTCGCGCTACGTGGCGGCAATTGGGTCGAATTGCCTCCCCTGACGCATGCTCGCGCGGCGCCGGCGGCAGCGGTGGTGGGTGACAAGCTCGTCATCGTCGGCGGCCAGAACGCCAAGCAGCTCGTCCCGCAAACCGAGGTATTCGATGGCAGCTCGTGGAAGGACGCCGGCGATATGCCGACCCCGCGCGAACACCTGGCGGCGGTGTCGGACGGCACCTACGTGTACTCGATCGGTGGCAGGTTCCTGTCTTCGGACAAGAACTCCGCGGCCCTGGAACGGTTCGATCCGGCATCGGGGACGTGGACCAAGCTGGTGGGGATGCCCACGCCGCGCGGCAGCTACGGCGCCACCTACATCGGCGGCCGAATCGTGGCCGTCGGCGGTGAAGAACCGACGATGGTGCTGAACGTGGTCGAGATGTACGACATCGCCGACGGGAAGTGGAGCACACTGCCCCCGATGCCGACCGCGCGTCACGCCGAGGTGGTGGCCGCAGTCGGCAACACGATCTACGTCATCGGCGGCGCCAACCGCCCGACGCATGAAGGCCCCATCGCGACCATCGAAGCGCTGGACTTCATGTAGTGACCGACTTCTCCGCACTACCCACGGCCGATCAGGAAGCGATCGGCAAGACGCTGCTGACGTTGCTCAAGGCTTTCGACGATCGAGATGCCGAGCCTTTATTGGCCGTGTACTCCGAGGATGCCGACTGGGTCAACGCCTTTGGCACCGTCAAGCGCGGGCGCGATGACATCGTGGAGTACTTGCGCGGTTTGTTCAATGACGAGAACTTCAATCGCGGCGGACTCACCGGTCCGCCGGAGACCGGTTTCCGGGTGCTGGGGCCCGACGTCGTGCTGGTCAGCGCACATCTGCAGGTCAAGGGCCAGGGAGTGGTCGGCGGCGGAACGTTAGACCGCGACAACTTCTCGCTGCGGGCCTTGCAGCGTCGGCAGGATGGGTCGTGGCTGATCGTGTCGGAGATGTTCTCCGACGCCAACACCGAAACCACCTACGCCCACTAAAAAGCCTGCTCAACGCGGCTCGGGCCGGCGGCCGATCTTTCCTTGTTTTATTTGTGTCAAATATGGGGAATCGAGGGCAGACGGGCTACAAAAAACGCCACCGCACAGATAACGGGAGCCCCTGATGTCCAGCACCACGTGGATCGTGATCGCCATAGCAATAGCAGTTCTGTTGATCGCCGCGCTGGTCGTGGCGATCAACACCGCGAGGAATCGCCGCCGCCACCGGCAGGCCGAAGAGATTCGTGAGAAGGCCAAGTTGGATTCGGCCAAACTCGAGCGCCGTGAAGCACTGGCCTCCGAAACTGCCGCCAAAGCACGTGCCGCGCAGGCCGAGGCCGAGGTCAAGGCGGCCGAAGCCGCCAGGCTGCAGGAGCACGCGGCTACGCATCAGAGCGAGGCAGCTGCATCGCGCGAGCAACTCCAAGAGCGATGGGACCACGCCGACCGCATCGACCCGAAGACCGGCAAGCAGGATCGCGAGGCCGACGACCCGGCGTCCGACCGCAGCGAGGCATGGTCGGCCGAGTCAGCGGAAGCGCGCACCGATGCGGGAGCCGTTCGACAGGAGACCTATCGCGGGACGCCCGGCTAAGGCTGGGCCAGTGCTTCGTATCGCCACTGCGGAATGTTCCCCCTTGATGTTCCGCAGTGGCGTTACGTTTTCCTCGGAAGCCCTACAGCCAGGTGTCCTGAGTCGTGGTGGTCAGGAATGCATCCAGATCGTCGCGCCACTGGGCCGGGGTGGTCTTGTCCGGCTCGATGCCGGTGTAGTCGCCGCGATAGAACAGCAATGGCCGGGGCTTGATCTTCGGGGCCTCCGATAGCGAGCCGACCGCTCCGAACACTACGAAATGATCGCCGCCGTCATGGACCGATGCCACCGTGCAGTCGATGTAGGCCAGTGACTCGTCGATGACGGGCGAGCCGAGTTCCGAAGGGTGCCAATCGATACCGGCGAACTTGTCCGGCTCCTTGGATCCGAATCGGGCCGAGACGTGTTTCTGGCTTTCGGTCAGCACATTGACGCAGAACCGGCCGCTTGCCTCGATGGCTTTCCAGGACCGTGACACCTTGGTCGGGCAGAACAGCACCAACGGCGGATCCAGCGACAGCGCCGCGAACGACTGGCAGGCAAAGCCGACCGGCACGTCGTCGTGCACGGTGGTGATGATGGTGATCCCGGTGCAGAATTGACCCAGCACTTGCCGGAAGGCCCGTGGGTCAATCGGTGCCGACATGATGGCTAGCCGCGAAATCCGACGCTGAAGTCGTGGCCCCACAGGCTGATGGCGGTGCTTTCCCGGGCGACCCAGTCGTGGTCTTCGACTTGCCTACCCTCACAACCGAATTCGATATCGAACCCACTGGGCGTCTTCATGTAGAAGGACAGCATCAGGTCGTTGACGTGGCGGCCCAGGGTTGCCGACATGGGTACCTTGCGGCGCAGCGCACGATCCAGGCACAGGCCCACGTCGTCGGCCTCTCCGACCTCGATCATCAGGTGCACGATCCCACTGGGGGTCTCCCCGGGCATGAACGCCAGGCTGTGGTGGCGCGGGTTGCAGCCCAGGAACCGTAGCCAGGCCGGCGCTCCGTCGGCGGGCCGGCCGACCACCTGGGGCGGCAACCGCATCGAGTCACGCAGCTTGAAATCCAGTACATCCCGGTAGAAGTGCAATGTCTCTTCGTCGTCGCGGGTGGTCAACACCACGTGGCCCAGGCCCTGCTCAGCAGTGACGAACTTGTGCCCGTACGGGCTGACCACCCGGCGGTGCTCCAGGGCGGCGCCGTGGAAGACCTCCAGGCAGTTGCCGGACGGGTCTGAGAAGCGGATCATCTCGTCGAGGCGTCGATCGGCCAGTTCGGCGGCGGTAGCCTCCTTGTAGGGTGTGCCCTCGACGTCGAGCCGGGCCCGGATCTCTTGCAGGCCCGCAGCATTCGCGCATTCCCAGCCGGCTTCGATGAGCCGGTCCTGCTCGCCGGGCACGATCACCAACCGAGCCGGGAAATCGTCCATCCGCAGATACAGCGCGCCTTCGGTGCTGCCCTTGCCCTCGACCATGCCGAGGACTTTCAGCCCGTAATCACGCCAGGCCGCCATGTCGGTGGCCTCGATACGGAGATAGCCCAGCGAGCGGATGCTCATCATGCACCTCCCAGGAAATCAATGGTGAGCTTGTTGAACTCGTCGAATTTCTCCACCTGCGCCCAGTGTCCACATTGCCCGAATACATGTAGTTGCGCACGCGGAATGGTCTTCAGCGCGACCAATGCGCCGTCCAGTGGGTTGACCCGGTCCTCGCGGCCCCAGATCAGCAGCACCGGCTGGCGCAGCCGGTGCACCTCGCGCCACATCATGCCGAGCTCGAAATCGGCTCCGGCGAAAGACATTCCCATCGCCCGAGTGGCCGTCAGCGATTCCGGCGTGCTGGCCAGCTCGAACCGCTGGTCGATCAATTCCGGGGTGATCAGTTTCTGGTTGTAGACCATCACCCGCAGGAACGCCTCGAGGTTTTCCCGGGTCGGCTGAGAAGAGAACTTCCCCAGCCGCTTGACTCCTTCGGTGGGATCGGGCGCAAACAGGTTGATGCTGAGCCCGCCGGGACCCATCAGCACTAACTTGCCGGCCTTGTCGGGGTAGTCCAGCGCGAACCGGACCGCGGTGCCACCACCGAGCGAATTGCCCACCAGCGGAACACGTCCCAGGCCCAGCTGGTCGAAGAGGCCGTTGAGCGCCCGAGCCGCGTAGTGGTTGAACTGTCCATGCTCGGCTCGCTTGTCGGAGAGGCCGTAGCCGGGCTGATCGACGGCCAGCACATGGAACTGGCGCGCCAGCACCGGGATATTGCGCGAGAAGTTCGTCCAACTTGCCGCCCCCGGACCGCCACCGTGCAGCAGCACCACCGTCTGGTCATTCCCGACGCCCGCTTCGTGGTAATGCAGCTTCAGCGGCCCGTCCACGTCCACCTCTGCGAAGCGCGAGGTGGACTCGAAGGTCAATTCCTCGGTCGCAGTCATGGCTTAGACCATGGTGTCGCCGGGAGGCAACCCGAACTCGTTGTTTCCGAAGATCACGTAGGCCCGTTCCGGATCGTTGGCGGCGTGCACCCGGCCGGCGTGGGCGTCACGCCAGAACCGTTGCACCGGTGCGTCATTGGCCAATGCGGTAGCGCCGGACGCCTCGAACAACCGGTCGATCGAAGAGATTGCGCGTCCGGTCGCGCGGACCTGATCGCGGCGCGCTCGGGTACGCAGGTCGAACGGGATCTCCTTGCCCGCGGACAACAGTGCGTACTCGTCGGCGACATTGCCGATCAGCTGGCGCCACGCGGCGTCGATGTCGCTGGCGGCCTCGGCGATGCGGACCTTGGCGAACGGGTCGTCCTTGGCCTTCTCACCGGCGAATGCGGCGCGCACTCGCTTGCCCTGGTGTTCCACGTGGGCGTCGTAGGCTCCGTAGGCCATGCCCACGATCGGTGCCGAGATCGTGGTGGGATGCACTGTGCCCCAGGGCATTTTGTAGACCGGTGCGGTGTTGGTCTGATAGCCGCCCGCGGTGCCGTCGTTCATGTTCTTGTAGGACAAAAACCGGTGCCGCGGGACGAAGACGTCCTTGACGACGACGGTGTTGCTGCCGGTGCCCTTCAGGCCGACCACGTGCCACACGTCGTCGATGCGGTACTCGCTGCGCGGGATCAGGAAGCTGCCGAAGTCGACGGGCCGGCCGTCCTTGATGACGGGGCCGCCGAGGAACGCCCAGGTGGCGTGATCACATCCCGACGACCAGTTCCATGAACCGTTGACCAGATACCCGCCATCGGTCACCACGCCGGCACCCATCGGGGCATACGACGACGACACGCGTGTCTTGGGGTCATCGCCCCAGACCTCCGCCTGCGCCTCCTGGTCGAACAACGCCAAGTGCCAGTTGTGCACACCGATGATCGAACTCACCCAGCCGGTCGAACCACACGCGCTGGCCAGCCGCCGCACCGCCTCGTAGAACAGCGTCGGATCGCACTGCAGCCCGCCCCACTGTTCCGGCTGCAACAGGGTGAAGAAACCGACCTCATCGAGCTCCTGGACGGTCTCCTCGGGCAGCCGGCGTAGGTCTTCCGTCGCCTGAGCGCGCTCGCGAATCCGCGGCAGCAGATCGTCGATGCCAGCCAACACCGACTGCGCATCACGCTGTTGAATGGACGTCACTTACGTTTGCCTCCCGGGAGTGCGGACTTACACAGCAGACTAGAACACGTTCCGATTTTAGTCGAGGAGGGTATGCCTGCGGCTGGTGGCGGTATGAATCCGCTTTTCTGTAACATGTTCTAGTTGTGATGAAAGGGAGGACGGGTCTTGACGGAAGCGATTCCTGACGAGCCGCTCGGCGACCACGTCCTGGAACTGCAGATCGCCGAGGTGATCGACGAAACCGACGATGCGCGGTCGCTGGTGTTCGCCGTGCCGGACGAACCCGGCGACTCCGCCATCCCGCCGCAGCGGCTGCGCTACGCGCCCGGCCAGTTCCTGACCTTGCGCATCCCCAGCGACCGCACCGGCTCGGTGGCGCGCTGCTACTCGCTATGCAGCTCGCCGTTCACCGATGACGCGCTGACCGTCACCGTCAAGCGCACGGCCGACGGATACGCGTCCAACTGGCTCTGCGACCACGCACAGGCCGGCATGCGGATTCACGTGCTGGCCCCGTCGGGCACCTTCGTGCCCAAGACACTCGACGGCGACTTCCTGCTGCTGGCCGCAGGCAGCGGGATCACCCCGGTCATGTCGATCTGCAAATCGGCACTCTCCGAAGGCAGCGGTCAGGTGACGCTGCTGTACGCCAACCGCGACGAAAGCTCGGTGATCTTCGCCGACGCGCTGCGTGAGCTGTCCGCGAAGTATCCCGACCGGCTCACCGTGGTGCATTGGCTGGAATCGCTGCAAGGACTACCTAGCGCGACCGCGCTGGCGACGCTGGCCACGCCGTTCACCGATCGGCATGCGTTCATCTGCGGGCCCGGCCCATTCATGGACGCCGCACGCCAAGCCCTGGAAGGACTGAAAGTGCCTGCCGCACAGGTACATATCGAGGTGTTCAAGTCGCTGGACTCGGATCCGTTCACGGCGGTGAAGATCGAGGACACCGCCGAGGGCGACCAACCGCCGGCCACCGCGGTGGTCGAGCTGGACGGCGAGACCCACACGGTGTCGTGGCCGCGTAACGCCAAGCTGCTCGACGTCTTGTTAGCCAAGGGCCTCGATGCGCCGTTCTCGTGCCGGGAAGGTCACTGCGGCGCATGTGCCTGCACCCTGCGCAGCGGCAAGGTCAACATGGAGGTCAACGACGTCTTAGAGCAGGACGATCTGGATGACGGGCTCATTTTGGCCTGTCAATCTCACCCGGAATCTGATTCGGTAGAAGTCACCTACGACGAATAGTCGCGGAGTTAAGTTCTGTTGGTTGACGGAAAGGTTGCTCCGATGATGCGGCTGGTAACGGGCTCCCTAACGGCCGGAGCAGCGGTCGGTCTCGCGCTGGCCTTGCTGCCTGCCCCGCTCTGCGCGGCGGCCAGCAACACCGCCACCACCCTGTTCCCGCTGGACGGCCCCAACCAGCTGGAAACCCGCATGTTTCTCAACTGCTTCAAAGCCGACGGCCATTGCGACTTCACCGCGGGGGCGGTCATGCGCACCCCCGACGGGGTGACCGGCTTCCCGCACGACCTGTGGGCCCGACAAACCACCGAGATCCGATCCCCGGACCGGATGGACTACCTCGACGCGCACGCGAATGGCCAATACGAGCGGGTCATGAAATCGATGGGGACCGACGAGATCACCACCGTCTACTTCGCCGAAGGGCCGCCGGACAAGTACCAGACGACCGGCCGCATCGACTCCACCGATTGGGGAACGGGCCAGCCCAAGACCAATTCCAGCGTCATCACCTGCACCCACATTCAGGTGGTCTACTCCGGGGTCAACATTACCTCGCCGAGCACCTGCGCGCAGACGACGTTCTCCTGAAAAATCCAGTGCGCCTGGGCTTTACGACGCATCGGATCAAGGCTTCGCTTTCCAGGCCTGAAGTGCTTGGTAGAGCTCGGCCCGGGACCGGATGCTCAATTTGCGGTAGATGCGGCTGAGGTTGACTTCCACGGTCTTGGGACTGACAAATATGGCGGCGGCGATGTCCCGGTTGGTCATGCCCGAGACGGCCAACTCGGCGACGCGTTCTTCGGTGGCCGTCAATCCTGAGGCGCGTCCTCGGACTGAGACGCCACGTGCCAGTTCAGTTTTGGCGCGCTCGGCCCATACCGTGGCGCCGAGTTGCTCAAAAGTATCCCGCGCCTCGCGCAGCGCTTTGCTA
>Ga0208987_1000028_pt1 | contig 38698 bp, 69 predicted proteins | sample MedBloCARef_O2_FD_187845 | JGI IMG/M metagenome (GOLD analysis project Ga0208987, IMG submission 187845) | Forest soil microbial communities from El Dorado National Forest, California, USA - Mediterranean Blodgett CA Ref_O2 (SPAdes) (version 2) | ecosystem: Environmental > Terrestrial > Soil >... | reverse complement strand
CAGACGCTGGCCCCGACGCTGTCCCAGACGCTGTCCCCGACGCTGGCCCCGACGCTGTCCCCGACGCTGGCCCCGACGCTGTCCCCGACGCTGGCCCCGACGCTGGCCCCGACGCTGGCCCCGACGCTGGCCCCGACGCTCTTTCCAATATCTGCGAGCAGCTTTTTATCGAGGATAATTGCGCGCGTTAGGCCGGAAGACAGGGGCGAGCCGCACCAAACGATTTTCTTCGGCGGCTCCAAACCACCGGCGCGATACATCGCGCGGATTGCTTCTTCCGCCGCGCCCCGATCAGCGGGTAAGGTGGATAATCCGATATCGGTCCAACGCTTGATGTACTCAGGAAAGAGCGCCGTTTGCGCAGGCGTGAGCGTCTCGATTTTCTTCATGACTAGTCCGCCACGCGTCGCAGCTCAGCCGGGGTGTACTCAACCTGCTGCGGCAGCAACCACTTGCCGGCCGGAACACGTGCGGTGGAGTGCTCTTCGTGCAGCAAGTCAGATGGCGCCGAGACATCGAGATAGCGCGCCCCGCCCGCGGTAGCGTAGAGCTTGATGTTCTGTGTCTGATCCAAGAACTCGAAGCGGTGGTGATGCCCGGTGGCCTCCCCTAGAGCTAAGATCAGCTTGCGGCCTTCGATTTTCTGCTCCATGGCATCCTTTGGAATCGCTTTGACGCGAACCAAAGCCACATCGCCCTGGCGAATTATTCCCATTTCAATTAACTCCTTCACTTGTGAACTCCTTTGATGAAACGAAATACGTCACGTCCAACTGACGCATCGAATTTTGGAACGCGATTCGGCTCTCTGTGCTTCCATGCGTCGTACAGCAAAAACAGCACGCAAAAGGCAACGATAGCGGCGAGCAGAAAGCACAGGCCCGAGGACCACGGCATTGATTCCCAGTGGCTCATGACTTCAACGCCTGCTGTGCCGATGCAATCAGCGCCTCAGTTGCCGCGAGAAGCTTCTTCGCCTCCGCGCATCCTTCGATCACGCCCTGACGGTAGCCAGCCTCGTAACCGGCTTTAAAGACTTCCTGGTTAGCGTCCATTTGTGCGCGCACCATGGAGACGAGATGGGCTGAGTCGAGGCTCATCGGATAACCCTCTCTAGCCAAAAGTTGGTCATGCGCGCCTCGGCGATATCGAGTAGCGATTCGTCGACCGATTCGTCGGCGAGCTTTTCCTCTCGGTCCAATTCGTCGTACTCGCGCTCTGAGCGTTCTTCGGCCCACTGCTCACGCTCGACAGGACCATCCGGCCCTACCACAGCGCACGCTCGAACTTGCTCACGATGAAGTTCGCGAGCTTCGTGAAAATGAAGTAAGCCGCGATGGGGGCGATGATCAGGATTGCGTAGATCATAAAGGCCCCACGATGACGGAACGCGATGTGATGTAGCCGAGCGCCTCGAAACAATCGGGCTGATGCCCGCAGCGGCGGTCGTAGTCGCACATATCCTCGACCAAGTACACATCGCCTTGCGGATCGATCTCGCACTTGAACATCAGTGCGCTGCAGGGTGAGCCTTCGTCCTCGTCGTGGATCGCGTACCATTTGCCTTGCTGCCAATTCACCGCATCAAAGCGGCGTTGCGCTTCGGCACGAGCTGCGATAAGCCAAGCTGGAGCTGAGTTCGAAAGAACGGCGCTCATTGGCGCACCCACTTCACGCTAGCCCCTCGGCATGCACGCATCGAAAAATGACGCAGCGTTTCCTTGCTGACTGTGGCGCGGGTTACCGTTCCATCGGCCCACGAAATAGTTACGAGATACATGCGACCGCCCAATGCGGGAAAGTGGCAGAGGTGAAAAGCGGTTGGCCGTTAACTATCACGGCCCAGTACTGGCCTAATTTGCGGATGGTCATGTGCGCTCCCTGTGACATGGGAACGAAAGTACACCATAGTGGACACTTGGTCAAGCATGGTGGACTACCAATTGTAAAAAGTGCGAAAAACCGCACAACGGACGGTTTCAGATGCTAGATTTGCTACCGGCGCTGGTGGCGCCGAATACGATATTTACCCGTTTCCGAGGTAGGAAAACCCTGAATGGGAGCGCAAAGTCGTTCGAGATGGCCAAGGGCTAGCCAGCGCGGTTCGACGCCTAATGCGTCCGCCAGCGCGAATAAGTGCTTCAATTCGACGTTTTTAACAGCATCATTTTCCCAGGAAGAGATGGTCTGCTTACCCACGCCAATCGCAGCCCCCAGCTTTTCCTGGCTGAGGTCCTTTGAGTTTCTTAATCCCCTAACGCGTTGTCCGAAGGTGTCCATCGGAAATGATCGTAGGATGGATACGTGTCCACCATCATTGACTACGGTGTCCACCATGGTAGACTCGGCCGATATGTTGAAGTCACAGGTCATAGAGCACTTCGGAACAGGCGTTGCGGTCGCTGAAGCCCTAGGGATTGGAAAGCAAGCCGTCTCGGCATGGGGGGATCGGGTACCGCCATTGAGAGCTGCGCAGATCGCGCAGATCACCAAAAATAAGCTGCGTTTCGACCTCAAAGACTATGAGGATTGGAACCAGGCGAGCGAAGGAAGCGCCGCCTAAATGCTCTTTTTTTGTCTTTCCGATTCGACTTAATCTGTGTCCCTCGACCGTAAGGACATCCGCGCCAAACTCGATCCCGAGTGGCACGAAGCTCTCATAAAGATTTGCGCTCGCGACGGTATCGACGTCGGCGAGTTCATTGAACGCGAGATAGAGCGCGTGCTGTCTGAGCGAATCCATGGATGGATTTTGGATAGCCACGTGATGGAGGGCTTGGGAATAACCGGGAAACTCAGGCAGAAGCCCGGGACCAAGAAATGAACAGCTTTATGTTTAATTCGTATCGTGTTGATTCGCCCCTCCGCAGCTTCAACCTTACTGTCAATAAAGCCGCGAATCTGTCAGAAACTTTCTATTCGCGGTGTCAGACATGAGCCTTCCTTGGCTGCGGCTTTATACCGAATTTTCTACAGATCCGAAAATTCAAATTTTGGCATTCGAGGATCAGCGCCATTACGTGGTGCTTCTTTGCTTGAAAGGCGCTGGCACTCTCGATGCGTGTTCGGTCAGTGAAACCTATCGCGAGCGAATGATCGCTAAGGCTCTAGGCCTAGATCCTGCGACGGCTATCGAGGTCAAGAGACGGTTAATCGAGGGCGGATTAATCACTGACGACTGGCATCCGTCAGCTTGGAATCAGCGTCAAATGAAAAGCGATCATGACTCTGCCGATCGTAAGAAAAATCAACGCATTAGGGACAAAGAACGTGAAAGTCACAATGATGTCACAACTAGCAATAGTGACAGTCACGCCCTAGAGGGAGAGAGAGATTCAGATGCAGAGGTAGATAAAACAATCTCCCCTATGGCGAGCGAATCTGAAATCTCGCAGTCCATGAACGAGATTCGGGCCAAGTACCCGAAAGCCAGCGGCCGAGAAGATTGGATCACAGCGGAGAAGGGAGCGAGGACACTAGTCCTAAACGGCCACGCCTCTTGGGCCGAACTCATCTCGGGGGTCAGGCGTTATCGCCAGAACATCGACGTGACCGGAAGTTACGCGATGAATCCATCGAAGTTCTTTACTGCGGTTGACAGGCCTTGGTCGCAGGCCTGGGTTATTCCAGAAAATAAATCGCAATCTGCGACGACGCGCAAAACAAAATTTTCTCAAGCCATGGAGGCGTTAGATCGTGCCTAAATCACCCATCAGTGCCCGCGCAAAGCGTGTTTGGCAGCGTCTTGTCGAATGGTATGGGACGCGATTAGTTGAGCAGTACGGCGAGTCTCCACCAGAAGACTGGTGCGAAACGATTGACGGTGCAGATAACGAAGCTGTTAAGCGAGCGCTGACCTCGATTCGCTCAAAGTACATCAATCATCCTCCGACATTCCCGCAATTCGCCGAATCTATTGCGCCAGTTAGAGCACCAAGCAGCGGCGGTCTGTCGAAAAACACATGCGAGCGGCTAAGTGATTTTGTTCTGCAGCACTACGGGTCTGGCTTAACCCCTAAGCAGCTCCGCGGTCCTTGGACGTATGTCGGTAGAACTTTCGATGCAGAGGATCTGAGCAAGAAACTGACGAAGGATCACGGCTACGAAATAACCGGTGTCGTGATTGATCCAGATGGCGATAAGCCAGGTTTTCGCGTGATGGTTGCCGATATGTTGGCCCCGCCGAATTGGGGGGATGCTGTATGAGCTGGACTATGCGCGATGGCACACTCTCCCGCGGCAACTACAGCATCTGCCCTGGCATCCGTGGATTCTCACTTTGGTATCGCCACGATGAGCACTACGGGATATTGAAGCGCGAGCTGCCGACGCTCGATGAGGCCAAAAAGCTAGCTGATGCGCATCAGGCGAAAGAGGACTTTCTGCTCAAATCCTTGGATGCGGTGAGCGTCAAATAATGACTCTTGCGGTATTTCTTCACGAAACATTCCCCTGGTGGGCCATAGCTGTCGGCCTTGTGCCAGTGGCCATCTTTGTATTTTGGAAATTCCGATGAGGCGCGCGGCCAAACGCGACATTGCAGAGCCGGCCATCGTCAAAGCGTTGGAGCAAGTCGGCGCCAAAGTCTATCGCAGCCTGCCGATTGATCTGCTGGTGCACTTTCGTGGTCGCTTCTTCTGCCTCGAGGTAAAGACCCCAGGGGAGCCGAAGCATTCGAGCAAGCGCTGCCTGGGCCAAGATCAGTTCATTGCCGAGACTCTCACGCCGATCGTAAAAACCGCATCCGAGGCAATTGAGGCCATTACACGGAGTTAGCGTATGGACAAATCTGAGCGCATCCACATTCCCCGCAAGCGATCTCGGCTTCCCTGGCCTTACGATCCTTTGCTGACTAACAAGCAGCAATGGCGGGTGGTATCGGCTGGGCTTTTGATTTTAGCCATGATCTGCGGGTTCGCCTGGGCGGTGATGAAATGAGGTGGCAGAAAGACATCATCGATCTGTGGTGTGCCGATTGGGCAAGTCAGCGCCGGCGCATGTTGGGGATCTCGGAGTTGCAGCCCAAAGAGCGCATAGGGCGGCTTGGGAGCACGCTAGGTTCGATCAGGGATGACAGGGAAGGGGCAAGCCAGGGTACGGCCGTACAGAGCTTCCCAGAGGTTTACATTGGCCCGCCGCCGAACTATCCGCTCTTGGTGAATCGTGCGTGGCAGCGAATGGATAAGCGCTGGCGAGAGATTGTTGAGGCGCATTACGTCTACGCGTACCTGCAGTCGAAACAAAAGGCAGGCATGCTCGAGCTATCGATGCGCTTGTACTGGCAGTACCTGACATTCGGAAAGAACTTCATCGAAAGCTACGTGACTTGCTTCACGGAATTATCGGGCGATGATCATTCGGTATCACTCACCACACAAAATATCGTTGCAAATGCATGAGTTGCACTAGCGAAAGTCTACAGAAGGGAATACAAATCAACGCTAGTCACTATGACCAGCACTTCCACCGAAGCTGGCCCATCGCGGTTCTTACCAGATGGTGGCTGACATGACTGCCGAGGAATATCACGGCCGTCGACTTACCCTGATTGAGTACCTGCATGTCAAAGCTGCGCAAGCCGACTGGCATGGTGTATCAGACGCTGCAAACGATCTTCGAGTGATGGAAGCTGAGCATTTGGTAAGAACTCGGTTAGCCTCAGCCAAGTACGCCCCAATAATCGATCAATTGAGAGAGAAGGCGAGCCGATGAATGTCGTTGAGTTCGGTCGCGTAGATCTCGGAAGCATTGAGTCAGGATTAGAGCATACCTTGGCCCAATTCAAAGCAGGAGCCTTCCCTTACGCTCAATGCTGCGTGATTGTCTTTGGCAAGCAGGATGGCACCACACACGTCAGAGCCTACGGTAAACGCTCTGATTCACTCGCCGTTGATGGCTGGATGGCAAGAGCACTGTTCGGTTACAAGGATGAGGAAGCGCCGCCTCAATCCGGAAGCGTAGCCTGAGCACTCATTGCATCATAGCATACGATAAGGCATTGAATCGTTCAGTACGGATGGGGCCCAATCTTTCGCGCTTGTGTTTTCGCCAGGTTAATCGCTCAATAGACCGGCCTATTAAACGATTAGTTAACCGTTATCCGATCCATATGGATTAGCGTCCTACATATTAGGTCGCATTGTGCGTAACTCTGTGGATAAGCTCCATATCAATCAATCAGATGCGCGGTACATCGATATTGGTTTGTCATACAGGTGATTATGCGTAGTTGCGCTGCGTCATAGCTCCTCTATATGCCGTCCAGTAGATCCAGCAATGTCGAAACCCCCTGGTGATGGTCAAGGTTAGGCTATCCATCCATCGTCTCGCCGGGGCATTTTTAGCTCTTAGGGCGGGGCAGGATTAGCCCTCAGCCGCATATTTATGCAGTTGGGTCACGAGATTTACGGGCCTATACGCATAGATATTCAAGATCAGCCGCATAACGCTACATAAAGGTACTTTCGATGTCCAAACCGACCGTTGAGCCCATGACCGAGCGCCATCAGTCCGAGAACCGCAAGGTTCAAGCGGACAAGGAATTTGAGGCCGGGAGGATGTCGGGACCGAAGTACGTGCAGGAGATTGCGCGGGCCAACAAGGCCGGGAAGAAGCGCCGATGAAGATCGCGATGCTTGATGGTCCGGAGATGGGCGGGATAACTCGTGGGGAGCCGAAGAAGCTCAAGGAGCCGACTCCGGCTGATCGCAGCGTAAGCCATGCCCATGACTCGAAAGTCCGTGCTACGGCCGACTGGGTGGACGGGCGCATTACCTCCAAGGAACACGGGGAGATTCACAAGCGGGCTAATCTTGTCCTGAAAAACAAGGGGCGCATGTGATTACGGTCTCGGTGCTTCATGGTCATATCTACGTCGCCGTGATCCGGCCGCTAGGTTGACATGCCATTAGGCTCGCGCGCCTGGCAAGGTTTGCCGGAGCGTCCATTTGTCCGTCACGAGAGTTTGACCGGGGAGGATGTCCTTCTCCAGTTGACCTTCTTGAACTCATCCGGAGTTCCGACCGAACCGACTTCGATTACCTACGAGGTCGACAGCCTCTCGACGAATCAGAACGTGATTCCCTCGAGCGTGGTGACCCCCACCGGGACGACCCAGATTCTGCAGCTGCCAGGCTCCAGCATGGTCAACACCCGAAACTACCTGGGCCGGGAGATATTCCAGGTCTTAATCACTGCGGTCATTCCGGACACGAACGCATCGTCGGGAAGCATCACCCGGATCGCTCTGGTGATTATTGAAATGGTCAATATCGCGATTCCTTCATGATCAACCCGATTGAAGACATTGTGCTGGTGGCCCCTGAGATGGGCGCAACTGCGATTGAATTGCTGGATCCGCGCTCCTGCCTTCGCGGCAGAGTGCTGGCGGTAGGTCCGGGACGCGTGACGAGCGAGGGGGTTTTGATCGAGCCTGAGATAGCCAAGAACGATATGGTGAGACTCGCTCCTTCCAAGTCCATTGAGGCCATCTTTGATTCCAAGCGGGTGTGGATTACTCGCGAGCGCGAGATTCTGGCGGTCGAATGATCAGGCCATTGCGTGACCGAGTTCTGGTTAGACCGATCGAATACAAGCACGCCGTCTTGTTTGTCGCCGGCATTGAACTGCGAAAGGGCGAAGTGGTCGCAGTCGGACCAGGACGAAGACTACGCCGGCGTATCCCCTGGATGATGCCCTCTGACGGCACTCCGGGGCAGAGCGTAAACCCCGGTCAAACGTTCTATGTCGAGGATGGCGCGGAGACGGGCGCTATCTCCCCTGTTCCCGTGAAGGTCGGGGATGTCGTGGAGTACGGCTTTCGCGATTGTTTCCCGGTGGATATCGGCGGCGAGAAGCTCCTGATGATTTGGTCTAAAAACATTTACGGCACGACTGACTCTCGGACTGATGCCGGAATCCTCGAGGCGGTCTCCGCCGCGATCGACTGATGCACGATTTCGTTTCCCGCTCCGAGGCCCGTACTCGAGGCCTGAAGCATTATTTCAATGGTAAGCGCTGCAAGCACGGCCATGTTGCTCCTAGATTCGTTTCCACTTCCGCCTGTTGTGGATGCTCTGAAGGGAAACCGCCGGATCCTCCGGAAGCTGAACGTCGACGGCTAATAAACGATTTCAAATGGGACGACGATATTAGGGCCGTTCTCATCGATGAGTACGTGAACACCGGCGACATCATGCAGGCACGTGAGATGGTCAAGTGTTCTGCCGCTGCATACCACCGGCACTTGGAAGAAAACGAAGCCTTTGCCGAAAGCATCAAAAAAGCTACGAAGCTTGCGATTCAAACCCTTGAGGATCGCAGCATTCATCTGGCGGGTAAGGGCAATGACAAGCTGATCATTGCGACTTTGAAAGCAAAGCTGGCCGATCAGTATACGGACCGATTGAAGGTCGACAACACGCACGAAGAGAAACTATCAGATGCAGAGCTTGACCGGCGAATCGCCAAACTTCGAGGCGTCGGCCGAATCATCGAGTATCCCATCCCAGAACTCCCCGCAAATCCCCGAAGGATCGATATCGCGCGCCGAGAAGCTCGAATTGCTGAGGCTGCTGGAAGAGAAGAAGCGGCGGGATTCGCGAAGCCGAATTAAGAGCCTCTATCCGGATGAGGGTCCGCACAGACGCGAACTGTATTCGAAGCACACGGAATTTTTCGCAGCGAGCTTGGAGTTCAACGAACTCGCTTTATTGGGCGGCAACCGGTCGGGAAAGACTCTCGCCGGCGCCTATAAGACCACTTGTCATCTTACCGGGAAGTATCCGCGTTGGTGGCGCGGCAAACGCTTTGAAGATCCAGTTGACGCTTGGTGCGCTGGGGATACGGCAAGAACGGTCAGAGACATTCTGCAGAAAGAATTGATCGGCCCACCTGGGGATGCTGGAGCACAAGGTACCGGGATGATTCCGGGGGATTTGATCCTAGACACATCCGTGAAGCACGGGCTTTCCGATTGTTTGGAAGCTGTCAGGGTCAAGCATGTGGGCGGCACATCGAACCTGCATTTCAAATCCTATGACCAGGGAAGACAGGCTTTTCAGGGCACTAGTCAGCATGTCGTATGGCTTGATGAGGAATGCCCGATCGACATTTACACCGAGTGTTTGCTTCGCACGATGACCACCAATGGAATCGTGTATTTGACGGCGACGCCGCTTTTAGGATTGACGGAATTAATGCTTTCCTTTCTCCCTGAGTTGCAGCCGACTGCGATATGAAGGCTGCTTTTTTTGTTTCGTGGGACGAGTCCCCCCACTTAACGAGCGTTCAAAAAGAAACCATGCTGGCTGCGGTTCCGCCGTGGCAGCGCGATTCTAGATCGAAAGGAATACCCCAACTTGGGGCAGGCGCGATTTATACCGTGCCTGAATCTGATTTCACCGTAACTCCTTTTGAGTTGCCGAAGCACTGGCCTCGATGTGCTGCATTGGATGTGGGCTGGAATCGAACCGCGGCTGTGTGGGCTGCTCATGACCGAGACACCGGGTGTGTTTATTTATATGACGAATTGTACCGAGCGAAGACTGAACCAAGCCAAATTGTTTTCTCTATACACCAGCGAGGCAAATGGATTCCATTCGTTGTTGACCCGGCAGCTCGCGGCCGATCCCAAAAAGACGGGAGCGCCCTCATAGATATCTACCGCGATTTGGGACTGGACCTTGATGTTGCCGACAACGCGGTGGAGGCAGGGATTTATAAAGTCTGGGAAATGCTTGGGAGCGGACAGATCAAAGTCTTCCGCAATTGCGCCAATTTATTGGCTGAGTATCGCCTCTACCGTCGCGATGAGAAAGGACGTGTCGTGAAATCGAATGATCACCTTATGGACACGATGCGTTATCTAATCATGTCGGGGCTTGAGCGAGAAATTACCGAGCCCCTTCAACGTGACGGCAGAAAGTGGTACCAGGCCGATACTAATTCGGTGTGGGCCGGATGATCGACGCACCCGAAGCGCTCGCGCCCGGCGAGCCGGAAAAACTTTCCCTGCAGGAAGAGCAGGATTTGATGACGCTCATCCGTCTGCGCTATCAGCAAGGAGAGGGTGCGGATTATGAGAACAGACGTCTGCACACGGAAGACCTCGCATTTACTTACGATGCGGAATCTGGAGCGCAATGGGATCCGATCGTTCTAGGACTTCGCAAAGGCCGGCCGTCTTATACTTTCAACCGTGTTCGCCAGCCGGTGAATATGCTGCTGGGGGATCAAAGACAGTCAGCCCCTTCGATCAAAGTGCGCCCCATCAAAGACGGCTCGCAAGATGTGGCGGATGTTCTTGGCGGCCTGTGGCGTTCGATTGAACAAGATTCTCGCGCGGATGAGGTTTACGCAGGAACTTATAAGCATGCAGTAGCCGGCGGCTATGGCGAGATGCGGCTTGTACCCGAATTTGAATCAGATGACAGCATGGATCAAGTGCTACGAATTAAGCACATCCCGAATCCTCTCACCGTCATTCGTGACCCTGAATCGACTGATCCTTGGGGCGCGGATGCGATGTGGTGCATGGTAGGGGATCGTTTATCCAAAGATAAATACGATGTTGAGTATCCTGATGGCGATGGCCTTAATTTCGAGATGTCGCGCGATGGCTTGGGCTGGCGCACCGATGGGATGATTCGTGTTGTTGAATATTTCGAGAAAGTCCCCGTAGATAAAGAAATCGCGCAACTCTCCGATGGTCGCGTGATCGACTACACGGACAAGGAAAAAGCGGTCGAGAAGCATTTAGAAAAAACTGGCGCGAAAGCCGCGACGGTCGTTAGAACTCGCAAGGTCCGCGGCTGGAAAGTTCGTTGGCTGAAGTGCGACGGGTCAAGGATTTTGGAAGGCCCGATAGTTTACGATTGGAAGCGCATTCCGATTGTGCGAATGCCTGGCAGTTACGTTAACATCGAAGGCCGGCAGAAGTATCAGTCCTTCATCCGGCACAGCAAAGATGCGCAAAGAACCTACAACTTCGAGCGTTCAGATTCGATAGAGCGTTCTGCATTGGCGCCGAAAGCACCGCTCTTTGCAACTCCAAAAATGATCATCGGATTTGAAGACGCCTACACTCAGGCGAATGTGGGTCTGCGCACCTTCTTGCCGTTCAACGTCGATCCGGCCGCGGCAAGCACTCCCGGAGGCGGTGCGCCGTTTCGCTTGCCGCCGATTGATCCGCCGGCCGCTTCTGTCGCGATGGCGGAATACTCCGCTCAAGATATTCAGGCGACCACAGGGGTTTTCGATCCAGCCTTAGGCAATGCGGACGACATGAACCGGGTTTCTGGGAAAGCCCTGGTGACGCATACGCGCCGCTCGGATCTCGGAAGCCACGAATTCATCGCCAATTACGGCAGCGCGTTGAAACTCCTGGCAGCATGCGGGTTTGACATGATGCCGAGTGTTTACGACACCGAACGGGTCGTAAGGATCATCGGCCAGGACGGCATCGACAAGCTTGTTACCGTGAATGGCCAAAGCGATGACGGTCAAGTCATGAATGATCTTAAGACCGGCTCGTATGACTGCGATGTGACTTTAGGGCCTTCGTATCAGACCGCGCGCCAGGAAGCACTCGCAACGCTTCTCGATGCGGCAGGATCGGTGCCAGGACTTGCGGAAACGATTCCCGACTTGATCGCAAGATCGATCGACAGCCCCGATAGCGAAGAGATGGTCAAGCGCTTGCGCAAGATGCTCATTGCAAAAGGCATCGTTGATCCGACACCAGAAGAGAAGGCGAAAATGCCGCCTCCGCAACCGAATCCGATGCAGCAAGCCGAGCAGATGCGCGTCATGGCCGAAGCGCATGAACAAGCAGCGAAAGCCAGCTTGGCGATCGATAAGGCGAATAACTCGCCGCTTGAAGTGCGCAAATTGATAGCCGAAACCGTCAAGACGGAGATTGCGAACCTGCTTGGAGCCCAACAATTCCATGCGGCCAATCCCGAAGCCTTCACGGCGCATTTGCAGACTCAATTGATGGCAGGCGCCAAGCCCGCTCCGCAGCCCGCACAGGCTGCATAACCTTTCAATTCACCGGCCCGTGTAGGGCAAATCACGGCACGTGTAGTGCAGGACATTCTATGAAAGACACTTTTACGCTCGCGGATCTAGCCAACTTCAAATTGGAACCTGCAGTGTCTTCGCCTCCGGTCGTACCGGAACCACAGACAACGGAATCATCGACCGTTGAAGCTGTATCGAGTGATGAAGCAGTCGAGACTTCTGCAGAGACGACACCTGCAACCGCGGCGGCAGCCGTATCCGAGCCGAGCGACGATTCGCCGGCGCCTCCGAAGGATGACAAGTTCATTCCGAAAGGGCGATTTGACGAGGTGATTGACGAGCGCAACGCGCTCCGACGATTCAACGAATATCTGTTGGCCAAAGATCAAGTACAGCAACCAGCCGCTACCGCGGCGCCGGCTCCCGCAGTGGAAACTGTGCCGACGCTCGAGGGTTCAGGTTTCGATGTTGCCAAGTACGAAGAATCCATGAAGGCATGGACGACTAAACAGATCGAAGCTGCAAGGACCCAAGGCGCTCAACAAGCAACAGAGGCTACCGCACAGGCGACATTCAATGAGCGTATGGCGGCATACGCAAAGACGAATCCTCGCGTGGTAACTGTTCTTGGCAATCCAAATCTACCGCAGTTGGCGAAGGACGCCGCGGCAGAGGTGGTGGAGTCCGAGTTAGGTCCGCAAATCCTGGAATATTTGGGCATGAACCCAGATCAGGCGGTGCGGATCGCACGCCAGACGCCGATTCAGCAAGCAGCAGCCATCGGAAGAATCGAAGGAGAGCTTCGCGCGAAATCAAAAACGCCGCAGAAGACTCCACAAATCACTCGCGCTCCAAATCCGCCGACCCCGACGCAAGGCCGTGGCAACACGCCCAGCGTTGATCCTTTGAAGATGTCCACCACTGAGTGGATCAAATGGGATCGTCAGCAGACCTTGGAGAAGCGACGAGCAGCGAAAGGTGCTCGCAGCGCTTAAAGGAAAATCATGGCTACTAACACACTGGTCCCGGCAACGTGGGTTGCTCGGAAACAACTTTCTATTCTTCACATGAAGGCCTCCGCCGCAGCACGGGTGGATCGCAACTACGAGAAGGACTTTCAACCGATCGCCGGGGTTCCCCGCGGAACCACGATCACGGTTCGCTTGCCGTTCAAGTATTTGACCGCTTCCGGCAATGCGCTCTCCGCGCAGAACTCGGTGCAGCGCACCGCCTCTTTGACGGTGAATCAGCTCAACATCGGCGTGAACTTCTCAAGCGTTGAGCGCGCGCAGGACTTGGGCGACTTCGCAGAACAGGTTTTAGAGCCTGCCATGTCGCAATTGGCTGGACAGATTGAAGGCAATTTGCTCGCCAATACGATCATCGCGCAAATCCCGAAGATCGTCGGCACCAACTCGACCACAACTGCAGTGACTTTTGCCAATGTGCTCTCGGCCCGTCAGTTCTTGACGCAAGCCCTGGCGCCCACGGGTGATAGTCGGACGCTTCTGGTGGATCCGCAGCACAACGTGGACTTCGTGTCGAACAATGCGGCTCTTTTCAACCCGCAGGTTTCGATCTCGGATCAGTGGGTTGAGGGTTTGATTGCGGAGAAGGTCGCCGGCTTCATGGCGATTGAAAATCCGAAGCTTCCCGGTATCACCACGGGCGTTTACGGAACCTCGACTCCGGTACTCAACGGCACGCAGCCGGCGGTGGCGGGTACGGGTAATGCCTATCAGTCGACCATGACCGTCACGATGACGGGCTGGGCCTCTGGCGGTACGACATTGAACGCGGGCGATGTGTTCTGCATCTCCGGTGTGTTCGACGTGGATCCGGAAACGAAATCCTCGCTCGGTCGCTTGAAGCAGTTCGTCGTGACGACTCAGGTCAGCGATAGTACGGGTACGGTCACCGCGACGTTCTCACCTGCCGCGATTTATGGTGGTGCGTACCAGAACGTATCGGGTGCGCCTTCAACCACTGCGGGTATCTGCACGGCGCAGGGCGTTCTCATCTCGGCAGCTTCAGGGGGTGGATTGACGTTCCGTCAGTCGGTCGCCATGGCCCGAGATGCGATTCTCTTCGCCTCCGTCCCCATGGAGAACTTGTCGAATGTCAGCCCGTACTACGCTCAGGAGACCTTCGATGGTTTCACGATGCGCGTGGCGAGTATCTACGACATCAACAATGACTTCATCCCGCTGCGTTCGGACGTTTTGGTAGGCCAGACCTTGGCTTATCCGGAAGTCGCCGTGCGCATGTTGGGTCAATAAGGAACCATCATGAGCAATTATCAACCGACTGACGGCAGCAATGCCCAGTTTCCGGCCGGGGCAAACATTGGCTTCTACGGGGCAACTCCCGTAGCGATCCGTGCATCGACTGCCTCCTTTCACCAGAGTTCTTGGGTCTCTATATCGAGCAACATCACCGTCGCCACCGCGCTTGCCGCGTGGGCTACGGAGGTGACTGCCACGCTACAGGGCCTGGGGATCTGGGTCTAAATAAGGATAGGGGCGGCAGCGCCCCTTGCCTTTAAGGGAAAAAACATGGCAAACAGAATGCTTTTCGCCGATGAGCCCGCAACCATTAGCGGCGCTTGGTCGCATACCGGGGCGGTCGGCTTCTACGGAGCAACGCCGGCGCCTGTGCGCTCCAGCATAGGATCGTTTCATTCGAGTTCTTGGGTTTCCATCTCCAGCAACATTACGGTCGGCAGCGCTTTGGCTGCATGGGTCACGGAAGTGACGCAGACCTTAGTTGCCTTGGGCATCTGGATTTGAAAACAGTTCTGCATTTGGGCTGCGGCGGAGAGCCGCTGCCGCCCAACATGCAGCACCTTCAGGAAACTCGCTTAGACATTGATCCAAAGTGTAAGCCTGACATCGTAGCCGACATGGCGAATCTGCCAGAAGATATCGGACCATTCGATGCGGCTTACGCAGCCCATTCGCTCGAGCATTTACCGCCTCACGGTGTAGAGAGTTGCCTGTCTGGCATCTTGAAGATCTTAAAGCCCGGTGGCTCGGCGATCATTCGCGTACCAGACCTTGCCGGCATATCTCCAACTGACGATGTTTTGTACATGGCCGGAAATATTCCGGTCTGCGCGGCTGATTTGTTCTACGGCTGGCGACCGTTTTTGAAAGCCATGCCGCATATGGCGCATCGAACCGGGTTTGTAAAGTCGACATTGCGCGATGCCTTGCAAAAGGCTGGATTTGAAAAGGTGCAGGTGGAGAGAGTCCTGCCTGCCTATGAGTTGTTTGCCACAGGAATGAGACCTTGAGCGAAAAACCGAAAAAACATGTGGTGCTGTGCGTTCCAACACTCACGCGACCGTTCCAGCAAACGCTTGATGCTATCCGGGCCTCTGTGCCCGCATTAGAGGCTGCTGGCTGGCAGCATTCCATGGTCAATGAGATCGGCTGTCCCTACATCTCAGCGGCCCGCGCAACGATGCTGCGTAAGGCGCTCGATGCGAAAGCGACCGTGGTTGTATTTCTGGATCACGACATGTCGTGGCCACCGGAAGATCTGGTGCGGCTGATCGAAACTGACGGCGATGTCGTTTGCGGCACCTATCGCTTCAAAAAGGACGAAGAAGAGTACATGGGCGCGCTGGTCGACACGGACTATCCGGTGGTTCGTCCCGATGGTTGCATGAAAATGGCATGGGGACCGGCAGGATTCTTGAAAGTCACGCGAAATGCGGTCAATCGCATCATGGATGCCTATCCTGAACTTTGCTACGGCGAGAAATGCGCGCCGGCTGTGGATCTCTTTCAGCACGGTGCCCACAAGGGAACGTGGTGGGGCGAGGACGCTGCGTTTGGCCGGCGTTGGAATGATTGCGGTGGTGAACTGTGGTGCATTCCGGACTTGCTACTCACGCATCACAGTGCCGATAAGGCGTTTCCCGGAAACTTTCACATTTTCATGCGTAAGCAGCCTGGCGGTGATCTGTCAGATAATCCCATTCAGCCGATCGATCGATTGAAAGCAGTCGTTTCCAAGTTGAAAGCCGTCAATGGGTGAACACAAGCTAAAAAAGCGCGAGCCGAAGTTGGCAGCGCGCGTGATGGTTGCGACCCCGACTTACACCGGCGATGTCGTTCACGAATGCGCAATGTCGATGCATATCGCCACCGTTCACTGCCTGATGCGCGGAGTTGCCTTGGATTGGGTATTCGCTGCTGGGTGTTCACTCGTTCAGCTCGCACGGGATTGGCTGCATGCGGAGTTTCTGGAACGCAAGGAATGCACGCACCTGCTTTGGCTGGATGCGGATCTGTCATTCATGCCGGATGCCATCATGCGGATGCTGTGCAGGAATTTAGATGTTGTGGCTGGGGTCTACACGACCAAAAGCCCAACAAACCCCGTGTTTCCTTACGAGAGCTTGGGTCCTGTTACAAATGGCATCCAACAAGCTCGCAAAATCCCCGGCGGGTTTATTTTGGTGAAACGGCGCGTGGCGGAAGAAGTGGCCGCCAGTTGCGAGAGCTACTTACTCACTCATAACGAACAGACGCGCGAATCTGCACATATTTTCGAGGTTCCATTGATTGAGTCTGAGAAAGATCCGACCAAGAAAGTGCTACTCGGAGAGGACTACGTGTATTGCCATCACTTACAAACCTTGGGCTACAAAATCGCGGTCGAAACCGATATCGGTTTTGCACATATTGGCAGAAATGCCTGGCATGGGAATCTTGCGAAGACGCTCAAGGAAGAAGCAGAGCGCGGCTTTTCAGGTCAGGGCTCTGAGAAGGCGCACCAGATCAACACTGAGCGTCAGCAATCGGCGGCCGCATGAGTGCGACGAATCTCGAACTGCTCACTTATGCGTTCCTGAAGATCAACGTTATCTCAGAATCCCAGTCGCCAAGTGCCGAACAAGGCGTGACAGGTTTGAATGTTCTGAATGACACGCTTGCCAACGCCGCGGCTGATGGCGTGCATTTAGGCTGGTATCCGCAGACCAATTTAGCAGCCGTTTCACCTTTGCAGAATCAGGATGTGGGACCGGTCAAGTTGGTACTCGCAGCAGCGCTCGCCGCCCACTATGGTATTTCCTTAAGTCCCGAACTGACTGCGCAGATCGGCGCAGCTACGACGCGCCTTGAGAAGCGGGCGTTGAAATATGGCGAAGCGGATATGTCCGAACTTCCGCGGGCACAAGGTCCGTACTGGTGGTACGGGCCTGGATTAGGCACTTAAGTTATGCAATTGCCGATACCGTCAGGCTCATATAGCCTGCCGGACCCGCACGCCAGTTGTAGGCGCTTAGTCAACTGCTTTTCAGAACAAGCCCCGCAAGATCAACTTGTAAATGATTCCAAACAGAAGCAGCCGCCGATTATTCTGCGGCGCGCTCCTGGAATCACATCTGTAGCGACTGACGGAACAGCAAATCCTGTTCGCGGTATGTGGATGATGGCCGGCGTTGAGTACGTCGTCATTGGTCCGAATCTCTACACGCTCTTGGCCGGTAACTTGACGTTGCTCGCGACCGGAATCAGCGGAACTGGTGGGCTTGATTTTGTCAGGATGACGGACAACACGCAGTGTCTTGTGATTCTGGTACCTGGATTTTCGAGCGTGTATGTTTACACGATTGCCGGTGGTCTAGGATCGGTGACGCTGCCGTTTCAGGCAACCGATTGCTGGTTCATGGATTCCTACATCGTCTTCGTGCAATCGAACGGCCGTGGATTTTTCAATGACGATGGTCAGATCGTTTCCGGTACCGGGCCGATCACGTTTAACAACGGCAACATCTTTCCCCGAGAATTTGGCACTGATGCATTTGTTGGCATGGCGATCAGCAATCGCAACATCTACATATTCGGTCAGCGCTCGAGTGAAGTGTATGTCGATACCGGCGCTTCAAGTACGATAGGGACTCCCTTCACCGATGCGCCGAATGGCTTTATCCAGATCGGCATGATGCTAGGGGCTCAGTATTCCGCCGTTCTGCAGAACAACACCGTTTACTGGATCGCGAATGATATGACCGTTCGTTATCTGAACGGCATGACGCCCGTCAGGGCCTCGACGCATGCAATTGAGGCCATCTTATCGACTTTGAATTATACCGGCTCCTATGGCTTCTCCTACAGCTTAGGGGGTCATTTATTCATAGCCTGGACCTTCCCGGCGAGTTCTCGAACGTTAGTCCTTGATGTCACAACCGGTGAGTGGCACGAGATGTCCTCATTCGGCTTGGGTTACTGGCGCCCCCTTTGCTGTCACAACGCCTTTGGTCAATATTTGGTGGGCGACTCCCAAGGCGGAAACATCGGGTTTCTCGATGTCACTGCTCTGGCTGAGTGGGGCACGGTTAGAACTTCGATCTGGACCCATCAAGCGGTATATCAGGAGAACAATCGTTTAAGCCATAGACGATTGGAGCTTGTTCTGGGTGGTGGCTTTGCTCCGCTCACCGGCAACTCTCAGGATGTGAATCCCGAAATAACCATGAGCGTATCGGACGATGGTGGCATGACGTTTCGTGCCTTTCCGATGCGATCACTGGGGACTACGGGTCAATACGCGAATCGCATTGTGTGGTTTGGTCTCGGTATCTCGAGACAGCGCGTTTATCAATTTGAGCTCTCCGCGAATGCGGAAAGCTGGGTGACTGATCTGGTTTTGACGGCCGAGGCTGGACGCTGGTGAGAGTTTCGATTCCGGCTGGTGTCGATGGTATCCCAACTTCCACGATCCCCACCGACCCGCAAGCCTTTGTCACTTGGTTTACGTCTGTTTATTTAAAGCGCTGGGCGGCTAATGCGGATATACGCAACGCCACCCCTGGGACAGGCATCAAGATTGCCGGTTCATTGAATACGAATGCATTCGTTGGATTAGGTGAAAGCGTTCCTTTCTCCATCTTAGGAAATCCAACGTCCTCGGCAGCGGATGTTCAGGCGATTGTCGCAAGTGCAGATGGCGAATTTTTACAGCGCGAATCAGGCGCTTTGATTTGGGGGCCGATAGTCACGGCAGATTCTGTGACTGGAAATGGCAGCCAAACCGCCCCCCTGCAGTTGGTCAACGACAGCAACGCTCCTGGTTCTTCTGAATATTACGGCACTAACAATGCTGGGGTAAAAGGTTTTTACTCGCTTCCTTCCGGTGGCGGCTCTAGCATCACCACGCTCACGCAAGCTGCAGGTACAACTCAAAGCTATAGCGTTCCAGCCGGCGCGCATGTCATTGAAGTCATCTGCATCGGGGGCGGTGGTGGTGGCGGCGGCGGCATCTTGCTTAACAACAGCATCGGCGCAGGAGGTGCTGGCGGTGGCGCTGGATCTGCCTCCTACGCCATTTTATCGGCGGCAGATTTAGGCGCAAGCCAAACCGTTACGTTTTCCAACACCGCCGGCGGTACTGGTGGTGCAGGCACTACCTCAGTCGGTGCCGGAAACAATGGCGTTGCCGGTTCCTCGGTTAACTTTGGCGTTCTTTTGCAGGCCCTTGGCGGTGGCGCTGGATTATCAGGGACTGGCCCAACGGCAGGCGGCGGCGCGACTTTGGGCAATCTTTGGGCAGGGACAACTGGCGGAACCGGGGGGTCCGGCAGCGCTGGCGGGACAGCGGGAGTTGCACGCACCGCTACTGTACTTTCCGCAACCGGCGGCGGTGCAGGTTCAGGGGTATCAGCTGGCCCTCAAGTGGCAGGCCCTGGGCATGCGGGCGGCGCCAGCATTACGCCTGGCAGCGGTGTTGTAAATACAGTCGGTGGCACCGGCGGTACATTAGGCGGAGGCAATGGCGGCAATGGCGTGAATGGCAGCTATCAAATCGGCGGTACTGGCGGAGGTGGTGGTGGTTCTAGTATCACAGTCGCGCCAGGCGGCAACGGTGCCAATGGCGGCCTTTATGGTGCTGGCGGCGGTGGAGGTGGTTCGGCTCAAAATACGGCACCTCGCGCCGGTAACGGCGGCAACGGGGCACCGGCTGCTTGCATCATCATCGCTTACTGATGCTGCAAATCTTCGATAACTTCTTGGCGGATCCAGATACGGTTCGAGAGAGCGCGCTTGCATCAGGTTTCGGTTCGTGGAAACCCGCGAAAGGCGCGATTGGAAGTTCTGTCTATGAAGGCATGAACTTCTACGGCGATCACGCCACGATCTTAGAAACGATTTACAAAAAGTGCGGCTTCGTCGGCTTTCCGAACAGCATGCTCTTTCGTGTCACGAATGAGACGACGGAACGAGCCTACGTGCATTCCGACATCGCGGCAGGGGATACGACCTGCATTCTTTACCTAAGCCAGCACGCCGACAAGTACGGCACGGGATTCTATCGCCATCGTGAAAGCGGGTCTTTTGTCATGCCACCGCTCGATGTGTGCATGCAATTCCCACAAGCGTTCGAGGCTTTGAAAGCCGACATCAACGATTCGGGCGAGAGACTTTGGGAAGAAGTTGAATTTGTACAGGGAAAGTACAACCGCGCTTTCATTTTTCAAAGTGCGCGCTGGCATCGAAGATTTCCGCAACATGGTTTTGGAGTCGATGAGAACTCAGGACGGATGATCCATATATGTCATTTCAGGGCGGGTAAATTGCCATGAGTATCGAAGGATGGGGCCTAGCGGCCGCTGCGGTGGCGGGTGTTGGCGCAATCGCTGGCGGTGCTATCTCTGCTAGTGGAGCAAAGAGCGCCGCGGCAACGGCCGCCAATGCGCAGGAGCAGGGCGTCAATGCGCAACTATCGATGTTCAACACGACGCAGGCAGATTACGCGCCGCAACTTGCATTAGGGCAGGGCGCGGCAAATATGCTCGGCGGCATTTACGGAATTGGTGGGGTTGGCGGCGGGACGGGCGCGCCGACGACTGGCGCATCAAGTCCCAATTACGCTGCCTTCTACAATTCTCCTGGTTATCAGTTCTCACTGAGTCAAGGTGAGGGCGCGATCAACAAGCAAGCAGCGGCCGGTGGAAATCTATATTCCTCGAACACGCTCGGAGCGGTGAATAACTACGCGCAAGGCCAAGCCTCGACGCAGTACAACTCGTACATCAATCAATTGACCACGATGGCGGGGCTTGGAAATGCCGCGGCTTCTGGAGTCGGTGGCGCAGCAACTGCAACAGGGCAAGGAGTTGCAAACAGTCTAGGCAATGCTGGCAACGCTCAGGCAAGTGGAATATTGGGTCAATCGAATGCGTTTAGCAGTGCGTTGGGTGCGACGGGGAGTCAGTTCGGAAACCTGATGAACAATTACGGCGGCAGTAGTGGAACCACCTACGCGCCGTTCACCAGTCCTTCTAATGGTAGTGGCGGGACCATGAATACTGGCGATGGGTACGTTGTGAATTTACCGGGACCGCAATAATGTCGGATATTCCGTTCCCTACAAACCTGCTGCCAAGCTATCAATCGCCGCAGGCCATGTTGCAGGCTGGCGCTCAGTTGAATCAGACGAATGCGCAAACCGGTCAGATACAGGCCAATACTGGCTTGCTCGGCGCACAGACGCAGGGCGCGGATATTGCGAATCAAGGCGCAAATCTAAAACTCGGCTTGCTGCAAAACTACTACGCCCAGAATCAGCCTGGCGCGAATCCGCAAGCTCCCGCAGGTCAAGCGCCTTCGGGCGATACCGTGGGCGGCACGAACTTCAGCCCCGATCAGGTATCGAGTGGGATTATCGCCAAATACGCGCCTATTCCCACCGCTCCACCGCCGAGCGCTGTAGCTCAGGACGCTTATGCCAAATCGATCGGAGCGCCTGAATTAGCGGTAGCGTCGTACAAAGCGCAAATCGATAACGTCAATCAGCAGAAGCAACTTGGGGCGAATGGCGTCTATCAGATGGCTGAGACGGTGGCGAGCGCCCCAGCAGGGGCCGCATTCGATACGTTCAATCGTATCAACCCGCAAGCTGCGGCAGCGCTGAAAGCCGCGCATCCTAGCGATGATCCTGACCAACTCGACGCCGATGCCCGCTTACTTGCGCAGCACACCGGCATCGCCGTTCATCAATACACCGGGCGAGACACGGACTTTCAGAACGGCGTGCTGGTCGATAAGAAGGATGGCAAGCCGGTATTGGGATCGCAGCAGGTACTCACCGGCCTAGATGCGGCCGGCAAAGAGAAGGCGTTTGCCTCTGCCAATGAACCGGTCCAAATCGGTGATCAATTGCCGCAACCGCGCTGGCAGGCTGCTGGATTTCCTAGTGCCGAATCCTATGTGATCAAGGCCGATCAAGCAGCGCGCTCAAGCGCCGCAAACCCTCCTGCAGCGTCTCCCGGCAATACCTCAGCCACCGCGCCTCCTCCGCAAAAACTCCCGCCTGCGGCTGCCGTAGCGCCGGTGGATCCTGTATTGAAGGCCGCGCTGGGTGATCATGATTACGACTTGAAGCCATTGCCGACGCCGAAGACGCAAGAGGACTTGAAGTCAAATAACGACTTACGGCAGGCTTCCAATGCGGCTCGAACAGATCTATTGAGCGATGCCAAAGACGCCACTACGTCAGGGAGTCAATCGATTCAATACCTGAATGCCGCAAAGGCCATCATGAACTCCAAGGGGGCGCCGGTCACCGGCCCTTTGGGCGAGTTGGTAGCTTGGGCAACCAAGCCTTTTGGCAGCGTCGATGCGACCAATTATCAAGAGGCTGCCAAATATCTTGGGAACGCTGCGATCCAGGCCGGCAAAGGGAATTTCGGTAAAGGAATGACGCAACAGGATGTCTCACTGCAGAAAGACGAATTGAGCCCTTCGGTTCACATGACAGACGGTGCTTTGAGAGATTTGATCGACGCTGGTATTAAAAATACTCAATATACGTTGGATTCAGCCAAGCGCGTGCCGCAATATCTATCGGCAACCAAAGATCCCCAGCAATTCGCGCAGTGGAACGATAAGTATTTCAATCGCAGCGCCGCGGTCAACAAGCCGACCGCGCCCCAGACGCCGCAAACACCTACCGCTAGTGCTGGCGCCGCAGAGGGCGCTAAATCGATGTCAAAGAGCGGCAAGCCGATCGTGTTCTCTGGCGGACACTGGCAGTACCAATAATGGGCGCACCGGTTCCTGCTGGTGATCTGCCTAGCAGCATCGTTCCTGACAGTGATTTACCGACCGCTGCGGAAGCTCCCGCGCCGCGGGTCGGATGGGCCGAGGAAAATCTAGCAGGCCCAAGCGAAATCATTGGCAGCACGGTCGCCAATATTCCTCATGCGGCCGCTCATGCGGCGGTGGATCTGTGGCGCCGAGTTACTGGCGGCAATACGGATGCGCCAGACCCTGCCGCGGTGCAGGCTTTGCAGGTACCGCTAGGCCAGGGCGGCCAGCAACTCAAAAGTGATATTGGCGCCATGCTGCCATCGCGTTCTAGCGACAATACCGCTACGGATGAAACGCGCATCCCTGAGTTCAGTCCTGGCACGCAGGATGTAATCCGCAATACGCTGCAGGTCGGCGGAGATATCGGCAATATTGCTCCAGTTGTCGGACTAGCAAAATCTGGCATATCAGCCTTGGGTGATGTGGCCACCAAGGCGCCGACAATCACGGAAGCCGCGCAATCTGCGGCCGATAAGGCAGCGACTAGCGGCAACGCTGGGGCTGCCGGTACTGCTATTGATGCCTCGAAACTCTCGCCCGAGACGCAGGCAGAACTGGCAACCGTCAAGGATGTAAACCCTACCGCGCTTTCAAATATTCACGATGCCGAAACCCTCCCGGTTCCTATGACCGGTGAGCGCGGCATGACCGCTGGGCAAGCGACGCAAGATACTGGCCAAATCTCGGATGAGTTCAATCGCAAGGGCGAGAAAGATAACGCGATAGGCAAGCGGTACGACGCTCAAGATGAAGGGCTGCAAGAGAATCTTTCGACTATCCATCGTGAAGCCTCGCCAACTACCGTAGGCAACGATGATATCCAAAATGGTCAAGCCATGATGGATAGTTTAAAGCGCTACGATGCGCCGAAAGTCGATGCGATTAATGCGGAATACAAAGAAGCTAACGATTTGAATATTGCCGCTGGCAAGGGTGGTCTTACCTTGGACCCGAAAGCTGCGGTAGATCATGCGGCGACCGCGCTTGAGGACAGGATGGAATTGTTGCCATCAGAAGGCAAATCAATTCTAGATAAGATGCAGGCCGCGGCTGATAATGGCAAGAGCATCCCGCTTAAACAGGCGGAAACATGGCGTACCACGATTGCCGGCGCATCTCGCCAGGCCGATGCGGCAAGCAATGGCAATGCGGTCCGCGCATTGTCAGATTTGCGTGATGCGGTTGAAAAGATGACCCCCAACAACGCGGCTACCACCGCCGTGGCGGATAAGTTCTCCAGCGCCAGGGGCTTGGCCAAAGCCAGATTCGATGAACAGGATGCAGATCCGGCCTACAAAGCCGCGGTGGAAGACGACACTCCGATAGGACGGCTCTCTCCGCAAGCGGATAAGTTCACGCAGAAATACGTACTGAACGGCAATAAGGCTGATCTACAACAGCTTCGGCCAAAGCTCGATCAGGAGGGCGGCGAGGCGATGACATCTGCCACGATGAATTACCTTCAACGGCAAGCTGGGCTCGATAAAGGCAAGTTCATTCAGAACGGCTATAACAGCGCGCTTACCAAAATAGGGCCAAAGGCGGCGGAGCTTATCGGCGATTCAGACACGCTGGATGATTTGCAGAAGCTAGGGCGAGTGTCGAAAAATATGCAGGTGTCTTCCCGCGGCGGCTACAACAATACTTCTCACACGTTTGTTGCGCAGGCTAGAGAGGGCGCAATGCACGCCGCAGAGGGCGCTGCGAATGTCGCTGCGCACGGGATTCCTGTTGGCACATTCGCGCGCAAATGGCTGACTGGCAGATCTAACTCCGCATCAATTCATGAGATTTTGAAGCCTGGCGCCGGGTTGGAAAACTGAAGATCAAAGCCATCAGCCCTAATATCGTTATTAGCGACAGCGCCATTTGCAGGGGAAAGGTCCACCAAAGATAGGTGACGACGACGAACTTGGCTATGTTCCAAATGATTTTTATGAACATGAGAAGTTCACCGTCGATCTGATTTGGGACCAGCCTGGCACGCCTTGATTATCAGTTCCAGAGACGGTTGCAGTTTGACCTTTACTCGCGCAGAACTTGTTTGCTCTTTCGAGAGCGGCTTGCAATTCGTTCTTGCTGAAAGGTCCTGATACGCCTGAAGCAATTACGACGTAGGTATCTTTACCGGTCGGCACAACATTGCCGGTCGTTGTCATGCATGCCGTTAAGGCTAGCAGCGCGGAAAGTCCTAAAAGTATCGATTTCATAAGTTCCTCCTTGATCCTGTTGCCCATTTTACGGCAGCGGGAGGCTCGCGCTTGAGCGCGATTTAACAGAACGACAGGAAATATCACAGAAATGACGACTCCGACAGGCGCCCTATTTAACGATCCACGGGTCAAACCGTTAAGCGCGACCGGGCAATTCCAAGCGGGCTGCTATTACTGCTTTTCCCTCACCGGGACCACCACGCCGACGAATGTCTACGCGGACGGCCTATTAACCACTCCGCTTTCTCAGCCAACGCCGGGAAGTGTGAATCCGACCGGTGGAACGGTCTCTGCATCTGACGGCCGTTTCGTTCCGATATATCTAAATCCGGCGACGATTTATCGAGCGCAATTATACAGCGCTGCTGGCGTGCTTCTTGAAGACACTGATCCGGTAGTCCCTCCTGCCACGGCTGCGATCACGAATGCGACCACGCTGAATGGCATCCCCGCGATCAACTACGCGCGTCAGTCTCGAACCGCGGCGGAAGTCACTGCTGGCACCATCGTTCAAAACACATTCACTGATGTTACCAACGCTTCCCCGTATCACACGGTCACAGACGGCGCGACGGTCACGATCAATTGCCAGGTGGGTGACTGCCAGATATTGACCATCGCGGGAAACCGCACAATGGCAGCGCCAGCAAATCCGGTGGATGGTCAGCAGATCGACTTACTGGTCGTTCAGGATGCGACCGGCGGGCGAACGCTCACTTGGAACTCGGTGTTCGCTTTCGAGAATACGACGCCGCCGACTTTAAGCTCAGGCCCCAGCGGCATAGATCGATTCTTGATGCGCTACAACGCCGCGATCGGCAAGTGGATCATAGGGCACTTCGCGGCGATCGGTAACACAACCGCGACATCGAATGTGACGATCAGCGCGAATGTCACGAACTTCAATCTATTTACCGCGCTAGGTCAGCCAAGTTCAGCCGTTACGGTAAATCTCACGATAGCGGCAGGCGTGGTCGTAAGTTCCGCGAACAATTCGACCGCGGCCCTGGATCTATCAGGATTGCCGGCAAGCTCCACGATCAATCTTGTAAACCTCGGCTACATCATTGGTATTGGTGGCAATGGAGCCAATGGCGGATGGGCCTCCTATCCAGGTTCTGGTACGTCAGTGGCTTCCTCGACTCTCGCCGGCGGCGGTGGCAATGCGATCAACGGACCAGGCTCTGGCGTCACTTTCAATATCACGAATGCCGCAGGACACATCTGGGGCGGCGGTGGCGGTGGTGGGGGTGGTGGTGCATACGACGGTTTCGCGGTCGGTAACGGCTGCGGCAATGCGGGCGGAGGGGGAGGTGGTGCTGGCGGAGGCATCGGCGGGATCGGCGGCCTGGGTGTTTACATCTCAGGCGGCAATGCCTTGGGCGGCAATGGAGTCAACGGCAGCATCGGGGTTTCAGGTGCTGCGGGAGCGGCAGGCGTCGGTACCGCTGCAGGTAACGCAATCATCGGCGTAGCTGGCGCCGGCGGAGCGTATGGCACCGCGGGAAGCACTGGAGTTGCACCCTCGACCGCAACCGCAGGTCACACGGCGGTATTCAGCGCTGGCGGAACTGCCGGCAAAGCCATCGCCTTGAATGGTGGTACAGAAACCTTCGTCAGCGGCGGCTCATCGCCCAACGTTATCGGTGCGGTCTCTTAAAACTCTAGAGGATGAAATCATGACTGATCCAGTAGTAACCGATGCCACTGAAGCGCTCGCCGATGTCAAAGGCGTGATCGCTTCGGTGGATGCTGATGTCGCAAAGGTGAAAACGTTTTGGACCGATTATCGACTTTACATCGCTTGCACGCTTTGCTTGATCATCGGCGCCGTCATCGGCCACAAGGTGCATTTCTAGTGAGCAAGCTCGCCGAAGCGATCGCGCATGAGGAGGGCTTCTACGTTGAAGGCTCGTTGCCTCAGCGTAACCACAATCCAGGCGATCTGCGCCACGGGAACGGTGAGGTGCATCCTGACAACCAGCCAGACGCTGTGGGATCTTTCCCAGACGATGCCACCGGATGGGCCGCGCTTGAGCGCCAGCTCGTTCTCGATAGCGGCCCTGCGCGCGGTTGGAACGTGCAGCAGCTGATCTACAGCTACGCACCGCCGAGTGAAAACAATACGGAGCAGTATCTGGACTATGTGTGCAACTACGTCGGTTGCGAGGCGACTGCACCAGTGAGTGAGGCCCTTGCGCTTTCTTAACTGGCTATGGAGCAAGCGCACGACCGTAACTGGGTACCTGGGCGTCTTCTTAGGCGTGGTTGAATTGAACGCCGACACGGTGGGGCAGTGGGTCTCGGCGCCGAAGCGTGGCACGTTCCTGCTGATCATCGGCATGGCCACCGCGGGCATCGGGCACTTCAATCAGCTCGCGCGAAGGGATGACGATGGAAAATGAGAGACCCAAATATTACCCGGCGCATTCTGGCGAAGGTCGACCGTGAGGAAGATGTTTACATCATTCTCGATCGTGTCCGCCAGGCGATATACGACATTGACGATTATACCGGCCGTCTAGATGCAAGGATCAATGCGCTAGAGCAAGAGAAGGTGAAGTTTCAGACCGAATCGGGCGTGCATAGAATCTTGGAAAACGCGGTAGCCAAGCAGGCTATAAATTGGGGTACTTGGGCGATTCGAGGAACACTAGGAGCCGCTGGGCTGGCATTAGCAGGTTGGGTATTGAAGCTAGCGTGGCGCGGTTTTACACATTGACTTACGGGACATGAATTGAGTGAACCAGTTACCAAAGCAGATCTCAAAGAGACCGAACAAGTGCTCTTAAAAGCCGTTGAGGGCAATCGCACGCAAAACTCGCTCGAGCACGGCTCGCTGTTCACCAAAATGACGCACCTGGGAAATTTGATGGGCTGGCTGAAAGAGGCATGGCGTCGATTCTCGATCTTACCGCCGCCGCCTGATGAGGATGGAAAGTGACAAGCATCGAACGCATCATTGCCTACGGCGCGATCCTGGCTATGCTCGTGATCGGCGTCCCCTGGTACTTTGAGCACCGCGGGGCGAAGGAATGCGTGCAGGCCGATACCGCTGCTGTGGCGAAGCAGGAAGCCGCCAATACGGCGCAAGAATCGAAGGCTACCGTTGAACTCACTCAAGAGGATAAAACCTACCATGCGGCTCTCGCTGCCCCTGCTATTCCTGCCCCTGCTGTTGAGTGCGTGCGCGTCTCGAATCATCGCCCCGTGTTACAAACCGCCAGCGCCAGACCCGGCAATGATGGTCCCACCGACCTACCAAAAGCAGATTCTCAGAGCTTTGACCCCTGGCCAAAGCTTGCTCCCATAGGTATCGAAGCTGATGCGCGCGTAACATACCTACAAGACTATATCGCCAAGGTGTGTTTGGCTCGATGAAATGGCCCTGGACCAAAAAGCCCAAACTCCCGGACATCCCACCGCACCGGATTGAACTCGACTTCAAGCCGCTTGAGCCGAAGGATCCTGGGATCGTCGTCACTGAAGAAGAGATGACGCAAACCGGCATGTGGCGGATATTCCCCTGGACGAAGAAAGAGCCTAAGGACTAAGCCTGCTTCTCGAAGATCCATTCAGGCCAGTCCGCAGCCTCCGGTTGAGATGGCAGGTCGAGCAGCTTGCGCTCCGCTGTCTTGTACGCCTCAAGCTGCGCCCGCACCAGCGGGACCGCCATCACATCATTGACCGTGATTTCCCACCCCTCGCGCGAGATCAACGCGCCCCGTCTGACAACCCATCCAGCCCAAGCTGAATCGAAACATCCTAGATCCCCGGCGAGCAGCAAAAGTGCGCTTTTCGGCGGACAGGTCTTCCCGTCCTTCCATCGTGTCGCCGTCTTGATGCATACCCCGCAAATGCGAGATATCTCGTTGATATTTATCCCGTATAGTTCAGGCGGACGTGTGGCCATTCAGCCAAACATACACCCATTTCGCACTTACCATAATATACATTTAAGACACTGTATTCATTGGTAAATAGTTACAATGGGTTACGAGACAATCCTCTAGTTATATACAACGGCTATTGCGAACTTCCCAATCTGTCCGCGCGGATCTTCTCAAGCTTCCGTTTGCGCTCAATCGTGATGTAGCGAGCGATCGTCGCCAAATGCACATCGAACTTATCCGCGCATACTTTGAGAGTCGCCCCTGCCCGGCGCATCTTGAACAGCGTTTCTATTTGCGCATCGGTGAGCACGCGCGCGCGGCCGGTAGCCTTGCGGTATTCAGGTTTGGTGTTGCCGAATCGATCGATCATGTTGTCGGCCCTTGTTCCAAGGTAGAGGTGAGCGGGGTTGCAGCACGCCGCGTTGTCGCAACGGTGGTTTACGCACTTGCCATCCCTAATTGGCCCGTGCGTGAGGATGTAGGCTTTGCGGCTGGCATGAATCGGCTCGCTCTTGTAGGAGGTGAGCCCGTGGCCGGTCGGCTTCTTAAAGCCCTGCCAGGGCCAGCAATCTGTATCAGCACCGCGCTTCACCTTGACCCAAAACTTTTCGATACTCACCTCAGCACACTCCCCGCCATAATCAAAATCACGATAGCTGCGATATAGAGCAGGAAGATAGCGAAGGCTTTTTGCTCACCGCTCATGGCTTGGAATCGGCATCAGATTGTGAGGCGAGCCGCTTTGCTGCCTCGCGCCATGCTGCGGCCCTAGAGCGATGCCCAGTGCTCGTCAAGTGTTCGCCGCCGCTTGGCTTTGAGTAAATCACCCATCCGTCAGCCCAATGCCATTGCATGGCTTGTGGGTATTTCGCCCGCACCGTTGCTTTGTCAGTCATGTGCCATCTGATCCGCTGGCAGGAGAGTCTAGACGCCGAAGAATTTTATTGAAGTAGATAGCGTCCTCTATCCAACTGTCTCTGTCCGGGCCTTCTTCCTTCAGCGCAGCAATCCGAAAACAGTTATCCAGTCGTTCACGAACCCACATCTCCAAGGATAGCCTGCAATTTTCCCCTGCTATCCTTTCCCACGCTATGAGGTTTTGGAAGCACTGATCTCCGTCTGATACACGGTACACGCCATGACAGCCAATTTTGTCTTTCCTTACTTCGCACAAATGGCGTCGTCTATCCTCGAATATTCCAAAGAACATGAAATGCTCGATGTTAGGTATGTCGGCGCGATTCAAAAACTTAGCCATGCTCGGAACCTCCATCGAAAGCTGAGCTTATAAACACGGGTCACCGCAGTTATCGCAGCCGCCATCCATGTTTCGTTTTTCTTTGGCGCAGCAAGGAAGGCTATACATTGGCTGTTGCCGAATAACGCTCGTGCGCTCGCCTGGAATCAGGGCGCGCAAGCGTTCGATTTCGTCCGCTGCCTCGCGCCACAGCAAATGGTCGTCGTGCCATTTGGTGGAGTCGGCCCTGCGACGAAGGCGAGCGCACAGTTCCGCGACCGGCTGCGATTCTGGTATCGGCTGGCCATTAACCCAGTCTTTCATGCGTGAGTTATCCATGCTCGGCTCCTGTTTCAGATTGACTGCGAAGCTCGAAATTCAGACATGCGGCATCGAAGTACCAACGACCCCCTGCCGCGTCCTCGACCCACACGCGGGCATATACGGCGTGAGCATGGTCTCGCCTAGGTTCCACACTAACCACCTTGCATTTGCCAACTGGCTCGCTCATTTGCCACCGACAGGGCATGGATTACCAGTAGCCACTTCTTCCGGAATGACCACGTTGCTCACAATCTCACGTGCCCATTTCATCTGGGCCTGATGTTCCGGCTCTGATTTGTATTTCAGTCGGCACCCCGTGAAGTGAAACCCGCCCATGTCGCCACCGCATTCTTCGCACGTCTCAGACACCGCACGCCCCTTCACATTCGTTTATGAAGTCTCTTTGCTTATCATCGCGCTTCGGTTTTGGCTTGCTGTCGCTCAGATCCACATCTGCCAGCGCCACCCGATCAGCGTGTAGGTACGGCACTCCATCCAAATCGGTTTGCGCAAAGGACGCTTGGTACTGCTTCTCAAACTCCGAAGCCGTCTCAAACTCCGCAGGCGTGAGCTTCTTCCATTCGGTGTCGTTGTGGAACGGGCAATAGATGCAGGCGGACCGGGGCGGCGTAGGGTAGCCTTGGGCCGTCATCCAATTGAGGCAGTCCTGACGGGTCATCCGCAAATCGATCAGCGGGTATTCATTGCGCAGCCAGGGCTCGCGAGAGGGCTTCATGCGCTCCAATTCATCGAAACTGATACCCAGGTACTGGGTCACGTCGCGGCCCTTACGCTCGTGCCTCAAGACCCTAAGGATAGGTTCGACCTTATAGTCCATGGTGCATTGACGTTGGACCATGCCCTTTTTGCCGTTGGCATCGACGGTATAGACCGGGATCATCGGTTTCATATAGCGATTGCCAGCCGCGGAGGTGCGGACCTGTAAGGCAGTCGCGCTCAGCTTGCCCTGACTCACTCGCCGGATCGGGAATGGCAATTGCTTTTCGAGCCAATCGAGCCATACGTAGACAGCGGCCGGTTCGTCCTGCGTATCAGCAAAAACGGCAATCTCAGGCGCTTCAATCTCACCGGCCGCGCACATAAGAGCGAGCGTGGAGGATTGAACACCGGCACCAAGTGAGAGGGTCCGCATCATTTTGTGACAGAACTGGATGTAGATTGACGACGCTGTTCGATCTTGCGGCGCTTATCGCGTGCCTTTTGGTAGGTTGCGTTGCAGGCCGCGATCGCCTTGGTCAAACGCGCCCTAATGACATCCCGCTCGTCTAGCGAGCCCCAATCAATGGTCGCTCGCCATTCGTCGTCCAAGAGCGCCTTGGCGGAATCGATCAATTCGCGTACCAGATTGCTGCCGCTCATACGGCGCTCTCGCGTGGCAGAAGCTTCTTGACTGCCTTGACGTGGCCGCGCAACTCTTTAGTGGTCCACAACCCTCCGTCGATCCCGTGGAGCGTCGTTTGATTCTGGTGCCCCATGTACTTATCGACCAGCAAGAGCACGCGCCTGATGGCGTCCGAATGCTCCCGCGGTAGCGTAACTGGCTTCACTTAGACTCTCCTGCGGAGGTATTTTCTGTCATGAGCCTCGGCATGAAGTCGACATTCGGCCGCCAGGTCGTTGCGCCTAGGGCATCACGAATAGTCAGCAACGTCTCGACGCTGCCTGGACACGGGCCCCAATACTCAGCGACGATGCCGTGAACTTTGGTCAGCGCCTCTGCTAGAGCGTCGTAGTCGCCAGCTAGAACGAATGCACCTCCCGGAAGTTCAGGAAGGTCCGCCGTGATGGCTCGTCCGTATCGCTTAACCATTTTCGACTCCTGCGTCACTCGCTTGTGAGCGTTCACACGCAGCAATTAGCGCCTTGTAGTGGGCCGTGTATTGCGAAGACATGGCGCTGGAATCGATATCATCGTCGTCAAAATCTTCACCGAAAAACGTTATTGAGGTTCTGCACAACGCTTCAAGTTCGCGGATGAGAGTATTCGCAGCTATGGCCTCAGCCTTCCAAAAGGCTTTGTCTTGAATGTCGCTCATGCCGCCAGTCTCCTCATCCATCGTCGTTTCTGTTCTGCGTTTTCAGCGGCCTTGCGCGGACGCTTCTCGCGGTCCCATTCTTCAGCCTTGGTCACGCCCATCTCTTGAAAGCCAGCAGCTCGCAGCGATGTGCCCCGCTCATCCATCCGTGTATAGGTCCACGCCTCGCGATAGCCGAGTGCTTTACCGGCTCGGCAAAGGGCGCCGTACAGCATTGAGCACGCGTTCGGCTTGCCATCCAACACGGCCACACGGGCGATCACGAAGCGGCCAGTGCCCTGCCATACGCGAGCTGGGTTAGCTGCCAGCCCAACGCCTATCGTGTCGTCACCGTCCATCACGCACGCCGCGAACAATCCGCCCTGAACCACCTTCAAGTGTCGATGCCAGTCGGCAATCAAGCCCTGCGCGGTTTTGACGGTCATGGGCGCAATTCTCACGGTTTGACAGTTCCCCGGTTCATTTCTGTCGCTCGCCATTCGATCAACTCGCGAGGCGTTTTGCCCAGCGGTTGGCGTGGCAGGTCCAATAGATGCGCCGGCCATCCGGCAGCCCTTCTAAGATGCATTCGCTGGCAGACCACGCAGGCGCGCCAGCGGCGTTCGCCCGTCATGGACTTGGTGGCCCTGCCGTGTTCCTTGAACGGATGCCCGCGCTTGCAGTGCGTGTAATGGCTCGGGTGGAACTGTTGATTTCCTGCCTTAATGCAGTCGGCGATGTTCTCTTTTTGCGTGCCGCTGACTACATGCTCCGGGTTACAGCAGCACTGGTTATTGCAGGTATGACGGACCACGTGCCCGGCTGGTATCTGGCCCTTCGTCAGGTGGTAGGCAAGCCTATGGGCGCGCCACGTTTTTCCGCGGTATGCCATCTCGCCGTATCCGCTTCCACCTTCCCATGCTCGCGAATGGCGCCGGAAACCCTGCAACTCCCAGCAGCCAGACTCTGAAATAATGCACCTACTTTTCAGCTTCGCCAGGTAGTCGGCATCGCTCATGTCAGGCCGCCCCTTCTTCCAACCACCACCGCGCTGCTTCACTTCGGCTCCTTGACAGCAAACGTTTCCGTTTGTGGCAATAGTTCGCCGCAATTGATGTCATTCGCCAACCTGGAATTGAGCGCTTCAAGCGCTTTGATCCGCTCATCAGCCACGCCCAGCACGCGCAACAGATCGGCCTTGTCGGTCCGCATTTGTAGGCTAGACCCCTTGGCTTCGCACATCGCAAGGTCAGAGCGCACGCCGGCCAGCTCGACTTCGAGGGCTTCCGACTTGTGCTTCTCGTCGGCCAGCAGCTTCATCAGCGCCAGGCTGTCCTTGCGCAGATCGTCGGCCAGCGTGTCGTTGTCGTTCATGTCGTCAATTTCCTTGCTCGGCAGGATCGCACTGGTAGCATCGCACCAACGGCTCTAAAACCGAGCCAACTAACCCTTTCGCGGTTTGGACAACGTCAATGGCGTAACAACCGCCGATTAACTCTTTGTCCTTGTCGATCACCATGTGATTCGCTACCGGCCGCAGCGCCGCCTCTAACTGTGCATTACGCGCCTTCAGCCGCTCGTAGCCCTCGTCCTGGTTCACGTCGTCCAGTAGCGCGGCATTCTGAGCCTCGAGCTTCTGATTGCGCTCCTCGAGGTTGCGGTTGTACTGCCGGGCGGTGGCGTACTTGTGCTCCCAATGGGCTGCAGCGTCTTCCAGTTGCCGAATACGGGTCTTTTCGTGGGCTTCGCTCATTTGCCAACCTCTCTTTGCACAGGAGAGCATTCGGAGTCGCATGAACTGGGCCGCGCGAGATTGCGGATCTTGCAAGCGTCGCTGTGCTGGACTTCGGCCGAAGCGGTGTCCCAGCGAGATAGCGCGTAAGAGACCGCCTGCTGTAGCTTCCATCCCTCGATTGGCTGCGGCTCGGCGCTGACCCATTGGGTTCCAATCGGCCAGTACACCATCGCGTCCTCCATACCCTGGGGCCGCTCCATGAGCGTCACCGTGCCGTCCTGGGGAATGCTGCGATGTATTTCGTTAGGCCGCTGCTCGTAGGTTGAGCCAGCGAGGTACGTCTCGGGCGGCATCGAGATAAGCCTGACTTCTGTCGGCGGTTCGCCAGCCAATCCGCCACCTTCGCCGCACTTGATGACGGCCCGCATGTATTTCAGTGAGCCGGCCTTGTGCTCGTTGAAGCGCTGATTGATCAACTCGCCCGAGATAACTGTGGACTTCAGCGGCCAGGGGTGCGTGTGCATCGTGGACACCAACGGCGTAGCCAGTCGGGAGTCCCAAATGTGGATGCGGCCTATGTCGGCGATCTTGGTCCGCAGCATGCCGAAGCCTTGCACCGTCCATTGATAGCTTTCGTGTTTTTCAAGAATCGCCCGAACCAACGCGGCTTGCATACTCATTTAGGCTTTCCCTCCTTTGCAGATTGACTACGCTTCGCTTCGGCCTTCGCCATCTTGCGGGCGCCCACGTTTTTGCGCGGCTTGATGATTGCCCGGTCCCGCGCTTTGCGCCAATCGGACCAGCCCTTGCCGGGACCTATCTCAGCGCCATTGAGTTTGCTTTTCATCGAGGCTTCCTATGCTGATTCGCGTTCGGGCACGTTGCAAAGTGAGAGACATGCACCTTGGCGTCGAACAGCGCGTTACCGGGTCCTGGCGTATGCACAGCCCCATCTACCGGCATTGCCTTGCCATTGCCGGTCAGTAGCCACGTAATCGTCGCGCCACAGGATGAACAAACGCTCATGCTCAACTCCTTTTCCCGGTGTTGGCGACAGTCGCGACAGGCTTTTCGACCCACAGCGCATCGCCTTGCCGCGTCCAAAACGGCAGCGACTCGCGATACTTACCCTTTGCCATTAGCGCGGCGATCACGAGCGGATCGGTTACCAAAGTCATTCTAGGTTTGGGCTCTTTCACTTGATAGCCTCGTTCACTTTCGCCAGCAGATCGCGCTGAGTGCCATAGCGCTCAGTAAATTCCTTGCCATGCCAGTGCATGGATGGTCCGCGCGTGGCGTGCATGTAGCCAACGGTAAAGTCCATTGGAGGCTGGCCGCGGTGATGCCAAGGGCATAAGGGCACGGTCGCTTTGTTGCCGCCTGAAAGCTTCCTGGTGCCTTTATCGACTAAGTGGTGCATGTCTGGTGGCACGCCAAAATAGCCGTCCAAGTGGCAAGCAATGCAGCCTAGATCGCGCAGAGCCTGGTAGCGCCTCTCATCCTTGGATATGCCGGTGCGGATCACTGAATTAACCCTTTCGTGCGCGCCGAGCTGAGTGAGCGCCATACATCCACAATCAGCATCTCGCGCGAGCGTTCGTTCTTCATCGTTTCGTGCTTCGCAAGAGCATCGAAGTATTTCTCCATTGCCGCGCCGTATTCAGGATGCGTCCCGGCAATCGCCGTACGCTCGGCAACTGAACCTTCGGAGCGCAGAAAGATCGCATCCTTAATTGCCTTCGCTCGAAACTCACAGCGCTCGGCTTCCACGTGAAGATCCGCCACAGGCCCATCGGTCTGTGCGAGCTTCTTCAAGGACTGCTCAAGCCGTGAGTCTTCAACTAGCACGCGGGCAATCCCTATACGCGCGACGACGGCGGATAGCGTCATAAAGCGTGTTGATCGAGATACCCAACTGTCCGGCAATAGTTTTCATCGGCACCGGCTTGGATAGATTCCACGCATCCGCAAGGCGCAGCTTCGAGTACGTCAACTTGGGAGGCTTACCACTCATCGACGTGAGGACGCCGTATCGGCTTTCTGAGCGGCTTTCGCGAGGGATACATAAATCTTCCAGGCGTTCTTAAGCTTCGATCCCAGGCCGTCTGCGGCCGCGACATATAGGTCTTGGTTGCGATTCAAGATGTCGTGGTAGTCGAGAACCTTCAAAGCCTTGATCGGTTCCTCAACGTCCATATCCATGATGTCGCGCATCTGAGCGGAAGCTTTCTGGACTTCTTCCGTTGGAACATCCTTGCCCATCTCGCCGCGCGGATCATGCCCCACCGCAGCGGCAGGCTTACCAGTGGCTGCATTGGCGTCATCATCATCATCCCCAACCACGCCAGCGACCGCCATCAGGGAATAGCGCCGAGCATACGTTGCAGCGCTCCCAAAGCCCTGGGCGTCGTTCTTGGAGACCGGCAATACCAATGGGCCAAAGCGCATTTGCTGCCCGCTGGCGTGCGTTAGGATCGTCAGGCATGACACGGCGCCCTCAATGCTCACAAGATCCTGCGAGACGAATATGCCGTTCTTCGCCATCACTGGGACCACTGCATTGCGCACGGCGGCGAGGGATGCAAACCGATTCTTGAAATGCGGATTCGTGGAATCAAACCCAGGGTTCTGCATTTCGGTCTGCGCCTTAGCCAGCGCCGCTGCGATCTTGTCCATGCTCGCAACCGGCGGCGGTAACGGCGTAGTGGCATCTGCAACCCATTTCTCTGCTGCACTCACTTGTTTCTCCTTTCGTCGCTGATCACAGCGATGTCGTATAGTTCGTCCTTCATGCGCATTCGCGCCCGGTCTATCTGGTCAGGGAGATCGATAAGGTGTTCGCGGCCCGAGTCCCTAAGCTCCTGGTTGCGCTCCTCGTCGGCTTCCTCATCATCGATGACCATGTGCCGCGGTACGTGCTTCAAGTACGCGTGGTCGGCTTCCGCTTCGGCCCTATGCTTGTCACACATGCGCCCCTCGTCGCACAGATCGAGCGAATGACAATCAGGGTCGTGGGGCCCGTAGTACGCAACTGAGGGATTGCCACAATCGCATTTGCTCTCACAATTACTCACGCGCTCTCCCTACCCAGCGCCCGTCGTGCCCAGGCTAGCTGTGAGTCAGCAGCGGCTACACGGGTGCGCAATTCGCGAATAGTGCGGGTTTGCTGCAAGATCAATGCGGCCTGTTTGCTCAATCGCGTTTCGTAATCTATGGATTTGCGCAGTTGCAATTCTGTTTCGCTCATGACTCAAATACCGGCTGATAATCGGAAGGACGCTTGAATGCGAGCGCCCCATCAGGCATGCGCCAAGTGCTGGCGACTGCCGCCAAACAATCACGTGAGGCCTCCCCGTCATAGGCTTCCGGTTGCACGCGCAAGAGGTAGCGCTTCACGGTGCCGTCTGGCTCAGGGGTGGAATTAAGCAGGTCGATCATGACGATAGGCTCATCGTTCGCCACTTCCTTGCGCAGTAAGCGCGCGGTGCGAAGGCCCACGATGTAGTGATTCTCAGGGAGTTCCTGCACCACAGTCGCGCCAGAATCGGCGAGATAACGCTTTGGCGTATAGAGATCGATCATCACGCGGCGCACCTCGGCGTTTTCTTCCGCGTCGATTCGAGCAACGGTGAGTGAAGCGCGATCCTCGATGATGTCCGCCGGCACGTGTACGCCGTGCACGGCGTAGATGCCCCAGCCGTCCGGATAAGCGCACGCAGGGCCACTCACCGAGTGCAGGCGCCCGCGCTCATCGCGCTCCAAAATGTTGTGCCGCTCTGAGACCCAGCAGATGTTCTCGTGCGGAATCGCCCAGCCGGCCGATTTGCTAAGCATCCACAGGCCTTCGAGTTTTTTGGTCTGCTCGACTAGCCCGCATTCGTCGTGAAAATACTTGTAGAACGCGAGCCAGTTAGCATCGTGTTGACCATAGACGCTGGCCCCGACGCTGTCCCTGACGCTGGCCCTGACGCTGTCCCTGACGCTGGCCCCGACGCTGGCCCCGACGCTGGCCCCGACGCTGTCCCAGACGCTGTCCCAGACGCTGGCCCAGACGCTGTCCCAGACGCTGGCCCTGACGCTGTCCCCGACGCTGTCCCAGACGCTGTCCCAGACGCTGGCCCCGACGCTGTCCCA
>Ga0208987_1000027_pt1 | contig 38773 bp, 34 predicted proteins | sample MedBloCARef_O2_FD_187845 | JGI IMG/M metagenome (GOLD analysis project Ga0208987, IMG submission 187845) | Forest soil microbial communities from El Dorado National Forest, California, USA - Mediterranean Blodgett CA Ref_O2 (SPAdes) (version 2) | ecosystem: Environmental > Terrestrial > Soil >... | reverse complement strand
GTCAGTCCTGGCGGTGTTTCTGGCACGACTTGAAGCCGAGCACGACGGCACCGTGTCCGCGTTCGATCACCTCACTCTGGCGATCCGCAACTACCACAATGCGGGCGATACCACGACGATCCGCGTCCCGCTGGCCGTCCTCGCCGTTCTTTTCGACCGGCTCGGACGCTACGAACCGGCGGCCACCATCGCCGGGTTCGCGCTCAGTCCCATGGCCGCAACGGGGGTCCCCGAAATCACCACCGCGATCACCCACCTCCGCGACGTCCTCGGCGAGGCGACCTACGAACCGCTCGCCCACAAGGGCGAGACGATGACCACCGCCGCCATCGCGGCCTACGCGTACGACCAAATCGACCAGGCCCAAGCAGACCTGAACGCCGTCTCGAAATAGACCACATTTGCGACAAGCCACACCGGCCGACGGAGCCGGCCGACTGTCCAGGTCGTGCTGTCTCAGAACTCTATCTCAGAAGTAGCAGTCTCACCTGGGTGCGTAAGCACTTTGAGTCAGTACCGCGACGCGCGTACACACCACGCCGGCGGTGGTGCCCGCGTCGGCCGTACCGGCGAACGTATTCCCTTGCCCTACAGGACTATTCGTCACAGAGCCCGGGTCTCACTCACCAGCTCGATGGCCCGGCCCAGGGTTTCCAGCTTGGCCGCTACCGAGTCGCCGGCGGGATAGAGCCGTACCGTATTCACCCCGGCGTCGCGCCAGACGACAAGCCGTGCGCGCACCATCTCCTCGGTTCCGATGAGCGTGGTGGCCAGCACCATCTCGTCGGTCACCAACTGCGCGGCGCCGTCGCGATCGCCCTGCTGCCAGCGCTCGCGCACCTCGGCGGCCACCTCGGCCCAGCCTTGCCTGCTGTAGGCCCGGTTGTAGTAGTTGGTGCTCGACGAACCCATGCCGCCGAGGCTGAACGCGAGTTCCTTTTTGCGGCCCGCGATCATGCCGCGCAGCTCGTCCTGGTCGACCGCGAACGCCACTTCGGCGCCCTGACAGATGTCGAGGTCGGCCCGGCTGCGCCCGGCCGCCGCCAGTCCGGCGTCGAGGTGCGTGAAGTATGCCTCGTCCGCGCCTTCGGGGACGAAGCTGGTGCCCAGCCAGCCGTCGGCGATCTCCCCGGTCAGCCGCAGCATCGCCGGGGACAGCGTGGCCAGATAGATCGGAATGGCGTATCGGGGCGCGGTCGACAACCGCATCGGCACCGCCTCGCCGGGGCGCGGGATCTGATACTGCGTCCCCGAATACGAAATCTTGCCGCCCGCGAACACCTGCCGCACGATCTCGACGGTTTCGCGCATGCGCGTCAGCGGCCGGCTGAACGAGACGCCGTGCAGGCCCTCGATCACCTGCGGACCTGAAGCGCCCAACCCCAGCAGGAATCGGCCGCCGGACAGGTTGGACAGTGTGATTGCAGTCTGCGCGACGGCGACCGGCGACCGGGTGCCGACCTGCAAAATGCCGGAACCGAGCAGCATCGAATCGGTTCGGGCAGCGATGAAGCCCAACGCCGATGGCGCGTCCGCACCCCACGCCTCGGCGACCCAGCAGATGTCCAGGCCCAGCTTTTCCGCCTCGACGGCGAAGTCGACAACCTCGCCCACCTCGCCGGACAGTTCGATCGTCGTCGCGGTGCGCATCAACGCACCCCGTGCTCGGCCAGCCTCTTGATGGCCGCGAGGGTCTTGCCGATCGCGGCCTCGAACTCGCGCAGCCGCACGAACACGATCTTTTGTTCCTTGTCCGGCATCGACTCGATCGCGACCGACAACCCCGAGGGTGCGGGTCCCATCTGCATCCAGTAGCTCAGGTTGGTGCCGCCGTCGCGGGGCGTCAGCCGGAATCGCCAGATCGCCGAGGGGTTATCGGCATCACCGACGGCCCAGGCGAATTCTTTGGGCTGGTCGTAAGCGACGATCTGCGACGTAGTGCTCCATTGTCCGAACGCGTCGTGCTCATTGTGGCCGACGAATCGGGCGCCGAGCCGGGGCCCGTCCGCGCCTTCGGCCCACTGGACCGACTGCAATTCGCTGCTGAGCGTCGGCATCAGCTTGATGTCGGAGACCAGATTCCACACCCGGTCCGGGTCGGCGTCGATCCACGACGAGACTTCTATCGTCGGCTTATCCGCGTAGCGTGCACCGGTCCATTCCACGGACCCCATTGTGCTCCCACCCGGCAAAGGCCTTAAGCAGCAACGGGCTCTCGGTCGTCCGCGTTCTTGGCACCGCCGAGCCGCAGCAACGACGGGAGTTTCACGGAATCCGGGACAGCGAGCTTGACGATCTTGCGCACTACGGTGCCGAACTGTTGTGGCAGCGGACCCTTGTTGTACGGGATGCCATAGCGCTTGCAAATCTCTTGCACCTCGCCCGCGATGTCGGGATACCGGCGAGCGGGCATGTCCGGGAACAGGTGGTGCTCGATCTGGTGCGACAGGTTGCCGGAGAGCAGATGGAAGAGCTTGCCGCCGGTCAGGTTCGCCGAACCCAGCACCTGACGGAAGTACCACTGACCCCGGGACTCGTCCTGGGTCTCCTCGACGGTGAATTCCTGAGTGCCGTCCGGGAAGTGGCCGCAGAAGATGATCATGTAGGACCACACGTTGCGCATCAGGTTGGCGGTCATGTTGCCGGTGAAGACGAACGGCGCGAACGGCCCGGCCAACAGCGGGAAGGCAACGTAGTCCTTGAGTGTCTGGCGTCGCGTCTTTTTCCAGATGGCCTTGAGGGTCTCGCGCTTGTCACCGAATTTGATCTCACCGGACCGGATGCGCTCGGTTTCCATCTCGTGCATCGCGACGCCGTACTGGAATAACACCATCAGCAGGAATGCGTACACGGGATTGCCCAGGTAGTAGGGGTGCCAGCGCTGGTCTTCGCTCATCCGCAGGATGCCGTAGCCGATGTCGCGATCCATTCCCACGATGTTGGTGTGGGTGTGGTGCATGTAGTTGTGCGAATGCCGCCACTGGTCGGCCGGGCAGGCGGTGTCCCATTCGAAGTCGCGGCCGGAGATCGTCGGGTCACGCATCCAGTCGTACTGGCCGTGCATGATGTTGTGCCCGATCTCCATGTTATCCAGGATTTTCGCCACGCCCAGCATGGCGGTACCGAGCAGCCAGGCCGGCGGCAGGAACAGCAGCGTCCGGCCGCCGACCTCCAGCGCACGCTGCGCCTTGATGACGCGGCGGATGTAGTCGGCGTCCACCTGGCCGAGATCGGCCATCACGCGTTCTTTGATGGCGTCGAGTTCGCGGCCGAATGCGTCGGCCTGTTCGGGGGTAAGGGTGGTCTTGTTCTGTGACATGATTTTTCCTCCCATGAGTTAGAGCGACAGTTCGACGTCGCCGACCGGGACGGACACGCAGATCTGGATGTCCTCGTCCGGCACACTGGAGACCGCGCCGGTGGTCAGGCTGCGCACGGTTCCGGTGTTCTTGCGGCGGGTGCAGGTGTGGCAGATGCCCATCCGGCATCCGTTGGCCGGTGTCAGGCCGGCCGATTCGGCTTGCTCGAGCAGTGATCGGCCATCGTCAACGGCGTCAATGCCGCTGTCCGCGAAATTGATTCGGCCGCCCGACGGGTTCGCGGGCGCCTCGATGACTGGCGGTACGAAGCTTTCGGTGAACACATTCTCGCAGTGCTCGCGAACGGCTTCGACCAAAGCGGTTGGGCCACAGACGAATACCGCATCTGGTTTGGGCATGGCCATGGCCAGGTGCTCCGGACCGAAGCGGCCGGCGAGATCACCCGCGCCCGAACGGGTGAACCCGTGCAGTACCCGCACACCGGGCAACGCGGCCAGCTCGTCGCGATAGCACGCTTCGGCAGCATTGCGCGCGTAGTGGACGAAGGTGACTTCGCCTTCGTGGCCCTCGGCGACGAGGGTACGCAGCATCGCCATGACCGGCGTGATGCCGCTGCCGCCAGAGACGAGCAGGATCCGTCGCGGTCGCTGAGGTCCGCGCGCCGGCAAGACGAAGTCCCCGCCGACACCGCTGAGCCCCACCACCATGCCGCGGTGGGCTCGCTCGTACAGATAGTTCGACACCAGTCCGCCCTCGTGGTGACCGATCGTCAACTCGAGAGTGGCGCTGTCCTCGGCATTGGCCGGGGAGTAGCAGCGGGTGTGCCGGCGGCCGTCGATCTCGACGCTGAGGTTGACGTACTGACCGGCCTTGACGGTGTGGGCGGACCTGAAGCTCGCGTTCGGGGCCAGCGTGAGGGTGACGCTGCGCGCTGTGCTGCGGCGCACGTCGATAACCTTGGCGCGGGCCTCGCCCAGCGTCCAGGTCGGCGTCACCAGCTCGGTGTAACGGTCAACTCCGTGCGGCCCGGTGAGCAGGTCGACCAGGCCGGAGCCCAGGACCCGCTGGGCCAGCGAACGGGGGGAAGTTTGAGTGAACATATGTACACCGTGCTCCGGATCGCCCCAGATAGTCAAGGGTTTTAGCAGCTCTGTGGTAGGCTTCACATAGTGAACGACCGTACTCCTAGCTCACGGTCACGCCGTTCTGGCAGAGAGCGCCCTCGAGAGAGCCCGTCGCGCGAGGAACGTAAGGAAGCCACCCGGCGGGCCATCATCGCCGCGGCACTCAAGCTGCTGCAGGACCACAGCTTTTCCAGCCTGAGCCTGCGCGAGGTGACGCGGGAAGTCGGCATTGTGCCCGCGGCGTTCTATCGCCACTTTGAATCCATGGAGGCCCTCGGCCTCGTACTCATCGACGAGTCGTTTCGGCACTTGCGTGACACCCTGCGCGGCGCCCGCGCCGGCAAGCTCGATCCGAACCGGGTGATCGAATCGTCCGTCGAGATCCTCATCGCCAGCGTCGCCGAACGACGCGAGCATTGGCGATTCATCGCCCGAGAGCGCAATAGCGGCCTGTCCGTCTTGCGCTATGCCATTCGCACCGAGATTCGGCTCATCACATCCGAGCTGGCGACCGACCTGGCCCGCTTCCCGGGACTCAACGGCTGGAGCACCGAGGACCTCAATGTGTTGGCGACGCTGTTCGTCAACGCGATGATCGTGATTGCCGAGGCAATCGAGGACGCCCAGAGCGCCGAGGCGCTAGAAGACATCCGGCGTATCGCCGTCAAACAGCTGCGGCTGATCGCCGTCGGCATCGCTGGCTGGCGAAGCAACCCATGACGGCTATCGCGGTGCCCGCCACATCGCCCACAGCGTCGGGCCTCCGTTGGGCAGCACGATTTCGCCGCTGACCGTGAAGCCGAAACGCTGGTAGTACGGGATGTTGTCGGGCTTGCTCGACTCGAGATAGGCCGGAGCGTGCTCGGCATCGCAGCGGTCCAGCCTCGATTGCATGAGGACCTGTCCAAAGCCCTTGCCGCGCACCGTCGGATCGCTTCCGAGTACTGCCAGATACCAGTGCGGCTCTTCGGGATGCACGCGCTTCACCGCTTCCTGCACGCCGCGGGCGACCGCGGTCCGAAGGCCGAACACCCGCAGCAATGCCGGCGTCATCGCCAACTCCGCTCGGCGCGTTTCTTGCCAGTGATTCGGCGGATCCCACAGTGCGGCCGCGCCGATACCCGGTCCGTCGCAGGCGACCTCTACGCCGCCGTACCCGAAATGGTGATGACGAGTCATCGCCGCAAAGACTCGGGCCAAGTGTTTGGACCGTGCGTTGGCATCGGGCAGGATCCAGGTCGACACCGGATCGTCGTAGAAGGCCCGGCTCAACGTGGCTGATAGCTCGCGAATATCGGCTTTGCCCGCCGCACGTGCCTGCGGAGTCACCACTTCAGGTTAGTGGGTAGGCGATTCTAGAATCGCTGGCGTGCCGCCTTACCGCGATCTCGGTGCATATGACGATCGTGCGGCCAGCTCCGACCGGGGCTGGCGCGCTCGCCGTTTTGACCAACCACGCTGGCACCGGGTGCAGGCGATCAACATCAACGCCGCGGTGGCCGCGAAAGCGTCCTAGAAAAGCCGCACCTACGATGGGGTGGCTCCATCAACGATGCCGGTGCGACGGTGCGCCGGGGAACGGTTGGCCACAGTGTGGGACTTCGAGACAGACCCGGAATATCAGGCGAAGCTGGACTGGGTCGAAAAGTTCATGGCCGAAGAGCTCGAACCGCTCGATCTCATCGCCCTTGACCCTTACGACAAAAACAACGCCGAGATGATGAGCATCCTGCGGCCGTTGCAGCAGCAGGTAAAGGACCAGGGACTGTGGGCTGCGCATCTGGGGCCCGAACTCGGCGGCCAGGGCTACGGCCAGGTCAAGCTGGCGCTGCTCAACGAAATCCTCGGTCGCTCCCGCTGGGCTCCGTCGGTGTTCGGTTGTCAGGCACCGGATTCCGGTAACGCCGAGATCCTCGCCCTGTTCGGCACCGACGAGCAGAAGGCCCGCTACCTGCAGCCGCTGCTCGACGGCGACATCACCTCCTGCTACTCGATGACCGAACCGCAGGGCGGTTCCGATCCCGGCATGTTCGTGACCAGCGCGACCCGCGACGGTGACGACTGGGTCATCAACGGGGAGAAGTGGTTTTCCAGCAATGCCAAGCACGCGTCGTTCTTCATCGTGATGGCGGTGACCAAGCCCGACGCCCGCACCTACGACAAGATGTCGTTATTCATCGTTCCGGGCGAGACGCCGGGCATCGAGATCATCCGCAACGTCGCGGTCGGAGGCGAGTCGGGCAAGCACGGTTCGCACGGCTACGTGCGCTACCACGACGTCCGAGTACCCGCCGACCATGTGCTGGGCGGCGAAGGCTCAGCGTTCATGATCGCGCAGACCCGCCTCGGCGGCGGCCGGATCCACCACGCGATGCGCACAATCGCGCTGGCGCGCAAGGCTTTCGACATGATGTGCGAACGTGCCGTGTCACGAAAGACCCGGCACGGCAGGCTGTCCGATTTCCAGATGACGCAGGAGAAGATCGCCGACAGCTGGATCCAGATCGAGCAGTTCCGGCTGCTGGTGTTGCGCACCGCGTGGTTGATCGACAAGCACCACGACTACCAGAAGGTGCGCCGCGACATCGCGGCCGTGAAAGTCGCCATGCCCCAGGTGCTGCACGACGTCGCCCAGCGCGCCCTGCATCTGCATGGCGCACTCGGGGTCTCCGACGAGATGCCCTTCGTCAAGATGATGGTTGCCGCCGAGTCGCTCGGCATCGCCGACGGCGCCACCGAGCTGCACAAGATGACGGTGGCCCGTCGCACCCTGCGCGAATACGAGCCCGTGACAACGCCTTTCCCGTCCCAGCACATACCGACGCGGCGGGCCGACGCCGAGGCCCGGCTGGCTCAACGCCTCGAGCATGCGATCGCGGAGTTCTGATCGCCGCCGCCCGCAGTGTGATCACACCGGTCACACTGGCACCGGCGAGCCTCGGCATGCCCAAAGTTCAAACGCGGTATCGCCGGTGATATCGCGTTTCGAAATGGGGTGGCGCCGGTCGTGGCGGTAGTGAAGTGCCGGGTGTGACTACTGCCGCCGCAGGGCGTCAGGAAATCAGGAGATGTAGCGAACGATGCTTTCGGCCACGCAGGCCGGCTTGGCCGATCCGTCGATCTCGACGGTGGTCGACACAACCGCCTGGACGGCACCGTTGCCGACGTCTTCGACGCTGACCAACGAACTCTGTGCACGCACCCGCGAGCCAACCGGCACCGGTGCGGGGAAGCGGACCTTGTTCAGCCCGTAGTTGATCGCGAGCTTGATGCCGTTGACGGTGTACATGTCGTGTTGCAGCTGCGGCAGCAGCGACAAGGTCATGTAGCCGTGGGCGATGGTGGTACCGAAGGGTCCCTTGGCTGCGCGTTCCGGGTCGACATGGATCCACTGGTGATCGCCGGTCGCATCGGCGAACAGATTGACCGCTTCCTGAGTGACAGTCACCCAGTCGCTTTGCCCAATGGTCTCGCCCGCGGCGGCAGCGAGGTCGGCGACTGACTCGAAGGTGCGCATGGTCTCTCCTTTGATCGTGGGTAAGCATAGAACTCGTGCGACTACTGCTGATTGCCGATACCCATGTCCCCAAGCGGGCCCGCGACCTGCCCGCGCAGGTGTGGGACGAAGTCGCACGAGCGGACGTCGTCGTGCATGCCGGCGACTGGATCGCGCCCGAGTTGGTCGATGAGCTCACAGCGCGGTCCGCCCGGCTGGTCGGATGCTGGGGCAACAACGACGGGCCCGAGGTGCGGTCGCGGCTGCCGGAGCGAGCCGACGTGACGCTGGCCGGCCTGCGCCTCACGGTCGTGCACGAGACCGGCGCCGCGGGCGGCCGCGAGGCGCGGATGGCGCGGCTGTATCCGGACACCGACGTCCTGGTGTTCGGGCACAGCCACGTTCCGTGGGACAGCACCACGTCGACCGGGCTGCGGCTGCTCAACCCGGGCTCGCCGACGGACCGGCGCCGACAACCGTTCTGCACTTACCTGACTGCGAGCATCGACGACGCGAAAGTGACCGACGTCATCCTTCATCGCGTCGAGAAGTAGCTCAGCTAAAGCCCCGACATAGCTCGCGCACATATTTAGCTCGTAGACAGAGCTATATGCAAGCACTGACGTCACCTCCTGATCTGGTCGCCGAGGTTTTCGGCGTCGTGGGCAGATTCCGTCGGCAACTTCGAAGGTCTGTTGGCCGCGGCTTTGACTCCGCACGGCTGACCGAGTCGCAGTCGGAGCTGCTATGGCTGGTCGGCAGGCGACCGGGGATCTCGGTGCGTGCGGCCGCCTCCGAACTCGGACAGGTGCCCAACACCACCTCGACGTTGGTCACCAAGCTGGTCGGCAACGGCTTGCTCATCCGCACCGTCGACGACGCCGACCGGCGCGCCTGCCAGCTCCGCCTCGCCGAGCCGACCCAGCAGATCGTCGACGCGTCACGAGCCGCCCGGCGGGTGCTGTTGTCCGACGTGCTCGAAGAACTTGATAACGATCAAATCGATTCTCTGACAAAGGGGTTGGAGGTTCTCAACACGGTGACACGAAGATTACAGGAGCGAGGATCATGACCGAACTACTCCCGATGGCGATCGATTGCCGCAACCTCACCTACCGCTACGGCCAGTTCACTGCGGTCGACGACCTCACGCTGAAGGTGCGACCGGGCGAGACATTGGGCCTACTGGGGCCCAACGGCGCCGGAAAGACGACCCTGGTGCGGATGCTGACCACCCTGACCCCGGTCCAGCAAGGCGAACTGCGCATTTTCGGCCTGGACTCCCGGCGCCAAACTACCGACATTCGTAGCAACATTGGCTATGTACCACAACAACTTTCGATCGAGCCGGCATTGACCGGCCAGCAGAATGTGGAATGGTTCGCACGGCTGTACGGCGTCGCTCGCGCCGAGCGTGCACAGCGCGTCGAACAAGCACTGGGTGCCATGGACCTGCTCGACGTGGCCGACCGGCTGGCGGGCGCCTACTCCGGCGGCATGGTGCGCCGGCTGGAAGTGGCGCAGGCGCTGGTCAACCGCCCGTCGCTGCTGGTGCTCGACGAACCAACCGTCGGGCTGGATCCGATCGCGCGTGACGGTGTGTGGAAACACGTGCAGAACATGCAGGCGCAGTTCGGCATGACCGTCCTGCTGACCACGCACTACATGGAAGAGGCCGACGCCTTGTGTGACCGGGTCGCGCTGATGCACCGCGGCGTGTTGCAGGCCGTGGGTACCCCGGCCGAGTTGAAGTCGACGGTGTCCTCGGCTGCCTCGCTCGAGGACGTGTTCCGCCACTACGCGGCATCAGAATTCGCCGAATCATCGGACGAAGCGTCCGACTTCCGCGAAATCCGTTCCAGCAGAAAGGTTGCCAGCCGTGCCAGTTGATCATGCAATCGACGGCCCGGCCATCAACCTGGTCCGGGCGCCCCGCGGGTGGCAGCGAGTACCCGCCACGATGAGCCGCGTCGGCGCGTTCGCGATCGTCGAACTGCAAAAGCTGCGGCATGACCGCACCGAACTCATCACCCGGATGGTGCAACCGGCGTTGTGGCTGCTGATCTTCGGCACCACATTCAGCAAGCTGCACGTCATCCACACCGGGTCGGTGTCCTACCTGGCGTTCTTGGCGCCGGGCATCATCGCCCAGTCGGCGCTGTTCATCTCGATCTTCTACGGCATCCAGATCATCTGGGATCGCGACGCCGGCGTACTGGCCAAGCTGATGGTGACACCGGCCCCGGCGTCGGCGCTGATCACCGGGAAGGCATTCGCGGCGGGCGTGCGGTCGGTCGCCCAGGTCGTCGGTGTGATGGCGCTGGCCTACGTGATGCGCGTCGGCCTGACCATCAATCCGCTGCGGATCCTGGCGGCGATGGGCTTCGTGATGCTGGGGGCGGCGTTCTTCGCCTGCCTGTCGATGACGCTGGCCGGACTGGTCCGCAGCCGCGATCGGCTGATGGGTATCGGCCAGGCCATCACCATGCCGTTGTTCTTCGCATCCAACGCGCTGTATCCGGTGGACGTGATGCCGTCCTGGCTGCGGGTGGTCAGCACCGTCAACCCGCTGAGCTACGAGGTCAACGCCTTGCGGGCGATGCTGATCGGCACGCCGCTCAACCCGCTGGACATCGTCGTCCTGGTGGGCGCTGCGGTGATCGGAATCGCAACGGCGTCAACGCTATTGCGCCGGCTGGTTGCGTAGCGCGCGATAGCGCATCGGCTGTCAAACTCCAAGATGTCCGCATCGTTCGATAGCCGATCGTGACCTGTTTGCGACGATTGCTGGCCGAGTCTCAATCGTTAGCCAACCGCGATGTGCCGCCACGGCCGTGACAGAAGAGTTGCACCCGACGTCTGTGTTTCACTCCCGGAGAACAGATTCCACCGCATTGTGCGGCAGATGAAAGTTGGGATGGGGTAGAAGCTATGACGTTCGTTGAAAGGTTGCGTGGCGCTGCAACAGGCGTGCCGCGCCGGCTGGCTATCGCGGGTATCGGTGCTGCCCTGCTGTCTGGTCTCGTCGGCGCTGTCGGCGACTCGCCGACCGTAGGGGCATTCTCGAAGCCGGGTCTTCCGGTGGAAACTCTGCAGATTCCGTCACCGTCGATGGGCCGCAACATCAAAGTCCAGTTCCAGGGCGGTGGGGACCACGCCGTGTACTTGCTCGACGGCCTCCGAGCGCAGGACGACTACAACGGTTGGGACATCAACACCCCGGCTTTTGAGGAGTTCTACCAGTCCGGATTGTCGGTGATCATGCCCGTCGGTGGCCAGTCCAGCTTCTACAGCAACTGGTATCAGCCGTCGTCGAGTAACGGTCAGACCTACACGTACAAGTGGGAGACGTTCCTGACCCAGGAGATGCCGACGTGGCTGCAGGCCAACAAGCAGGTGTCGCCGGTGAACAACGCCGCGGTGGGGCTGTCGATGTCGGGCGGCTCGGCGCTGATCCTGGCTTCGTACTACCCACAGCAGTTCCCCTACGCCGCAGCGCTTTCCGGCTTCCTCAACCCGTCCGACGGCTGGTGGCCGACGCTGATCGGCCTGGCAATGAGCGACGCGGGCGGTTACAACGCCAACAGCATGTGGGGGCCGTCGACGGATCCGGCGTGGAAGCGCAACGACCCGATGCTGCAGATTCCGCGGCTGGTCGCCAACAACACCCGTGTCTGGGTCTACTGCGGTAACGGCACACCGAGCGACCTCGGCGGCGACAACATGCCGGCGAAGTTCCTCGAGGGGATGACACTGCGTACCAATCAGCAGTTCCAGAACACTTACGTGGCGTCGGGTGGACGCAACGCGGTATTCAACTTCCCCCCCAACGGAACGCACTCGTGGCCCTACTGGAATCAGCAGTTGATGGCCATGAAGCCCGACATCATCCAAACCCTCAACACGGTCAACGCCGCGGCGCCTCCCCCGCCCCCGGCCGCCCCTCCGGCCGCCTGAGGCAGTAAGCCAGCATCGGCAGCAGCGCACCGGTCAGCGCTGCTGCCGATGCTTTTTGGTCGGCGCAGCTAGTCGGGAATGGCGCGTCGGTCCAGGTGGAAATAGGTGATCCCGGTCGTCAGCGCGCAGATAACCGTGGCAACCACCAGCATCCAGGTGCCGTTGACCACCAGGCTGATGCAGCCGCCGATCGCGCCACCCAACGCGAAGCTGGCGAACAGCAAAAAGTAGCCGAGCCAGTCCGCGATCGTTCCCCCGGAGATGTGACGTTCGATGCCCTGACCCATCTTGACCAGGGTGCCGGTCACATAGCTCAGCGGGATTGACACCTCGCCATCCTTGACGAACGACGTGTTCAACGAGCCAATACCGAACACCAACAACATGATCGGTGCGAAATCGAGCATGTTGACGTCCCAGCCGTCTTCGATGATGTCCAGCGCGGTGGCCGCCACCAGACTGAAGGTGGTCAGCACGGTCGGACCGTGCGGATGCGCCGACCAGAAACGCCTGCGGCACACTGAGGCAGTCACCACGCCGGCAACGAAGCACACGATGAGCAGCCCCGCCGTGATCGCCATCAACACGTCGTGCCGGAAGTAGCCCAACACCGCGCGCTGGGCATTGCCCGTCATGAAGGTGACGAAGTATCCCTCGGAGTGGGTGAATGCGGTCGCTCCGAGCACACCGGCCAACACGGCCAGCACCCAGGACAGGCGCGCCTCACTGTCGAAAATCGGATTCGGCACCCGCACATGCTTTCAGACGGTGCGGGCGCGAACCTAGTCCACCGAGGTGAGCCGGGCGATAGAGCGCAGCGGAATCGGCAACCACCCGGGTCGGTGCCGCGCCTCGTAACCGGCCTCATAGACCGCCTTGTCCAGCTCGTAGGCGGCCAGCAGCCGCGCGGATTCCCGGGGGTCGGTGCCCGACGCGGCGGCGTAGCCGTCACAGAACGCGGTCCGATTGCGCTCCACCCATTCTCGGGCGCGCGCGGCCAACTGCTTGTCGACGCCCTGGTCCACCAGCGGTCCGTAGGCGGCGTACTCGAAAGAGCGCAACACACCAGCCACGTCGCGCAGCGGCGAGTCCGGTGCTCGCCGCTCGTCCAGCGGCTGGCCCGGCTCACCTTCGAAGTCGATCAACAGCCAGCGTTCGGGGGTGCGCAGCACCTGCCCTAGATGCAGATCACCATGCACCCGCTGGACGGTGACGGTCTCCCCGGCGAGTTTCTGGAATCGCTGCTCGATGTTCTCGGCGTAGTCCTGCAGTTCCGGAACCAGCGCCACGGTCGCCGACAGCCGGGCGAGCACGTTGCCCAACGGGAAGGCTGCCTGCGCTGTCCCGAGGGACTCGGCCAGGGTGGCGTGCACGGACGCAACGGCCTCGCCGAGTCGGTTGGACTCGCCGGCGAAATCGCCGCCGACCTCGTAGGCGTACAGGTCGCCCTCGGCGAACAAGTCACGAACGCTGGCCGTGGCCATCGCCCAGCCTTCGGCCGCGTTGGCCGCGAACTCGGTCACCATCCCCAGCGGCCAGGCCTCATCGTCGGCCTGCGAACCGTCCGGCGCGATCTCATACGTGCCGAGCAATCGGGCGACATGCGGGTTGCCGGCACGGCCGAGCGCGCGGTTCAGTTCGATGTCGGGGTTGATGCCGCTGCTGACCCTTCGAAATACCTTGAAGATCGCACGTCGGTCGAAGATCACGCTGGTGTTGGACTGCTCGGCGTCGGAGACGTGCGGCACCGCGTCCAGCGGCAGCTTGACGTCCGGCTCTTTGGCAAACGCCACTGTCGTGCCGGTGGACTCACGCACCGCTGCCGAGTCCATCAACGACAGCAGGTACTGCGGCGCGTCGATGTCGTACAGCGCGTCGAAACCGGTCCGGTCATCAGCGGCGCCGATGGTGGCGACGGTGCTGTACTCCGAGACCGGCGCGGAGTCCCACTCGACGAGCACCTGATAACGCTCGGATGGGCCGCTGGTGTAGCCGGCGTCCACCAGCACCAGGTCCAGACCTTCCCGCAGCGAGACGACGAGGGCCACCTCGGTGGCCGACAGTTCGCGATTGCGGCCGGCATACCAACGTTGCTGTGGCAGCCACTCGCTCCAAGGCAGCTTGGCTGAGTGGGTCATGAGTTCTCCTCCGATGCGCACAGCTGGAACCAGTAGAACCCATGTCCCGGCAGTGTCAGCAAATAGGGCAGGTGACCGATGCGGGGAAACTCCACCCGCCCGGTGAGCTCAATGGGCGTATGGCCGCTCCAATGTTGCAGGTTCAACTCGAGAGGCTGAGGGAACCGCGACAGATTGTTGACGCACAGCACCGTGTCGCCGTTCTCGGGTGCGTGGCGTAAAAACGCCAGCACTGACGGATTCGAGCCGTCGAGTTCTTCGAACCCCCCGATCGCGAAGGCGTCGTGGCGCCGCCGCACCGCCAGCATCACCCGAGTGAAGTTCAGCAACGACGTCGAGGTGTCGCGTTGCGCCTCGACATTGACGGCCTGGTAGCCATAGACCGAGTCCTGGCTCGGCGGAAGATACAGCCGGCCCGGGTTGGCCTTGGAGAACCCGGCATTGCGGTCCGGTGTCCACTGCATCGGGGTGCGCACGCCGTCGCGGTCACCCAACCAGATCACGTCGCCCATGCCGATCTCGTCGCCGTAATAGAGCACCGGTGATCCCGGCAGCGACAGCAACAGCGCGGTGAACAGGGTGATCTGATTGCGGTCATTGTCCAGCAGCGGCGCCAGCCGGCGCCGGATCCCGACGTTCGCCTTCATCCGGGGATCCTTGGCGTACTCGGAGTACATGTAGTCGCGCTCTTCGTCGGTAACCATTTCCAGCGTCAGCTCGTCGTGGTTGCGCAGGAAGATCCCCCACTGCGCCATGTCCGGGATCTCGGGTGTCTGGGACAGGATCTCCGAGATCGGGAACCGCGACTCGCGCCGCACCGCCATGAAGATGCGCGGCATCAGCGGGAAGTGGAACGCCATGTGGCATTCGTCGCCGCCGGTGGTGGCGTCGCCGAAGTATTCGACGACGTCGGCCGGCCACTGATTCGCCTCGGCTAGCAGCACGCGGCCGGGGAACTCGTCATCGACGACCTTGCGGACGCGCTTGAGGAACGCGTGCGTCTCAGGCAGGTTCTCGCAATTGGTGCCCTCTCGCTCGAAGAGGTAGGGCACGGCGTCCAGCCGGAACCCGTCGATACCCAGACCCAGCCAAAACCGGAGCACGTCGATCATGGCTTCCTGCACGGTCGGGTTGTCGTAGTTCAGGTCCGGCTGGTGGGAAAAGAACCGGTGCCAGTAGAACTGCTTGCGCACCGGATCGAAGGTCCAGTTCGACTCTTCGGTGTCGATGAAGATGACCCGGGCATCGGTGTACTTCTCGCTGGTGTCGCTCCACACATAGAAGTCGCCGTAGGGCCCGTCGGGATCGTGGCGTGATTCCTGAAACCACGGGTGGGACTCCGATGTGTGATTCATCACCAAGTCGGTGATGACCCGGATGCCGCGCTCGTGGGCCGCGTCCAGCAGCTCGACGAAATCCTCCACCGTGCCGAACTCGGGCAGCACCTTGTAGAAGTCCCGGATGTCATAACCGCCGTCACGTAGCGGCGAGTCGTAGAAGGGCGGCAGCCAGATGCAGTCGATCCCCAGCCACTGCAGGTAGTCCAGGCGTTGGATCAGCCCGCGCAGGTCACCCGACCCGTCCGCGTCGGCATCCAAAAATGCGCGGACCAGCACCTCGTAGAAGACCGCGTGTTTGAACCAGGTCGGGTCGGCAGGCAGCGCGGTGGCGTTGTCGTAATCCTCGGCATTGGGGTGTTCGACCACGCCGTCTTCGACGTGACTCCCCTCCGCGGTTTGGTGCTCGACAGCGTCTCTTGCGTCGTTCATCAATTCCACGATGCCAGGGGTACCCGAGGCGGCAACTTGGGAATCACGCGGGCGATCCCGGCCGACGGCAATCGAATTGTCCGACTGCTAAGCACGATCCGCGCGGGTGTCAGGCCGGAGGCCCTTCGCCCAGCGTCACCGGCGCGCTGTGCTCGCCGTCCTGAGCACGCCAGCGCAAGGTGATCGTGTCCCCGGGGTGATGCGGGACCATCACATCCGTCATCGCGGTGGGCCCGTTGATCGGGACGTTGTCGACCGCGATGATGGTGTCACCCGGGGCGATCCCGGTGCCCGCACCCGGGCCGGTGTTGACCACGCGTGCGATCCGCGCCCCGGCGCCGCCGTTCTCTGCCACGCCCAGGCCCAGGAATGCAGTCGGACCGATGTGCACAGTATTCGAGCCGGCCCCACCGCGGATGGCGCCGGCGACGCCCATGGCGCGCCCGATCGGGATGGAGAAGCCCTGGCCGCCCGACATCTTGTAACTGTCGGAAGCGGCGGTGTTCATTCCGACGACTTGCCCGGCGTTGTTGACCAGGGGCCCGCCCGAGTCTCCGGGCCGGATCGCGGTGTCGGCCTGGATCAACCCGCCGAGGCGCTCGTCGGCGCCGGTCAGGGTGTCGGTGGCCGAGACGGTCTGGTTGAGAGCGAGGACGCGGCCGCCCACCGCACTGGGCGTTCCGCCCTGACCGCCGGCGTTGCCCAGCGCGGTGACCGGCTCGCCGACCCCGACTCCCCCGCCGATCGCGGCACTCGCCAGGCCACCCGCGCCGCGCAGCTGCAACACCGCGACATCGGCGGTGCGGTCGTAGCCGATCACGTCGACGGCGTAGGTCTGGCCGTTGCCGACGTCGAACGCGCTGATATCGGTGGCGGCCGAGATGACGTGGTTGTTGGTCAACACGACACCGCCCGGATCAATGACAATGCCGGTGCCAGCCCCGATTGCGTTGTTGAAGCCGAACTTGGTGTTGATGTTGACGATCTGCGGCCCGACCTGACCGACCATCGCCCCGGGGTCGCGCGGCAGCATGGGCAGCGAAGGAGACGCGGATGCCGGCACCGTGGCAAGGCCAAAGCCCAGTGTGATCACAGCCAGCACGCTGGCTAACCATGACCACCAGACTGGGCGGTGGTGCCATCTGCTCATCCCGTGCCTCCTGCGTCCCGGTGAGAATCTCGTACCGCCCGGCCTTTGCTCGCAGCGGTACAAGTTGTGTACATCACCGTAGTGCAGGTAGCTACTCGAAACACTGCACAAGTCCATAAGCTGGCACGATGGGCGGATTCGACCCGAGGGTCAGCTTCACACAGTCCCCGGTGGCGCGACTGGCCACCAGCACACCCGACGGAAAACCGCACCTGGTTCCGGTGGTATTCGCGGTCGGCGTGGACTCCCCGGACGATCACGACGTCGTGTACACCGCCGTCGACGGGAAACCGAAGACAACGCAGCGGCTGCGCAGGCTGGCGAACATTGCCGCCAATGAACAAGTCAGCCTGCTCGTCGACCACTACGCCGACGATTGGACCCAGTTGTGGTGGGTCCGGGTTGACGGTGTCGCCGCCATCCACGCCGACGGCGCGGCGATGCATACCGGACACGAACTGCTGCGCGCCAAATACCCTCAGTACCAATCTGTTTCGCTGAATGGCCCGGTGATCGCGGTGGCGGTGCGCCGCTGGTCGAGCTGGCACGCCTGAGCCTCCTCTCGATGTGGCCCGCCGATGGCCTTGTGCTGGACGGCGGTTGGGGGAAAGGTTGCTAACTACGCGCTGTGAGCTGTGCCACAGACGATGGAGGAAAGTCATGGCGGATAAAGCAAACGCTGCCCATGGCGGGCCAGCCGCTCCCACCGCGAACGGTCCGGGCGACGTTCGCAACATCGTCCTGGTGGGGCCGTCGGGCGGCGGCAAGACCACCCTAGTGGAGACGCTGCTGGTAGCGGCCGGAGTGCTGTCGCGGCCGGGTTCGATTGTGGATGGCAGCACCATCTGCGATTACGACGATGCCGAGATCCGCCAGCAACGGTCGGTCGGAGTCGCAGTGGCGTCGCTGTTGCACGACGGCGTCAAAGTCAACCTGATCGACACGCCCGGCTACGCCGACTTCGTCGGCGAGCTGCGGGCCGGCTTGCGTGCGGCGGACTGTGCGCTGTTCGTGATCGCGGCCAACGAAGGCGTCGACGAGCCGACCAAGTCGCTGTGGCAGGAGTGCAGCCAGGTCGGCATGCCCCGCGCCGTGGTGATCACCAAGCTCGACCACGCCCGGGCGAATTACGCCGAAGCGCTGGCCGCCGCACAGGACGCGTTCGGCGACAAGGTGCTGCCGCTGTATCTGCCGATCGGGCTGTCCGCCTGCGAAGGCCTGATCGGCTTGCTGTCGCAGACCCGGTACCGCTACGCCGACGGAAAACGGAGCGTGCAACCGCCGGATCCCTCCGACGCCGAGCGGATCGAGGATGCGCGCGGCACTTTGATCGAAGGCATCATCGAGGAATCCGAGGACGAGTCGCTGATGGAGCGTTATCTCGCCGGTGAGTCGATCGACGAGGCGGCGCTCATCGATGACTTGGAGAGAGCCATTGCCCGGGGTTCGTTCTTCCCGGTGATCCCGGTGTGCAGCGGCACCGCCGTGGGCACGCTGGAATTGTTGGAGGTCGCAACACGCGGTTTCCCATCCCCGATGGAACATCTGATGCCAGAGGTCTTTACACCGCTGGGCGCTCCGCACGCCGAGCTGGCTTGTGACGTGGGAGCCCCATTGCTGGCCGAGGTGGTGAAGACGACTTCGGACCCCTACGTCGGCAGGGTCAGCCTGGTCCGGGTGTTCTCCGGGACCATCAGGCCCGACACGACGGTGCATGTGTCGGGCCATTTTGCGTCCTTCTTCGGGCAGTCCAATGGCAGTCAGAGCACTCACCCCGACCATGACGAGGACGAGCGCATCGGCGTGCTGTCCTTCCCGCTCGGTAAGCAGCAACGTCCCGCACCGGCTGTGGTGGCCGGCGACATTTGCGCGATCGGCAAGCTGAGCCGGGCCGAAACCGGTGACACGCTTTCGGATAAGTCCGAGCCTCTGGTGCTGAAACCGTGGGCGATGCCGGAACCGCTGCTGCCGGTTGCCATCCAGGCACACGCCAAGACCGACGAAGACAAGCTCTCGGTCGGGCTGGCGCGGCTGGCGGCCGAGGACCCGACACTGCGCATCGAGCAGAATTCCGAAACCCACCAGATCGTGCTCTGGTGTATGGGTGAGGCACACGCCGGCGTTGTTCTCGATGCGCTGAGCAACCGGTACGGCGTCACGGTGGACACCGTCGAGCTGCGCGTTCCGCTGCGAGAAACCTTTGGCGGCAAGGCAAAAGGCCACGGCCGCCACGTCAAGCAGTCCGGCGGGCACGGCCAGTACGCGGTGTGCGACATCGAGGTGGAACCGTTGCCGGGGGGTGCTGGATTCGAGTTCGTCGACAAAGTGGTGGGCGGGGCGGTGCCGCGCCAATTCATCGCGAGCGTGGAAAAAGGGGTGCGCGCGCAGATGGAAAAGGGTGTGCACGCGGGTTACCCAGTGGTCGACATCCGGGTCACCCTGCTCGATGGCAAGGCACACAGCGTGGACTCCTCGGACTTCGCCTTCCAGATGGCGGGCTCGCTGGCGTTGCGTGAGGCCGCGGCCGCCACGAAGGTGAGCTTGCTCGAACCGATCGACGAGATCTCGGTACTGATCCCCGACGATTTCGTCGGCGCGGTGCTGGGTGACTTGTCGGGTCGTCGCGGTCGGGTGCTCGGCACCGCTACCGCGGGCCAAGAACGCACGGTGGTGCGAGCCGAGGTACCTCAGGTGGAGCTGACCCGGTATGCGATCGACTTACGCTCCCTGGCGCACGGAGCCGCGTCCTTCACTCGCTCGTTTGTCCGCCACGAACCCATGCCGGAATCCGCGGTGACCCGGGTGAAAGCTACTGTTTGAGAGCACCGCCAAACAGCCTGCCAAACAGCCACAGTGGGGCCCATGTCGACATTCAACGGACTTCCCGCCCATATCTTGCTCAACCATTTCATCGTTGTCCTGGGTCCGCTCACCGCGATTCTCGCGATCCTGTGCGCGCTGTGGCCCGCGGTGCGGCGCCGGCTGATCTGGCTGGTTCTGCTGCTGGCCCTGGGCACGGTCGTCTTGACGCCGTTGACGACCACCGCGGGCGTCTGGTTGTCAGCCCGCGTCGGTCCCACCACGCCGGTGCTCGCCAACCACGAGCAACTCGGCGCAACCCTGATCTACGTCGTCGCCGCCCTGCTGGCCACCGTGATTGTGTTGGCGGCCGTCCACGTTCGTCAGGAGCGCGGACGCACCGTGACGATCACCCTGCAGGCAGTGGTCGCGGTGCTGGTGATCGCCGCCGCGGTGACCACCCTGGTGCAGACCTACCGGGTCGGCGACTCGGGTGCGCGCGCCGCGTGGGGGAACGTGACGTCCTCCGCCCCGTGATCAGGCGTCAGGCCGGACGGCCGAACTGTTCGACCACCGCTCGGCGATCCAGTGAGCCCTTGGCGGTGTGCGGTAGTTCGCTGGCTTCGGCGAAGCTGCTGGGGATTTCGTAGGCCGCCAGCCGGTCTCGGCAGAAGTCTGCGAGCTCGTCGGGAGTCGGCGAGCCGGATTCCCGCGGAACGATTACCGCGGCCACCGTCTCGCCGTACATCTTGTCCGGCAGACCGAACACGGCCACCTCGAAAATGCCGGGGTGGCTGGCCAGCACGCCCTCGACGCGTTCCGGCGAGATATTCTCGCCAGCCCTGATGATGAGCTCCTTGATCCGGCCGCGGATGCTCAAGTCGCCCGCCACCGACAGAGACCCCAGGTCGCCGGTGCGCAGCCAGCCGTCGGTGAAATTCGCCGCGGTAATCGCCGGATCGCCAAGGTAGCCACGCACGACGGTAGGCCCGTGCAGCCAGACCTCCCCGACCGCTTCGGCGGCGACCGGCTGTCCGTCGGAACCAGCGATCCGGATCTGGGGGCTGGTCGACTTGCCGACGAGACCCGTTGATTCGGCGGGGTTTTCGGTCGAGTCGATTCCGGTGGTCGCAACCTGGTGAGTGGCCTCGGTCATCCCGAACGCACACACCACCGGGGCAGAGAACGTGTGTTGCAGTGCCTGCGCTGTTTCCATGGTGAGCGGGGCGCTGCAGCTGCGGATGAAACGCAACACGGCTTGCTTGCTGCCCGCTTGCTCAGTCTTGGCCCGCTCCAACAGGATCTGATGAATCGTCGGGACCGCGGTGTACCACGTGGCCGCCACGGCGTCGATGTCGTCCCAGAAGGTGTGCGCCGAGAACTTCCCGCGGGCGGGCAACAGCACCGTGCCCCCGGATGCCAGCGTCGCCAGCAGCGCGGCGACCAGTCCATGACCGTGGTAAAGCGGCATCACCGCGACGGTCGCATCCTGCGGGCCGAGCCGGTATCCGGCGATGACGGCCCGCACCGAACCCGCGATGTTGCCGCGAGTCCACGGCACCATTTTCGGCGTGCCCGTGGTCCCGCCGGTGAACATGATCATGGCGTCGTCGGGGCGCAGTCCCTGCGGCGTCGAGACGTCCTGCTTGGCCGCCGCGGCGGTGTCCACGTTGACCGCCGCTGCGCCGCCGTCCACCGTCACCGCGATCGGCCACCACCGCTGGTCGGTGCCCTGCGGTCCGGGGCCGTCGACGAGCACCGCCCGCGCACCCGCCGCGTCACTTCGGATCACCTGCTCACCCACGGGCAACGCCGGATCCAACGGGACGACGATCAGATCCGCCCGCGACGCCGCCAACAAGCCGACGACGAATTCGGCGTTGCTGCCCGTGCGCAAACCGACCCGGTCACCGGGCTGCAGACCGCCCTGCCTCAGCTGTCCGGCCAGGTCGTCGACCAACCGCACCACGTCGCGGTAGCTGATCGGCAGCCGATCGGCGGTGACGACCAGCGCCGGCGCATCCGGCGCCTGGGCTGCCACCGCTGCGACCAGATCGGCGATGCTCGGGGATTCGTCGGTCAACTGCGCCGACTTTTGGGTGATCGAGTCCGACATCGCCGTGGTCCTTCCGCTTTCTTTGGATCTGTAACAACACCAGGTTGCACGATGCCGACAAACCGCCCTGTTCGTCCAATACTGTTCAGCTCACGATCGATAATCGTGAGCTATCGAGCTCTCGCCGCGCTGCTGACCAGCAGTCGATAATCAGGGTGAATCGCTGCATAGCGGCTCGGTCTTGGACACCGGCAGTGCGCCCGGACGACAGTGATGCTCAGCAGGCACAGACATACGAGGAGTCGGGACATGACCACACTGACCGATGGCTTTCACCTGGTCGTGGACGCCCTGAAGGCCAACGACATCGACACCATCTACGGCATCGTCGGCATCCCGATCACCGACCTCGCTCGCGTCGCTCAAGCGTCCGGAATGCGCTACATCGGTTTTCGGCAGGAGACGTCCGCTGGCAACGCGGCCGCCGCCGCCGGGTTCCTCACCAAGCGTCCCGGCGTCTGCTTGACGACGTCAGGGCCTGGTTTTCTCAATGGGCTGCCCGCTCTGGCCAACGCCACCACGAACTGCTTTCCGATGATCCAGATTTCGGGCTCCAGCAATCGGGCGCTGGTCGATTTGCAGCGCGGCGACTACCAGGACCTCGATCAGCTCAATGCCGCAAGGCCTTTCGTGAAGGCGGCCTACCGGATCACCCGGGTCGAGGACATTGGGAGGGGCATCGCGCGGGCTATTCGCACCGCGGTCTCCGGCCGGCCGGGCGGGGTCTACCTCGATATCCCGGGTGCCGTGCTGGGCCAGGCCCTTCAGGCCTCGGCCGCTGCCGACACCATTTGGCGAGTCGTCGACCCCGCCCCCCGACAGCTGCCCGCGCCCGAGGCGGTCGATCGTGCGCTCGAGGTGCTCGCCCGGGCGCAGCGCCCGCTGATCGTGCTCGGCAAGGGCGCGGCCTACGCGCAGGCCGACAACGCGATTCGGCAGTTCGTCCAGACCACCGGGATTCCGTTCCTGCCGATGTCGATGGCCAAAGGGCTGCTACCGGATTCGCACCCGCAGTCCGCGGCGGCCGCCCGCTCGCTGGCGATCGCCCGCGCCGACGCGGTGTTGCTGATCGGCGCCCGACTGAACTGGCTACTCGGCCACGGAGAGTCACCGCAATGGTCCGCCGATGCAAAGTTCGTGCAAGTCGATATCGCGGCCAGCGAGTTCGACAGCAACCAACCGATCGCCGCCCCGCTGGTCGGCGACATCGGCTCGGTGCTGACGGCGCTATCCAACGGCCTGGTGGACCACCCGATCTCGGTGGCCGCCGAGTGGACCGGGGAGCTGGCCGACCGCAGCGCACGCAACGACGACAAGATGAGCCAGCGGCTGGCCGAAAATCCACACCCGATGCGATTTTACAACGCGCTCGGCGCCATTCGCGCTGTGCTGCAGGAAAACCCGGATGTCTACGTCGTCAACGAAGGTGCCAACGCGCTGGATCTGGCCCGCAACGTGATCGACATGGAGCTGCCACGCCACCGCCTCGATACCGGAACCTGGGGCGTGATGGGCATCGGTATGGGCTACGCCATCGCCGCCGCGGTCGAGACTGGAAAGCCAGTTGTCGCTATTGAGGGCGACAGCGCATTCGGCTTCTCCGCCATGGAAATCGAGACCATCTGCCGTTACCGGCTGCCGGTGACCGTGGTCATCCTCAACAACGGTGGGGTCTACCGAGGTGACGAGCAGCCGACCGGAAGCGACCCGGCTCCCACCGTGCTGAACGCGCGGGCGCGTCACGAGCTCATCGCCGAAGCGTTCGGCGGCAAGGGCTATCACGTCACCACGCCGTCGGAGTTGCAGGCGGCGCTGACCCAAGCAGTGGCGTCGGGTGGCCCGTCGATCATCGACTGCGAGCTCGACCCGGCGGCCGGGGTGGAGAGCGGACATCTGGCCGGCCTCAATCCCACCAGCGCGGCCACGCCACCGGCTGCGGTCAGCGCCGGTGCGTGATCCCCAGCAGTTGCGCGTCGAAGAACTCGTTGAGCGCGAGCTGTTGGGCAGATGCGCTCAGCGCCCGCGCAATTGGCGATCCGGGTCCGGCGGAGTTGGTGGCCAGCGCGATCTGAGCTTTCAGCTCGGGATCGACCATCGCGACCGCGCGGACCTCACCTTTCAACGGCGACGTCCACAGCCAGGTATGCGGCACGATGCATGCCCAGTTTCCGGTGGCAACCTGCGCCAATAGCGAAGCGACGGAGTCTGTTTCAACCTGCGGTGCGACGGTGATGCCGTGGCTTGCGAAAGCCTGGTCGATGATCTGCCGATCGCGCATGTCCGCGGTGAGCAGCGCCAGGGGCAACTGCGCCGCGTCGGGCCATGACAATGTCGATGCGCCCGCGGGCAACATGTCCGACGACGACAACAGCACGTAGCGCTCCTCGTACAGCGGCACCAAGTCCACATCGTGGGCGTCGTCGGGTGCGGCGTGCACGATGACGGCGTCCAACTCGAATTCACGCAGCCGCCGATACAGCTCGGTGGCCGCCAACCGGGAGTGCAGCTGCACCTTCGCCAGCGGATGCGCCGAACAGAACGCCGACAGCACCAGGGAAGCCGTCGTCGAGGCGGTGGGGACGGTGCCCAGCCGAAGTGTCCCGGTGATCCCGGAGCGCACGGCGTGCACCTCGGCTTTGAACGCGTCGTGTTCGGCCAGAATCCGCTTGGCCCACACGACCAACCGGTCCCCTTCCGGGGTGAGGCCTTCGAAACTGTGGCCGCGATTGATCAGCGTGACATTCAGCTCGCGTTCCAGCTTGGCAATCGCAGCCGACAACGCGGGTTGCGACACGTAGCACTTCTCCGCGGCCCGGGCGAAGTGGCGCTCCTGGGCGACCGCGACGAAGTATTCCAACTGTCGGAAGAGCACCCGCACCTCCTCGGTCTCCGGGCACCGATGTCGCTGAGGCTAACGTGTGGCTAACACGTCAGCCAAGCCAGCGTCTCGGTCGTGTCGCGGACCGCAACGCCGATAGCACGGCATTCGTCGATTCCCCGCTGGTAGGCCGCCGACACCGCATCGGACACCAGCACCACCCGATAGTCGCGTTCAGAGGCCTCATAGATTGACGTCCGCGGGCAGTTCGGGAAGTTGCAGCCAGCGAAAATCACAGTGTTGCTGCCACTTTCGCGCAAATGTTCATCAAGTCTGGTGTCGTAGAAGGCGCCCCATCGCGGTTTGTACAACACGTGCTCGGCGGTACCGATTTGTTGCAACCCACCCGCCAGCAGCAATTCATGTTCCAGCTCAACGCTTTCGGACAGTACTTCAGCCGCGATCTGAGAACCGGGACTGCCCGGCACCGCAATTCGCGCGCCCTGCTCGATTGAATGCCGCCGCACCAAGTCCACATTCGACCCGTCCGGCCGATACAGCCGGACCACGTGCACGATCGGCAGGCCCTGTTGCCGGAAGGCTCTGGCCAACTTCGCGATTGCCGGGATCACCGCGTGAGTGCCCGCCACCGCCATCGGGCCTTGGTGGCCCGGGGTGTCGAGGAAGTCGCACTGTACGTCGATCAGCAGCAACGCCGCCGACGCCGCCACCGGGCGCGTGTAGAGGTCCTCGCGCGTCATGTCCGCCCTCTCACCGACTGCCACCCGTGATGGGATCGAACCCAACCGGAGACCGGATCGTTATCGCAATAAGCGAGTGCCGTCGTTTGCTAAAACCCGTAATGGATAGACAGCCAGTAGAATATCGTCGTATTGATCGCACCATCTCGGAGGACGGACGCTATGCGCCGCAGGGTTCGTTATCTAGCTGTCGTGGTCGCGATCACGGTCGTCGGCTTTGCCGGGTCCATCGTCGCATCGCCCGCGCCCAGCCGGGCAGGCGTTCCGCTGCCTCAACCAACCCCTCGAGTCGCCGCGATTTTGCCGGCCGACGGCGCGGTGGTGGGCGTCGCGCACCCGGTGGTGGTGACGTTCAGCGCTCCGGTGACCGATCGTCCCGCCGTTGAACGGACGATTCGGGTGAGTTCGCCGAGTGATACAACGGGTCACTTCGAGTGGCCGGAGAACAATGTCGTGCAATGGGTTCCGAACCAGTATTGGCCCGCCCGCACCCATGTCTCGGTGGGTGTGCAGGAACTGACGACAGGCTTCGACACCGGCGACCAATTCCTCGGTGTCGCCAGCATCTCGGCTCACACCTTCACCGTCAGCCGAAACGGCGAGGTGCTCCGCACCATGCCGGCGTCGATGGGCAAACCGACCCGCCCGACGCCGATCGGCAACTTCACCGCGCTGGAGAAACAGCGCAGCGTGGTGATGGATTCGCGGACCATCGGAATTCCACTGAGTTCGCCCGAGGGATACAAGATCACCGCCCAGTACGCGGTCCGCGTCACGTGGAGCGGTGTGTACGTTCATTCCGCTCCGTGGTCGGTTGACCAGCAGGGCCACTCCAACGTCAGCCACGGTTGCGTCAACCTGAGCCCCGATAACGCCGCGTGGTACTTCAACAATGTCAACGTCGGCGACCCCATCCAGGTCGTGGCCTGACAATCGCCGTTGTCCCGGTACCACCGCGGTTCTGAGGTGCCGATTTGTCGCCCGTCCCGCGATCATGCGCGGCTGTGTGGCGACGGTCACACCGACGTGGTGGAAGACTCGAAGCGGGCGGGGGGTTTCGCCTAAGGAGTCAACCGAACGAAAGGCCGGCCATGACTGGTGTTGCGAAACTCAGCAATGACGCTCTTGCAGGTTCGAGCGGGGCGCCCCGAGACCGGGCGGCCGCACGGATCCACCGGTTAGAGGCCGATGACGAGCAATTCCGCAACGCAACCCCAGACCTGTCCTTGCAGGCCGCCGCCCGCGAGCCCGGTCTGCGGCTGGCACAGATCCTCGAGACGTTCGTCGAAGGCTACGCGGATCGCCCCGCCCTCGGGTGGCGCGCGCGGCAGTTGACGACAGATCCCGCCACGGGTCGCACCACCGCCGCGTTGCTCCCCCGATTCGACACCATTACCTACCGGGATCTGTGGGCCAACGTTCGTGCCATCGCCACCGCATTGCGCCACGAGACGGCCAACCCGCTGGTACCCGGAGACTTCGTTGCCACCGTTGGCTTCGCCAGCCCCGAGTACTTGACCATCGATCTAGTGGCCGCCTACCTCGGCCTGGTCACGGTACCGCTGCAACACAATGCTGCGGCCTCCCGGCTACAACCCATCATCGCCGAGATCGAGCCGCGGGTAATCGCAACGGGCGCAGGCTATCTCGACCTGGCCGTCGACGCGGCGCTGGGTAGCACGTCGGTCCAGCGCTTGGTGCTGTTCGACTACCAACCCGAGGTCGACGACCATCGCGAGAGTGTGCAGCGCGCCCGGGCGAAGCTGGCCGAAGCCGGCATGGCGGTGACCATCGAGACCTTCGACGAGTTGCTGGACCGCGGCCGCGACTTGCCGTCGGAGCCCGCCTTCACCGGCGATACCGACCAGCGGCTGGCGATGATCCTGTACACCTCGGGCAGCACCGGTTTACCCAAGGGCGCTATGCACACCGAACGGATGGTCTCGGAGGTCTGGACCGCCGAGCTGCAACCCGATTTCGCCGACGTCCCGGTACTCAACGTTAATTTCATGCCGCTCAACCATCTTGGCGGCCGGATAGCACTGTCGTCGTCGTTCCAGGCGGGTGGCACCAGCTACTTTGTGCCGGAAAGCGATCTGTCCACACTGTTCGAGGACTGGAATCTGGTGCGCCCCACTCAGTTGGGCATGGTGCCCCGGGTGGCCGAAATGCTCTATCAGCGCCACCAGAGCGCCGTCGACCGACTCGTGTTCGAGGGCGCAGACCCCGAGACTGCCGACACGGAAGCCAAAGACGAACTGCGCGAACATATCCTGGGCGGGCGGATCATCACCAGCTTCTCCAGCACGGCGCCGTTGGCGGCCGAGATGAAGAAGTTCATCGAGGACTGTCTGGACGTGCACGTGTTCGACGGTTACGGGTTGACCGAACTGCTGATGGTCACCAAAGACGGCGTGATTGCCCGGCCCCCCGTCATCGATTACAAACTGGTCGATGTTCCCGAATTGGGCTACTTCCTGACCGACAAGCCGCACCCACGCGGTGAGCTACTTGTGAAGTCGGCTGCGGCTTTTCCGGGCTATTTCAAACGCCCCGATGTCACCGCCGACGCGTTCGATGCCGACGGCTACTACCGCACCGGTGACGTGATGGCCGAACTCGGACCCGACCACCTGTCCTATGTCGACCGACGCAACAACGTGCTGAAGCTGGCGCAGGGCGAGTTCGTCGCCGTTGCGCAACTGGAAGCGGTGTTCGCCAGCGCGGCGCTGGTCCGCCAGATCTTCCTGTACGGCAACAGCGAACGACCGTACCTGCTGGCCGTCGTCGTCCCGACCGACGAGGCGCTGGACAAATTCGCCAACGCTGATCTCAAGGCCGCACTCAGCGAATCGCTGCGCCAGACCGCCAAGCAAGCCGAGCTGCAGTCCTACGAATCGCCCGCGGACTTCCTGGTCGAGACCGAGCCATTCAGTGAGGACAGCGGGCTGCTGTCGGGGGTGGGAAAGCTGTTGCGGCCCAGGCTCAAAGAGCACTACGGCGAACGACTCGAGGCCTTGTACGCCGAGCTGTCCGCCACCCGCACGGCCGAACTGCGCGCGCTGCGCGAGGGCGCGGCGGACCGACCGGTGATCGACACGCTGGCCCGCGCCGCGGAATCATTACTGGGCCTGACCGGTGGCCCGCCGAAACCGGACGCGCAGTTCCTCGAACTCGGCGGCGACTCGCTGTCCGCGCTCACCTTCTCCAACTTGCTGCAGGACCTCTTCGACGTGGAGGTGCCGGTCGGGCAGATCATCAGTCCGACATCGGATTTGCAGCAGATCGCCGAATACGTTGAGGCCGAACGCGAATCCGTCTCCAAGCGGCCAACCTTCTCGACCGTGCACGGACGCGGTGCCACCGAGGTCCGTGCCGCCGATCTCACCCTCGACAAGTTCATCGACGCACAGACCCTGGCCGCAGCCCCGGCCCTGCCGCGCGTCACCGGCACGCCACACACGGTCTTGCTGACCGGCGCCAACGGCTATCTGGGCAGGTTCTTGGCGCTGGATTGGCTCGAGCGGTTGGACCAGACCGGCGGCAAGCTCATCACGATCGTGCGCGGCAACGACCGCGACGCCGCATACCGGCGCCTGGAGTCGGTGTTCGACAGCGGGGATCCGCACCTGCTCGACCGATTCCGCGCGTTGGCGGCCGAGCGCCTCGAGATCGTCGTCGGCGACATCGGCGAGCCGAATCTTGGTCTGGAGCAAGCGACTTGGGATTCGCTGGCACAGCGTGTGGACCTCATCGTCCACCCGGCAGCCTTCGTCAACCACGTGCTGCCTTACGACCAGCTGTTCGGCGCTAACGTCGTCGGCACCGCCGAGCTGATCCGGCTGGCGATCACCAGCCGCATCAAGCCGATCGCCTATTTGTCGACCGTCTCGGTGGTGGTGTCCGTCGAGCCCGGCAAGTTCACCGAAGACGGCGACATCCGCGAGGTCAGCCCACTACGCCCGGTCGACGACGGCTACGCTAACGGATACGGCAACAGCAAGTGGGCCGGCGAGGTCCTGCTCCGCGAGGCGCACGACCTGTGCGGCCTGCCGGTCGCGGTGTTCCGCTCCGACCTGATCCTCGCGCACAGCCAATACGCGGGACAGCTCAACGTGCCAGATATGTTCACCCGGTTGATATTCAGTCTGCTGGTCACCGGCATCGCGCCGTTCTCGTTCTACAAGACCGACGCTGACGGAAACCGGGCGGTCGCGCATTACGCCGGTCTGCCCGCTGACTTTGTGGCCGAATCGGTCAACACACTCAGCGAGCAGATGGCTTCTTCGGAAGGGACTTACCGATCCTTCGACGTGATGAACCCGCACGACGACGGCATCTCCCTGGACGTCTTCGTGGACTGGTTGAACGACGCGGGACACAACATCGCCCGCATCGACGACCACGATGAATGGCTCGCCCGGTTCGAAACCTCGCTACGTGCGCTGCCGGACAAGCAGCGTCAGCAGTCGGTACTTCCCCTGCTCAACGCCTACCGGAATCCGGAAACACCGCTGCGGGGTGCGTCCGCTCCGGCGGATGTGTTCCGCGCGGCCGTGCAGGAGGCCAAAGTCGGTGCGGATAAAGATATTCCGCACCTCTCGGCAGCATTGATCGATAAGTACGTCTCGGATCTGCGGCTGCTGGGTCTGATCTGATCCCTTAGCCGTGCAGACCCTTCTTGATCGCGGCGTCCTGCTTGCGTGCGACATCCGTCGCCACGCCGGCATCTATCGGGTCGTTGGGCGCGCTGTCGAATTCCAGGTCGACCAGCGCCTTGCCCTCGGTGAACAGCAGCACGGTGATCGCTTGGGAATTGTCTGGCGAGGTACCGGAAATTATCGCCCCATTGGAGCCGACGTCGATCGGCTGCCAGGGGCCGCTTACCCTGCTCCCGTAGTTGGCTTTGGTGTTGTCGACGCCCACCGCCGCGGTCGCGGGGTCAGCCTCAATCTGGATGCTGTCCCCGATGCGGCGGCTCTTGTCCGCATTGACAAAGAACTGGGCGACGCCGACCGCATTGTTGGGATTCAGCACAGGCGGTTGAGGGGTAGTGAAATCTCCGCCGATATCACTCGCCGCAATCAGCAACGCGCTGTAATCCGAGGGTTGCCCCGATGATGGGCTTGTCACCGAGCCCGCGCCGGCCGACGAGGCCGCGGCCGTCGAGGACGACGGCGACGAGGTCTTGCTGCTGGCGCAACCTGCGGCAGTTGCGGCGCCCACCACAATCGCGACGACCGCCCAGCTGGCGACCGATGTCCGGGCAATACGCATGGCATTCCTTCCAGGTGGCGGGCCAGAGCCAGCGCATACGAACATACGCTGGGGTCGGATTCGCGGGATAAGGAGATCGAGATGACGACTGGGCTGGCACGAGCGGTACGGTTCGACCGTTACGGCGACCGGGATGTCTTGTATGTGGCGGACATCGACATTCCCACGCCGGGCGAAGGCGAGGTGGTGGTCGAAGTTCGCGCCGCCGGGATCAACCCCGGTGAGGCCGCGATTCGCTGCGGAGCGATGCACGACATGTTTCCCGCTACGTTTCCGTCCGGAGAAGGCAGCGACCTCGCCGGCATTGTCACGGCGGTAGGACCCGGGGTGAGCGATTTCGCAATCGGGGACGAGGTGTTGGGGTTCAGTTTCCAGCGCTCCAGTCATGCCACCCACGCCGCGGTCCCGGTGACTCAACTGACCCGTAAACCTCCCCAATTGAGTTGGGAAGTAGCGGGTTCGCTATATGTTGTCGGCGCAACTGCGTACGCCGCTGTTCGTTCGGTCGGCCCGCAGCCGGGCGAAACCGTCGCCGTTTCGGCGGCGGCGGGAGGTGTCGGCAGCCTCGTCGTGCAATTGCTGGTGCGCCGTGATGCGCGCGTCCTGGGCATCGCGGGACCCGGCAATGCCGACTGGCTGCAAGCCCACGGCGTCGTCCCGATCGCATACGGCGGCGATTTCCCAGGGCTGGTAGACCGATTGCGTGCGGCCGCCCCGAACGGAATTGACGCGTTCATCGACCTGTTCGGCCCGGATTACGTCCAGCTGGCCGTGGATCTCGGCATAGCACCGGAGCGCATCGACACCATCATCTCGTTTCAGAAAGCCGGAGAAGTCGGCGCCAAGACCGAGGGCAGCAGTGAGGCGTCAACGCCTGAGGTGCTCGCCGAACTCGCCGAGCTGATCGCTAGCGGTGCCATCGAATTCGACGTCGCGGCGACCTACCCGCTGGACCGGGTCGCTGACGCCTACGCGGAACTCGAGAAGCGGCACACCCACGGCAAAATCGTTCTACTGCCTCATAGTTCAGAGTAGGCCCGCAGGCCCGGCAATACCGACCTCGACGACTTTGATCGCCACGAACAGGACGGCCACCACCAGGTAGCCGCGCAGCGTCAACAACCCCGCCCGGCGAATCGGCGACATGACCGGACGTTCCAGGAGCGCGAGATTGGGCGTCTGCCAGTTCGCCCGATCCTGTCTCCGGACAGCGCGCCGCTCGGCGCGGGTGAGCAATCCGGTGTCGTCGAGCTCGTCGACCTCCTCGGGATCCAGACCGCCGCCGAACTTGCTGGCGATCGCTTCGGCCTCCCGTCGATCGCTGGACCGCCGCCCGGTGATGATCGCCAGTGCGCCGGCGGCGATACCGACAACGGCGCCGGCGCCGAGGCCCGCTTCGATGGCGGTGGTGGGCAGGCTTTTGAAGAACGTCGTGACCGTCAACGCCAGCGACAACAGCACCAGAGACCAGACCACCACCCACGCAACGATGTTCTGCCGCACGGTATTTACCCAGGGTCCCAGTACCGCGCGGTCATTGCAGAGCAGAACCAGGAAGACGGTCGCTGACGGTAACAAGACACCTGCAAGTGCCTGCACGCCCTGGGTCACCAGGCCCAGGATGTGATCCGGGCTGAACGCGACCGCTGCCGACACCGCGAGAAGTACTGCGTAGCCGCCGTAGAACAACGGAGCCTCGCTCATCTTCCAGTGCAGTGAGTGCCGCTTGCCCATCGCATCACCGACGGCGTAGGTGGTGGCCAGCCCGATCGCGTTGGCCCCGATCAATGACGCGTCCAGCAGGATGATTGCGAACAGCACCCCCACCGGGTTGCCGACGTGGTGGGCCAGGCTGGTTGCCACCGCGCCTGCGTCGGTGAAGTTTCCGATGTCGGCGGTGCCGGCCAATCCGAATGCGGTCACCGCCATCAGCGCGGTCGCCCCGGCCATGACCACAACGATGCCGATGATCAAATCGGCTCGCGCGTAAGGAATCCAGCGCGCTGTGATGCGCTTGTCCACCACGTTGGACTGTTGAAAGAACAGCTGCCAGGGCGCCACCGTGGTGCCCACGATCGCGACCGTCAACAACAGCACGGTGGAGTTCAGTCCACCCGGGAACTGCGGTACCAGTCCGCCGGCGGTCTCTTTCAGTGCGGGATGCACCAGCAACACCATCGGGATAATCAGCACATTCACCGCAATCAGCAGGAACATCAGTCCCTCCCAGCGGCGAAACGATCCGCCGGCCACTACGGCGAACAGCAACACGGCAGCGGCCGGTATCGCGATGACCTTCGGGCAGCCCAAGAACCCGAGCGCCAACGCCACGCCGATGAATTCGGTGACGATCGTCAACGCGTTGACGATCAACAGATCACCGACGCTGAAGGCGCCCCAAAACTTGCCGAAGCGCTCGAATATCAGCCGCGCGTGACCCACCCGGGCGACCGCGCCCAGTCGCAGCACCATTTCCTGGTTCACGTACAGCACTGGGATCATCAGCGCCAACGTCCACAGCAGGCCCATACCGTAGTTCTGTCCGGCCTGTGTGTAGGTTGCGACGCCTCCGGCGTCGTTGTCGCCGACCATGACGATCAGTCCGGGACCGGTGATGACCATCAGCGTCCGCAACCGCCGGAAGCGACCGCTGAAGGCGACGCTGTCGTCACGCCCGATACGGCCGAACGCGCCGACGATGTCGCCGGTGTGCGCAGAATCCAGCACCGCCTGGACGCCGCGATCCTGGATAGGCGTCGACGTCATTGAATTCTCGCCAACTCCAACGAGTTGCGCCCGCGGACCGACCAGGAATGCGGACCCGGCGGCAGACACCAGGGCCGCCGCCGGGCCGCTTGGCGGAATGAATCAGTCATGCGGATGCCCACCCAGTGACGCCGTGAGGACCGCAATCGGCATCCGCGACACATACAGGTTGGCCCGCTCTTGCGGAGTCAGGGTGAAGCGAGCACGCAGCTTGTTCGCCAGCAGTCGGCCGGTACCCAGCATCGACCGTTCGCGCTTCGCGCTAAGCCCTGAAATACGGTGTGTAGTAACAAAAGCCATGATCTTCCCCTGTCGGAGATCCGATCGGCTCGGGTCATTCAAACGCCGGGACGCACCAATAGATCTGGCGCCCAATGAAATTCAGCGGCGAAAAGAACGGCCGGAACCGGATCGGGACAAGACGGATTTGGGATAGGGACTATCGCTCGGACTCATCTCGCCCTCACCTCCTCACGGCCATGACACGCGCGGGTGTCAATCGTTCACCTGAACGGAAGAGGCACGAAGGACCGGCGGCACGCCGCCGATCGCACCCCTCTCGTCGGAGCTTCGGCACTGCACGGCGTATCTGGAAATCCCAGAAGCCACTTGGGCTCAACCCTTGGGTCCGGGAAGAGCTGTCCTGACCCGGGGCGTCTCTCGACGTTCGGGGTCAGTGGCCTATGTCCGTGCAGACGCCTCACCTACCGAGGTGCTTGCCGTTCCATGGTTGCACCGCTGCCCATCACACGTCAAACGCGTTATCGAACTCTTAACACAACGTCAACGGGCGTGGTGTGGCTCACATCCACCGGCCCCGCTGGGCGCTGATGCTGCGCCGGCCCGGCAGGCATACCCTCGACAACATGGCCACAACATTGCAGGAGCCTCGCGTCTCGACGCTGCTCGACACGATGTACACCGAATCGAAAAACCAGATGTCGCGCCTGCGTGAGCGAGGTAGCGATTTCAATCGGCCGATGACCACGGCGGAACGCACCGAGGCGATGAGCGAGTTCTACATCCCGGTGACCCCGGAGGCCGGCCGGCTGCTGTATTCACTGGTGCGCGCCACCCGTCCGACCACCGTCGTCGAGTTCGGCATGTCCTTCGGTATTTCCGCCATTCACCTGGCCGCGGCGGTACGCGACAACGGTAGCGGCCGAGTGGTGACGACAGAACTCAGTGAAACCAAGATCGCTGCCGCTAAGCGGACGTTCGCCGAGACGGGGTTGGACGACGTGATCACCATTTTGGAGGGAGACGCGCTGATCACGCTGGAAAGCCTGGACGGCGCTATCGATTTCATCCTGCTCGATGGTTGGAAGGATCTGTACCTGCCCGTGATCGAGTTGCTGGAACCGCGTTTGTCGACGGGCGCGTTGGTCGTCGCGGATAACGCCAGTGCCGCGGACATGAAGCCTTACCTCGACCACGTGCGCAATCCCGACAACGGCTATACGAGCTTCAACTTCCTCGTCCGGGAAAGCGACAGCATGGAAGTCAGCTGCCGCACCAACGATTAACGGCTAGCGCAAGGATTCCTCGAGCCAAGGTGTCAGCCACCGCACTCCCTCCGGAGTGAGGTGGACGCCGTCGCTGCGTACCTTGATGCCGTCAACCTTGGCGGTGTAGACGCCGTCCGGGCATAGCTTCTTGTTCAGGTCGAGTATCTGAACGCCTTTGTCTTGCGTAACGGTGTTGCGCAACATGGTGTTCCACTGATTAACCCGATCCGGTTGGTCCTCCGGGTACAAGCGGCCGTCCGGCTTCTCGCCGCCCCGGCTGTACGGCACGGTAGCCACGACGACGCGCACACCGCTGGCGCCCACAACATTCAGCGCCCGTTGCAGCTCTCCGTTGAGATAGGCGTCGAACGTCGGGTCGCCGATATGGGTCCACTGCCCCTCGTTGACACGATCGACGGTCTCCCATCGGCCGATGACCAACAGCGCGACATCCGGTTGGTCTTGGCTGACCTGATTCGACCATCGGATCGGCCAGCCATCGCATTCCGATCGCTGCTCCAGGGTTTGGCCGATATACCGATACGGCGTCCCACGCACCAGGCTGCACCCGATCACCGTGTGGTCCAGAAACGCGAACCCGGGCGTCGGCGGAAGGTAGTGCATCCAGGTCCACCCGATCGAATCACCGAACACCGAAACAGTGAACGGCCGGTTGGGATCTCGCGGACCGACCGGTCGGCTACCGCCGGGCTGCGCCGCCGAGACCGCCGCGACCGCCGCGACATCGGGCGGCAGGCCGGGCTCCCGCAGCCCGGGGCCCACCGGAACCACCAGCAGCGTCACCGCCGCGGCCGTGGCCACGCTGGCAGCCGCGAGCGGCAGCAACGGCGCCCGCGACGGCCGCCAGCGCCGGATGGGTTGTTCGATAAGCCAATACGATGCCGCGGCCACTGCCAAGGTGACCCCGCACCGCGCGGCGAACAGCGGCAACCCGGCCCATCCGGTGAGTTCGCCGTTGAGCGCCAAGAAGATTGGCCAGTGCCACAGGTAGATGCCGTAGGAGATTGCGCCCAGCCACACCAACGGGGGCAGGGCGAGGGCGCGGGCGACTAACCCGCGCTGTTCCAATGTCACCGGGGCGACCACGAGGACGGCCGCGATCGCGACCCCGATCAGCAGGCCGTGCCGAAAGTCAGCGGCGCTGCCCTTTGCCAAATGGGTCGCCGCGGCCAGTCCCGCCAGGCCGACAACGGGCAGCATCCGGGCGACCCGCCGCCCCCATCGACTCCGGATCAGGCACCAGCCGCGGTTCAATGATGGCCAGTCCCGGACCAGCAGAGCTGCTGCCGCGGAGCCGACAAGCAATGCCTGCGCACGGGTGTCGGTGCCGAAATAGATTCGGTCACGGGTGCCCTCGGAGACAAAGACGATGGCGGCCGCCGCAGAGGCTATCGCCCCCAGCGTGGCGATCAGGAAGACGGCGAATCGAACCCCGCCCACGGTGGCCGGCATGAAGTAGCGCTTGGCGCGCCACGCCGACAACAGGGTCACCACGATCAGCAGCACCGGCCAGACGAAGTAGTACTGCTCCTCGACTCCGAGCGACCACGCGTGCTGCAGCGGTGACGGCGGAGCGCCCTGGGTGAAGTAGTCGGTCTTCTGGGCGACAAAGCGCCAGTTCGCCACCCACAAGAAGGCGGCGATGGCGTCGTTACGTAGGCCGTCAAGGGCCTGGGCAGGCAGCAGTTCACGGGCCGCGCCGACCGCCAGAACCATCAGCACCAGCGCCGGAAGCAGCCGTCGTGCCCGGCGAATCCAGAACCCGGTCAGGTCAATACGGCCGGTGCGGCCGAGCTCGTCCAGCAGCAGCGAGGTGATCAGGAATCCGCTCAGGACGAAAAAAACGTCGACGCCGAGAAACCCACCGCCCATGCCCGGGATGCCGCCGTGTTGGGCGAGCACCAGCGCTACAGCTACCGCACGAAGCCCGTCCAGCGCCGGGATACCCCCGCGGCGCTCCGGTTTGTCCCAAATCGCCAGCCGGCCGACCCGGCGCACCGGGGCAACCCATCGGCCCTGCCGAGCAGAACGCGCCGGTGCGGGTTGCGTCCCGCCCGGCTCAGTGCTCCCTTTGCGTGCGCCCAGACCACTTTCTTGCCCGTCGCCATGCTTGCTGCCGATACGTCGCTGCCCCTCCTCTTGACTTGAGCAAGCCTAGAGGCGGGCATGCGCGATACCGTGGAGGACACGCAACGGTTTTCGCTGCGGGGCGTTCGGATTTCGGCTTATCGCTGGCCGGCTGGTTTCACGTCGGCGTTTCGTCGGCCAAGGCCAACCCGAGCTCTTCGAGCACCTCCGCGGTGTCCGCGCCGAGCTCGGGCGCGGGGCCTGCGACGCGCCCCGGCGTGCGGGAGAACCAGGTCGGCACACCCGGAAAACGCACCGGGCCGTGGTCGGTGTCGACCGTCTGGAAAAAGCCGACCGCGTTCAAATGTTCATCATCGAACAGGCTTGCCGGACTGGACAGTGCCGCCGCGGGAATTTCCAGTTCGCGAAAGAGCTTCAGCCATTCCTGGGTCGTTCGCTGCGCCAGAGTCTCAGCCAATAGCGCGTATACGGCGTCGATCTGGCGTGCCCGCTGCTCGAGCGTCGCGTACTGGTCGCCGGCCCACGGCGGCTGGACGGCGTCGATGAACGACACCCAGTGTCTGTCGTTGTAGATCAGCGCCGCGATATAACCGTCACTGGTGCGATACGGCCGCCGGTTGGGCGCCACCGCGCGAGGGTAGATCGCCGGGCCCAGCGGTGGATCGAACACGGCGCCATTGGCATGCTCAACCAGCATGAACGACGCCATCGTTTCGAACATGCCGACTTCGACTTCTTGTCCCTCACCGGTGCGCTCGCGATGGAACAGGGCCATCGAGGTGGCGTAGAGCGCGGTAAGACCCGCGACCTTGTCGGCCATGATCGTGCCGACGAAGCCGGGTTCACCGGTCAATTGTTCTTGGACGAACGGCAACCCACATGCAGCCTGGATGGTGTCGTCGTAGGCGGGCAGGTCCTTGTCCGGTCCGCGTCTGCTGTATCCGTAGCAGTTGGTGTAGATGATGGCCGGGTTGATGGCGGCCACCTCGTCGTAATCGAACCCGAGCCGGGCGATCGCCTTGGACCGCATCGAATGGATGAAGACGTCGGCCCGCTCGATGAGTGCCCGCAGCACCGTCTTTCCGGACTCGGACTGCAGGTCGATGACGATGCCGCGCTTGCCGCGGTTGACGTTGACGAAGACGCCGCTCATGCCTCGGACCGGGCCGACCGAGACGTAGCGGGTGTCATCACCTCGCGGCGGTTCGACCTTGATCACATCGGCGCCCATGTCGGCCATGATCTGGGTGCAGTAGGGGCCTGCCACCATCGCGGTCAGGTCGATGACGCGCACGCCGGCCAGCGGGCCGGCCCGGTCGCTTGAGCTAGACATGATGCGAACTTTCCTGATCGGCTCGTGCGGCGGTTTCGAAGCTGTGCCGGATGTGGTCGCTGTGCCCGTCGGGCACCACCGGAAAGACCAGCGGCGCGGCGAGATAACGGATTGCGTCGATCTGCTCGGCCACGTCTTCGATCGACCACGACGGGCGGTGCACACCAGGTGTTTCCGCGACCACGGCCCTGGCTACCCGTCCCGCGATAGCAATCAGCATCTCGCCGTTCACCGGGCAGGATTCGTGAGCCAGCAAGCCCACCACCGGCGCCACCAGCTCGGTTCCCATTGGTGGGTATGCCGAAATATCAAGGCCTTCAGCCATTCTCGTC
>Ga0208987_1000026_pt1 | contig 38802 bp, 35 predicted proteins | sample MedBloCARef_O2_FD_187845 | JGI IMG/M metagenome (GOLD analysis project Ga0208987, IMG submission 187845) | Forest soil microbial communities from El Dorado National Forest, California, USA - Mediterranean Blodgett CA Ref_O2 (SPAdes) (version 2) | ecosystem: Environmental > Terrestrial > Soil >... | reverse complement strand
CTCGCTAGCGGGTTCTTCCTGACGCCGACGCTGGTCGCCCATCGCGATACCGCGGCCTTCTTCGTTCAGGAAGAAATCTTCGGGCCGCTGGTTGTGATCGAGAAGTTCGAAGACGAAAAAGAGGCGGTGGCGCGGGCAAATCACAGCGAGTTTGGACTGTCTGCCAGCGTCTGGACCAATGACGGCGCCCGTGCGATGCGGGTGGCGCGCGCGCTGCGTGACGGCACCGTATGGATCAACGATCACAATCGGCTGTTCGCCGAAGCGGAGACCGGCGGCTATCGCCGCAGCGGCCTCGGCCGTCTGCACGGCTACGATGCGCTCATCGACTTCCTTGAGATCAAGCACATCTTCCAGAATTGCGGCGTCGTCTAGCGATGCGCTACCGTGGCTCATACCGGTTGGTATGCGGGCTTCACGACACGCCCGCGCGCCAAACGCGACCGTCAACGACGCGGCTAGGAGCGGCCGGGGACCAGCGGCTGCCCTTGGATCTTGAGCTTGGCTTCCATGAAGTCGAGGAATGCGCGCAGCCGCCGCGATTCCTTACGCTTGCCGAGGAAGGTCGCGCTGACCTGCAAGGATGGACTTTCCCAGTCCGTCAGAACGCGCACCAGACGTTTCGCCCTGACGTCGTTCTGGCACATGATGTTGGGCAGGATGCCGAGCCCGACGCCTCCGATCACCAGTTCGCGGGCGACACCGATGTGATTCACCGTGATCCGCCCGACCACGTCGATTACCTTGACGCCAAGGCCGCTGCGGAAATTCCAGACGCCTTCCGTGCGTTGGTGTTCGGTCACGATGCAGTCGAAATTCTCGAAGTCGTCGACGCTGTGTGGAACGCCTTTCCTGTCGAGGAACGACGGGCTCGCATAAACGCCGCGCGTGATACTCGCGAGGTGGCGGATGCCCCCATGGGTTTCCGGCAGCGTGCCGAGTTGCACCGCAACGTCGTAGGGCTCCACCGATACGTCGATCCAGCGACTGTTGGCATCGATCACCAGGTGGATGTCCGGATAGCTTACGGCGAAAGCGGCGATCGCGCTGCTGAGCCAGCCGGTGCCGAAATCGACCGGCATGCTGACGCGGAGCATGCCGCGCAGTTCGGTCTGCATGCGCGTTGTGCCAAGTCCGGCTTCCTCGATCTCGCCGGCGATGCGCTCGCAATGTTCATAAAGCGCCTGCCCGACGTCGGTGACCGTAAGCTTGCGACCGCCCTTCTTAAACAGCACCGCGCCGAGCTGATCCCGCTGCTGCATCAAAGCCTTGGCTTGAAGTTGGATTCGATCAGTGTGGTCACCGCCGGCGCGCGGCGGCGCAGCACCGGTGACTATGCGCGGGTCTACGACACGTTGATCGGCACGCCACCGTATGCCGGTCAGCGCGAAACCTGGCTCATCATCCGCACCGCGGCGCTGACCAATGCGGAAGCGCTACAAGGGCGTACCTCGGTTGGCACTGCGACGCTGGCTGCCGCGCAACGGATGAGTGCGGCCATGCGACAGCATGGGGTCCGCGCCAAAGTCGCCACGGCGACCGACATCGTCGAGATGGAGCGGCGATTGAGCCGAGCAGGACTCGAGGTTTTCAACAGGCGCTGGCGCTCGGTGCGCGGCGACAGCGGCTGGCTGACCAGTTACTGGTACCGGCCCCGTGACATCAACTCGCAGGCATTGGCGCAGGCCTGGTCGGCGCGCGCAGACGGGATCGTGCAGAACGTCACGCTTTTCGGCGACGGTACCGCCACGGCCACCGTGACGGTACGGACGGCTCAACCGCCGACGGCGCCGCTGAACCTGATGTTGCGGCCGTTGCGGGGCGAGCAAGCGCAGGCTCTCGCGGCGAATCTGTGCGGTCCGCTACCGGCACTTCGGGGAATCCGGCGTGGGGTGCTGCGCGGTCCCCTTGTCATCCCTATCGGGCCGTCGGGTGTGCTGCTGGGCAAGGTCGCGGGCGGAAACCGGATGCTGTTGCCGTTTGACGACGCCGGCGAGTTCAGCCGGGTGCACATCGCCGCCGAGGACGCGCTGGCCAAGCGGTTTGTGATCCGGCTGGCCGGTGCCGGCGAGCGGATTACGGTGCACACTCGAAACATGCAGCGGTGGAACAGTGTTCGGATGCCAGACATTGCGGTGACCGATCAGGCGAAACCGGTCTCCGGCACTACGGTCAGCGTTGTGGACAGCACGTTGTCGCCGGCACCGAGGCCGAACACGCTAATCTCCGTCGGGGAGCCGGGCGAGCCGTACCGGGGGACTGCCAATGTGTTGATCACCCAGACCGGTCCGGCGACGATGGAGGTGACGGCTGGCGGTCATGTCCATTCGGTCGAGGTCGAATTGTTCCGCGCCGAGAACCGGTACGTATCGTTGGAACCGATGGCTTTACGAACTTCTGAGCTGGAAGCAGTGGATACACCATGACCAGCAGCACCACTCCTGCTGCCGCACGAAAGTATTTCGACCAGGCGATGGCGTTGCTTGACACCGATGTCAGCGCGGCCGCCATGCGATTCCGGGAGGCAACGGAAGTCGATCCGTCGATGGCCGATGCCTGGCTGGGACGGATCGCTGCGGGCGACGAGGCGTTGTCGAGCGTGCAGCACCTCTACGAATATGGGGCCCGGCTGCACCGCGAGACTAACCGAATCGGCGCGCGCTTGTCCGCACCGATCAAAGCCGGCCCCTACCTGTCTATTTCGGTAACCGAGGCCTCGCACGCCGGTCTGGCGCTGGCAAGCGCGTTGATCGACGATCGCCAATACGAGAAATCCGAAGCGTTACTGGGTGATTCGGCTTTGCTGGACACCTGGGAGAACCATCAGTGGAAGCAGTACATCGAGGCGTATCTGATGTTCGCCACCCAGCGTTGGCCGGATGTGATCTCGGTGGCGGCAGCGATCCTGCCGCCGCAAGCGATCATCATGTCCGCGGTCACGGCGGCAACCTGTACGTTGGCGGCGCATGCCGCAGCCCATCTCGGTCAGGCCCGGGTCGCGCTGGAGTGGACTGACCGTGTCGACCTGCGCAGCGGATACGTGGGGCCCTCCGAGTCACGCCGTCAGCTCCTCGAGACTGCCGTCACCGCAGTCGATCCCAACGACTTTCCGTTGATCGCGGCCGACCTCGCCTATGTGCGTGGGATGGCGCATCGTCAGCTCGGCGACGAGGCCAAGGCGCAGGTGTGGCTGTCGAAGGCGACGATCAATGGCGCGCTGATCGAAGCTGCCAAGCAGGCGCTGGCCGACCCCGCGTTACAGCTGGTGGTCACCGATGAGGGCGCCATCGACACCCGCACCAACAAATGGGATGTGAGCACTGAGCTGTCCGAGCAGCAGCGTGCCGAGGAGGGACACAAAGAGCGGCGCGTTGAACTCCTGGAGGAGGGTCGGGCGTTGCTCGACCACCAGGTCGGGTTGACCGAGGTCAAACGAGCGGTCGCCGAACTCGAGGACCAGATCGAGGTCCGCGCGTTGCGCCTGGCGGCCGGCCTGCCGGTGAACAACCAAACCAACCACATGCTGTTGGTGGGTCCGCCCGGAACCGGTAAGACCACCACCGCCGAGGCGCTGGGCAAGATCTACGCGGGGCTCGGTATCGTGCGCCACCCGGAGGTCATCGAAGTCAAGCGTTCCGATTTCTGCGGGGAACACATCGGGGCATCAGGCCCGAAGACCAACGAACTGATCAGCCGTTCCTTGGGACGCATCCTGTTCATGGACGAGTTCTACTCGCTGGTAGAGCGCCATCAAGATGGCCGCCCGGACATGATCGGCATGGAGGCGGTCAACCAGCTACTGGTGGCGCTCGAGGTGCACCGGTTCGACTTCTGCTTCATCGGCGCCGGATACGAACGCGAAGTCGACGAATTCCTCACGGTGAACCCGGGTCTGGCGGGCCGGTTCAACCGCAAACTGCGCTTCGAGTCCTACTCGCCCGCGGAGCTGGCGGAGATTGCGATCCGCTACGGCAGGCCGCGCGCCACCGTTCTCGAGCCCGCTGCCGCCGAGGCGCTGCAGGCCGCGTGTGCGGTCGTGCGTGCCTACCGGGCGCCCGATGGCCAGCATGGCGTCGACGTCATGCAAAACGGGCGGTTCGCGCGCAATGTGGTTGAGCGTGCCGAGCGGCTGCGCGACTCGCGGGTGGCCGCCCAGAATCGCACCGACAAGGGCTCGGTGACGGTCGAAGACTTGCAGACGCTGCGCACACCGGACGTCAGCGTCGCGGTAAGAGACGCGTGTGCGGAAAAGCATGTGCCGATAGCGCTTTGACCGAGCCCTCATCCAAGACACCGATGTGCGGCTGACAGCGGGGCACAGACAATGCCGCAAAGAGAACAATTGGAATTCACGGCAGACGGTCCGTCGAAATTAGTTGATATGGCCGATCAGTGTTTCGAGCGCGTCGCTCACGCCGGCGGGCAATGTCTCGTCGGCTTCGGCGCGCACGACCATTTCTTCGGTGACGCCGGCTGCTCGCGCGGTCTCCTCCGCGGAAAGGTTAGCGCGCCGCCGGGCGGCATATAGACGTTGCGCCAACGGGGCGTCTGGGGCGCCAGCCCCGAGTGTCATCAGTTCGTCGCGGTGACGGCGAACCGCACCTAGCGCTTTGATCAATTCGGGAGTTATCTGGCTGATTCGGGTTGCGCGGACGGCAATGGCTTCGAGTTGGCGTAGATCAGCAAGTATCGGAGCAGCCCGCTCGATGAACTCGGGATCCCCGGCCGGTGGCAACGCGGCGATGGCCAGGCTGCAGCCGTCCACGGCGGCAACGATGGCCTGCGCGATCAACGACGCCGCGCCATCGGACTCTGGGCCATCGGTTTCTGCGTGCTCAGCGGGTGGCGCTGATGCCGCCGCCTCGTCGATGGGCTCGCCACGGCGGACTCGCGCGATGGTCCCGGTAGGCCACTGCAGTACTTCCTCGAGCTTGGCCCGGGTTCGTTCGCGCGGCCAGCTGCGGCCCTTTTCAAAGGCGATCAGGGCGCCGGCGTTGATGATCCCGTCCGCGGCGAGGCTGCGCTGACTGATGTCGAGCTCACGACGACGTGCGGCAGCGGCGGCTCCGGCGCGAGCCAGACCGGGGTCTGGTTCGCTGGTCTGGATAACGCCGTCGTCTTCATCCGAATCATCTTGCCGCTCAATAGGTTTAGGCGGTCGGACGATCTCGAAGGTCAAGGCGTTACCTGCGGCAGGGTCGCCGAACCGGACGATTGTCTTGTCGGTGACCGTTATCGAGGTCTTTCGTAAGCCGTCGACGAACATCCCGTCGGGACTGCTGTCGACGATTCGCCACTGTCCGTCGGCGGGCTCGGCCCGCAGATACGCCTGTGAGATCTGCGGATCATCGATCTGCACGCCGGCCTGAGGTTCTCGTCCAATGGTCACCACACCGCGTTCGGGTTCGATTGCATGCGACCTGTCACCGGCATGCACGACCAGCAAGGCGGGCCGGGCGGGTGACGCGGCGCTGGGCATGCTCGGTGCTTCCTTGCTCGAGACCGGGGGTGGCGGGGGCTGTCCGCCAGGGGGAGTCTAACCGCTGCACCCGGGGAATCCTATCGCACCGCTACAGTTGCGCATCGAATTGTCACGCCGTGAGCGCGCGTGCCGTGGCGCAATGCAATCGAAGCGCAACCGGTATGCCGCTACAGTTTGGCCGGCACGACATCGTCGAGCATCGTCGGCGCCGACGCCCGAGCTCGAATCCACCGTTGGGGTGCAGCTTTGTAATAGCGTTCGACCCTCGTTCCCGCGCAGCTAAGGCGCGCGAAGTGTCCAGGGCGTGGTATTTGCACCAAGCCGCCAAGACCAGATCTGGACGGCGGCCCGAGATGCGTAACTGTTGCAACGCAACAGTTAGTGCTATAGCCTATCAACACATAGGACGCAGAACTGCAACGCTTTGCAAAGGAACGTAGCGATGACCGCAACAGCTGTCTACAACATCCCGTTGGGCGCTTGTACGCAGGACCCGGATCGTTGGACGACGACGCCCGACGCCGAGGCCAAAGCTTTGTGCCGAGCCTGCCCACGCCGGTGGATGTGCGCGCGCGAGGCCGTGGAGTCCTCGGGTGCGGAGGGCCTGTGGGCGGGTGTCGTGATTCCTGAAGGTGGTCGGCCCCGCGCACACGCGCTGGGCCAGCTGCGGTCTTTGGCCGAGCGCAACGGATACCCGGTGCGTGAGGCGGCGAAATCGGCCTGACCCGACGCCTGCGGCCGTTGATTTGAGGGGTCAGCGGCACAACGGCATTCGGCACCCAGTGAGAAGCCTTGCACGGCTTCACCTTCGGGCCGACGTAGACAGCGCGAGAAATCAGCGGAATTTCTCGCGCTGTTTCGCGTTCTGGGCAAAGGGCCGCTATCGCGAGCCGTCGGGGTCGAAGCGGAAGACGGCGAGCCGGCCCGCCAATGCTTCGAATTCGTCGGCTGTCCCGTCGCGGACCATGCCCGAGCGCTTCGCGAACGACACACCAACCGGAACTTCTTTGGGAAACGCCCGCAACACCGGGCGTGCTTGAGCAGCGGTCAGCTCGACGATCCGAACGTGCCGCGACCGTCGACCCCGGGCCAGGGTGCCGCTGCCGGCGGCGCGGGCGTTCGCCGCCCAGTCGGCGCCGGGATAGCCGGCCACTACATAGAGGCCGCCCTGAAATTCGAACGGCGTCATCGGCGTGCTGCGCGGCTGACCGGACTTACGGCCCGGCACGGTCAGCACCATGGCGGGGCCGGTCGGTATCCCGAGCTTCTGGACCGCCATCATCACCTTGTTCATGGATTTGAGATAGCGCGGCGGACGTGGATCAGACATGGTGGGCTCCTTTCGAAGGATCTAGCTGGTGAACAGATCGCGGTGCTGGGCCACCCACTGTGCGAACGGGCTCGCCGGCCGGCCAAGGATCTTCTCCACGTCGTGGGTGACAAGGGCCGGTTTGGCGACCGTCTCGGCGAGCATTGCTGTGTAGGCGTCGGCGAACTCGGCGGTGAAACCCAAACCAATGAACCGTTGTCGCACCACCTCCGCCGGCATTTCCCGATACTGCAATGGGCGGCCCAAGACGTCGCCGATAACGCGCACCAACTCTTCGTTGGTGAAGGCCTGCGGACCGGTCAACGGAATCCGCTGACCGAGTTGGTCGTCAGTGAGCAGTGCCTGCGCGGCGACCGCCGCAATGTCGGCCTCGACGATCGGCGCGGTCGAGGCCGCCGCGTACGGCCCGGCCACCACATCGCCCGCGCGCAGCTGAGCCGACCACATGCCGGCGAAGTTCGTCGCGAAGACGGTCGGCCGCAGGCTCACCCACGCCAAGCCGGAGTCGACGGCGAGCTGCTCGACTTCCTTGTTGCGGTCGCCGCGAAACCGCGACGGCTGCCGGGAGAAGTCGTCGTCGGCGTTGATTGCTGACAGCGCAACCAGTTTGGTGACCCCAGCGCGCCGGCACTGCGCCACCACGGGGGCGAGTTGTGGTCCAAGCGCACGTGAATTGAGGAATACCGCCGTTGCGCCGGCCAACGCATCGACCGCCGAGTCGAACACCTCCACGTGCGATCCAAAGCCCGCCTGCGCCGCGCGGGAGATAGCCCGCACCCGGGCACCGGCGGCCAGCAGTTCGGCAACAAGCGGGCGTCCGACATTGCCGGTCGCGCCCGTTACGACAATCGTCATGGTGCGATTCCTCCTTGTGTTGGAAAGTCGCTCTTCGCTGACCTCTGCAATAACGACGGGGACGGGCGCCGGGAAGTTACAGTCGGTGGACGTAACTTTTCCCGGCCGTAGATCGTCGATAATTCATGAACCAGTCGCAGCCACCGAGTTTCCAGACCGTCGACGCATGGCGTCGGCACCGTCCCTATCTGGTCAACCTCGGATATCAGATACTCGGAGATGTCGGTGACGCCGAAGACGTTGCGCAGGAGGCATTTCTGCGGCTGTCACGGGTGGACGCCGACGAGATCGACGACATCCGCGGCTGGCTCACCGTAGTTACCAGCCGGCTCTGCCTCGACCAGGTGCGCTCGGCGCGGTCGCGCTACGAACGCTTGACCGAACCCGGTCATCGGGACCAAGGCGCCGATATCGAATCCGGCGGCCTCGGGCCGGCCGACCGGGTCACCCTCGACGACCAGGTAAGCACTGCGTTGATGGAGGTCCTACGGCGACTCACTCCCGGTGAACGGGTCGCGTTCGTGTTGCACGACGTGTTCGGAGTTCCGTTCGACACGATCGCCGAAACCGTGGGCCGCCCGGTCGGCACGTGTCGCCAGCTGGCGCGCCGGGCGCGAGCTAAATTCGATGCGGCACAGCCGAAGTCGACCGAGGTGGCGTCCGCCGAACACCAGCTCGTCACCGAGAAATTCATCACCGCGTGCGCCAACGGCGACATCGCCGCTTTGACCGCCGTGCTGGATCCGACGGTGTGGGGAGTCGGCACGGTGCTCGCCGACCCGGCGCCGCCTCCGCAGATCAACCACGGGCCAGCGGCGGTGGCCACCAACCTGATGCGCTACCTGAGTCCGGAGGTGACGTTGGTCAGTGGGCCCGCGGGACAACCGGTCGTGTTGGCCTTCGCCGAGCGCAGGCTTTTCGCTGCCATTGTGCTGACCATCCGTGGCTGTCTCGTCACCAAAATCGAGGCGATCGCCGACCCCTCGGCGCGTGCGGGAGCCCTCCCGAATTTACCTGGACCGCTTGGCAATTAGCTCTGGATCAGCGCCCTTCGCCGGTTGCCTGGCGGTTGTGCCCGCGGTCCGGACGTGCCGCGAAGTAGCCGGCGACCATCGCCGTGACCTGCAGGAATTTCAGCCGTGTCGGCGCCGCCATCTCGTGGCTGACATCGATGACGCCGCCGGGCCGTAGATGGGGGTCGAAGGGCACCTCGACCACCGGCCGGCCGTGATCTTCGAACTCGCGGGCCAGCAAGGCCCGGGTGCGCTTGTCGGCGTGTCCGTCGGAATCGTTGAGCACAACGATGGTGTTGTGCAACAACTCTGACAGGCCCTGATCCGACAGCCACTCCATGGTCCGGGCCGCGGCCGAGGCCCCGTCGGCCCACGGCGAGGACACCACGATCAGCGCGTCGAGGTCGCGCAACACTTCGTGGGTGACCGGTGAGTCCATCGTCGAGCCGCAGTCGATGACTGAGATCGCGAAATGGCGGTCCAGCCGTAACGCGGCCTCCCGGTAGATCGCGGGATCGAGCACTCGGCGCGGACCGGACGCCGGTTCGCCGGCGAGCACGTACAGTCCCCCCGGATTACGGCCCACCCGCTCGGCCACGTCGGTGAATGATTCCAAGTTCTTGTCCGAGGTCAACTCCCAGAACGAGCCCCTCGATCGCGGATCGATGCGGCCGCTCAGCCGGCCGAAGGCGGTATCGGCGTCGATGGCCACCACATGGTCCTGCCGGCGGAGTTCGGCAAACAGCGAACCGACGCTAGCGGCGACGGACGTCTTCCCGACACCGCCCTTGCCCAGCACGCCCACCTTGTGGATGCCGCGCAAGACGTTCCGAATCGCCGCCTCGTATTGGGCCTGTTGCTGCTGAGCGGGCGACGGGCCCGGCTTGACCAGGCCGAAGGTGAGCAGCCGCAGGATGCGCCGCCAGCCGTGGTCAGCGGGAGCCGGAGCAGCGAGAGGCGGGGCGGCCTGCCGAACGGGTGCGGCCGGGGGATCCGGCAGCTGGCGCCGTGCACCAGGTGGTGGCGCGGTTGGTCGTGGCGGAGGCGCGAACGCCGGCGGACGCGGCGGGGTGGGTCGCTGCGGGGGCAACGGCGGGGTGGCCGGGGGATCTTTGGGACGGGGACCAGGCGGGTATACGGCGGGGGTGTTGGGCTGGGCGGGCTGCAGACGGTCCCGCAGGAATTCGTCGCGCTCGTTCATGGGCTCCTCAGTGCCAGCCGATCGATCGCCGCATGTGGCCGATCGCACTGACCTCCAGTATCGGTTACCCGCCGCGGCCGGTCCCCTCGGAGTCCCGCGCAAACCCGGCAGACTTTCCCGCGGCGCTGTTGTGTCGTCCGGCGCATCCGCTGCCGTGATCACAGCAAACTTGTGGAGGCGGTAGAAATGGTGCGCAACCCCCCGAAACCGCGGCGCCACGGGCCGGCATTTCTGCGGCAAACCTGCACGTCGCGCGCCGGTAAGGGACTTCCGCGGCTGATTTACGCAGCAGCCCATTCGCAGGTTAGACTTGGGGAAGTTGGCATGTCAGCCGGTTTTTGTCATATCGTTTTACGACTTGTCGAGACTTGGTACACGCCCACCGTTCAGCGCCGCACGGATGATTCCCTGCGCGGATCCTTTTCCGCCGGGGAGACAGCCTATCGACAAGACCGAAGTGGTTTCAGCCCGCAACCTCCGGGTGCGGTCCCGGCGGAACCACTGATGAGGGCAGCGCAGAAGTTCAGGTGGAGGGGCAGGTGCATATGACGCCCAAGCGCGTTGGGTTATACAACCCCGCGTTCGAGCACGATTCGTGCGGGGTAGCCATGGTCGTCGACATGCACGGTCGGCGCAGCCGCGACATTGTCGACAAGGCGATTACCGCCCTGCTCAACCTCGAACATCGTGGCGCTGCCGGCGCCGAACCCCGCAGTGGTGACGGCGCAGGCATCTTGATCCAGGTCCCTGATGCGTTCCTGCGTGAGGTCGTGGAATTCGAGTTGCCGGAGCCAGGTAGCTACGCCACCGGCATCGCCTTTTTGCCGCAATCGTCCAAGGACGCCGCTGCGGCCTGCGCCGCGGTCGAGAAGATCGCCGAATCCGAGGGCCTGCAGGTGCTCGGTTGGCGCAACGTACCCATCGACGACTCGTCACTGGGCGCGTTGTCCCGCGACGCCATGCCCACCTTCCGCCAGGTGTTCTTGACCGGCGAGTCGGGGATGACGCTCGAGCGGCGCTGCTACGTGATTCGCAAGCGCGCCGAGCACGAACTGGGTACCAAGGGCCCGGGCCAAGACGGACCCGGCCGCGAAACCGTTTACTTCCCAAGCCTTTCCGGTCGGACATTCGTTTACAAAGGCATGCTGACCACGCCGCAGCTGAAGGCGTTTTACCTTGACCTGCAAGACGATCGGGTGACTAGCGCACTGGGCATCGTGCACTCCCGATTTTCCACCAACACCTTCCCCTCCTGGCCGCTGGCGCACCCGTTCCGGCGCATCGCGCACAACGGTGAGATCAACACCGTTACCGGCAACGAGAACTGGATGCGGGCCCGTGAGGCGTTGATCAAGACCGAGGTCTTCGGGTCGGTCGACGACCTGGATAAGTTGTTCCCGATCTGCACCCCGGGAGCCTCCGACACCGCGCGATTCGACGAGGCGCTCGAATTGCTGCACCTGGGCGGGCGCAGCCTGCCGCACGCGGTGCTGATGATGATTCCCGAGGCATGGGAACGCAACGAGTCGATGGACCCGGCGCGGCGCGCGTTCTACGAGTACCACGCATCGTTGATGGAGCCGTGGGACGGTCCGGCGTCGATGACGTTTACCGACGGCACCATCATCGGCGCGGTGCTTGACCGCAATGGTCTTCGCCCGTCCCGGATTTGGGTCACCAAGGACGGCTTGGTGGTGATGGCGTCGGAGGCCGGCGTCTTGGACCTGGACCCGTCGACGGTGGTGCGCCGGATGCGGCTGCAGCCCGGCCGGATGTTCTTGGTGGACACCACGCAGGGCCGCATCGTCGCCGACGAGGAGATCAAAGCCGAGCTGGCGGCCGCGCACCCGTATCAGGAGTGGCTCGACAACGGACTGGTTCCGCTCGACTCGTTGCCGCAGGGTAAGTACGTCCGGATGCCGCACGATCGACTTGTTATGCGGCAGTTGGCGTTTGGCTACACCTATGAAGAGCTCAATTTACTGGTGGCCCCGATGGTCCGCACCGGTGCCGAGCCGTTGGGATCGATGGGTACCGATACCCCGGTCGCGGTGCTGTCGCAGCGTCCGCGGATGCTGTACGACTACTTCCACCAGCTGTTCGCTCAGGTCACTAACCCACCGCTCGACGCCATCCGCGAAGAGGTGGTGACCAGCCTGCAGGGCACCACCGGCGGCGAGCGTGACTTGCTCAACCCCGACGAAGAGTCGTGTCATCAGATCCTGCTGCGCCAGCCGATTCTGCGTAACCATGAGCTGGCCAAGCTGATCAATCTCAACCCGGACGACGAAGTCAACGGGCGCCCACACGGCATGCGCTCGAAGGTGATTCACTGTCTATACCCGGTCGCCGAGGGCGGCGCCGGACTGGCAGTTGCGCTGGATGACGTCCGCGCGCAGGCGTCGGCCGCGATCGCCGACGGCGCCCGGGTGATCATCCTTTCCGACCGGGAATCCAACGAGCAGATGGCCCCGATACCGGCTCTGCTCGCCGTCGCCGGGGTGCACCACCACCTGGTCCGGGATCGCAGTCGCACCCAGGTTGGCCTGGTGGTCGAATCCGGTGATGCCCGCGAGGTGCATCACATGGCGATGCTGATCGGCTGCGGTGCCGCCGCCGTCAACCCTTACCTGGTGTTCGAGTCGATCGAGGACATGCTCGACCGCGGCGTCATCGACGGTATCGACCGCGACAAGGCGTTGAACAACTACGTCAAGGCCGCGGGCAAGGGCGTGCTGAAAGTGATGTCCAAGATGGGCATTTCGACGCTGGCCTCCTACACCGGGGCCCAGCTGTTCCAGGCAATCGGGATCTCCGAGGACCTGCTCGACGAGTACTTCACCGGGCTGGCGTGCCCGACCGGCGGGATCACGCTGGACGACATCGCCACCGACGTCGCCATTCGGCACAAACTGGCCTACCTGGACCGCCCGGATGAGCGCGCGCACCGCGAACTCGAAGTGGGTGGGGATTACCAGTGGCGTCGCGAGGGCGAATACCACCTGTTCAATCCGGAGACGGTGTTCCGGCTCCAGCACGCCACCCGCACCGGCCAGTACAAGATCTTCAAGGAGTACACGCGTCTGGTCGACGACCAGAGCGAGCGGATGGCATCGCTGCGCGGACTACTCAAGTTCCGCGGTGATGTGCGCCCGCCGATTCCGCTGGACGAGGTGGAACCCGCCAGTGAGATCGTCAAACGCTTCTCGACCGGCGCGATGAGCTACGGCTCGATCTCGGCCGAAGCCCACGAGACGCTCGCCATCGCGATGAACCGGATCGGCGGCCGGTCCAACAGCGGTGAGGGCGGTGAGGACGTCAAGCGTTTCGAGCCCGACCCCAACGGCGATTGGCGCCGCAGCGCGGTCAAGCAGGTCGCATCGGCGCGGTTCGGCGTCACTTCGCACTACTTGACCAACTGCACCGACATCCAGATCAAGATGGCCCAGGGTGCGAAACCCGGTGAGGGTGGCCAACTTCCGGGGCACAAGGTGTACCCATGGGTGGCCGAGGTGCGGCACTCCACGCCCGGTGTCGGCCTGATCTCGCCGCCGCCGCACCACGACATCTACTCCATCGAGGACCTTGCTCAGCTGATCCACGACTTGAAGAACGCGAACCCGTCGGCGCGCGTGCACGTCAAGCTGGTCTCCGAGAACGGCGTGGGCACCGTTGCCGCGGGCGTGTCCAAGGCACACGCCGACGTGGTGCTCATCTCGGGGCACGACGGCGGTACCGGCGCCACGCCGTTGACATCGCAGAAGCACGCCGGTGCTCCGTGGGAGCTGGGGCTGGCCGAGACGCAGCAGACCTTGCTGCTCAACGGGTTACGCGACCGGATCGTGGTCCAGGTGGACGGGCAGCTCAAGACCGGACGCGACGTGATGATCGGTGCGCTGCTGGGTGCTGAGGAGTTCGGCTTCGCTACCGCGCCGCTGGTGGTGGTGGGTTGCATCATGATGCGGGTATGTCACCTTGACACCTGCCCGGTCGGCGTGGCCACCCAGAACCCGGTGCTGCGGGAGCGCTTCACCGGCAAGCCCGAGTTCATCGAGAACTTCTTCATGTTCATCGCCGAAGAAGTCCGGGAGTACCTGGCGCAGTTAGGCTTCCGCACCCTCAACGAGGCCGTCGGCCAGGTGGGTGCATTGGACACCACGCTGGCGCGCGCTCACTGGAAGGCGCACAAGCTGGACCTGACTCCGGTTCTGCACGAGCCGGAATCCGCGTTCATGAACCAGGACTTGTACTGCAGCTCCCGTCAGGATCATGGCCTGGACAAGGCGCTGGATCAGCAGTTGATCGTGATGAGCCGCGAGGCGCTGGACTCCGGCAAACCGGTACGGTTCTCCACCAGCATCAGCAACGTCAACCGCACGGTGGGCACCATGCTCGGTCACGAGCTGACGAAAGCCTATGGTGGCCAGGGCTTGCCGGACGGAACGATCGACATCACCTTCGAGGGCTCCGCGGGCAACAGCTTCGGCGCCTTTGTGCCCAAGGGCATTACCTTGCGGGTGTACGGCGACGCCAACGACTACATCGGCAAGGGACTCTCCGGTGGCCGGATCGTGGTGCGGCCGTCGGACAACGTGCCGGCCGATTACGTTGCCGAGGAAAACATCATTGGCGGCAACGTGATTCTGTTCGGCGCGACGACAGGGGAGGTTTTCTTGCGCGGCGTGGTCGGGGAACGGTTCGCGGTCCGCAACTCCGGCGCGCATGCCGTGGTTGAGGGCGTTGGTGATCACGGTTGCGAATACATGACCGGCGGCAGGGTGGTGATTCTCGGCCGCACCGGCCGCAACTTCGCGGCCGGCATGTCCGGCGGTGTGGCTTACGTCTACGACCCGGACGAGGAACTGCCGGACAACCTCAACACCGAGATGGTCGACGTCGAGACCCTCGACGAGGGCGACGTCGACTTCCTGCGCGGCATCATCCAAGCGCACGTCGATGCCACCGATTCCGCTGTCGGCCAGCGGATCCTGGCCGATTGGCATGGGCAGCAACGGCATTTCATCAAAGTGATGCCGCGGGACTACAAGAAGGTGTTGCAGGCGATCGCCCAAGCCGAACGCGACGGCACCGATGTCGGCAAGGCGATCATGGCGGCAGCGCATGGCTGATCCCAGCGGCTTCCTGAAGTTCACCCACCGGGAACTGCCGCAGCGCCGGCCCGTCCCGCTGCGGTTGAAGGACTGGAACGAGGTCTACCAGGAATTCAGCGATGACACCTTGCGTGAGCAGGCCACTCGCTGCATGGACTGCGGTATTCCCTTCTGCCACAATGGCTGCCCGCTGGGCAACTTGATCCCGGAGTGGAATGACCTGGTGCGCAGGGGCCGGTGGCGCGATGCCATCGAACGGTTGCACGCCACCAACAACTTCCCCGACTTCACCGGTCGATTGTGTCCCGCGCCGTGTGAGCCCGCGTGTGTGCTGGGAATCAACCAGGAACCGGTGACGATCAAGCAGATCGAGCTGGAGATCATCGATCACGCCTTCGACGAAGGCTTTGTGGAGCCGTTGCCGCCGACCAAGCTGACCGAAAAGACGGTCGCCGTGGTGGGTTCGGGACCGGCCGGGTTGGCCGCCGCCCAGCAGTTGACCCGCGCCGGGCACAGCGTCACGGTCTTCGAACGGGACGACCGTATCGGAGGATTGCTGCGCTACGGCATCCCGGAATTCAAGATGGAAAAACGCATCCTCAACCGGCGGCTAGACCAAATGCGGGCTGAGGGAACCGAATTCCGGGCCAGCGTCAACGTCGGCGTCGATATCACCGCGCAGCAACTGGTTGCCGACTTCGACGCTGTGGTGCTGGCCGGCGGCGCCACCGCCTGGCGCGATCTGCCCGTTCCCGGCCGGGATCTCGACGGCATCCACCAGGCAATGGAATACCTGCCATGGGGTAACCGGGTGCAGGAAGGCGACGACGTCTTGGGCGAAGACGGCCAGCCACCGATCACCGCCAAGGGCAAAAAGGTCGTCATCATCGGCGGCGGCGATACCGGCGCCGACTGCCTGGGCACCGTGCACCGGCAAGGCGCGACCGAGATACACCAATTCGAGATCATGCCGCGGCCGCCGGACGCCCGCGCTGAATCCACTCCGTGGCCGACCTACCCGCTGATGTACCGGGTGGCATCGGCGCACGAAGAGGGCGGCGAGCGGGTGTTCTCGGTGAACACCGAGGAATTCGTCGGCAAAGACGGGCATGTGACCGCTCTCAAGGTGCACGAAGTGACCATGCAAGAGGGCAAGTTCGTCAAGGTCGAGGGCTCCGATTTCGAACTCGAAGCCGATTTGGTGTTGCTGGCGATGGGCTTCGTCGGTCCGGAGAAACCGGGCCTGCTGACCGACCTTGAGGTGGACTTCACCGACCGCGGCAACGTCGCCCGCGGAGCCGATTTCGACACCTCGGTTCCTGGCGTCTTCGTTGCCGGGGACATGGGTCGCGGCCAGTCATTGATTGTCTGGGCGATAGCTGAGGGCAGGGCCGCCGCCGCGGCGGTCGACCGGCATTTGATGGGCGCGACCGCGCTTCCGTCGCCGGTCAAACCAACGGCAGCACCGCTTCAGTAGTCACACGAGTCACTTCTGAAACACGGCCGTTATTGGTCGGCGCGTCTCCCGCAGTTTGCCAGATAGCGGGTGTCTAATTTTCCGTTGTGGGCTCGATCACGTTGGAGTCCGGTTGATCGGAACGATCACAGGAGTGTTCACTGTGCATGTCAACCCATTACCTCGAACGCGGATGGGGCGAATAGCCTGGTCATGGTTTCGCCACCCAATGAAGAGCCGCGAATTTCCTGCTAAGCAAGAGCGCCTAGTCACGGCTGAGGACCTGCTGCTACTCGGGGTGTAACCGCACGCAGTTCACCAGCCCATGCTCAACGAGGTTTGCTCAGCGCTGTCGAATTGGTGTGCGCTGCAGATGACCCCGCGGAGCCGAGAAATCCGCCTATCCGTCCCGTAGTCCCGAATCCCGGATCGCCTCGGCCAATGGTTCGAGGACGGCGGGGTCGTGCGGCGGCGGGAGGTAGACGATGCCCAGGTCGAGCCCTTCGGCGGCCAGCCCGGCCGCGTCCGCGACGACCTTGCTGTAGTCGAGGTCAGGCTCCAGCCGCAGATGGGCCGACAAGGTGATCTCCTTGGGGTCGCGTCCGATATCTGCACAGTGCGAGGCGAGCACGTCGCGCTTGTGGGCGAACAAGTCGGGTGGGCCGCCGACGAAGTTCCAGTGCTGGGCATAGCGCGCGGTGATCCGCAGAGTGCGTTTCTCTCCACTGCCGCCGATGCAGATCGGCGGGTGTGGGCGCTGTGGACCCTTGGGCTCGTTGCGCGCGCCCTTGAGCTGGTAGTACTTCCCGTCGAAGTCCGTGGTGTCTTCGCTGAGCAGGCTGGTCAGCACCGCACAGGCTTCCTCGAAGCGGTCGAAGCGTTCTTTGATGCTGCCCAGCTCGATGCCATAGGCGCCGGACTCTTCTTCATTCCATCCGGCGCCGATGCCTAGCTCGAGGCGTCCGTTGGAGATGACGTCGAGGGCGGCGGCCATGTTCGCCAGCACCGCCGGGTGGCGGTAGTGGACGCCGGTGACCAGGGTGCCCAACCGCAGCCGCTTGGTCGCCTGCGCCAGCGCGGTCAACGTCGTCCAGCCTTCCAGGCAGGGCCCGCTGCTTTCGGAGAAGATCGGATAGAAGTGGTCGAAAGTCCACCCGGACTCGTAGACGTCGATGTCGTCGGCTGCCTGCCAGACTGCCAGCAGGTCGGCCCAGGTGGTGTTCTGCGGGGAGGTTTTGAACGCGAATCGCATGTATCCGACGTTAGTCGGTCTTGATGAAGGCCAACTAAACTCGTCCGGACGATGACTACCGCGCTGGGAATCGACACCAAGATCACCTTGCTCGCGGCCGGGTCGATCTTTTTGCTCGCACTCGTTCTCGGAGTCTGGAAATACCGGCAGATCATGACGTCCGACGAGCACCGGGCGCACCCGTACGTCGACATCGCGCACCGGGCGGCGCTGCTCTACTCCTTCGCGACGCTGCTGATCGCGGTGTTCGTCGAACTCAGCGCCTGGCCGACCTGGGTCAACCTGACCGCGGCGATGGTGGTGGTGTTCTTCTTCGTCGGGGCGATCGCCAGCTACATCAGCCACGGGGTGCGTCGCGACACCGTCAACCAATTCGAAAAGACCGATCGGTCAACCGAGATTGCGATGGCCCTGCTGATCGCGGGCGAGATCGGCGGCTTCGGTGTGATTCTCGCCGGGTTCGTCTACGGCCAGCTGCTGTGAGCGTCGGGGCACACTGGAGCCATGGATCCGGTAACCGCCCTGCGGCAGATTGCCTATTACAAAGACCGCAGCCGCCAGGACCCTAAACGGGTGATGGCGTATCGCAACGCCGCCGACATCGTCGAAAGGCTGGACGACGCCGAACGCGAGCGACACGGGCAGGCCAACAGCTGGCAGACCTTACCGGGTATCGGGCCTAAGACAGCAAAGGTCATCGCCCAGGCCTGGGCCGGACGCGAACCCGATGCCCTGGTTGAATTATGCTCTGCTGCAACTGATCTCGGAGGTGGCGAGATCCGTGCCGCGCTCCGCGGCGATCTGCATCTGCATTCGAACTGGTCGGACGGCTCGGCGCCGATCGACGAGATGATGGCCACCGCGGCGGCCCTGGGCCATGAGTACTGTGCGCTGACCGACCATTCGCCGCGGTTGACGATCGCCAACGGCCTGTCACCGGAGCGACTGCGCAAACAACTCGACGTGATCGACGGGTTGCGCGACAAGTTCGCGCCGATGCGCATCCTCACCGGCATCGAGGTCGACATTCTCGACGACGGCAGCCTGGACCAGGAACCGGAACTGTTAGAGCGTCTCGACGTGGTGGTGGCCAGCGTGCATTCGAAGTTGTCGATGGATTCGGCTGCGATGACTCGCCGCATGGTGCGCGCCGTCTCCGACGGCCATGCCGATGTGCTGGGCCACTGCACCGGACGGCTGGTCGCCGGAAACCGCGGCATCCGGCCTGAATCGAAGTTCGACGCCGAGGCGGTGTTCACCGCGTGCCGCGATCACCGCACCGCGGTGGAGATCAACTCCCGGCCAGAACGGCGTGATCCGCCGACCCGCTTGCTGAATCTGGCCCTGGAAATCGGGTGTGTGTTCAGTATCGACACCGACGCCCATGCCCCCGGTCAGCTGGACTTCCTGGGCTACGGAGCCCAGCGGGCGCTCGACGCGGGAGTCCCCGTCGACCGAATCGTCAACACCTGGCCGGCCGAGCGGCTTTTGGAGTGGGCCGGCTCGAATTAGTCGGGCAAGTGCGGCATCTCGGGCCCCGGGTCGCGGCCGACCAACACCGCCGGCGTCAGGGCGGATTTCCCGTAGCGCCGCCGCACTTGGTCGACCGCCTCGTCCACCGAAGGCGGCTCCCCGCCGAACGGCAGCAGCAGCTGTTGGGCGCCGGTGCGGTCGATCCCGGACACCGCGAAGCCGACCAGCGTCAGCCCGCGCTGTGCGATCAACGGTGCGGCCGAGGTGACCAGCTGCCGGGCCGCAGCCAGCAGGGGCTGCGTCGACGATGTGGCCCACGGCAACGTGTGTGAGCGTGTCGCGCGGCTGAAGTCGTCGAACCGCAGGCGCAGCACGACCGTTCGCCCGGTGCGGTCCGCGGCGCGCATCCGTCCGGTGATCCGGTCGATCAGATTGACGACCACCGCGTCGATCTCAGTGGGGGACATGCGATTACCTGCGCGGCCCAGCGCCCGCTGAGCACCGACCGAACGGCGACGCACGCCGGTCGTGACCCGGCGGCGGTCGATGTTGTGGGACAGCGCGAACAGTTGACGTCCCATCGCGCCGCCCAGCAGCGAGGCAAGCGTGGACTCGCCGAGTTCGGCGACGTCGGCCACCGAGTAGAGACCGTGGGCGTTGAGCTTGTCGGCGGTCTTGGACCCGACGCCCCACAACCGGCGTACCGGTAGGGGATGCAAAAACGCCAACTCCTGGTCGGGGGCTACCAGCAGTAACCCGTCCGGCTTGGCTTCCTGGCTGGCCACTTTCGCCAGGAATTTCGTTCGGGCGATTCCCACGGTGATGGGCAAGCCGACCCGGTCGCGCACCTCGGCCCGCAACCGCGCCGCGATCTGGGCCGGCGTGCCCGACACCCGGTACAGCCCGGCGACGTCGAGGAATGCCTCGTCCACCGAGAGCGGCTCCACGATCGGGGTGGTGTCGCGAAACACGTCGAACACGGCTTCGCTGGCCCGGGAGTAGGCGGACATTCTGGGCGGCACCACCACGGCCTGCGGGCACAGCCTGCGCGCTTGCGCGCCGCCCATCGCCGTGCGCACGCCGTATGCCTTGGCTTCGTAGCTAGCCGCCAGCACCACACCGCCGCCCACGATTATCGGTCGGCCGCGCAACGTCGGGTCGTCTCGCTGTTCGACCGACGCGTAGAACGAATCCAGATCCGCGTGCAGGATGGAGGCGTCACTCCGCACGAACATATGTTCGCATGCGGGTCTGACAACTATTCAGATTCGCCGTAAATGCTGGTGACCCAGATGTGCGTGAGGGTGTCGACGACCCGGTCGACGTCGACGGCCGGTGTCTCTGCCGAGAGTGCCGCCATCATCGTGCGTTCGTTCATCTGATTCAGCGAGGTGGCCAGATCGACCGCCGAGATGGTCTCCGGGGCCGCGCCGCGCTCCCGTTCGGCCGCGATCAACGACGCCGTGTGGTCGATCCATTTCTGCATGAACCCCGACCACATGGCCCGCAGCTCCGAACTTGTCGCCACTGCCTCGGTTGCGGCCCGGGCCAGCGCAGGGCGCGAGTGGAAAGCCACGAAGAATGCTTTGATCCCGTTGCGCCACACCCGGCGCGGGTCCGTCGGTAGCCGCTGCGCCGCACCGTCGAACTCGGCGTCGGCGCGCGCGATCACCGGCTCGAGCAACGACAGCAGCACCGCTTCCTTCGATTTGAAATAGAAGTAGAACGTCGGCCGGGATAGGCCGGCGCCCTTGGCCAGGTCGTCGACCGAGATATCGGCGAACGAGCGTTCCTCCAACAGCTGCTCGGCAGTCGCCAGGATCGCCTGCTCGCGGTCGTCCCCGGAAGGGCGCGCGGAGCGGCGGCCTCGCGCTGCACGAGTGGGGCTGGCGGTGGTCACGCCGCTACCTTACATGGTGTTGAAAGTTTCGACAGTGTGTTGACCTGTTCGACAGTGTGTTGATAGTTTGTCCTCATGACTGAACATCTGGACGTCGTCATCGTGGGGGCGGGGATCTCCGGCGTGAGCGCGGCCTGGCACCTGCAGGAACGTTGCCCGACCAAGAGCTACGCCATCCTGGAGCGCCGCGACGACCTGGGCGGCACCTGGGACCTGTTCAAATACCCGGGCATCCGGTCGGACTCCGACATGTTCACCCTCGGCTTCCGCTTCAAGCCGTGGACCTCGGCCAAATCCATCGCCGACGGCGCCTCGATCAAGGCCTACATCAACGAGGCTGCCGTGGAGAACGGGATCGACCGGCACATCCGCTACCGCCAACGGGTGCTGGCCGCCGATTGGTCCGACACCGACAACTACTGGACGCTGACCGTCGAGCAGGACGGTCAAAAGCACGAGATCACCTGCTCGTTGCTGTTCGCCTGCACCGGCTACTACAACTACGACGCGGGGTATTCGCCCGAGTTCCCCGGTGCCGACGATTTCCAGGGCACCATCGTCCATCCGCAGCACTGGCCGGAGGACCTGGACTACGCCGGCAAGAAGGTGGTCGTCATCGGGTCAGGCGCTACCGCCGTGACCCTGATCCCGGCGCTGGTGAACTCCGGCTCCGGTCATGTCACGATGCTGCAGCGCTCGCCTACCTATATCGGTTCGCTGCCCTCGGTGGACCCCTTTGCCGAGCGCTTCAACCGGTGGTTGCCGGAACGGGCCGCACACATCGCGAATCGCTGGAAAGCCATCGCGTTCAGCACCTTCCAGTATCAGCTCGCCCGCAAACGACCCGCCTACATGCGCAACTTGCTGATGACCATGGCCGAGCGGCGGCTGCCGAAGGGCTATGACGTCGAGAAGCACTTCGGACCGCGATACAACCCGTGGGACGAGAGGCTGTGTCTGGCCCCCGACGCCGATTTCTTCCGGACCATCCGGCATGGCAAGGCCGACGTCGCCACCGACACCATCGACCGGTTCACCAAAACTGGAATCAAGCTCGCCTCTGGTGAGGAGTTGCAGGCCGACATCATCGTCACCGCGACGGGATTGAACATGCAGTTGATTGGCGGAGTGATCCCGACCCGCAACGGTGTGCCCTTCGACCTGACATCGCTGATGACGTACAAGGGGTGCATGTTCTCCGGGGTGCCCAACTTTGCCATCACCTTCGGGTACACGAACGCATCCTGGACGCTGAAGGCCGACCTGGTCTCCGAATTCGTCTGCCGGCTCCTGAACTACATGGACGCCAACGGCTTTGACACCGTCGAGCCGCAGCACCCGGGCAACGGCGTCGACGAGCTGCCGTTCATGGACTTCAACCCCGGCTACTTCCGGCGTTCGGTGCACTTGCTTCCGAAGTCGGGGTCACGCGCACCGTGGCGGCTCAAGCAGAACTATTTCTTTGACATGCGAACGATCCGGCGCGGCAAGATCGCCGGCGAGGGCTTGAAGTTCTCCAAAAAGCCGGTGGGAGTGGCGGCTTAGTCGCTTGCGGCGACGACCACGATGCCGTCGTCGTCGCTGTAGGCGGTATCGCCGGGGACGAACGCCACACCGCCCAAGCTGATCTCGACGTCGCGTTCGCCCTCACCCGTCTTGGTGCTTTTGCGGGGATTGGTGCCCAGCGCCTTGATCCCGATGTCCAGGCCGCGCAGCGCCGCAGCGTCTCGCACCGCGCCGTTGACGATCAGCCCGGCCCAGCCGTTGGAGCGCGCCAATTCGGCGATGAGATCCCCGACCAGCGCGGTGTGCAGCGAGCCGGCACCGTCGATCACCAGCACCCCGCCTGCACTGGGCTGCGAGAGAACCGATTTCAGCAGCGCGTTGTCCTGGAAACACCGGACGGTTGTGATCGGCCCGGCGAATTCCGAGTGGCCGCCGAACTGGCGGAACTGAAGGTCGCAGCTGCGTACGTCGGGCCCGATACTGTCGACGAGGTCGGCGGTTGGCTGAAATGTCATGGTCACTCAGCGGCGTCGCAGCTGCCGGATCAGCAGGATGGCCAGCAGGCTGAGCGCGAGGGCGACCGCCAGCGGCACCGCCGATTGGCTGGGTGACGACGGCACGATGCTGGGAGCGACGGGGTTGTTGGCGTCCTCCACTGTTGATTTCGCTTGTGCCGCTGCATCTTTAGCGGCGGCAGCAATTTCGCCGTTGGATTCGATCAGCTGCTGCATATTCGCCGGTGCGGCCGGCGGCTGTGGTGGTGTAGCGGCGGGGCTGGCAGCAGGCGCTTTCTTGGTGGGTGTCTTTTTGGCCGGCGTCTTTTTGGCGACTGCCTTTTTTGCGGGCGCTTTCTTCGCGGGCGCTTTTTTGGCGGCCTTGGCGGGCGGCTTCTTCTCCGGCGGCGTCGACTGCTCAGCCGGTGCGCCGTTGGATTCGCTGTCAGGTTGATCTTGCGGGTCTGCCATGCGGCCGCTCCTTTACAGCTTTGTCTCGGCCATTTCTAGCGCCACGAAAAGTTACTCAAACCCATCATGCCAGCTCGCGCCACGGCGGTTCGGCGGCCGGGACGGTCAGGGCCTGCGCCGCACCGCCCACAACGCGCCCGCGGCGACCAGCGCCACTGCTCCCACCACGAACGGCCAGACCGGGATGCCGCCGTCGGTATTGCGGCTAGCGGCGGCGGCGGGGCCGGGCGTGCCGGTCCCGGCCACCGTCAGGCGAAACGACCAGGACCCGGACACCACGTGGCCGTCAGCAGATGTCACCCGGTAGTTCACCGTGTAGGTGCCGGCCGGTCCGAGCGGCCGCAGCCCGACGCCGACAAGCGCTCCCTGCACGCTGGTTTCCCCGGTCGACCACAGGTTGCCGTCGGGACCCACCACCGTCATGGCCGCGAACGTGGTCTGCAGTCGTTCGTTGAAGGTCGCACTGACCCGGTCCGGTCCAGTCGTCAGGGCGGCATTGTCTGCGGGCTCGGCAGACACGCGGGTGGCGTGCGCGGCGGCGACTGGCCCGGTGAAGATCGCGGTCAACGCCATGGCGGCCAGCAGCAAGCTCGCCGACGCGATGGCCGCGAGGCGTCTCATGCCCTGCGGCGAACCAGCACCAGACAGATCCCCAAGGCGGCCACTATCAGGGCGGCTCCGCCCAACAGGCGAGCGGTGTTGTCGGGTGAGGTCGACTGTTCGGGCTGGCCGGCGTGGTCGGTCGGCGCACTTCCATGGTGGTGTTCATGCGGCGCGGCCGACCCGGTGCCAAGGGTCAGCGTGGGCACGGGATGCTCTGGCTCGGCGCCGCCGGCCAGCGGCGGTTGATCCCACTTCACGACCGATCCGTCTGCATAGGTCTGCGTGGCGGGGAAGCCGGCCGTGTCGGTGTTGGGCAGTTGCACCGATATCCGGAACAGCGCGAACTGGTCCACCAGAATCCCGCCGCCCGGCAGCGCTGTCCAGGTCACCGATCCCGCGGTGCCGGACGCCGGGTCCCGGTCGAGCTTGGCCGTCCACCCGGGCATCGTCTCGGTACGAGCGGACGCGACGTCGGGGAGGGCGATCGTCAGTGCGGTGGTCGCGGCGCCCTTGTCGGATTCATTGGGCACTTGGAAGGTCACAATTGCCGTGGCGCCCCGCACCGCGTTGTCGCTGCTGGCATGGACGTGTGCCCAGGCCGCAGGCGTGAGCACGGCCGAGCCGGCGTAAAGCGTGCCGGCCGCGGCAACCGCGATGACGACGCGGGACATCCAGCGTCGGTGGAAAACCATGTCAGGGCACCGTTTTCAGCTCAGCTCAGCTCAGCTCAACCCGAGCCGGGCCATCAGGTCCGCCTCGATGCCGTCGAGCTGCGACGAGATGGCGCCGTGCGCCGCCCGGCGCCGCACGGCGGGCATATTCTCCGCAGCAGTAACGGCTGCCGACAGATCACTGAGCCGCTCGGAGATGGCGGAGACGAACTGCTTGGTCTCGACGTCCTTCGGTCTCTTGTCCTGCACCTGCCGCAATGAATTTTCTGCCCCGGCAATCCGCGCCGACAGTTCGGCGCCGTGCCCGGAAAATTGGCCGATCTGCGCTAAGGGAATCCCGAGCCGGTCGGCACGACGCTGGTCGATCAGCGCCCGGACGGCGGTGGCTCCGCGATAAATCAGCGGTGTCAGGATCGGCGCGAGCAACCGAGATACCGTCAGTACCCGGCGGATCCGCGTCGGCGACAACAGCTTGCCTTCCCGCGCCGCCTTGAGCTCGGCCTCAGCGACCTTCAACGCCGTGCGGTCGGTGTCCCGCTGAGACTTAACCTGCGCCTTGAGAGCTCTCTCGACGGAACGCCGATCGGCCTTGATCCGGCGAACATCGTTCCTGGCGGCCAGCTTGGCCTCTAACTTGGCGCGGGCCTTGATCGCGCGCACTTCGGCACGACGCGTCGCGCGACTCTTTCGCTTGCGGAACAGGCCCATTCCTGGCCGCCTCCCGGTATCTCGTGGACTATCGCTCTCGCGTGTGCGCGATCCGTGAGGCCAACCCTAATCGGCATAAGTCGGCAGCAACCCAACAGGTCGGGCTGCGTGACCGGTGGCAGCCTTAAGCGTCCAGATGCTCTGCGCGGCGCAGTTCGTTGACGCGCTCCACGATGTCCTGCTGGGCTTGCGCAGACAACCCGACAGCCCGCACCGCGATGCGGCGTACTCCGTCGTCGCGCACCGCGGCCAGCCACGACAATTCCTTGTCGAGCTTTTCGTAGTACTCGTCGTCAGTGAAGTAAGCCGGCTTGATCCGGAAGAAGTTGGCCAGTGCGGCCATCGTCGCCGACGACGGGTTGGTGCGGTTGCCCGAGCGTAATTGCGACAAGTAGGGAGCCGACATTGTGATGCCTTCCGACTTGAGCGCCGCGATCACCTCTGCGGATGTGTGCGCCCCGCGTCCTGGCGGATACACGGTGTCGAACAGACGGTTCAGGCGAGCAGCGAACGTCGTGCTCATCGATCAGACCTCCACTGGGCTGTAGAAGTGAACTATTACCTAGGTGTATTAGCTGACTATGCTACTCAGTGTTTCTGACCGCAACCAGGTGCAAAGACGGGCGGCTTCGCTGACGCCGTTCGCGAGGTTAGCTGAGTAGCCACCCGACGAGCGTCCAACTAAATTACGCGAGTGTCCATAATGCGAACGAAACTCACAGGTTATCCGCAGAAACGAAGTTGCAGATCGGGGTGCCGGGCCGCGGTGCACAGACTTGGCGAGGGGATGGGGCGGAAGGTATCGGGCGGCTGCACCGCAACCGGCTGAAGAAAGACCGCGGACGAAATACTTCTTTGCTGTCGGCTGCACGTTAGGCACGGTGAATGGGTTTGAGGTGCCCCAAATGGCCCTCGGAGGAAATTCCGGGGACGGCGGCCGGACACGGCGGACTGAGGGGAGCGGTGCGCGCGGCACCCTAGACGATTTCCGGTGACCTCCCGGCGATCGATGCGCTCGTTCGGCGCCGGCGCAGGACTTGCGCCACTGCCACCGCCGCGGCGACCAGCGCCACCGTCGTGGTGGCCACAATGGCTGCCGGGCGCCAGCCGAGTGCGCTGTCCAAGAGGATCCACAGACCGAACATCAAGAACAGCAGGCTGGCCAAGACATGCAACAACTGCCGCGGCAGGCGGCGATGCAGCAGCACCCCGACTCCGATGGCCAAGCCGTCGGCCAAGACCATGCCCAGCGTCGAGCCGGCCCACACGCCTATCCAGTCGTGGTCACTGGCCAGCATGAGCGTCGCCAAGGTCGTCTTGTCGCTCATCTCGGCGAGCAGGAACGTTGAGATCACCGCGAGTAGGGCGAACCGGGGCTCATCGGTGGCCGAGGCATCGTCGTCGCTGTTGCCCTCACGCCAGGCCCAGACGGCGAAAATCAGGAAGGCAAGCGCGGACGCAAAGGCCAACGGGCGCGCAGGTAGCGCGGTGCCTAGAAAGTGGCCGATCGTCACCGAGACGCCATGCGCAAGGCACGCGGCGATCGCCACCCCGCTCAGCACCACCCACCATCGGTAGCGCAGCGCGTAGGTCATGGTGATGAGCTGGGACCTGTCGCCGAGTTCGGCAAGGAAAACTACCCCGAGGCTGAGCAATGTCGCGGCGAGCATGCGAGTCGACCTTTCGACACGTTGTCGACAACCAAGCGGTTATCGAACATCGGTCGAAGGTCTCGCCCACCGGTCTGATGGGACCGGTTCGCCGGCCGGGCTATGCGCCAGTATGTCGACACGACGATTGGGGGCTACTCCCCTTCGCTAACCGTCTCAGGCTACCGGCCAGCTCCGGCGGGCGCCAGCGAGGGGGGAAGTTCGGGGACCCGCATCTTTAGATTCGATTGCAGCGAATTGCCTTATGCGGCAAGCAGCATTGCCAGGATCGCGGTGTCGGGATGGCTGATCGGGTCGACTCCGACGCGGCTCACCATCGACGTAATGGTGCCGTCGGCTTCTGCCTCCACCCAGGCCGCTCGATGCTCTAATCCCAGATAGGGCAAGCCCGGCAGCAGGACGCATCCCGATGCTGCTCCGGTGCATTCGGGCAACGAGGGCGTGGTTTCCGAGGGCGGGTGCAACATCAGCAGCGCGGGCGGCTGACGCTGCGCGAAATACCCGGGCTGGATGGCTGATTCACCGAACACAGTGCCTTCGGCGAGTACGAGACCGACAGTGTCCGGCTCGGGCTCGTCGGGCAATTCCTCGCGGGCTCCGAACACCGTTGTGGTGGACAGCAATCCGGGCAAGGACGCGACACGAACCGCCACCATGAGCAGCTGGGCCCACTCCTTGGTGGAGTCTGGCCAACGCCCAGAGATCACAAAGCCTTTCAAGGCACCGCGAGCATGAAACGGCGAAATCCCGATATGCCCGCTAGACCCAGCTTCCATCTCGAACCTCCCGCGACGCCTCCGTTGTCGAAATAACCACGCTGGTAGCTCGAATAATTCAGCATGCCTGCGGGTTAACTCCGTTGCAACTCGACACGGCCAGTGACAGAGAGCTTCTTCGAGCCGTCTTCGTGGGCCAACGGGGCCCCTAAAGCAGGGAAAAGCAAAGGCGCCGCGGAATATCCGCGGCGCCTCAGCCTTCTTGAGATCGTCTCAGCCGAAAATCAGGCCATTGGTTTTCGAAGTTGCGGCCGCGTACCGCGACTGCACGTCCGCCCAGTTGACGACATTCCAGAACGCCTTGACGTAGTCCGCCTTGACGTTCTTGTACTGCAAGTAGAAGGCGTGCTCCCACATGTCGACCTGCAGCAGCGGGATGATGCCCAGCGGGACGTTGGCCTGCTGGTCGTACAGCTGGAAGGTCAGCAGCCTGTCCCCGAGGCTGTCGTAACCCAGAACCGCCCAGCCCGATCCCTGCAAGCCGTTGGCGGCCGCACTGAACTGAGCTTGGAACTTGTCGAACGATCCGAACTGCTCGTCGATCGCGGCCGCGAGGTCACCGGTCGGCTTGTCGCCGCCGTTGGGCGACAGGTTCTTCCACCAGATGCTGTGGTTGACGTGGCCGCCCAAGTGGAAAGCCAGGTTCTTCTCGTTCAAGAAGATCGAGCCGTGGTCGCCGTTGGCGCGTGCTTCGTCGAGCTTCGCCACCGCGTCGTTAAGGCCTTTGACGTAGGTGGCGTGGTGCTTGGTGTGGTGGATCTCGTTGATCTGACCCGAGATGTGCGGTTCCAACGCTGCGTAGTCCCAGTCCAAATCGGGCAGGGTGTATTCAGCCACGGCGTTCCTTTCCTCGATGAAGTTGTTTCGCAGGGTTCCGCTGGGGGCGGGGCCTGGCGTAGTCAACCCTGCTCCATGACTGCGCGCGCCGCAAGAACGACCCCCATGGGGGCTACCCGATCGGCGGAGATTTAAGACAAGACGATGAGGGCAAGAACCGCGAGCAATGCGAGCGCTACCAGGCCGGCGCGGAGCGCCGCGACGCTATAGCTCTGGTTCCACGCAGGCGAGCCGGAGTACGAGTTCGACGGGGCCGGTGTACCCGGACCGAACGAATGCGTCGCCATTAAACGCCTTTCAGCTGCTGCCGCTTCGTTGTAGTGAGGTGAGTCACAACAACTCTTTGTGATCGCGATCATAACGCTTTGTGATCAGGTTGAAAAATAGTCCGGAGAACAGGCTGCTGAACTGCGGATTCGCTGAGACGGCGGGTAACGGGGCCCGGATCGATTGAGCGCTGCACGGCCGTGCGGCACCGGTGTCGCGGTCGTTGCTTAGCAGGGCAATCCATTTCGCTCAGGGCCCCGGCAGGCTGTTCATGGGATGCCAACATCGCCCCGCGTGTTATCCACAACACAATCCGGGTTAGCCGATCGAAGCTGTATTAATGCGCCCCCGTACCCACGCACCCGCTGTGGATAAACCTGTGGAAACTGTGGATAGCCATAGGTAACTGTTGGCGCTGTCGGCGATCGCTTGAGCACCGCGCTTAAGACCCCGCAAATCAGTCGAAGGCCGCGCCGGCTCGGCGCCGCTCGCGAGCTGTCGGCAGCCCGCACCGTCGCCGCAACTGAGTTGGCTTTGCACTGACTCCGCAACCCGAGCGCGGCGGGACGCGTCCCAATGGCCCGCGCCGTCGCCGGCGCTACGCTGGTCCGGTGATCCAGGTGTGCTCCCAGTGCGCCACTCGTTGGAATGTGCGCGACCGGCGCCGCGAGTGGTGCCCCCGCTGTCGTGGGGCGCTGATGGCGCCCCAGCCGGACATGCCTCCAGTCGACCCGCGATGGAGCACGCAACAGGGTCGACCGGCGGCGCCTGCTGCGCCCCCCGCCTGGCAACGCGCCCGGCCCCGGCTGCCTCCGGGATTTCGGTGGATAGCGGTACGTCCCGGGGCGCCACCGGCAGCGCGGCGCGGACGGCGCCCCCTTGGGCCCACTCCGCGGTACGCGGTGATTCCGCGCTGGGGTTTGACCGATCGAGTCGAGCAGGCTCCTGCCGCCGCCGACGTCGCTACCCCGACAGGCCCCTCGCCAGCGGCGGTGCGCATTTCGCTGTTCGTCAGCGTGCTGGTGCTCTGCGTGGCGGCCCTGGTGTACGTGGTGCGGTATGCGCTGTTGGTGATCAACCGAAAGACGCTGCTGGACTCGTGGGTGGCCTTCGCCGCGGACTGGCTCGGCGTGTTGGCCAGCGTGGCGTCGATCGCCACCGTGATCGCCTCTGGTGTGCTGCTGATCCAGTGGTTGATTGCCCGTCGGGCGGCCGTATTCGCGCATCACGGTCTGTCCGAGCAGCGTTCCGTGCGGTCGTTGTGGGCCGGATGTGCGGTGCCCCTGGCCAATCTGCTGTGGGCGCCGGTGTACGTCATCGAGTTGGCAACCATGGAGGAGCACTACTCCCGGCTGCGCACCCCGATCACCCGATGGTGGATCGCGTGGGTCTTCAGCTATCTGACCTCGATCGTGGCCATCGTTACCAGTTTCGCCACCGACCCTCAGGGCATCGCCAACAACACCGCCATCATGGTCTTCGCATACCTGCTGGCTGCGGTGACGGTGGCCGCCGCCGCCCGGGTATTCGAAGCGTTCGTCCGCAAACCCGTCGAGCGGCCCGCGCACCGCTGGGTCGTGGCGACTTCGGATCTCCCTGACCGGCCAGTGGCCGCGACATCCGCCGGTCCGGTTGAGCTGGAGGGGCAGGAACCGGCAGCATAGACGTATGACATGGGGCGACGAGGTGCTCGCCGGGCACCCGTTTGTCGTCGCCCACCGCGGAGCTTCTGCTGCCCGGCCCGAACATACGCTGGCCGCTTACGATCTCGCTCTCAAAGAAGGCGCCGATGGCGTGGAGTGCGACGTGCGGCTGACCAGGGACGGCCACCTGGTTTGTGTGCATGACCGACGGCTGGAACGAACATCGAGCGGCGTCGGCTTGGTCAGCACGATGACGCTGGCCGAGCTGAGCGAGCTCGAGTACGGCGCATGGCACGACAGCTGGCGTTCGGACGGAGCGCAGGGCGACACCCGCCTGCTGACACTGGAGGCCCTGGTATCGCTCGTTTTGGACTGGAACCGGCCGGTGAAGATCTTCATCGAGACCAAGCATCCGGTCCGGTACGGGTCACTCGTGGAGAGCAAGGTGCTGGCCCTGCTGCAGCGCTTCGGGATCGCCGCGCCGGCCTCCGCCGACCGGTCGCGCGCGGTGATCATGTCGTTTTCGGCGGCCGCGGTCTGGCGTGTCCGGCGGGCGGCGCCGCTGTTGCCGACGGTGCTGCTCGGCCGGACCGCCCGATATCTCACCAGCAGCGCGGCGACTGCCATCGGGGCAACTGCCGTCGGTCCATCGGTACTGGCGTTGCGCGACTATCCGCAACTGGTTGATCGCGCCGCCGCCCAGGGTCGGTCGGTCTACTGCTGGACCGTCGACGAGTACGACGACATCGACTTCTGCCGCGACGTCGGGGTGGCCTGGATTGCCACCAACCACCCGGGCCGCACCAGGGCCTGGCTACAGAACGCGCGCACCATCGGAGGCAGTGGCTAGTTCGACGACGGCCGGCCGCCAGCGGTGTGCGGCCCCGCTACTGCTGTCCGTCGAGCGCGGCGTCGGGCACCGGGGCGTCGGAGCCCAGTGCGGCGAACAACTTGGCCGCCGCGTCGTCGTCCCAGACCACCACCGAGCCCACGTCGCTGCCGCTGAACGATCCGATCGGCACCGTCAACGTGGTGGGGGTTCCGTGCAGCGCCCAGCCGAGCTGAGCCAGGTCCCAGACGTGTGCGCCCTGGTCGACGGTCAGCGCTTGGGCGGCCGCGCGCGGCACCGAGTACCAGCGCCACGGATTGAGCCAGACCGCCGGGCTGGCGGCGCGCTGCAGCAGTGCCGACATGAATTGCCGCTGGTTGACCATTCGGTCCAGATCTGCCCGCGGGGTGTCCCGGGTCCGGACGTACCCGAGCGCGTCGCGGCCCTGCAACTGTTGGCACCCGGCCGGCAGATTGATGCCGGCCAACGGATCGTTGATCGGCGTGGTCGGGCAGACGGTGACCCCCCCGAGGGCGTCGACCAGGGCGGCGAATCCACTGAAGCCGATCTCGGCGTAGTGGTCGAGCCGTAGCCCGGTGGCCTGCTCGACCGTTTGGATCAGCAAGGATGCCCCGCCGGTCGCGAACGCGGAGTTGATCTTGTCCTTGCCGTATCCGGGGATCGAAAGAAGGGAGTCGCGCGGTATCGACACCGTCGTCGGTCGGGTGCTCGACCCGAACTGTGGCACGTGGACCAGCAATATGGTGTCGGTGCGGCCCGTACCGATATCACCGCCGGTGGCCAGATCTTGCTGTTGCTCTGCGCTGAGGCCTTGGCGGCTGTCCGATCCGACCAGCAACCAGTTCGTACCGCTGCCCGGCCCGGGCCGGTTCGGGTAGTCGGCGAACACCGGCTCGCGGTGCAGCGCCGTGTCGAACCAGATGGTGCCGCCGAGGATGCCGGCGCCGACGAGCAACGGGCCGATCAGCAACATCAGCGCGATTCGTCGAACCCAGCGAAACTTACTGCGTTTTCGGCGCCCTTTCGGCGCTACCGGCCGGGGTGCCGGTGTGGACGATGGGCGGGCACGCGACTTGGCCGCCGCCGGGCGCGGCGGTGCGACAGGAGCGGCGGGGTGGGACGGGGCCGGCGGCGACAGTCGTTGCAGCGGGACGGTCTCATCGGTCGGCGATGGCGGCGGACCGGTTGGGCGATGGATCACCTGAGCCGGCTCGGCCGGTGGGATCGGTCCTCGAGGCCGTCCGCGTTCGGGTGATCGGTCGCCGGGCACCGAGATAACCTACGTGCCCGCACCCGGTGCGGCCAGGGGGAAACGCCGGGTAATGCCGGTCAGGGACGAGCGCGCAGGCCGTTGATGAACGGGCAACCCATCAGCACCCGGATGGCCTGGCTCAGGCCGGTCATGTCGTCCACCGGCTTGTGGAACGGCAACCGGATGTCATGGTCGCCGTCGTCGCCTTCGACGCGGAACCGCACGCCGTACCGGTCGAGTCCCAGCGGCCGGACCTGTCCGCGGCGCAGTGGCGCGGGCAGTCGGGACACCAGTCGCGCCACCACGTCGCCGTGGGCGTTGTCCAAGTGCCACAGCAAGCCGGACTCGATTTCACAGAACGGGTCGGGTCGAGCGGCGAGCAGGTCCGCCGCGCTGACGGGCTCGGCGCCGGTGGCATCGGTCACGACGACGGAGTCGATCTCGAGTCGCAGCAGTACGTAACGGTCGTCCTGCGGGTTGTTCGGTTCGGATTTCGGGGTATCGACTTGCAGTAATGCTGGGTTCGGGCACTCGGACGCGATCAGGTCGAGTGTTGCCGTCACCGCTGCAGGCGGGACCTGCTGCAGGCTGCCACGCACCCACACCAGCGACCGCACCGGCTCACGTAGCGGAAGCGGCGCGTAGTCGGTCAGCTCGAGCAGCGCCTGGGATCCGGCGACCAGGCAACCCGACGCCCCGCCGCGCTCGACGGGCAGCGTCACAGCGAAAGAGCCGTCGTGCAGCAAGTGATGCACCGGAGTGGCGACCGGGTCTTCGCGTTCCACGGCCAGCAGGGCGCCGCCGGCCCGGAGGCAGGCGCTGCGGATGCGTTCAGCAGTCGTCGGCGCGGCGCTGGTCAGCGGTAACATCATTCTCCTTAAGAAATTAGGTAAGGCTAAGTTAACTGACTTCGAGGGATGCTGCAAGGCCCGAATCGGATTAACGCCGTTAGGGTTGGGGCGTGGCTCGCATCACTTACCTCGGTCCGGAGGGGACCTTCACCGAGGCGGCGCTGCTGCAAATGACGGCCGCCGGTCTGATCCCCGACCGAGGTGCGGAGGCGTTGCGGCAGGTGCCACTCGAGAGCACCCCGGCGGCCCTGGACGCGGTCCGTAACGGCCAGGCCGATTACGCATGCGTGCCGATCGAGAACTCGATCGACGGGTCGGTGATGCCCACGTTGGACAGCCTGGCGATCGGTTCGCCGCTGCAGGTTTTCGCCGAGACAACGCTGGACGTGGCGTTCAGCATCGTCGTCAAACCCGGCCGCACCGCCGCCGACGTGCGGACGCTGGCCGCCTTCCCGGTGGCCGTGGCCCAGGTCCGGCAATGGATCGCAGCCAATCTGGCCGGAGCCGAACTTTGCCCCGCGTACTCCAACGCCGACGCCGCCCGGCAGGTCGCCGAAGGCCGGGCCGACGCCGCGGTGACTTCGCCGCTGGCCGCCACGCATTGGGGGCTGACCGCCCTCGCCGACGGCGTCGTCGACGAATCCAGCGCTCGCACCCGCTTCGTGCTGGTGGGCCTGCCCGGACCGCCACCCGTCCGGACCGGAACCGATCGGACGTCGGTGGTGCTGCGCATCGACAACACTCCGGGCGCGCTGGTGGCAGCGCTCGCCGAATTCGGCATCCGCAACATCGGCCTCACTCGGATCGAGTCCCGGCCGACGCGCATCGAACTCGGCACGTATCTGTTCTTCGCCGACTGCGACGGCCACATCGACGACTTCGCCGTCGCCGACGCGCTCAAGGCGCTGCACCGTCGTTGTGCGGACGTGCGATACCTGGGTTCCTGGCCGACCGGCCCGGCCGCACCGGTGGGGGCACCACCGGACGACGCGGCACGCTGGCTGGAGCGGCTGCGCGAAGGCAAACCGGCGCAGCCCGACACGTCCGGGGGTGCTGGGCGATGAGTGGTCGTCTGGTGCTGGTGCGCCATGGCCAGTCCTTCGCCAACGTCGATCGCAGGCTGGACACCCGGCCGCCGGGAACAGACCTGACGCCGTTGGGCCGCGACCAGGCGCAGGCCTTTGCTCGGGGTACCGGCCGGCCGGCGCTGCTCGCGCACTCGGTGGCCGCCCGAGCATCGCAAACAGCGGCGGTAATCGGCGCCGAGGTCGACGTGGCCACCCACCAGCTGCTCGGTATTCACGAGGTCCAGGTCGGGCAGCTGGAAAACCGCAATGACGACGAGGCGATCGCGGAGTTCAATGCCATCTACGAGCGATGGCACCACGGCGAACTCGACGTGCCGCTGCCCGGCGGCGAGACCGGCAACGACCTGCTGGACCGCTATGTCCCGGTGCTCACCGAGCTACGGTTGCGCTACCTAGACGATCACGACTGGAACGGCGACATCGTCCTGGTCAGCCATGGCGCGGCGATCCGGCTGTCGGCTGCGGTGTTGGCCGGGGTGGACGCGAACTTCGCACTGGACAACCATTTGAGTAACGCCGAATCCGTGGTGTTGGCCCCGATCACCGACGGCCGGTGGAGTTGTCTGCGGTGGGGAGCCCTGACGCCGCCGTTCTACCCGAAAGCCGAGTCCACCGCGGTCGCCGATGCGGTGCACGCAGGCACCGACCCGATGGGATAGCCGACGGTCAGACCGCCAGCGAGAGCGGTTCGGTGCACGCGCAGCCGACGGCGTCGCAATCGATCACGAAGGCGTGCGGCATCAGCTCGGGACTGACACAGTCGACCTCGGTGCATTCCGATCGGTGTAGGGCATGACGAATGATGGTGCCGTGGCAGTGATCTAAGCCGGCCCGGCAGTGGCGGCAGTCGGCGCTCATGACCCGTTCTTAGCACCAGGGGGAGACAAATCCGGGATGCCGCGCCAAGCCGGTGCGGGTTTGTCGGGCGATTATCAGGCCCAGCCGAGTTCTTCCAAGCGGTGGTCGTCAATGCCGAAGTGGTGGGCGATTTCATGGATCACCGTGATCGCCACCTCTTCGACCAACTCGTCGTCGGTCTCGCAGACGTCCAGCAGCGCGTCGCGGTAGATCGTGATGGCGTCCGGCAGCGATCCGCCGTAGTCGGAGTCGCGCTCGGTCAACGCCACCCCTTCGTAGAGCCCGAGCAGTTCGGGATCCTCGGGATGGCGGTCTTCGACCAGGATGACGACGTTGTCCATCGTGGCCGCCAGCTCGGGCGGGATCATGTCGAGCGCGTCTGCGACCAGCTCGTCGAACCGCTGCGGCTCCATCCGCACGGTCACCCGGCTAGCCTCCCGGTGCGGGCTCGGCTGGCGGGGCCCCCGGCGCCGCGGGTGCGGGCTCGCCGGGTGCGGGTGGCGGGGGCGCGTCCTGCGGCGGTCCGGACCCCGGTGGCAGTCCGCCATCTTGCGGCGGGACCTGTGGTGGCGCTTGGGTCGCAGGAGCCTGCGAGGCCGGCGACCGGGGCGGGGTCACCACCGGCTGCTGCTGTGGCAGGTGCTGATTGCCCTGCGGCATTTCCGGTGGAGCGCTGGACTGGTTGCTCGGCGGCTGAGCCGGCACCTGAACCGGAACCTGCGGAAGCGTGAGACGTTCCTCGGGGATGTCCGGTGGCGGCACCGGCGCCTGCCCGTTGATCAGCAGCGCGCCCTTGGCGCTATTGACCAGCGTGGCCCAGCCGCCGTTGCCCAGCGTCGCGCCGATGCTGCAGGCGACCTCACGGCTGCCCGCCGACCAACTGGGCACCGACAGGGTCGGGTAGATCAGCGTCAAAGTGGTGGTGCGCAACTTGACCGGCGCCAGATAGGCGTCGGTCATCTTGGTGCAGGCATCCTTGATGAAACCGTCCTGCTCGGGTTCGGAGGGCAATGCGACCGGGAACTTCTCGCCCAGGTTGACCATGGCGGTGACCTCCATGGCGTGCGGCGCCGCGCAGTCCACCGGAACGTCGACGGGCTGGTTGGTTGACGAGTCGATACCCAGGCAGGTGCCGGCCGGCCAAACCTTGGACTGATCGACGTCGGCGACCTTGCCCTTGAAGGTGGCCTGCGCGCTGTTCTGGCCGGGTAGTTGCAGACCGCACAGCATGCGCCGCTCGCCGGACTGTCGCCAGGCCCGGTCACCGGCCCACAGCATGCTGACGGTGAACTTGCTGTTGGGGTCGAACTTGGGTCCGAGGTAGCGGTGCACGGCAGGCTCGCACTGCTCCTGGCTGATCTGTTGAATGCGAGCAGGCGACGGGGGAGCGGCGTTGGGCCCGTATTCGGATCCCGGGAAGGTCCGCATATCGATGGACTCGGCGACTTCGAACTTGTGGTCGTCCGCGCAGCTGACGATTCGCGCCGACTCGGGCGTGACGTCGGGCCACATCAGGCAGTCGCCGGCGGCGGCGCGGTTGAAGGCGGCGTCGCTCTTGGCGCCGGTGCTGGGCACCGCATCGCTATCCATGTAGCCGGCCAGCCGGCCGCCTCCGTTGCTGCCAACCGGAAGCGCGGTAACCAGCCCGGCGATCAGCAGACCGCCCAGTGCGGTGAGCAGCAAGGCCCGCCTGGTTGCGGTCGCCTGCAAGCCGCCCGGCCACTGCAAGCTGGCCGCCGGCTGCTGCGCCGCGGCGGCGGGCGGGGGGCTGACGGGAGAAGCTTCCGTCTCGAGCGTGTCCGACATCGGCTCCATTCTGACAGGACCAGCTAAGTTAATGTGACAAAAGTTATAGAAGTGCATTCTGGTGATTGGGTGTGCCGGGTGCTCCGCAACCCGAGCGCCGAGCAAAAAGTAGTCTTCAGGCCGTGATCGACCTCAAAGTGCTCCGCGAAGATCCCGATGCCGTGCGCCGTTCCCAAGTCAGCCGTGGCGAAGACCCGGCACTGGTGGACGCGTTGTTGGTGGCCGATACCGCGCGCCGGTCGGCGATATCGACCGCCGACACGCTGCGGGCCGAACAGAAATCCGCGAGCAAGGGCGTGGGCGCGGCCTCCCCCGAGGAGCGCCCGGCCAAGCTGGCGCACGCCAAGGAGCTGGCCGAGCAGGTAAAAGCCGCCGAGTCGGCGCAGGCCGACGCCGAGACCGCATTCACCGCGGCCCACATGGCGATCTCCAACGTCGTCATCGACGGAGTGCCCGCGGGCGGGGAGGCCGACTTCGCCGTCCTCGACATCGTCGGCGAACCGCCGGCGCTCGAGAATCCGAAAGACCACCTGGAACTCGGCGAATCGCTGGGTCTCATCGACATGCAGCGGGGCGCCAAGGTATCCGGGTCGCGGTTTTACTTTCTGACCGGTCAGGGTGCGCTGCTACAGCTTGGCCTGCTGCAGCTGGCGCTGCGGCTGGCGGTCGACAACGGCTGCATCCCGATGATCCCGCCGGTGCTGGTGCGTCCGGAGGTGATGGCGGGTACCGGGTTCCTGGGCGCCCACGCCGACGAGATCTACCGGGTGGAGGCCGACGACCTGTATTTGGTGGGCACCTCAGAGGTGCCGCTGGCCGGCTATCACTCCGACGAGATTCTGGACCTGTCTGGCGGACCGTTGCGGTACGCGGGCTGGTCGTCGTGTTTTCGCCGCGAGGCCGGCAGCTACGGCAAGGACACCCGCGGCATCATCCGGGTGCATCAGTTCGACAAGGTGGAGGGCTTCGTCTACTGCACGCCCGCCGAGGCCGAGGCCGAGCATCAGCGGCTGCTGGGCTGGCAGCGCGAGATGCTGGCGCTCATCGAGGTGCCCTACCGGGTAATCGACGTGGCCGCAGGCGATCTCGGCTCGTCGGCCGCCCGCAAATTCGACTGCGAGGCATGGGTTCCGACACAGCAGACCTACCGCGAGCTCACCTCGACGTCGAATTGCACGACGTTTCAGGCGCGGCGGCTGGCCACCCGCTATCGGGACGACAACGGCAAGCCGCAGATCGCGGCGACGTTGAACGGGACGCTGGGCACCACCAGGTGGCTCGTCTCGATCCTGGAGAACCACCAGCAGCCCGACGGCAGTGTCCGGGTACCCGCCGCCCTGGTTCCGTTCGTCGGCACCGAGGTGTTGGAACCGGTCGG